>Ga0315271_10003278_pt1 | contig 10248 bp, 10 predicted proteins | sample C3_top_MG_FD_204664 | JGI IMG/M metagenome (GOLD analysis project Ga0315271, IMG submission 204664) | Sediment microbial communities from Yellowstone Lake, YNP, Wyoming, USA - C3_top | ecosystem: Environmental > Aquatic > Freshwater > Lake > Sediment | place: USA: Wyoming | collected 2017-08-01
GCCACCCTGTAGCTCCTCAGGGCGCAGGTTTGCGACCGGCAGGGCTTCCCCGACCTTGGTGCGCGCTGTGGTGCGCGCCGTGGTCCCGCTCGGTGGTGCCCGCTCCAGACAGTCAGCGTGCCCGGGCGGGACCATCGGGCCAGGACCATCAGCCGGGTGGTTGCGGGGGTCGATCGTGACACCATTTCGTCACCCGCTGCCTCGAACAGGGTGGATCCCCAGGTGCGGTTTCGCGACCTGGCAGGAGCCCGACGGAGGGACGAACCGGGCGCCGGTTCGGGTCCTCGAAACCGCCGGTCCGGCACACCTGGGAAGGAGGATCGCTTGCGGAAGCCGATCAAGTTCCCGCGAGTCCTCGCCCGCCCGATCGCGTCCGTGCCGGACGTGCCCGGGAGACGGGTGCCGTGACCGTAGGACTCCTGCAGCGCGACAGGCTCAAGCGGCGGGCGATGGTCTCGGCGATGGTCGTCGCGGAGTCCGTCCGCTGCGTCGAGTGCGGCATCTGCACGTTCAACTGCCCGCTGGGCATCGACATCCGAGCGCATGTCCGCCAGGGGCAGCCGGTCTCCAACGGCCGATGCCTGACCTGCGGCGAATGCGTCGCGCGCTGTCCACGCGGAACCCTGCGCTTCGAGGTGTCCCCGGTGTTCAGCATCCTCTCGCTCGTCGGCGGGGGCTGAGGTGGCGCGGCGCTACGTGATCGTCGGCAACGGACCGGCGGGCGTCACTGCAGCGGAGACGATCCGGCAGCACGACGCGGCTGGCGACATCCGCATCGTGGGTGGCGAGGACGCCGGCTTCTACTCCCGACCTGGCCTTGCCTACCTGCTGACCGGAGCGATCCCGGAGCAGCGGCTCTTCTCGCGCCCGGACTCCGGCTACGAGCGGGCTCGCGTCCAGCGGACGGTGGGGACGGTGCGGGAGATCGAACCCCGCAGCCACCGGGTCGAGCTGGTCGACGGCGAGGTGCTCCGCTACGACCGCCTGCTCCTTGCCGTCGGGGCTCGAGCCGTGCGGCCGCCGCTGCCCGGGATCGACCTGCAGGGCGTCGTGACGATGGACAACCTCGAGGACGCCCGCCGCATCCTGCGCCTCGTGAAGCGAGCCAGACGGGCGTGCGTCGTCGGTGGCGGGATCACGGCGATCGAGCTTGCCGAGGGCATGGCGGCGCACGGTGTCGAGACCCACTACCTGATGCGCGGTGACCGCTACTGGGGAAGCGTCCTCGATCCGCACGAGTCGGCGCTGGTCGAGCAGCGGCTGACCGAGGACGGGATCCGGATCCACCGTGGCCTGGAGCTCGCCGGCGTCATCGGACGCAAGGGCGCGGTCTCGGCCGTCGAGACGACCGACGGCGGGAGACTGGCCTGCGACATCCTGGCGGTGGCCATCGGCACCCAGCCACGCCTCGAGCTCGCGCTGCAGATGGGCCTGGCGACCGGCCGCGGCATCTGGACCGATCCCACCTTCCAGACCAGCGACCCGGACATCTTCGCCGCCGGCGACGCGGCCGAGGTGCTCGACCCGGCGACCGGCAAGCGTGGGATCGACAGCCTCTGGTCGATCGCGATCGAGCACGGTCGGGTCGCGGGGGAGCAGATGTGCGGTGGCGGTCAGCCGTACCGCCGGCCTGCGCCGTTCAACGTCACGAAGATCGGCGGGGTGACCACGACGCTCATCGGCTCCGTCGGCAGCGGCGGCCGCGAGGCGGACCTGGTGACCCTGGCCCGCGGCGACAGCCACGCCTGGCGGGAGCAGCTGGATGGCTTCGTCGTCGTGTCGGACCGCGAGGCCAACCACCTGCGGCTCGTGCTGGGCGCGGATCGGATCATGGGCGCCGTGGTCATGGGCGACCAGGCGCTCTCGCGCCCGTTGCAGCACCTGATCCGGGAGCGGGTGGACATCCGCTGGGTGCGCGACCGGTTGACCCAGGGTCCGGCCGAGGTCCGCCAGGCGCTAATGTCCCTCGTGGAGAGGACGGTCTCCCTTGGGGCAGCGTAGGGAGCTGGTGCTGGCGCTGGTGGCGATCGTCGCCATCAGCGGCCTCTACACGGGCTATTCGAACGCCGTCGGCGTCCCGGTGGCGAGCGGGCTTCCCGGCCACTTCCTGGGGATCGTCGGGTTCACGCTGATGCTGATGACGGAGACGCTGTACTCGCTGCGCAAGCGGGCGATGCGCCGGCCGCGGGGCAGCATGCGCGCGTGGCTGCAGTTCCACATCTTCACGGGCATCGTCGGGTCCTACCTCGTCGTCCTGCACTCGGCCTGGAGCTTCCACGGGCTGGCGGGGGCGCTGACCCTGATGACCATCGTCGTAGTCATCAGCGGGTTCGTCGGGAGGTACATCTACACCGCCGTGCCGCGCACGGTGGACGGAGTGGTGATCGAGGCGCAGGACCTGCTGGCGCAGCTTGCCGTCGTGCGGGTGGAGGTGACGCAGCCCACGCGGCTGGCCGCGATGCCGATCTCCTCGAGCGCGACGCGGAGCCAGGAGCCGGCCGCCGCACGCCGGTATCGCGAGCTCGAGCGGCAGCTGGCAACGCTCCGCTGGAGGCGACGGATGCTCGCGACATGGCATGCGATCCACATCCCGTTGGGGATGGCGCTGTTCGTGATGGCCTTCGCGCACATCGGTGCCGCCATCTACTACGCCACGCTGCTCCGCTGAGGCGAGGAAAGCGAGATGCGCCGTCCCCTCGGCTGCTTCACCCTCTCGGCGCTCGTTGCTGCCGTCCTGGTGGTGCTCGCCATGGCGGGGGCCGCTGCGGCAACCGGGAACGGCATCTTCAGCCCGGGCCAGCTGAGCGCCGTGGCGCATGGCGGTCCGGTGGAGGGTGTCAGGTCGCACGCCGACCTCGGCGGCCGGTGCGAGGCCTGTCATGCGCCGGCCTGGTCGAGCGACCGGATGGGCGACCTGTGCCTGGCATGCCACGCGCAGGTCCGCGACGACATCGCCTCCAAGGATGGCCTGCACGGGCGACTCGCCGCCACCGAGGCCAACTGCCGCGACTGCCACACCGACCATCGCGGGGCGACGGCCGAGCTCACGCTCGCCGATCCGCGCGCCTTCCCCCACGAGCAGACGGGGTACCTGCTGACGGCGCACCCGCTCCGCAGCTCGTCCGGCATCCTCGGCGGCCCTGGCAGCGGCATCAGCTGCCGCAGCTGCCACCCCGGTTCGCCCACGGTGTTCACCCCACCCGTCTGCGCCTCGTGCCACGAGAAGCTCGATGCGTCCTTCATGGCGCAGCACACGGCAACCTTCGGCTCCACCTGCCTTGCCTGCCACGACGGCGTGGACAGGTATGGCAAGGCGTTCGACCACGCCAAGACCTACGCGCTGGCCGGCGGGCACGCGGGCGTGTCCTGCGGCGCGTGCCACAAGAGTGCGACGACCCCGGCCCAGCTCCAGGCGACCTCGACCGAGTGCGTCTCCTGCCACGCGTCGCGGGACGTCCACGAGGGGCGTCTCGGAACCTCGTGCGCGGCCTGCCACACCAGCGCGACCTGGACGGACGCCACCATCGACCATGACCGGACGCGGTACAAGCTCCAGGGACAGCACGTCGGGGTGCTCTGCGAGTCCTGCCACACCGATCGGCACTGGACGGGGATCGGCATGACCTGCCGCAGCTGTCACGCCAAGGACGATCCCCACGCCCGACAGTTCCCAGGCGATTGCGCCTCCTGTCACGCGACGAGCGGATGGAAGAACGTCGCCTTCGACCACGCCACGATACGGTTCGCCCTCGTGGACGCCCACGCCAAGCCTGCCTGCGTCGCCTGCCACGCCAAGGGCAGGTACGTCGGCACGTCGAGGTCGTGCTCCGGTTGCCACGCGGGCGATGACAAGCACCGCGGAGCCCTCGGCAAGGACTGCGCGTCGTGTCACAAGGCGACGGTCTGGACGGATGCCAAGTTCGATCACGACAAGGCGGCCTTCCAGCTATCCGGTGCCCACCTGGGCGTGACCTGCCTCAAGTGCCACAAGGGTGGCGTCTACAAGGGAACGCCCAAGACGTGCTCGGCCTGCCACAGCTCGCCCGCGTCGCACGGGAGTGCGTATGACAGCGGCTGTGCGTCCTGCCACACGACCAAGGCCTGGCTGCCGGGGTCCTTCACCGCAAGCCACACGTTCCCCAAGGCGCACCACGGCGCCGACGGGGTCTGCTCGAAGTGCCACCCGTCCTCGTGGACCACGTACTCGTGTGCCCGGTGCCACTCGAACGCCACGATGTCGGAGCACCACAAGGAGGTGCCGAACTTCTCCCTGACCACCTGCGCGAGCTGCCATCCGGACGGCAGAAAGGGCGGATAACCGCGCGGTCGACAACGACGCAGGGCGCGGGCTTGCCGGCCCTGATCGCGCGAGTGCCCTACGCAGCCGCATCCACGCTCCCGAGCACGCGCTCGAAGCCCTCGAGCGCCTCGTCGATCACGTCGTCCGTGTCGGCCATGCTGGTGTAGAGCCGGCTGCCGGCGAGGGTGACGATGCCCTCGGCCATGAACGCGGCGCCCATCTCCTCCATCATGTGCTTCCGGGGTCCTGTCTGGGCGAAGGCGTCGGCGTCGCGCAGGTCGAGGAGCATGACGCCGGACGTCTGGAGATGGACGATCGAGCCGTAGTTGTAGGCGACGAACGGCAGGTCGTGCCGCTCGATGATCGCCTGCAGCCCGCGGCACAGCCGGTCACCTGCGGCGCCCGCCTTCGCGGGCGCCTCGGTGCGCTCCATCTCGAGCAGGCTGAAGTAGCCGGCCGCGCAGCTGAGCGGGTTCGCCGAGAGCGTGCCGCCGACGTACGCGTGCTCGGCGCTTGTCGCCAGCCCCGCGGCCGGCGTCTCCATGACGCTGGAGGGAAGTCGGTGTAGCGGTTGCCGTCGGCATCCCAGAGGTGGGCGCCGCCCGCGCGGGTGATGGTCAGCGGGAACGGGCAGTTGAACGCGAGGTTGTGCTGGATGCCCAGCGGTAGGGGGACACGCGGAACTGGTCGCCCTGCATCCGTCTCCTCCTCGGGGGAACCCTCGTGGCGGTCACGGTACCGCCGTTGGCCCGTCGACGGACCTCGAGATCCGGGTTCAGGTTCCCGGTTCGGACTCCGGCTCGACCTCGGGGGCGGCGGCGGGCAGGAGCGGCAGGCCGTCCTCCCGGTTGGTGCCCATCAGTCCGACGCGGTGGTAGACGACCAGCTTCTCGCGAGTGTCCGCGATGTCGAGGTTGCGCATCGTCAGCTGCCCGATCCGGTCCTGCGGCGTGAAGAACACCTCGTCGCCCTTCTCCATGGTCAGGCGCTCGGGGTGGTACGTGAGGGCGGGGCCGGTCGTGTCCACGATCGAGTAGTCGTTGCCGCGCCGCAGCTCGAGGGTGACCTCGCCGGTGATCGCACGGGCGACCCACCGCTGGGCGGTCTCGCGGAGCATCAGCGCCTGCGGATCGAACCAGCGGCCCTGGTACAGCAGCCGGCCAAGGCGCCGGCCGTTGGTGCGGTACTGGTCGATGCTGTCCTCGTTGTGGACGCCGGTGACCAGTCGCTCGTAGGCGATGTACAGGAGCGCCAGGCCCGGTGCCTCGTAGATGCCGCGGCTCTTGGCCTCGATGATCCGGTTCTCGATCTGGTCCGACACGCCCAGGCCGTGGCGGCCCCCGATGACGTTGGCCTCGGCAAACAGCGCCAGCGGCGTCTCGAATGCGGTGCCGTTGAGCTCGACCGGCTCGCCATCCTCGAAGCGGACCCGGACGATCTCGGGCTGCACATCGACATCCGCCCGCCACGAGGCCACGCCCATGATCGGGCTGACGATGGACACGCCGTTGTCGAGGAACTCGAGGTCCTTCGCCTCGTGGGTGGCGCCCAGGATGTTGGAGTCGGTGGAGTACGCCTTGTCGGCGCTCATCCGGTACTCGAGGCCCGCGCCGTCCAGGTAGGCCGACATCTCGGCCCGCCCGCCCAGCTCGTCGATGAAGTCCTGGTCCAGCCAGGGCTTGTAGATCCGCAGCTGCGGGTTGACGAGGAGCCCGTAGCGGTAGAACCGCTCGATGTCGTTGCCCTTGTAGGTGCTGCCGTCGCCCCAGACGTGGACGTCGTCCTCGCGCATTGCCGAGACGAGCATCGTCCCGGTGACGGCGCGGCCGAGCGGCGTCGTGTTGAAGTACAGCTGGCCCGCCGTCGAGATGTGGAAGGCGCCGGACTGGAGGGCGGCGATGCCCTCGGCAACCAGCTGGGGCCGGCACTCGATCAGGCGCGCCTGCTCGGCGCCATATGCCAGGGCCTTGCGCGGGATCGACTGGTAGTCGTCCTCGTCGGGTTGGCCGAGGTGAGCCGTGTACGCGTAGGGGATCGCGCCGTGCTGGCGCATCCAGTGCAGGGCGGCGCTGGTGTCGAGCCCGCCGGAGAACGCGATGCCAACCCGCTCGCCGACCGGGAGATGCTCGAGGATGTTCGACACGGCGCTGGTCCTTTGGCGTGGATCGGGCGGGGGTCGCCACGGCGGCAGGCACATGGGGCGGGCCTGCCAATTCAGCCGTCAGGCTATACCGCACGGGGCTGCGCGCGCCGGCGGCCGGGCTTCGCGTCAAGCGCACCCGTGACCCGGATGAAGCCGCACCATGGGCCGTACCCTTGCTGCCAGACGGCTCGCAAGGCGGGCGGGGCAAGTCGAGGAAGGCGAGCATGACGACACCGGAGCACATCGAGCATCGCGTCCGGACCAGCGACGGCCGCGTGCTCGCCGTCGCCGAGTGGGGTGACCCCGGCGGCATCCCGCTGATCTCGATCCACGGGACACCCGGCGGCCGGATCGCCTACTGGGTCGACCCCACGATCTACGCCCGCCATGGGCTTCGACGCCTCACGTTCGACCGCCCGGGCTACGGGGAATCCACGAGGAACCCGGGCCGCATGGTCGCTGACGTTGTCGCTGACGTCGTTGCGATCGCGGACGCACTCGGCGTCCACAGGTTCGCCGTGACCGGTGGCTCGGGCGGTGGTCCCCATGCGCTCGCCTGTGCCGCCATGCTCCCGGATCGAGTCCTGCGCTGCCTGGCCGCGGTCTCGATCGCGCCGTACGGCCCGGACGGGCTCGAGCACGACGCGTGGCTCGCGGGCATGGCCGATGGCAACGTCGTGGAGTTCGAGGCCGCCCTGGCGGGCGAGGACGCCATGCGGGTGGTCGCCGAGCGCGAGAGGGAGACCGTCCTCGAGCGCCTTGACTCGGGGCGCAGTGACTTTCTCGGCGACTCCTACGAGATGGCCGAGTCGGACAAGGCGCAGATGGCGAAGCACCTGACCAGGATGGCCGACCATCTGCGCAACTGCCTCGCGCCGGGTGTCGACGGCTGGGTCGACGACAACCTCGCCTTCACGAAGCCATGGGGCTTCGACGTCAGCTCCATTCACGTCCCGATGTACATCTCGTACGGGCGCGAGGACACGCTCGTCCCGGCTGCCCACGGCGACTGGCTGGTGGCGCAGCTGCCGGGCGCCAGGGTCGTCATCGACGACGGGGGGCACCTGGGCGACGACGCGACCGTCGAGGGCGAGATGGCGTGGTTGGCCGGAGGTGGCGACGAGTAGCCCGAACCCGAGCTTCGCGGTGCGCTGACCGTCGGCGAAGCATGCGGGCGCCAGAGTCGGCACGATAGGGGGCAGCGGTCACCCAGGCGCCCCAAGCCCGACACCGCCGACCGGGAGATCTGCAGGGATGTGCGGTGTCTTTGGCTACGTGACCGACCGGGATACGGCCCTCGGGCCGATCCTGGTCGAGGCCGCGCAGCGGCTCACCTACCGCGGCTACGACTCCGTCGGCGCGGCAACGTTCCGGGACGGCGTCATCGACCTGCGCAAGGACGTGGGCAAGGTGGACGCGGTTGCGGCGCGCCACGGCCTCGCGGAGATGCGCGGCACCCGCGGGATCACGCAGCTGCGCTGGGCGACGTTCGGAGAGCCGTCGCAGGTCAACGCCCAGCCCCACCTCGACTCGGACGGCACGATGGTCGGGGCGCACAACGGGAACGTCGTCAACAACGCCGAGCTCCGCGTCCAGTTCCTGGCCGAGGGGATGACCGTCCGTTCCCAGAACGACGGCGAGAGCTGCGTCCACGCGGTGGAGCGGCACGTCCGCCTGGGACACGACCTCGTCGACGCGATCCGGCTTGCCTACGCGGACCTCGAGGGCGACTACGCCTTCGTGATCGGGCGCGCGGACGACGACCGGCTGTACGCCTTCAAGAAGGGGTCGGGCCTGGTCGTGGGGATCGGCGATGGCTTCACCTGCGTCTCGTCGGACCTGCCCTCCATCCTGCCCCTGACGCGGACCGTGATCCGGCCGCTCGACGGCGAGATCGTGACGCTGTGGGCCGACCGGGTCGAGGTCCGCTCGGTGGACGATGGCGCTCTCGTCGACCGCGCGGCGGAGCTCGTCACGGAGTCGATGGACGCGGTCATGAAGGGCGGCTGCGCGCACTTCATGGAGAAGGAGATCCACGAGCAGCCGCAGGTCGCCCGCGAGCTCCTGCATCTGCTGGATGCGAGCACGGACGTGGCGCCCCTGGTGGAGCGGATGCGCAACGCCCGGCACCTCTACCTCGTCGGCTGCGGCACCAGCTTCCACGCCGCCTCGGTGGGCTCCGTGTACCTCGCGCAACTTGCCGGGCGCGTCGCGATCCCCGTGCTGGCGCCGCAGTTCATCGCCCAGTACGCGCCCGCGGTTGGGCCCGATGACGTCGGGATCTTCGTCAGCCAGTCTGGCGAGACCAAGGACGTGCTCAATGCCCTCAAGGCGGCCGAACGCCGGGGGATGTCCTGCTTCGGGTTGGCCAACGTGATCGGCTCCACCCTGACCCGCGCCACCCGGCTGTGCCTGCCGCTCGGCTGTGGCTACGAGATCAGCGTCCCGGCCACCAAGACGTTCTCGAACCAGGTCCTCGCGTTCCTCTACCTCGCCTACCGCCTGGCGGGCTTGGACACGCGACCACTGGCGCGGGTGCCGGACCTCATGGAGGAGACGATCGCGGCCGTGGCCGACCAGGTCGAGGCGATCGCCGGCGAGATCAATGGCTGGGAGAACCTGTACTGCCTGGGCTACGGCGCGACCTACCCTATCGCCCTCGAGGGCGCGCTCAAGCTCAAGGAGATCACCTACGCGCACTGCGAGGGGATGCTCTCCACGGAGTTCAAGCACGGTCCGCTGTCCGCGGTGACCGCCGGATTCCCGATCATCTTCGTGGCCGGCCCGGACGACACCCCGCTGATCATCAGCGGCATCAACGAGGTCAGGGTTCGTGGGGCACGGACGATCACCATCGCCGAGGAGGATCCGCGCCTGCACGCCAACGGCGACGTCCTGGTGGCCATCCCGAGGTCGGATCCCCAGGTCAGTGCCCTGCTCGCCGTGCTGCCGCTCCAGCTGCTCTCCTACCACATGAGCGTGCTGCGCGGCTTTGACCCGGACTTCCCGCGGAACCTCAGCAAGACGCTCACGGTCGATTGAGTTGACAGGCACCGGGTCCCGAGCGGATCGTTCGGCCATGCCCGACGAGTGCCCGATGACCGAGGACTGCCCCGGCTACGACCGCGACAGCCGGGTGTGCCTCCTCCGGCCGGGGGACTGTGAGTTCGCGCCCGCCGATGGCGAGGTCGTCCCGGTCTTCGCGACGCCCGAGGCGCAGCCGCCCGAAGCCCGGGCGTGAGCGTCTGACCCTTGAGCGGCCCGACGCCCCGGGGGGAGCGTTTGACTCGCACATTGGTCAGGAGCGCGTTCTGCCCGCGTGATCTCGACCGCCAACCCGGGGTTCGTGTCCGGCCTCGTGCACGCCGCAGCCCGTCCTGACCCGCAGGCGTGCGTCATGTCACCCGCCGCGCCACCTAGTCCCGGCGCCGCCGCGGCGCCCGCCCGATCGTGGCGGCGATCCTCCCGACCTGCCAGGCGACGGCGCGTGCCGCGACGGCAATGCCCGCGAGGAGTGCGAGCGCGCTGTACGGACCCCAGCCGCCCTGGTTGACGAGCACCCAATCGGCAGTACCGAACTCGCCGGCGACCTTCTTGTCGCTGTCGGCGGCTCGCCTCCTGGTTCTCCGCTTTGCGCGCATGCTCGCCTCCATCATGGGAGTCCGTCGAGGCCTGGACAAGGGCCATGGGTGAGCGCTCGGTGGTGCCGGTGAGACGCTCGCCCTGCCCTCGGCGTTGCACCACGGCCGGCCGGCCTGCATGGCGGCCGGAGCCCCGCGGGCCGGCCTCCTCGCGCATCGCTCCG
>Ga0315271_10003279_pt1 | contig 10247 bp, 8 predicted proteins | sample C3_top_MG_FD_204664 | JGI IMG/M metagenome (GOLD analysis project Ga0315271, IMG submission 204664) | Sediment microbial communities from Yellowstone Lake, YNP, Wyoming, USA - C3_top | ecosystem: Environmental > Aquatic > Freshwater > Lake > Sediment | place: USA: Wyoming | collected 2017-08-01
CGAGTTGGACCTGTTGTGAAAGTGGAAGCAGAGGTGCAGCCCTGCTTGATACCTCCCAGCGCCTGGAGTTTGTCGAAGGCGGTGCCGAGGCCGCGGAAAAGGTCGCCACATTCCGCGCAAAGGAACTACCGCCCGAATGTCCGGTACCGGGCGGGCAGTCAAGAGTTGTACGTCGGAAACGTGTCTGTGACTGCCGACCAACCTTCTCGGAAGCCGGCTTTCCAACTTTTGCGTCAGCAGTGGAGCTGAACGAAAATCAGTTGTGCAGCGGGTGCGGTCATAGCGATTTGCAATCAGCCTGCTCCATAGCAGCCGTTGGCGAACAGGAATCGACCGGCCGTCATATGGCGAGCGTATTGCCAAGGCGATCGTCGGAGTTCAAGGGAGTGACGGCGGAGCCTCAAAGATGGCGCAGGTGGTCGTCGCGTGGGCATACAGCTTTCCGTCAGGGCCGAAGATCCTTGCTTCGGACGTGCCGACCTGACGGCCGACATGAAGGGCAGTACCCACGCAACGCAGCGGACCGGTCTTCGTGTTTGCTGCCCGAACGATGTTGAGATTGATCTGGCTGGTTGTATAGCTTCTACCGGCTGGCAATTTGGTTTGCACGGCACACCCCAGGGCGAAGTCCAGCAAGGTCGCATACCAGCCACCATGAACCGAACCCAGTGGGTTGTAGTGTTTGAGCTGCGGAGTCGCCTGAAAGACCGCTCGCCCGTCACCCAACTCGACCAGGTCGCAGTCAAAGGTATCCGCCATGTGCGGGTGGGGCAAGTCGCCTTCAAGCAAGGCGGTCATCACTTGCAGACCCGACATGCCCTGAACCCGACGTGGATCGGCCAACCCGGCACGACCTCCGCCCCGCTCGAGCCTTCGCCGCCTGACTTGCTCCAGCTGCGCCTGCCAGGCGTTCAAAGTTGCTTCGGCTGTGTTTTCAATCTTCATGCAGAACTCGACGGATGTTGTTGCAAGGGATCATGCTGGTCTGCTGTCGCCAAACCACGTATCCAGGGTAAATCTCCAACGGCGACGCTCAGGGCCGCGCCGCCCGCGGCTTGGTGTCTACCGGCAGACACAGCAGCCCCGTGAGAAGCGCCAGTGCTCCATGCAGACCGTACAGTAAATTGAAGTCAACGCGTTGAAGCGCGGCATGGCCCAGTAGCGCCACCGTCAGTGCCACGCCGAGTACGGATCCGATCTGGCGCGTGGCTTGGTTGACTGCACTGCCGACGGCATAGTGCGCCATGGGTAAGCGACTCACGGCCGCGGCGGAGAGGGAAGGCAGCACCAGGCCGACCGCGATGCCGCTCATCATGAGCCCGGGCAGCCAGTGCGACAGATAGTGCGGCTCGATCCCAGGCACGAGCAAAAACCACAGGCTGCTGCAGCCGTACAGCAGCGAACCACCAACCAGGAAGCGGCGATGACCCATCCGTGTCGCCAAGCGACCGGTGACGATGGCGGTCGGCATCACGAGAAGCGGCCCCGGGGTCACCGCCAGGCTGGCCTGCGGCAGGCTGAAGTGCCAGATGTTCATCATGTAAAAGAAGAAGGTCAGGAACATCATCGAGAACGCAGTGCCGAACGTCAGCGTCGCGAGGTTGACGAAGCGGTAAGTACGGTTGCGGAAGAGCGCGAGGTCCACCAGCGGCGCCTTGGCCCTGCGCGCCCACGCAACGAAGGTGCCAGCGGCGGCCAAGCCGGTGGCGCTCAGCATCCCGAGTTCCACGCGACTCCATGCCGGTGCGCCAGACTCGACGATGGCCAGGGTGATCGCACCCACCGCCAGCATCAGCAGCGCCATGCCGACTGTGTCCACCCGTCGGCGCTCGCTGGCCCTTTCCGACTCGACCAACAGCGACGAACCGCGCCACAGTGCAATACCGCCGAGGGGAAGGTTGATGTAGAACGCCCAAGGCCAGCCGAAGTTGTCGATCACGAAGCTGCCTGCGCTCGGGCCCACTGCAGCCGCGAGGCCACCGACGGCACCCCAGAGGCTCACGACCACCGCACGCTTGGTTTGCGGAAATGCCGCCAGAACGATTGAGAGTGACGCCGGGGTAAGCAGCGCCGCCCCGACAGCCTGCATCACCCGTGCCGCAATAAGCCAACCAACGCTGCCGGCCAAGCCGCAGGCCGCCGATGCCGCCAGGAACAGCGCCACACCGATCAGGAAGACGCGCTTGCGCCCATGCGTGTCGGCCAGGCCACCCGCGGGGATCAGCATCGTTGCGTAGACCACGGTGTAGGCGTTCAGCACCCATGACAAGTCGGCCGTCGAGGCGCCGCCAAAGGCATGCCGCAGCGCGTCGAAGGCTGCGAACAGCATCGTCGTGTCGAGCGACACAAGGAAGGTGGCGATGCTGGCGACCCAGAAAACGGGCCAAGGTGACGCAGGTGCAGCGGTGCGCAGTGCCGGGGTGTCGAGGTCGGCGGTCATGCTCACTCCCGCGCCCGCAGGTATTGCGCGATTGGCGCCGGTGATCAGGACGGTGGCGTTTTCGAGTTTCATGATGGTCCTGTAAATGATGATCGTCATATCTATCGGAAAGCAGAGGCGCGATGGCGGCTTCAAGCGCAGCGTCAGTGTTCGTACTGTTGAATCAAGCTGGCCCGCGCATTCGCCAGCCACGCCCTGCCGGCCTTGCCCTGGAGCGTGCGCGCCAGTTGCAGCGTACCGACCATCGTGGCGGCGACCATCTGCGCTTGCCCCGGGTCAACGCTGGCCGGAAGGTTGCGGCGCACCAATTCGACCAAGCCCAGTACGCGGGCACGGGCGGCGCTGGCGACTTCTTCGACTTGGCGCGGAATCTCAGAGGCCAACGCGGCGACTACACAACCGCACTCCGCCTTCTCGAGTTGCGCGTCCGCGAGGTAGGTGTTCACCAGCGCCGAAAAAGGGCTCATCCCCTGCGCCTGCTCTTGGCGCAACCGCTCGGCGAGCACGGCCCCCGTGTCGCGACCGGCACGCTGCGTGGCCTCGGCCAGCAGGGCATTGCGCGAGGCGAAGTGAGCGTAGAAGCCGCCATGCGTCAGACCCGCCTCTTTCATGAGGGTCGCCAGGCCGACACCGTCGTAGCCGGTGCGGCGAATGGCCCGTGACGCCACGTCCAGGATGCGGTCGTGGGTCAGTTCCTTGCGGCTGGTGGAGTCTGACATGATGGTCGCTATATTACGGTCATCATATGCTTTTGTCAACCACGGTCAGAGGTCTGCTTTCGTGCAAGCCAAATGTCGACAATGGGCACACGGGGGTCGCCACGAACCGCTTCTTTACGGCGTTGAACTGGACCGCCGGAAAGCCGACTGTGGTGAGGACCCGCTTTGTTTCACGTGCGGGCATACAGCACTTTCAACTGAATGACCGCAGGTCTCCGCCAGCACCGAATTGACACCCAAAACTGCTGGCGCGGAAACTGTCGGTCAGTTCCCCACACAGAGAGTTCCATAAATGCTAAATGGTCCGTTTGCCGAGAACAAGTTATGAAACAGGCATCGCGCCATGCCTCGTCCGAGGTGACTAACTGGTCGTCGAGTATCTGAGAGACCCAACTTCTTCTCCAAACTTGACAGGCGCCAACTCACCTTTCTCACGTCGCAGACACAATGCAGGCATGAAAGCGTTTTATGCCGACCAGTCCTTGCTGCCGCTGCCGTCTGGGCACCGCTTCCCGATGGCCAAGTACCAAATCCTGCGCGAGCGCCTGCAGACCGAATATCCTGACGTGCAGATGAGCCAGGCCCTGCGCGCCACCGACGATGAACTGGCGTTGGTACATAGCCCGGCCTATGTGCAGGCCATCGCGACCGGCAGCATCAGCCCGCAGGCCATGCGCGAGATCGGCTTTCCGTGGAGTGAGAGCATGGCCGAGCGCTCACGCCGATCGGTCGGCGCCACCATGGCGGCTTGCCGCGCGGCCTTTTCCGAAGGCGTTGCAGCCAATCTGGGCGGTGGCACCCATCATTCCTATGCAAACAAGGGTGGCGGCTTTTGTGTGTTCAACGACGTGGCCACGTCGGCGCGTCTGATGCAAACGGAACACGGCAGTGCCCAAGCGCGGGCTATGCAGGTCGCCGTCATCGATCTGGACGTTCACCAGGGCAATGGCACCGCCAGCATCTTCCGGGACGACCCAAGCGTGTTTACCCTGTCTGTGCATGGACTGAAGAACTTTCCATTTCGCAAGGAAGTGAGCGACCTGGACGTGGATTTGCCTGACGGCTGTGGCGACGCCGACTACCTGCACGCGCTGGAGCAGGCGCTGGACGAACTCGATCGCCGCTTCCGGGCCGACCTGGTGATCTACCTCGCTGGGGCCGACCCTTTTGAAGGCGACCGTCTGGGCCGCCTGAAGCTGAGCTACGATGGACTGGAGGCACGTGATCGGCGCGTATTCGACTGGGCCTGGACGCGGCGTATTCCATTGGCCATGACCATGGCGGGCGGCTACGGCCACCGGATTGAAGAAACGGTGCAGGTGCAGGTCAACACCTGGCGCGTAGCGCTTGAGTACTGGCGACTTTGGCAACAGGGTTGACCCGCCAATGCCGATCATTGCCGACACCAGGAATTACGCATTCCTTGGGAAGAATCTGGAGCGCTCTCGAAATCAACATCCCGAACTGGTTTCGGGAAACGTCACAGTACGACATGGTTGAGCGCTGGCAGGCGGGTTCGGGCAAGCTGCAGCGTCTCCTTCTCCACGACGGCAATGACAACGCCGCTGCCCTCTGCATGCTCACCGAGGATTTGACCCCACGGTCCAACAATCATGCTGTGGCCCCAGGTGCGTCGACTATTTTCGTGAACGCCTCCCTGTGCAGACGCGAGAACGCAGGCCAGATTTTCAATGGCTCGCGCCCGAAGCAGTATCTCCCAGTGTGCCTGCCCGGTCGTGAACGTGAACGCGCTTGGCACCAGCAAAATGTCTGCCTTCAATTTGCGATACAGCTCGGGAAATCGCAGGTCATAGCAAATACTCATGCCGATACGGTACGTGCTGCCGTCGATTGAAGCAAGATCAAAGGTCACAGGATCCGAACCCCGCTCCAGTACTGATGACTCGTCATAACTTTCCTGCCCGTTTTCAAACCTGAACAAATGGATCTTGTCGTAGCGTGCCACGCATCTTCCGCGGGGATCAAAGGCCAACGAGCTGTTTCGCGCCCGATCAGCTTCTGTTGTCGCCAACGGCAGCGTGCCGCCAACAATCCAGATCCCCAACTTGCGAGTGCTTTCGCTCAAGAAGTCCTGAATGGGTCCGGTGCCGAACTGTTCCTGAATCTTGAGCTTGTCGGTATCCTGCAAGCCCATCAGGCAAAAGTACTCAGGCAAGACGGCGAGCTCAACGCCTTGTGCCGCGGCTCGCGCAAGCAAGTTGGCGGCTTGCTCAAGATTAGCCTGGACGCTGGTCCCAGAGACCATTTGGATGGCTGCCATTTTCATGGGCAATTTCCCATTGAATGTTTCATCTTTCTGTCAATGATATAAGTGAAATTGGAGATCCGTCAGATGCATTGCTCTTTGATCGTCGGGCGCACTTGATCGCTTTCAAAAGACTTCGATTCAACTCAAAATATGAGCCCCTGTCAATTTCTCGGAAAGTTTCCACATGCGCTTGGCAGCCGCCTGGTCCTTGGACGCACGGTTTGCGATGCCTAGCGTTGACTCTACCGGCACATGTCAACCCCGGCAAACCTTACCGGGGGTTAATCAACAGAGTGCCACCTGCCCTGTCCATAGTCAGAGCAGTCTTTCGTGATCTGGCGTGCGTCGATCTTGAGTGCAACGTTACCGGCCGGTCACCACCGGCCGCTTTCTGAAAGCGCGACGAACAGCGCCCCTCAGATGGATCGGCCTGGCGCTGATTCGGGCTGGCTTGGGACTGCGTCTACCTATCGACGCGCACGATCGTCGGGTTGGGCATACCCGCAGCCCCACTGTAGGCCACCGAGCCGAGGTACTTTGTGCCCGCCGTCAAACTGCTGAAGGTCAGGTTGATTGCGCCTGTGGTGCCAAAGGTGGCCGTGGCTGGGGCGGAAACCGTCATGTTGCCTGCTGCGGTAGAGCCAAGGACCCAGGTGAACAAGGTGAAATTGGATGACGGATTCGCAGTTGCATAGCCATCCACAAGCACCGTGTAGGTACCGGCGGCCGGGTTCAACAGATTGACTTCCTCCGCCGAGGTGCCGCCACCGCTGGAGCCCACTACCGCACTGGTAGGTCCGTAGACGACCAAGTCGAGGTCGGTGCCTGGCGTGGTAGTGGCATCGAACAGCGAGAAGCGCGCGTACGTCGCGCCGGCGGGAACGGTCACCTGGTAGGTCAACTGCTGACCCGTGCTGATCGTGCCATTGAAGGTCGTTGCCGGCACCAAACCACGCGCCGCAGCCGTGAACGCACCAGAATAGCCGAAGGTCACGTTGTAGCTGCCAGAAACCTGATTGGGAGCAGCAAGCGCCACGGGCCGCGCAATCACGGGAATACGCACGGAGTGTGTCCCATCAGTCCAAGTCAGTTGACCACCTGTATAAGCATTAAGTGCGGCTGTGGTGCGAGTAATAGTAATCTGCAGCAACTGCTTCTCACCGGGATTGAGCGTGAACGAAGCCGGCGAGACGCTCGCACTGATACCAGCGCCAGAGAAGGCGAACGAGTAGGTGCCCCTCGCGCCAACATTGGTCACCGTGCGGGTCACCATCAGCGATCCGGGCAACGCAGAAACGGCTATGGATGCGCCGTTGAAGTTGCTTGGCGAAATCACCGGGATATTGCGCGAGGTGCAGTAAATGGGATCCAGTTGCGTGCCACAGAGGAATCCGATCCAGTCAAGCATGTTGGAGTCGAACACCAGCCCCGGATCGGCAGCGCTGTTCGGCTTCACATGGCCCGCGCCCTGACGGAAGATCAGGACAGGGTTCGTATTGGGTGCAGGTGTCCCGCCATCGAGAACGTCGTACGCGCTCGTCATCAGCGCCGACTTGATCATCATCGGCGACCAGTCCGGATGAAGGTTCTTCAGCAGCGCCGCCAGCCCGGCGACATGGGGGCTCGACATTGATGTGCCGCTAAGCAGATTGAAGTCCAACCCACCGTTTCCGGGAGGCGCGACCGCGGCGAGGATGTCCTGGCCAGGAGCCATCAGGTCTGGCTTGAGCAGATTGCCAGAAGCCTGCAGCGGGCCGCGGGATGAGAACGAGGCGGTGAATGGTGCTGGTGTGCTGTAGTCCATCACGGCCTTGTTGATGGTCCCGATGGCCCCTGGTGTACTCGCATAAGCATGCACAGCCGCGTAGTCAGTGTTCTGCAAGTGCACGGTCGGCACCGAGTGGAAGTCGGCGTTGAGAGAGTTGTTGGAGGGATTCAGAAGAATCATCCCGACGCCGCCGGCTTCCTTGACTGCGAGGCTCTTGTCGACGCGCGCACTCACGCCGCGGTCGCACACGACAATCTTGCCGGTCACCTTGGCGGGGTCCAATGCAGGCGTGCCGCCATTTGTTGCTGTCGAGTAGCACAGACTCACGGCAGTAGCACTTGCGCCAGCCATTGCGGCGGCAGTCGAGTTGACGATCGGAGCGGTAACCACAGCAGCCGCCAGGGAGGCGCCCGTGTATGTGCTCGCGCCAAGGGTCGCGGAGCCCAGAGCGGATCGGTTGTGCGTGCCCGCCGCCACCGTCGTTAACCACGGGCCGGGGTGGGCAACCGTGCTGATGGTGGGACCACTGTTGCCGGCCGACGCAGCGACAAAGACGCCTGCATTCGCCGCATACATGAACGCGATCTCTGCCGGGTCGCGGAAACTGGTTAGCGAGCCGCTGATGGAATAGTTGATCACGTCCACGCCATCAGCAACCGATTGATCGATCGCGGCCACCAGGTCGGAGGTCGATCCGCTGGCAGTGTCGGCGGCCTGGGTAGACCAGAGCGCCTTGTACATCGCAATACGCGCATGCGGTGCCATGCCATTGATCTTGCCGAATGCCGCTGCGGGGCCGGTCACGGGGACGGCGAAGTTGCCGCCGGCTGTTGACGAGGTGTGCGTGCCGTGACCGTTGTAGTCGCGGACCGAATTGAACTCCCAGGGTCGATCCGCCTTGATGCCGGCGTCGCCGCCCCATGAAGCGTTGAACCACTGCGCGCCGATGAGCTTCTGATTGCACATCGACGCGTTGAATGCTTCGCCCGGGGTGCACTTGCCGTGCCAGCCGGGAATCTGCTGGTAGGACAGCATGCCGTCTTTGGTAGCATTGCCGTTGCTGCCGGTGCGATCGGAAAAGCTCAGGCTCTCGGGCCAGATGCCAGAGTCGATGATGCCGATGATGATGCCGTCGCCAGCGCTGCCCGTGCCGCCAAGCTTGCTCCACAGGCCGGCGGACGCCGGCGCATCGAGCCCGAGGAAGGTCGGCGTGGAGGATGTGTCAGCCTGGCGCATCTCATCCCTTGTGACCGCCAGCACACCCTTGACCAGCGCCAGCTTCTGCGCCTGATCGTCGGTCAGCTGGGCGGCGAAGCCGTTGAACACGATCCCGTAGCTGTAGAGCTTCTTGCCACCACCGACGCTCGCCAGAGCAGCTTCGTGCTGCGCCGTCAGGTAGGCCAAGTAGGCGACGACCGCGGGCGAATTCGGGTCGATCTTCTGGCCCTTGTTCGGCTTGGTGGCTGCGAGACCCTTGATGCCACCGTCGTAGGCGGTCACCGGCAAGTCGGTCATGTGCACGATGAAGGCGCTGCCCGCCCTGGCTGTCGAAACAGCCTGCGCGCTGGGCGTTGCCGTATCTGCAACGGGCACCGACACAGCGTGCTGCTGGCTCGACGTTGGGATTTCATTTGACGGCGCGGCGCCGCCGCAGGCGGCGAGCAAGGTCGCTGCGAATGCTGCGGCCAGCGCTGGGCGCAGTTTGTTGATTTCTGGAATCATGTCGGATAACTCCTGGTGAGTTCGCCCTGGGTCGCGTAGCCGTCGGGCGACGTGTGACAGATGGGTATTTCAATCGCTTGGATCCAGCACTATCCCACCCTCGATCGGTCAACGAATATAGGAAAAACCCTCGGTTTGCGGAAAGCAATGTCTTGCTTGACAGGTGCGCCACCAATAAGCGTTGTCCGCGAGATTGATTACAGGTGCGCGGGGTACGGCGGACGCCGGGAAACCTCGCAGCGAGCCTGAATCGCCGGGTTGATCGCTCCCCCTGTTGATGCGCTGGTCAATCTCGCAGTCAGGTGCAGCTTGGACGGGAGTGTGCCAATCGCGCTTGCCTGTTGTTGATTCCCGCGTCGGGTTCGTAGAAGGCAAATCGAAAAGTTGTATGACCGGGTTGTGTCTTCTCCAGCCAGCCGTTGGCAAAAGTCCAATGACCGCTGCCGGCAACTGACCGCATCATCGTCCACGTACCGGCGGCACACCATCAGGCGGTGTGCCTCGGCTCTTGCTTCCTCAATCGACACCGTGGGCATTCACCCAGCGCCCGCGTGAACAGCTTTCCCTTAACGCGGGTTCAAATTGCCTATGCTTACCGCCGGCCTTGGTAATGCGCAGGCGCAAACCCTTCTTATCGGCATCCTTCACTTGCACGAACGGCAAACCATCCGGACAGGTTGCCCGCTCCAGCAGGCCATGCGTCAGGTCGCGGGCGTTTGTGTAGTCAATTGCAGTCGCCTTGCCTGGTCGTGCCATGTCGCAATCCTATTTCAGATTTACAGACTTTTTACAAACTGAATTTCATGCAGCTCTCCTGATTTCGGGGCATACTGAACCATGCGAAAGAGACATTGCACCTGTGGCGCAGAAGCGGATGTGCGGCGCGGCACCCGCCGCACGCCGGACGGGCGTGACGAGATCGTCTACCGAATGGTTTGTCCGGTTTGCGGGCAGCTCGGGCCGGCCATTGCGGCCGAGGGGAAGGACGAAGCCACGGCCAGCGCCGAAGCAGTTGATGCGTGGAACGAGATGATCGCCCGTCTGCGGCCGCTGGAAGACTGAATTCGCTCACCCGTCTTGCTCAAAGAGTCTTGCCTTGCGATTTATCAAACCACGGGGTGCTGGCGAAATCTAGAGTGCAGACGATGGGGGCGTTCGCAGACTGTCCTGATGATCAGGCGCACGCGCAGGAGGTTTAGCACCATGAAACAGAAAACCGCCGTTGAAGCAAAGCCGGGACTTCTTGGCCAATTGCAGCCAACGCTGGGCTCGGCAAACGAGGCTGTCGCTATCCTGTCGAGCGCGGCCGAAGAAATGCTCAGGATACAG
>Ga0315271_10003280_pt1 | contig 10246 bp, 9 predicted proteins | sample C3_top_MG_FD_204664 | JGI IMG/M metagenome (GOLD analysis project Ga0315271, IMG submission 204664) | Sediment microbial communities from Yellowstone Lake, YNP, Wyoming, USA - C3_top | ecosystem: Environmental > Aquatic > Freshwater > Lake > Sediment | place: USA: Wyoming | collected 2017-08-01
TGGGAGATCATCCGCAAGGTCTTCGACTTCGAGGGGATCACGATGCTGGCGGTCGGGCAGAACTGGAAGCTTTTCTCGCCGGCGCAGAAGAAGGAGTTCACCGACGTCTTCACGACGAAGCTCGGGAACAGCTATCTGAACAAGATCCAGGGGAGCTTCAACAACGAGAAGGTCGAGTTCCTGAGCCAGGAGATGCTTTCGCCGACCAAGGCCCGCGTCAAGACGAAGATCATCCGCCAGGTCGATTCGATCCCGGTGGACTACAGCGTGCGCCCGATCGACGGTGCCTGGAGGATTTACGACGTCAACATCGACGGTGTGAGCCTCGTCAGGAACTACCGGGAGCAGTTCGACAGCATCCTGCGCAAGGACTCGCCCGACGTCCTGATCGAGCGCGTCCGGTCGCAGAACAAGGATCAGGAGAAGGAGAAGAAGTAGCCGTGCGGTGCCGGCGATGAACGCGGCCTGGCGATTCGGGCTCCTGCTCGCCCTGGCTCTCGCCCCGTTGGGCTGCGCCCATCAAAAAGGCGATCGCGCGTCCGGCTATGCACCCAGCTCTCCGGTCGGCGTCGCCGTCCCCGTCCCCGTCCAGGACGCGCCGCTCGACAAAACGCCCGTTGTCGCCGCCCGGGCGGATGCTGCCGCCGCCGACCCCGCTCTCGAGGACGAATCCGACCTGCTGGACACCCCGATGGCTTCGGTCGCCGATCCCCTCCGCGGCTGGAACCGGGCAATGTTCGTGTTCAACGACAAATTGTATTTCTGGGTGCTCAAGCCGGTCTCCCAAGGCTATCGGGCGGTTGTCCCCAGCCTGGCCAGGACCGGGGTCGAGAATTTTTTCAACAACCTCCGGACCCCCATTCGCTTCGTCAGCAACGTCCTGCAGCTCAAGGGGCGCGAGGCAACCATCGAGCTGGGAAAATTCATGATCAACAGCACCTGGGGCGTGCTGGGGTTCGGCAACCTGTTTGCGGGCAACCCCGAGACGGCCGTTCCCGACACCGACCTGGGCCTGATGCTCGCCCACAACGGCGTCGCCAGCGGGCCCTACGTCGTCTGGCCGATTCTTGGGCCCTACACGCTGCGCGATACGGTCGGCTGGATCGGCGGCCTGGCTCTTGACCCGGTCACCTACTTCAACTCCACGGCCGTCTCGCTGGGATCGCGCAGCGCCTACTTGATCAACTACTATTCGTTCCGCATCGGGGATTACGAGTCGATCAAGGCCGCTTCAATCGATCCCTACCTGGCGACGCGTGACGCCTACCTGCAGTACCGGGCTCAAAAGGCCAAGGAGTAGCGTCTCTCGCCTGCACGATCCGAGGCTGCGCGGCGGGAACTCCCCCGCAGGCCCGGGGTCAAACCTCAGATGAGCGGACGGGGACGATGAGGTTCACCCACAGGCTGACTGCCGGATTCGGTCTGCTCGCGGCGCTCGCGCTCGCGATGGCAGGGCTCTTTTACGTCGAATTCCAGCGCTACGAGCGCGGCAACCACCTGATCTTCATTCTCGACCAGGTTCACAGCAGCGAGCAGGCACTCCAGACTTCGATGCTCCTCGAACTCCAGGCGGTCGAGGACAGTCTTGACCGGCCGGACCCCGTCTTCACCGCGCGCGCGCGCGAGCAGGCGCGCAAGACCGCAGGAGCGATGTCGCAGATCCTGCAAGCGCATCAGGGCCTGGCGCGGGACCTCGATCGGCTGGCGTTCCCGAAGGAGCGGCTCCTCTTCTTCTCCCGGTTCCAGCAGGATTTGACGGCGTACGAACAGCGTCTCGCGAATATCCAGTCGATGGTCGATCTCAAACCGGAGGCGGACCGCGCCGGGGCGCGCCGGCTCGCCAACGAACTCGAGGAGAGGATCAACGGCGGCTTCGCGGAGATGGAGCAGAGCTGGAGCCGCGACATCGGCCTGGTGGTGGGGCACATACAACAGGAGAAGAAGCGCGCCGGGATCGTGCTCCTGATCCTGGCGGGGGTGGTGCTCGCCGCGAGCCTCGGTTTTGCCGTCTCGCTGGCGGCCTCCGCGCGCTCGCTGATTCGACGCCTCGGGGCGGGGATGCGCCGTGTGGCGGGCGGCGACTACAGCCGCCCCGTTCCCCTCGGGCGCGACCCGGAGATCAACGATCTCGTGGAGAAGTTCAACCGCATGGCGGAGGATCTCAGGGGGCTCGAGGAGTTGCGCACGGATTTCGTGTCGATGCTCAGCCACGACCTGAAGTCCCCGCTGGCGGTCATCAGGATGTACGCCGAGGCGCTCGCCGCGAAGGGCGGCGTGGAGCCGCAGCCGCTGCAGGCGATCACCCGCAGCGCCGACCGCATGCTGCGCCTGGTGGAGAATTTTCTCGACGCCTCGCGGGCCGACGCGGCGCGCCTCGAACTGGCGCTTCGGCCCGTGCGCCTGGAGAATCTGCTCAAGCGCGTGCAGGAAGACGGGCAGGTCATGGCGTTGAGCCGCGGCGTGACCGTTGCCCTCGATCTGCCCGGTGCGCTTCCCGAGGTGCTCGCCGACGAGGAGCACCTCGAGCGCGCCCTGCACAATCTGGTGAGCAACGGGGTCAAGTACAACCGGCCCGCGGGAGCCGTCACCCTCGCGGCGCGCGTCGACGGCGATCAGGTGCGGGTCGCGGTCACCGACACCGGGGTGGGGATCAGCGAAACCGATCGCCGGCAGCTGTTCGTGAAATACTTTCGCGCCGGCAACACGAGCCACATCCGGGGCACCGGGCTGGGTCTCGTCGTGACCCGGGAGATCGTGCGGGCGCACGGCGGGGAGCTCGAAGTCTCGAGCCAGGAGCAGAAGGGCAGCAGCTTCAGCTTCACGTTGCGGCGCGCCTCCTGCCGTGAGCTGAGCGCGAAGCCCCCCGGGGACAGACCTCAAACCGAAGTACGCGCCCCGGTGTGAAAAATGGCTACGGGGTGCCCCTGGGACTTTCGACGTCCGGGCAGCCCCTGTCTTTGCCCTGCCGGATGAGTTCCAGCGCCCGCGCCATGTCGGGACCGGCGCAAGCCTCCGCCGAGGGGCACCAGGCGAGACACCCGATGTCCATGCGCTCGTTGAAAACCGTGCCGCCGCAGTTCTTGCAGCGGCGCTTCATTTCGTCCTTGAAGAACTCCAGCTGGTTCCCGCACTTCTTGCAGGCCACGTCATAGACCGCGTCGGGGCCCCACTTCTGCGTATCCTGGCCAGGGCACTTGGGCATTGCCGTCTCCTTCTGCCGCTTGTCGGCGATCTTACCGGGAAGGATAGGCGGAAGCGGCGGCTGTCGCCTTGACCGAAGTCAAACGCGAACCAGTTCCCGGCCCGCTTCAAAGGCCTCCTGCAGCGCCGTGGGATGCTCCCGGATCGCGCCCCTGGCGTCGACGCCGCGGTAGCCGAGGCTCGCGTGAACGGGGATGCTCAGCGTCCTGAAGAACGCGGTCGCCGTGGCGCCGCCGCACTCGACGCCCTTGCCGGTTTTCATGCCGCCCACGGTGATGAACAGCCCCTTCCGTCCCTCGGGTCCCTCGGGCAGCGGTCTGTTGAGCAGGTACTTTTCGCACCAGAATGCCTGGCAGCGGTCGACCATCGCCTTCGACTGGGCCGAGAGGCCGGCGAAAAAGATCGGGCTGGCGAGAATGACGCGCGCGGCGTCGCGCAGGGCGGCGTAGACGGCGGGCATCTCGTCGCCTTCGATGATGCAGACACCCGTCTTGTCGCAGCCGCCGCAGTTCTGGCAGGGGCGGATCTTCATGCGGGCAAGATGGTAGGTCACGACCTCGTGCCCGCCCTCCTTGACCCCGCGGATCGCCTCCTGCAGCAGGAGCGAGGTGTTGCCGTCCTTGCGCGGGCTGCCCATGAAAGCGATGACGTGCATCGATGGTCTTCCTCCTTCTGCGATATTGTCGGCCAGGTCGAGGGGAAGGGCAAGGGGTTCGTCGATTCTTGACCGGCGACCATGCGGAAGCGTAAGGTCGGTCGGGAGCGGCGGGTGCTGCGAGGTGCCCCGGGTTCACGCGCCCCATGATGAAATCCGGAGTTTCGGAAAACGGAAGATGAGATGATGAAGAGTTCATGGAGGGGTGCCTGTCTTTCAGGACTCGTGTACCCCGGGCTCGGGCAGATTGCCCAGAAGCACTATCTCAGAGGGGGCGCGCTGATCGTTATCGTCACGGCAAGCTTGTGGGTCTCGGTCATTTCGGCGACGAAGCACGCGCAGGCACTTCTCGCCTCGCTTGCCTCGGACGCCGGCGGCTACGACATGACGACCCTGCTCCACGAGGCCGGCAGAATCACCGGCACGGGAGACGATCGGGCGCTGGAAGTCTCGTCGCTCGCGATCGCCGGCTGCTGGGTTGTCGGCATCGTCGACGCCTACCTGTCCGGAAAGAAGATGGACGCCGACCGCACGACTCATCCCCGGCAGCGCTAGACGTTTTTCCCCGCCAACCGGCAGCTCGCGGCTATTCCCGCTTGTTCAGGCGCAGAAGATACGCGATCAGATCGGCGATCTGCTGCGGCTCGAAGGCCTGGGTGTCGCCCCACGCCGGCATTTCCATCTTCGGCTTGGGTCCCTCCGGCCGCGAGCCGTGCTCCAGGAAGAGGTCCGTGTTGGCGATGAATTCCCTGGCGGACGCGCCGGCGATGGCTGGATCGATCGGGTTGAGCGCGGGGACCGTCCCGTCGGTCGAGCCCGGATTGGGCACGGCGCCTTTCCCCTCGGGCCCGTGGCAGATCGCGCAGCTGGTCTTGAAGAGCGCGGCGCCGTTCCCGGCATCGCCGGCCAGGCTGACCGCGGGACCGGTCCCGCCGGGATTGGATGGCCGCGCGGGCGTCTCCGGCGTTGCCGTCGGCGCGTCGGCAGCCAGCGCGGAACCGCAGCGCAGAAGCACCAGAAGGGTCAGCGCAGTCAGGACGGCGATACGGGACGAGAGCGGTTTCGTAGGCATGGCGTGTCCCTCCAGCGTCAGGTTGTACTCTGCCTGCGGAGCTTCTTCCGCAGCAGGAGTATAGCCGGATCGAGGCCGGCTTTCCAACGCCCGCGGGAGTGTGGTAGCCTTTTTCGACTCGGCACGCTCGTTCAGGAGGAGACCCCCCCCTGCGGATGTGTCCGTTGCTGTCCCGTTCTCCCGCCCCACGAAAGGAGCGATCATGTTCCTCGAATTCGCGCTGAAATATTGGGCGTATCTGGTCCTGCTGATCCCCGCCGCCATCCTGATCTACGAGTCCGTCGTCATCGTCGGCGGCAACGAGATCGCGCTGATCGAGCGCCGCTGGTTCGGCAGCAAGATGCCGCAGGGGCGGGTCGTCGCGCTGGGGAACGAGGTCGGTATCCAGGCGCGGACGCTCGGCCCCGGCATGCACTTTCTGATCCCGTTCATCTACAAGGCCGACAAGAGCGTCTTCACCGAGATCAAGGAGAACGAGATCGGCCTGATCGAGTCGGTGGACGGCTCGTCGATCCCGGCCGGCAACATCTTCGCCGCCGTCGTGCCCGGGCACAACTCCTATCAGGACGGGGAGGCGTTCATCAGGAACCACGGGCAGAAGGGGCCGCAGATCGAGGTGCTCCCCCCCGGTAAATACCGGATCAACCCCTACCTGTTCAAGCTGACCAAGGGGAACGTCATCGAGATCAAGGACAACGAGATCGGGATCGTCGAGTCGGTCGACGGCGCCCCCATCCATGAAGGCAAGATCTTCGCACAATCGGTGGAGGGGCACTCCTCCTTCCAGAACGGCGAGGCCTTCATCAAGAACGGTGGCCAGAAGGGCCCGCAGATCGACATCATCCCGCCGGGCAACTACCGCATCAACCCCTACCTGTTCAAGGTCACCAAGAGCACGGCGACGAAGATCAACGAAGGGGAGATCGGCTTGATCGAGTCGGCCGACGGTTCGGCGATCCCGGCGGGGCGGATCTTCGCCAAGGTGGTGCCCGGCCACAACTCCTTCCAGTCCGGGAAGGACTTCATCGGCAGCGGCGGGCAGAAGGGGCCGCAGACGGAGATCCTGCCGCCGGGCGTCTACCGCGTCCACCCGAACCTGTTCAGGGTGACCAAGGCCGCGGCCGTGGTGATCGCCAAGGGGCAGGTCGGCGTGGTCACCGCGCAGGACGGCGCCCCGATCCCGATGGGGCGGCTGCTGGCGCAGAGCGTGCCGGGGCACTCGAATTTCGAGAACGGCGAGGCCTTCCTGAAAAATGGCGGGCAGAAGGGGCCGCAGATCGACGTGCTGCTGCCGGGCACCTACCGCATCAACCTGAACCTGTTCAAGGTCCAGGTGGCGCCCGCCGTCGTCGTCGATGCCAACAAGGTCGGCCTGGTGACCGCGCTGGACGGCGTCCCGCTGCCGGAGCGCGAGTACGTCGCCACCCCGATCACCGGCCACAACGACTACCAGGACGGTTCGGCGTTCCTGACCAAGCAGGGGCAGCGGGGACCGCAGTTGGACGTGCTGCGGCCGGGGACCTACTACATCAACCCGTTCATGTTCAGCGTGGAGGTCGACGACGTCGCGGTCATCGAGCGCGGCCAGGTCGGCGTCGTGGTCTCGAACGTCGGCGAGGACCCGACGGACGAGATGAAGAAGCGCCTCGGCTCGACCCAGGCCGGGGCCTCCGAGGAGGAAGGCAAGGAGAAGTACGTCGTACCCAAGGGGTTCCGCGGCATCCAGGAGGAGGTCGCCGGGCCGGGCCGCTACTACCTCAACCGCCGCGCCTTCATGGTCTACATCATCGACACGACGAACATCACGATCGACTGGGACGACCAGAAGGACACACGCTTCGACCAGCTGAACGTCATCTCCAAGGACGGCTTCCCGATCCAGGTCGCCGTCAAAGTCGTCATCCGGGTGCGGCCGGACCAGGCGCCGTACATGGTGGCCAAGGTCGGCTCCATCGACAACCTGATCCAGCACGTCATCCACCCGATGATCGACTCCTCGTTCAGGAACCAGGCTTCCACCGCGTCGGCGATGAACTTCCTGCAGAGCCGCTCGGAGGAGCAGGCGAAGGCGGAGACGCGCGCCCGCGCCGACCTGGAGCGCTACCACGTCGAGTGCGTCTCGGTGCTGATCTGCCAGATCCGCCTCCCCGAGGACCTGATGCAGACACAAACCAAGCGGATCATCGCCGAGCAGCAGCAGGAGATGTACAAGATGGAGCAGCGCTCCCAGGCCGAGCGCACCCAGATGGAGAAGATGCGCGCCACCGCCGATCAGCAGCCGACGCTGGTGGCCTCCGAGATCGCGGTGAAGGTGGCGATGCAGAAGAAGACCGAGATGATCACGCTGGCTGAAGGCACCGCCGAGGCCAAGGCGCTCGAGGGGACCGGCGACGGCAAGCGGCTGACGGCCATCGGCGATGGCGAAGCCTCGAAGATCGCGGCGATCGGCGAGGCGACCGCCCAGGCCTACAGCAAGCAGCAGGCGGCCATCGGCGAGGAGGCGATCAAGCAGATCAAGATCGTGGAGTTGATCGCGAGCGCCATCCAGATGGGCAACATCAAGATCGTCCCGGACGTCCTGGTCACGGGGGGCGGCAACGCGGCCGACGGGCTGATGGGGATGCTGACGAAGCTGCTGCCGGGCGTCGATCTCGGCGCGCTGCTGAAGAAGCCCGCCCCGGCGATGCCGGAGCCGCGGGTGGATCCGTCCGCTTCGGAAGCGTGATCCGGTTGCCGGCAGAGGGCGCGCGCAGGGGGAACTGTTGAGGGCGGATAAGGTAAACTCCCTCTCATGAAGAAGCTCAATTGCTGGGAAGTCCAGAAATGCGGTCGCGAGCCCGGGGGGCATGCCGTTGCCGCGCAGGGACCCTGCCCGGCCGCCGTGGAGACAACGCTGCATGGCGTGCACGGGGGGCACAACTCCGGGCGCACCTGCTGGGTGCTCGCGGGGACGTTCTGCTCGGGGCAGGTGGTGGGCACCGCCGCAAAAAAGCTGGCCAACTGCATGGAGTGCCCCTTCTACCAGCTCGTCCACCGCGAGGAGGGCGAAGCCGCGGTGGAGACGCGCAGTCTCGTGCGCCGGCTCAACTGCGCCGGCCAGTTCGACTAAGTCGGGAGGCCGCCAGGAGGGACGCATCCGCGGTGGAAGTGCCCGAGCCCCGTGCGGGCTGCGGGGCCCGGACGCTGCGGACCTTCCCCGTGCTCACGTTGTTCCTCCGACGGAGACCTCGCCGCCGCGCCACCCCCTTCGCCCGGCCTGTTCTCCAAGCGGTCAGTCCCGTCGGTGCCGGCTGGGCGGACAATGTAAACCTGTGATGCGGCCCGAGGTTGACAATAGCCGCTCCACCCGGGATACTCCGCCCGGTGATCGAGATGAACGAGACGACGGGACAGATTCTGGCACTGCTCAAGGCGGGGGGCGAGTACCTCTCCGGCGAGGAGATCGGCGGGAAGCTCGGCATCTCCCGCAGCGCGGTCTGGAAGCACGTTCGAGACCTGAAAGAGGCGGGGTACGGCATCGTCTCCTCCCCGAGGAAGGGTTACGGGCTGCGGGATGTCGCGAACGTGCCGTTTGCCGCCGAGGTGACGCCGCACCTGGGAACCGCGACCTTCGGTCGGCGCATCGACTATCATGACGCAATCGATTCGACCAACCGCGTTGCCGGGGACCTCGCCCGCCAGGGAGCCGCGGAGGGCACCGTGGTGGTCGCCGACGCCCAGAGCGCCGGCCGGGGCAGGATGGGGCGGCGCTGGGAGTCGCCCGCCGGCGAGAACCTCTATTTTTCCGTGCTGCTCACCCCGAACGTCGAGCCGGCGCGCGTCCCGCAACTGGCTCTGGTCGCCGCGGTCGCGGTCCACGAAGGGCTGGCCGCGTGTTGCCCGGAGATCCCCGCGCGGATCAAGTGGCCGAACGACATCCTGGTCGAGGGCCGAAAAGTTGCCGGCATCCTCTGCGAGGCGAGCCTGGAGGCCGATCGCGTGCACCGGGTCGTCCTCGGCATCGGCATCAACGTGAACGGGGTGAGCGTCCCCCGGGCGCTGCGCGCCAGCGCCACCACGCTGCGGATTGCGGGCGGCCGGGAGGTGTCGCGGCCCGCGCTCCTCGGCGCGGTGCTCAATCAGCTGGAGGCGAGGTACCAGGGCTGGCTGCGGGACGGGAGTCTCTCCGGAATTCTGGATTACTTCGAGCGGCACTCCGCCCTGAACGGCAGGCCGGTGGCGGCCGAAAATCTCTCGGGGGTGGTGCACGGTACGGCCCGCGGCATCACGCCGACCGGTGAACTGGTGATCGAGACCGCCGCCGGCGCGCTGCTGCAGCTGCTGGCCGGCGACGTCCATCTGCTGCCGTTAAAAGAAGCGCAATGAAGTACGCCCCTGCTGTGCACCCCGCCGTCGAAGAGGCCTACGGTGTCCTTGCAACGGGGACGCCGATCGAACTGCCCCTGGCGACCCGCCTGTCGGAACTTCCCGGCGAGGATGTCCTCGACCTGATCTCCCTGGCCAACAAGGTGCGGCTGAAGTACGCCCCCGGCCTGCACGCCTGCTCCATCGTCAACGCCAAGTCCGGGGCCTGCCCGGAGAACTGCCGCTTCTGCGCCCAGTCCGCCCACCACGCGGCGCAGGTGCCGGAATACGGGCTCCTCGACCCCGGGGAGCTGCTCTCCCGGGCGGAGGTCGTCTGGCGAAACGGGGTGCGCCGCTTCGGCATCGTGACCGCCGGGACCGGCTGCACCGGCAGCGAGGGCGAGGTGCGCTCCGTCATCGAGGCGATCGAGCTGATCCACGAGCGGCTGCCAGGGATGGAGGTCTGCGCCTCGCTCGGCGCTCTCGACGACGCCGCGGCGCAGGCGCTCGCCGCCGCCGGCGTCTCGCACTACAACCTCAACCTCCAGGTCGCCACCGGCCGCTACCGCGAGCTGATCAGCGACACTCACACCGCGGGGGACCGTCTCGCCGCCCTGGCCACGCTGAAGCGAAACGGCATCGGGCTCTGCTGCGGCGGGATCATCGGCGTCGGCGAAACGATGACGGACCGCGTCGCGCTGGCGTTCGAGCTGAAAGAACTGGGGGTCGAAACGATCCCGCTCAATGTGCTGATCCCGATCCCCGGCACCCCGCTCGAGGGGAGCGCCCCGGTGCCGGCGGTCGAGGTCGCCAAGACGTTCGCGATCTTCAGGTTGATCCACCCGCGCGCCGTCATCAAGTTCGCCGCGGGCCGCGAGACGGTGATGAAGGACTTCCAGGCCCTGCTGATGCTCTGCGGGGCCAACAGCCTGCTCACCGGCGGCTACCTCACGACCCGGGGGCGCGAGACGAGC
>Ga0315271_10003281_pt1 | contig 10246 bp, 8 predicted proteins | sample C3_top_MG_FD_204664 | JGI IMG/M metagenome (GOLD analysis project Ga0315271, IMG submission 204664) | Sediment microbial communities from Yellowstone Lake, YNP, Wyoming, USA - C3_top | ecosystem: Environmental > Aquatic > Freshwater > Lake > Sediment | place: USA: Wyoming | collected 2017-08-01
GCCGCCGGTGTCGCGTGAGCGGCTGCCGTCGACACGGTAGAAACGCTCGGTCAGTCGCGGAAGATGCTCGCGGGCGATGCCCGGCCCGGTGTCGGTGACGCCGATCACACCGGAGCCATCGACCATCCGATCCCAACTCACGCTAATGGATCCGCCCGCCGGCGTGTAGCGCACGGCGTTGCTCACCAGGTTCGTGATGGCACTCAACAGCTCAGTTCGTGAGCCAGCGATCTGCACCGCGGTGTTCGTGGGGAACGCCAACCTGTGCCTTCCGGCCGAGAGCTGATTCGCATCGGTCTCGACCTGCACCAGCAACGCCTGCAAGTCCACCCACCGGTCGGCGGAAGGGTGCGGGCTGCCTTCCAGCTGGGCAAGGGTCAGCAGGTCGCCGACGAGCGCGCCCATGCGGTCGGCCTGTTGCGTCATCAGCACCAGCACGCGTTTGCGCTCAACCTCCGTCAACGGCAGGTTCACCATCGTCTCGATGAATCCGGCCAGCACCGTCAATGGTGTGCGGATCTCGTGCGAGACGTTGGCGACGAAATCGCGCCGCATCGCTTCCGACCGCTCGCGCTCCGTGATGTCCTGTGACAGCACGAGCTTTTGTTGCTCGCCGTAGGTGCGCACCTGCACCGACAGGCTGCGCCGTCCAGGGGGATCGGGAAACTTCACCGGCTGGTCGAAATGGCCGGCCTGAAGGTAGGCAACGAAAGCCGGCGCACGAACCAGGTTGGTCACCGGCTGGCGCCTGTCGCGTTGCGGGTCGAGTCCGAAGTGGTCGGCGGCCAGCGAGTTGCACCACTCGATGTGGTCGCCCGTGTCGAGGAGCATCACGCCGTTCGGCGAAGCCTCCATCGCCGACAGGAACTGGCTGAGCCGGTCTCGCTCGCGCGCCGCCGTCTGGTCGCGCAAGCGAATCGAGCGCTCGACGCGATAGGCCAGTTCGCCCCACAGCCCAACGTGGCGCGGCGCGCTGTCTTCCTGCGAGCCGCGCAGCCATTCGATCAGGCGGTAGCCCCGCAGCGTGTCGCGCGTGGCGAGCATCCCGAGAGCGCAGGCGCCGCCGAGCAAGGCGCCGATGAACACCATCGGCGCGCCGGCGGCGAACAGGCCGATCAAGCCCCCCGCCGCCATCGCAACAAGGGTGGCGAGCAGGCGCGGCAACAGCCAGATCAAGGCGCGAGCTCCAGCACACTGCCGGCCTGTGCGACGGGACAGGTTCCGGTCACGCCGACAACGCCTGCGCCGCCCCCGGCGTGGCCGCGCTCGCCTGTGCCGTCAGCCGGTAACCGGCACCGCGAACGGTTTCGATCATCTGCGCGCAGTGCACTGGGGCCAAGGCTTCGCGCAGCCGCTTGACGTGAACGTCGACCGTGCGCTCCTCGATGAAGACGTGGTCACCCCAGACGCGGTCGAGCAACTGGGAGCGGCTGTGAACCCGCTCGGGGTGCGTCATCAGGAAGTGCAGCAACCGGAATTCGGTGGCGCCGAGCTTCACCTCCCGATGATCGAGGTCGCCCCCACGCGATACGCGCCGGGTCGCCGGGTCGATCTTCAGCGGTCCCACCTCGACCACCGCGTCGAGCGCCTCCGGCGCCTTGCGCCGCAGCACCGCGCGGATGCGCGCCATCAATTCGTTGGTGGAGAACGGCTTGGTGAGGTAGTCGTCGGCACCGGCGTCCAGGCCCGACACCTTGTCGGACTCATCGGCGCGTGCCGTCAGCATGATGATCGGCATCTCGCGCGTGCGCGCCTCGGACCGCCAGCGCTTCGCCAGCGCCAGGCCCGACTGGCCGGGCAGCATCCAGTCCAGCACGACCAGGTCGGGCAGCACCCCGTCGACCGCGGCCTGGGCCGACGGCGCATTTGTGGCAATGGTCACCTCGAACCCGGCGTGGCGCAGGTTGATCGAGATCAGCTCGGCAATCGCGGATTCGTCTTCGACGACGAGGATACGGCTCATGGTCGACTCTCCCGGGCTCTTGGGTCAGCGGACCAGCGACTCGATGTCGCTGACCGGGTTGTGCCGCACGTCGGTGCCCTTGACGATGTAGATGATCTGCTCGGCCAGGTTCTTCGCGTGGTCGCCGACGCGCTCGATCGCCTTGGCCACGAACACGAGGTCGATGCTCGCCGAGATCGTGCGCGGGTCTTCCATCATGAAGGTGATCAGCTTGCGCATCAGGCCCTCGAACTCCTGGTCGATCAGGTCATCCTGCTTGAGCACCTCGATCGCCTTCTCGACATCGAGCCGCGCGAACGCGTCGAGCGCCTTGCGCAGTTGCGAGACCGCCAGCTCGGACTCGTAGGCCAGGTCTTTCACCGGCAGGCGCAGGCGGCTCGACACGCCGGTGTTGACCAGGCGCTGGACCGTGCGCGCAATGCGCGCCGCTTCGTCGCCCACACGCTCCAGGTTCCCGATCGTCTTGGAGATCGCGATCAGCAGGCGCAGGTCGCGCGCGGTCGGTTGGCGCCGCGCGATGATCGTGGACAGGTCGCGGTCGATCTCGATCTCGGTCTGGTTCACGCGCTCCTCGACGATCAAGACATCCGAAGCGATCTCGGCGCTGAAATTCGTCAGCGCATAGACCGCCCGCGCGACCTGCGATTCGACGATGCCGCCCATCTCGAGCACGCGTGTGGAGATGCCGCTGAGCTCGGCATCGAACTGGGTGGAGAGGTGCTTGTCGCTCATGGTCTGTTCCTTCGGACGTGGGGCGGGGCCGGTCGCGGCATCAGCCGAACCGCCCGGTGATGTAGTCCTCGGTCTCCTTCTTCTTAGGCTTCATGAAGACCTCCGAGGTCGGGCCGAATTCGATCAGGTCACCGAGGTACATGTACGCGGTGTAGTCGGAGGCTCGTGCCGCCTGCTGCATGTTGTGGGTGACGATCACGACCGTGTAGTCGCTCTTGAGCTCGTGGATCAGCTCTTCGATCTTGCCGGTGGAAATCGGGTCGAGCGCCGAACAGGGTTCGTCGAGCAGCAGCACCTCCGGCTTGATCGCGATGCCGCGCGCGATGCACAGGCGCTGCTGCTGCCCGCCCGACAGCCCCGAGCCGCTCTGGTTCAGCTTGTCCTTCACCTCCGTCCAGAGTGCCGCCTTCTTCAACGCCCACTCGACGCGCTCGTCCATCTCGACGCGGGGCAGCGTCTCGAACAGTTTCACCCCGAAGGCAATGTTGTCGTAGATCGACATCGGGAACGGCGTGGGCTTCTGGAACACCATGCCGATCTTGGCGCGGATCAGCGAGACGTCTTCCTTCGAGGTCAGGACGTTCTCGCCGTCGAGCAGGATCTCGCCTTCGGCGCGTTGCTCGGGGTAGAGCTCGAACATTCGGTTGAAGGTGCGCAGCAGCGTCGACTTGCCGCAGCCCGACGGCCCGATGAACGCGGTGACCTTGTGCTCGGGAATGTCGAGGTTGATGTTCTTCAGGGCCAGAAAATTGCCGTAGTAGAAGTTGAGATTGCGCACCGTCAGCTTGAGCTTTTCGGCAATGGGCAGATCGACACGTTTGTCCATGATGGGCTCGCCGCTCAGTGTTTGTTGCGCAGGAAAGTGCGCGCGAGGATGTTGAGCACCAGCACCCCCATCGTGATCAGGAAGACCCCCGCCCAGGCCAGCTTCTGCCAGTTCTCGTAGGGGCTCATCGCGAACTTGAAGATCGTGACCGGCAGGCTCGCCATGGGTGAACCCAGGTCGCTGGTCCAGAACTGGTTCGACAGCGCGGTGAAGAGCAGCGGCGCGGTCTCGCCGGCAATGCGCGCGAGCGCCAGCAAGATGCCCGTGAGCACGCCGGCCCGGGCCGACTTCAGCGTCACCGTCATGATGACCTTCCACTTCGGCGTGCCCAGGGCATAGGCCGCCTCGCGCAGCGCGTTCGGAATCAGCGTCAACATGTTTTCGGTGGTTCGAATCACCACCGGGATCACGATCAGCGCCAGCGCCAGCACGCCGGCCCAGGCCGAGAAACTCTTCACGCGGGCCACCACCACCGAGTAGATGAACAGGCCGATGACGATCGACGGCGCTGCCAGCAGGATGTCGTTGATGAAGCGCGTCACGCTGCCCAACGATCCCTTCTGGCCGTACTCGGCCAGGTAGATGCCCGCGAGCACGCCGATCGGAGTGCCCAACAGCGTGGCGAGCGTGACCATCGTGACCGAGCCGAAGATCGCGTTGGCCAGGCCGCCGCTCTCGTCCTGCGGTGGCGGCGTCATCTGCGTGAACAACGACCACGACAGCCCGCCCAACCCCAGGCGCACGGTCTCGAACAGGATCCAGATCAGCCAGAACAGGCCGAACGCCATCGCTGCGAGCGACAACACAAGCGCGATCGCGTTCACGCGCTTGCGCTGTGCATGCTTGCGCAAGCGCGAATTCAGGAGCGCGATGGCAGCCTGGGTTGGCGTGGCCATGCTACTCATGCCCGTGCCCCTTCACGCTTCTTCAACCGAGTGAGCAGCACCTTCGAGAACGCCAGCACGACGAACGTAATGAAGAACAGCACGAGCCCGAGGTAGATCAGCGAAGCCTGGTGCAGCCCGGCGCCGGCTTCGGCAAACTCGTTCGCCAGCACCGAGGTGATGCTGTTCGCCGCCTCGAACAAGGACGCCGAGTTGAGCTGGCTCTGGTTGCCAATCACGAAGGTCACCGCCATCGTCTCGCCGAGTGCACGTCCCAGCCCCAGCATGACGCCGCCCACCACACCGGTCTTGGTGTAAGGCAACACGACCTTGAACATCACTTCCCAGGTGGTCGCACCCAATCCGTAGGCCGACTCCTTCAGCAGGGAGGGCGTAACCTCGAACACGTCGCGCATGACCGATGCGATGAACGGGATGATCATGATCGCCAGGATGATGCCGGCCGACAGCAGCCCGATGCCCACCGGCGGCCCCGAGACGAGCGCGCCCAGATACGGCACACCGCCGAGCAGCGACTGCAACGGTTGTTGAACATAGGTCGAGAGCAGCGGGCTGAACACCAGCAGGCCCCACATGCCATAGACGATGGAAGGCACGGCCGCCAGCAGTTCGATCGCCGTGCCGAGCGGCCGCTTCAGCCATGTCGGCGACAGTTCGGTAAGGAACAGCGCGATCCCGAAACTCACCGGCACCGCGATGACCAACGCGATGAGCGATGTCATCAGCGTGCCGTAGATCATCACCAGGCCGCCGTACTTGTTCTTGACCGGATCCCAGTCGGAACTCCAGAGGAAGCCGAGTCCGAATTCCCGGATCGCCGGCGCGGCCCCAATGACCAGCGAAACGATGATGCCGGCCAGCAACGCGAGCGTCAGCCATGCGGCGCCGTGGGCCAGCGCGGAAAATACGGCGTCGGCCCAGGGGACGGTCTGGCGCCGGGTGGCGGGCGGTCGCGCGTGCGACTGGTGTCGTTCCATCTTCGCGGGATCGTTGAGCGCCGAGGCAGGCAGTGTAGCGGTCACCGTTTCTCTCCTCAGGGTTGCGTCGGCGACCCGGCGACAGCCAAGTTCAAGGCAACTCGGCGCGACTGCGTCACTTCCAGGCGATCGGCTTGCCAGCCACGTCCTTGATCTCGCCCCACTGCTTCCGTACGAGCGACTTCACTGCGTCCGGCAGCGACACGTACTCCAGGTCAGCGGCCATCTTGTCGCCGTTGTTGTAGGCCCAGTCGAAGAACTTCAACGCGTTGGCCGCACTCGCGGGCTTGTCCTGCACCTTCTGCATCATGATGAACGTCGCGCCGGTCAGGGGCCAGGCCTCCTTGCCCGACTGCTCGGTCAGCACCTGGTAGAAGGTCTTGGACCAGTCTGCCGAAGCCGCAGCAGCCTTGAAGTTCGCGTCGTCCGGGGTCGCGAAGTTGCCGTCCTTGTTCTTCAGCAGCGTGTACGTCATCTTGTTCTGCTTGACGTAGGCGTACTCGACGTAGCCGATCGAATTCGGCAACCGGTTCACGAACGCGGCCACGCCCTCATTGCCCTTGCCGCCGGCACCGGTCGGCCAGTTCACCGCCGTGCCTTCGCCCACTTTCGACTGCCACTCGGCGTTCACCTTCGAGAGGTAGTTGGTGAAGATGAAGCTGGTGCCGGAGCCGTCGGCCCGGCGCACCACCGAGATGGCCGCATCGGGCAACTGAACCCCGGGGTTCAGTGCCACCAGCGCGGCGTCGTTCCACTTGGTGATCTTGGCCAGATAAATGTCACCGAGCACCTGGCCGGTGAGCCGGATCTGCCCCGGCGCGATGCCCTTGATGTTGACCACCGGCACGACGCCGCCGATCACCATCGGAAACTGCACCAGGCCATCCTTGGCCAGTTGGTCGTCCTTCAGCGGCATGTCGGAAGCACCGAAGTCGACGGTCTTGGCACGGATCTGGTTCAGGCCTGCGCCGGACCCGACCGACTGGTAGTTCATGCGCGCGCCGACCGCCTTGTTGTAGGCATCGGCCCACTTGGCGTAGAGCGGCGCAGGAAAGGTTGCGCCAGCACCGGTCACGTCTTGCGCGAACGACACCGAGCCGATGGCACCGAGAGTGGACGCCAGAGCGATGGAACGAATGGTGGAAGAGTTCACGGGCAGGCCTTTCTGCGGAGGGGAATGAATGCTGATGGCGTGACTCTAGGGTGAACGTGTGACACGACCGTGACAGGCGCCATTGAACTGCGTGACAAGGCCTGTGGCGGGTTGCAAGAGCCGGCGAGTGGTTTGTCACACGCAGGTCACGTCCGCGTCGCGAAAGTCGGACGCTACGGTGCATCCGGTCGCTCCCCACATCAAACGAGCCGCGTCAGGAGCGGCGCGCCGCGCTCACGCCAAGGTCTGTGCGATGCGCTCGGCGCAGCGGCGCGCCTGGTCGGCGTCGCGCGCCTCGACCATCACGCGCACCAACGGCTCGGTGCCTGACGGGCGAATCAGCACACGGCCGTGGCCGTCGAGTTCGCGCGTCACGTCGGCCTGCGCCTGAGCCAGCAGCGGGTTCGACTTCCAGTCGCTGCCCGGCTGCAGCCGAACGTTGATCAGGGTCTGCGGAAACAGCGTCACGTCAGACAGCAGTTCGGCCATCGAACGCCCGCTGCGGCAAGCGGCCTGCAGCACCAGCAACGCGCTGACGATGCCATCGCCCGTCGTGTGCTTGTCGAGTGCGAGCAGGTGCCCGGAACCCTCGCCACCCAGCTGCCAGCCGCGCGCGACGAGCTCTTCGAGCACGTACCGGTCGCCGACCTTGGCGCGCACGAAATCGACGCCACGCGCGCGCAAAGCCACCTCGACGGCCATGTTCGTCATCAACGTGCCGACGGCACCGGGCACCGCGAGACCCTGCGCCAGGCGGTCGGCCACCATCAGGTAAAGCAACTCGTCGCCGTTGTAAAGCCGGCCGGCTGCGTCGACCAGCTGCAGGCGGTCGGCATCGCCATCGAGGGCCACGCCGTAGTGCGCACCGTGCGTCTTCACGGCCGCCACCAGCGCCGCGGGCGAGGTGGCGCCGAAGCCGGCATTGATGTTGGTGCCGTTCGGGCTGCAGCCGATCGCAATGACCTCGGCCCCGAGTTCGTGGAACACGTCAGGCGCCATGTTGTAGGCCGCGCCGTTGGCCGCGTCGATCACGATCTTCAGGCCCTTCAACGACAGCTCGCTGCTGAACGTGCCCTTGCAGAATTCGATGTAGCGCCCGCGGGCATCGTCGATGCGCCGCGCCTTGCCGAGGTTGACCGAGTCGACCCATTGCGCGGGTTGCTCCAGCATCGCCTCGACCTGCTGTTCCCACGCATCGGAAAGCTTCTCGCCGCGCGACGAGAAGAACTTGATGCCGTTGTCGCCGAAGGGGTTGTGCGAGGCGCTGATCACGACCCCCAGGCTCAGACGAAGCGCGCGCGTCAGGTAGGCCACGCCAGGGGTGGGCAGTGGGCCGGTCAACAACACGTCGACGCCCGCCGACGCGAAGCCGGCCTCGAGCGCCGACTCGATCATGTAGCCCGAGATGCGCGTGTCCTTGCCGATCAGCACCGTAGGCTTGGCGTCGTGGGCCTTGAGAACGCGGCCGACGGCGTGCCCCAGTCGCAGCATGAAGTCCGCGGTGATCGGAGGTTGCCCGACCGTGCCCCGAATGCCGTCGGTTCCGAAGTAGGCTCTTGTCATGTTCGCGCTTTCGTCATCCGATCGGGCCCTGAATTATCAATCCGCCAGACCGGCGGCTCGCCAGACACGCAGCGCATCGGAGGTCGCCGCGACATCGTGCACGCGCACGACGCGAGCGCCCAACTGAACCGCCGCGAGCGCCGCCGCCACGCTTGCGGCGAGGCGCTGCGTCACGTCGCGACCGGTGACGGCACCCAGCGTCGACTTGCGCGACCAGCCCGCCAGCAAGGGCCGATTCAACACCAGAAGTTCGCCCTGCCGGCGCAACAAGGCAAGGTTGTGTTCGATGCTCTTGCCGAAGCCGATGCCGGGGTCGTAGACGATGCGCTCGGCCGTCACCCCACGGGCCTGCAGCACCCGCCCTCGGTTGCGCAAGAACTGGAGCACCTCCTCGACCACGTCGCCCTCATAGCGCGGGCTTGCCTGCATCGACTCGGGCGTACCGCGCATGTGCATCAGGCACACGCCGCAATCGGAATGACCCGCCACCACGTCGAGGGCGCCGGGGGCCTGCAGCGCATTGATGTCGTTGACGATGTCCGCGCCGCGCGCCAGGGCAGCCGCCATCACTTCGGGCTTCTTCGTGTCCACCGAGACCGGGCAACCGAGCGTCAACGCCGCGTCCAGCACGGGCAGCAAGCGGGCCAACTCCTCGGCCAGCGGTACCGGCCGCGAACCCGGCCGTGTCGACTCGGCCCCGAGGTCCAGGATGTCGGCGCCGTCGGCCAGCATCTGCTCGCAGCGGGACACTGCCGCGGCAGTGTCGCGGGTCGATCCGGCGTCGGAGAACGAGTCTGGCGTGACATTCACGATGCCCATCACCCGCGCCCGCGACAGGTCGATCCGGAATCGGGTGGTTTGCCAGTGCACGGGGAGGTTGACGATCAGGTGTGCAAACGGGGCCGAAGCCCCGTTTCAATGAAGTGCCGCTTGCCTTGGTTCAGGCCACGGCGGTGGCGGCGCCTGGCGCGGCCGGCGGCGTCGGCGGAACCGTCTTGCTCAGCGAGGGGTTCCAGTCCTTCGGTGGGCGCGCCGGCTTGCCGCTCATGATGTCGTCGATCTGCTCGGTGTCGATGGTCTCGTACTCCAGCAACGCCGCGGCCATGGCGTGCATCTTGTCCTTGTTGTCTTCGATGAGCTTGCGCGCGATCGCGTACTGCGCATCGATGATGCAACGGATCTCGCGGTCCACCGCCTGCATCGTCTGCTCGCTCATCGTCGTGGTCTTGGTGACCGATCGGCCGAGGAAGACTTCGCCTTCGTTCTCGGCGTAGACCATCGTTCCAAGCGCGTCGGTCATGCCGTAGCGCGTGACCATGTCGCGGGCGATGTGGGTCGCGCGCTCGAAATCGTTGCTGGCGCCGGTGGTCATCTCACCCATGAAGACCTCCTCGGCAATGCGGCCGCCGAACAGGATCGCGATGGTACTCAGCATGCGAACCTTGTCGGTGCTGTAGCGGTCGCCTTCGGGCAACTGCATCGTCACGCCCAAGGCGCGCCCGCGAGGGATCACCGTCACCTTGTGCACCGGGTCGGCCTTGGGCACCAGGCGCGCCACGAGCGCATGGCCCGACTCGTGGTAGGCCGTGTTGCGGCGCTCCTCCTCGGCCATGACCATGGACTTGCGCTCCGGCCCCATCATGATCTTGTCCTTGGCCTTCTCGAAATCGGCCATTTCGACCACGCGACCGTTGCGCCGCGCGGCAAACAACGCCGACTCGTTCACCAGATTGGCCAGATCGGCGCCCGAGAAGCCCGGCGTGCCGCGCGCCAGGATGTCGGCACGGATGTCTTGCCCGACCGGCACCTTGCGCATGTGCACGTTCAGGATCGCCTCGCGCCCGCGCACGTCGGGCAACGTGACATAGACCTGGCGGTCGAAACGGCCCGGGCGCAACAGCGCGGGGTCGAGGATGTCGGGCCGGTTCGTGGCGGCCATGACGATCACGCCGACGTTGGTCTCGAAGCCGTCCATCTCGACCAGCATCTGGTTCAGCGTCTGTTCGCGCTCGTCGTTGCCGCCGCCGAGGCCTGCTCCACGGTGCCGCCCCACCGCATCGATCTCGTCGACGAAGATGATGCAGGGCGCGCTCTTTTTGGCCTGGTCGAACATGTCGCGCACGCGCG
>Ga0315271_10003282_pt1 | contig 10246 bp, 9 predicted proteins | sample C3_top_MG_FD_204664 | JGI IMG/M metagenome (GOLD analysis project Ga0315271, IMG submission 204664) | Sediment microbial communities from Yellowstone Lake, YNP, Wyoming, USA - C3_top | ecosystem: Environmental > Aquatic > Freshwater > Lake > Sediment | place: USA: Wyoming | collected 2017-08-01
GCCTGCGCGGAACGGAGTCGAAACTGATGAACCCTCGCGGTCCGGCTCGGACGTCATCGGCGATGGCAGTGTTCGCACTTCTTCTCGCATCCGCCAGTGCGTTTGCCCAGCCGAAGGCGCCTCCGCCCCCGAAACACTTCTTCACTGACACCACGGGTCTCGTTCCGGTCGGGGTCGGGGCGCAGATCGAACAGCGGCTGCAGACCTTCCAGAAGATCTCATCGAACCAGGTTCTCGTCGTCGTGTCGGACCGCCTCCCTTCGGGCTACGCCTCGATGGAGGAGTACACGAACCGCACCGCGCAAGCCTGGCGCGCCGGGGTCAAGGGTCGCGACAATGGCACGGTCCTGTTTGTGTTCGTCGGCGATCGCAAGCTGCGTATCGAGGTGGGATACGGCCTGGAAGGCGCTCTGCCGGATGCCCTGGCCTCGCGCATCATCAACGATGAGATCACGCCCCGGTTCAAAGAGAAGAATTACGGGGCCGGCCTGCTTGCGGGAGTGGACGCGATCATCCGGGCCACCAGGGGTGAGTATCGACCGGTCGCAGCCCCGGTTCCTCAAGGTCCGGTGCCCGCTTCGGTTCAGCCGATCGCCGCCTCCGCGAACGCAGGTCCGTCGATCATGGATGATCCGATCGTGTTCTTCTTTGCGTTCGTGCTCTTCATCTTCGTCCTTTATAGGATACTCAAGGCCGCGGCTCGGTACGATACGGGCGAGTCCACCGTCGGATCGTCGGATTGGTCGTCCAGCACCGACTGGACCAGCTCGGGAAGTTCTTCGAGCAGTTCCAGCAGCAGTGACTTTTCAGGCGGTGGGGGTTCGTTTGGCGGCGGTGGCGCCTCTGGAAGCTGGTGAGAAATGACCGACTCTTTCTTCTCGACAATTGACGAGCCTCGCATCGTCGAGTCCATTCGCGCGGCCGAACTCCATTCGCGCGGCGAGATCCGGATTCACGCGACCGAGAAGGCGGTTGACGATGTGATGGCGGAGGCGACGAAGGCCTTCGAACGTCTCGGCATGACCGCGACCGCGGAACGGAACGGCATCCTTATCTTCGTGGCGCCGAAGAGCCAGAAGTTCGCGGTCCTGGGTGATTCGGGGATCACATCGCGCGTGGGAACCGCGCCCCTCGACGAGATGGCGTCCTCGATGTCGGCCGCGTTCCGAGAGGGTCGCTTCACCGATGGTCTGGTGGGAGCGGTCGAACGCGCGGGCGCGCTTTTGGCCGCCCACTTTCCCCGCGTCGAAGGCGCCTCCGACCGGGACGAACTCTCGAACACGATCAGCCGCGGCTGAGTTCCTCGACGATGGCCTGAGCCGCATCCGAGGGCGATGCGGCCTCGGTGATCGGCCGACCCACCACGATGTAGTCGCACCCGAGGCGCAGTGCCTCGGAAGGCGTCGTCACTCGCGCTTGATCGCCCTTGGCCGAGCCCTTTGGCCGAATGCCGGGGGTCACGATCACCAGGTCATCTCCCACCGTCTCCCGGATCAGTGCGATCTCGTGCGGCGAGCAGACCACGCCGTCGATTCCCGACTCGCGAGCCAGAACCGCCAGCTGCCGGACCGTCTCCAGGAGCGTCCCGCGCGAGCCGGTCTCCCGCAACGACTCGTCGGTGTGCGAGGTGAGCACGGTGACCCCGAGAAGCTGGGTTCCCTCCGCGGGAAGGGCCGACGCCGCGGCCTCCAGCATGGCGCGGCCTCCCGAGGTGTGGACGGTCACGAAGAACGCGCCCAACCTCGACGCCGCGCCCACCGCCTTGGCCACCGTGTTGGGGATGTCGTGAAACTTCAGGTCCAGGAAGACGCGTCCGCCCGCGGCCACGATGGACCGCACCACCTCCGGTCCCTCCGAAGTGAAGAGTTCCTTCCCGACCTTGAACATGCCGACATGCGGCCCGAGTTCTTCGACTAGCTTTTCCGCGCGCTCCCGGGAGTCGACGTCGAGCGCGACGATGAGGCGGTCCTTCGGGTTCATTGTCTCTCCAGCCTTGGTTCCACAGTTCCCCTCATCTTGCCTTAGAGCGGGTCCGGTGTCGCGGTGACCCGGGTCAGAATGGTTCGCGCCTTGCGAATCATCCTCTTGAGGCCGGGATCTAGGTCCATGGCCAGCGCCTCTTCCACATGGAACCAGCGCAGCGACGGGCCCGGCACGACGGGTCCCGGCCCGTCAGGCGCCTCGGAGCGCAGGGGCTCTTCAGGATCGGCGATGAAGAGGTAGCGCAGGTCGAGATGTTCGTGCTCCGGGTCGAGCTTTCGCGCGGGTATGGTGTGGATGTCGACGTCCAGGGGCCGGGGCGCGCCTTCATGGAGCCTTGGCGCGAGGCCGGTTTCCTCCGCGACTTCCCGGCTGGCCACGTGCTCGCCCCGCGTTTCCCCCGGCTCGCCGTGGCCTCCGGGCTGCAGCCACCGGTGGAGCTTGGCGTGATGAAGCAGCAGCACCGAGGAACCATCCGCGGCCATGACCAGTCCCGATCCCGTGAAATGGCCCTCCTGAATGGCGCGATCGAACGGATTCGAGTGGTTCCGCGCGAACTCCTGCATGCGAATCCGGTCCGCTTCTTCCCGAGCCTCCGACGCCTGGTGACGGAAGAGGATGTCTTCAAGACTCATCGACTCGATTGTAGTGCGCTTCGAAATGGACGGCCGTGACGGCAGGCCTAGCCCTCAACCGGGCACTCCCGGCTCAAGCGACGACGTAGGCCTGGGGCGGGCGCCGCGGCCGGAGGATCCGGTAGATCAGCCACGCCCCGAAGGCCAGGATCGTGAAGGGCAGGGCGATCAGCGCGAGCGGGATCATCAGGAGCGCCAGCAGGAACGTCCCCTTGATGACACCCCGCGTCAGCCCGCCGATGAAGGCCCCCAGGATCTTGAAAGGGATGACGACCAGGCCGATCACCAGACCGAGCACGACCTTCAGCAGCACGAGTGGTATCAGCACCAGCGAGAAGAGGACGGCGCAGAACATCAGGCCGAGGATGAAGAGCGTGGTCATGGAATTCTCCTGTCTACCTGCAGTAACGAAGGTCGGGCCGGTGAGGTTCCCACCCGTTCTCCAGAAATTTCGCCGCGGGGCTGCAGTCTTATGATGACCCCCATGACGAGTACCGACCGGATCCTCGAGGACCTGCGCGAGCTGGTCACTCGCGAGTCGCCCTCGGACGACGCGGATCGGGTGACCGCGGTGGCGGAGTGGATCCGCGAGCGGCTGAACCGCGATGCCTCAGCCATCGCCCGGACCGTGCCCTGCCCGCCTCGTGGCCATGCCCTGGTGGCCACGGTCGGATCCGACGCGGAAGACCGCCCGAGCACGTTGCTTCTCGGGCATATCGATACGGTCTGGCCGGTGGGAACCCTCGCCGAGATTCCGTTCTCGAACGACGGCACGGTGGTTCGCGGCCCCGGGGTCTTCGACATGAAGGCCGGCGCGGCGGTTGCGATCCAGGTGCTTGATCGTCTCCGCGCGCTTGCGCCATCCCCCAAAGGGGAGGCTTCGCGCTCCCCTCGCGTCTCTCTTCTTCTGGTTCCCGACGAGGAAGTCGGAAGCTCGGCCTCGAGCGCCCTGCTGATCGACCTGGCGAAGAAGCACGACCGCGTCTTCGTGCTCGAGCCCTCGGCGGCCGGCGGGGCCGCGAAGGTGGCTCGAAAGGGAACGGGCCTGTTCCGGCTTCGGTTCACCGGGATCTCCTCGCACGCCGGCCTGGACCCCGAAAAGGGCGCCTCCGCGCTCAAGGCGCTTGCTGAGTTCGTGCTCGACGCGCCAAAGTTCGCGAGCGTTGAGACGGGAACCACGGTGACGCCGACCCTCGCCTCGGCCGGGACCAAGAGCAACGTGGTTCCCGAGAACGCCGAGGTGACGATCGATTGCCGGGTCTGGGCTCCGTCGGAGCCCTCCCGGGTGGAGCGGGAACTGCGCGCCTGGCGGCCGAAGGATTCGCGGGTCCGGGTCGACGTCGAGGGGGGATTCGACCGACCACCCCTGGCGGAGAGCGACGCCTCGCGAGCACTCTTCGCGAGCGCCCGGCGCATCGCGAACGATCTCGGCTTCGAACTTCGAGGCGAGCGCGTCGGCGGTGCTTCGGACGGCAATCTCACCGCGGCCGCGGGGGTTCCCACCCTGGACGGTCTCGGACCGATGGGCGATGGCGCCCACGCGAGACACGAACACGTGCTCGTCGCCGATCTGGCCCGCCGCGTCGATCTGATCGAACGGCTGGTGCTGACCTAGCCGAGCGCCAGGAACCGCTGGCGCATCCGCGGGTTCAACGCCCTCTTCGTCATCGTCTTGAGGTCCACCACAACGACTACGTTCTTGGCGCGAAAAAGAAGCGTCTTGCCGCGGCGGGCCTCGAAGGCGAGTCCCACCGAGGTTCGACCCACGTGAGCCACGCGGACTCCGATCTCGATGACGTCGCCATGGTGGATGGGCTTGATGAAATCCACCTCGAAATGAACCGAGGGGAATCCGACGCCTCCGCCGATCACCCTTGAGTAGGAAGGCCCGATACGAGCATTGAACAGCGCCTCGAACGCGCAATGGCAGAAGTCGACGAGGCGGGGGTAGTAGGCGGTGCCCGCCGCGTCGACATCGTGGAACATGATCGGGACACGGAGGACGAAGGGCGGATTCTTCTTCATTGAGCTTCTATTCTGACAACAAAGGGGCGCCGCCCCGGCCGGCGTCAATGGCAGAATGAGTGGAACGTGCTGGCCTCGCTCCTCGGTCGCCTGGGACTTTCTCGCCCTGAACTCCGGGGATGGGTCGCCTACGACTGGGCGAACTCGGTGTTCATGACCTCGGTGGTCCAGGTCTTTCAGGTCTACTTCGCGAACGTTCTCGCGAGCGGCCTCACCAAGACGGAATCGAGCGCCCGCTTCTATTCGGCGACCACCATCGCCGCGCTGGTCGTCGCCGTCGTCGGGCCCTTCATCGGCGCCATGGCCGACTTTTCCGGCGCCCGCAAGCGTCTCATGGCGGTCTTCATCGTCCTGGGCGCGTCGGCGACTCTGGGGATCGGGGTCGTCGAACCGGGGGACTGGCTGTCGGGCCTCGTCTGGTACAGCCTGGCCAACATCGCGATCGCGGTCTCGTTCATCCTCTACGACTCCCTTCTCCCGCACGTGGCCAGGGCCGACGAGGTCGATCTCGTCTCGTCCGCGGGCTACGCCTTCGGCTATCTCTCCGGCGGTCTGGTCCTGGCCTTGAACCTGCTCTGGATCTCCAGCCCGAAGGCGTGGGGCTTCATAGACGCGGGCGCGGCCACCCGGGCCTCATTCGCCTTCGCCGCTTTGTGGTGGGCCGTCTTTTCGATACCCCTCTTCAGAAACGTGCCCGAGCCTCCCGCGAGCGGGGACAACAGAGGCGCGCGGCGATCCGTGCTCGTCGCCACCATCGGCACGGTGAACTCGCTCCTGGAGACCTTCCGGCATATGAAGCGGTACCGGGAGGCGCTTCTGATGATGGCGGCGTTTCTCATCTACAACGACGGCGTCAACACCGTGATCCGGGTGGGCGCCACCTACGGCACCGAGATCGGGATTCCCCAGTCGAGCCTGCTGCTCGCCATTCTCGCGGTTCAGTTCATCGGCCTTCCCTTCGCCTACCTCTACTCTCATCTGGCCGCGAAGATGGGGACGCGAAAGGCGATCTATCTGGCCCTCCTCGTCTATCTCGTCATTTGCGCCCTGGGGTTCGTGATGACCGAGACCTGGCAGTTCTTCCTCCTCGCCTTTTTGATCGGAACGTCCCAGGGCGGGGCGCAGGCCCTGTCGCGATCGCTCTTCGCGAGCCTGATTCCGAAAGAGAAATCATCGGAGTTCTTCGGCTTCTACGGCGTGGGTGACCGCTTCGCCGGGATCATGGGGCCGGCGCTGTTCTGGGTCGCGGTCACCGTGACCGGATCGAGTCGGGCGGGTCTGCTGGGTCTCGGCGTCTTCTTCATTGTCGGAGCGTTCCTCCTGTCCCGCGTGGATGTCGATGGCGGCCGCGCCCTGGCGACGTCGGGGAAGGGATAGACCGCAGCTACGGCACGCAGACTTCGCCGGAGGCGGGCGAGATGCGAAGACCGGTCAGCAGTCCCGCGGCGTCGACGGTCAGCCGCAGGTCCAGATTCCCGCGTTCGCAGTTGAGGCGCAGGGTGCCGCTCTCCGCGCCGCCGCTGATGAGTTCACCCGTCGCGCAGGTTCCCCAGGCTCGAGAGGCTTCGAGCTGGCCGGCCACGTCAGGCGGGGCGCTGAGCGAAAGGAGCGATTCGCCGAGGCGCTCGCCCTGGTTGATCGAACGGACGATCGAGTCCGCGACCCTGGTGAAACCCGGGCCGGGCGGGAGCACCGAGGCGGCCTCGAGGTGCTGGACGGTGGGGGGAAGGGTCGGGGCGAGCGTGATGTTGACCTTGATCCGCCCGCGTTCGCAGGCGAGCGTCCACTTGCCACGCAGCGCGTTCTCCGCCTCGATGGGTGTTTCCGGGCGACACGCGCCGTGCTTCTCCCGGAGTGTCTCGAACTCTTTCCTTCGTCGGTCCAGTGAACGGTCAAGGAGAAGGTTCATGGCCGCGATCTTCTGGAGCCCTGCCTCGCTCCACTGAACGATGAGACCGTCCACCGCCGCCTTGGCCTTCAGGAGTTCGGCGCCCGGCTGCGGCACGCGCGGGTTCAAGGCCCCGGTTCGTGCCATCGCCTCGAGCGCCTCGTTGACCGCCCGCCCCGGCCCCGCATAGGTGCCGTTCGCGAGCGCCACGATCCCGACCCCGTACTCGGGAAGCCAGCGCATCTGCGAGCCGTACCCGGGTAGGCCGCCCCCGTGAGAAACCGAGTGCGCGAAGCGGCAGGTTTGCGCCGAGGCCAGGCCGAAGGCGTAGCCGCCCGACGAAAGGGAGAGCGGAGCGTTGACGGTCGCGCGCAGCGCCGTGGACCGGTAGGGGGAGTAGGGCATCTGCATCTCGCGCAGAGAGGAGCGCTTGATCGGGCCGGTCTCCTCATCGTCGCGCGGCGGATACGCGGAGAGATAGAGCGAGACCAGCTTCGCGAGATCCGGCACCGAGGAATAGAGCCCGCCCATCACTCCGTACGAGCCATCGGGAAGAGGCTTCTCCACCACCCACTCTTTGTCGATGCGCCCATAGCCGCGGGCGATCCGGTCGCCCGGCACCGCCGAGGCTTCCCACTTCGTGTAGGTCATGCCGAGGGGCTTGAGGATCTCGCGATCGATGTAGTCGCGCGCCCGCATTCCCGAGACCCGCGCCACCACCTGGCCGAGGATCGCGAAGCCGGTGTTCGAATACTCGTAGCCCATCCCGGGCGCTTGCGAGAACGGAAAGCCCGCGCGCATCCAGCGGGAAAGCGTCGCGTCCGTCTCGGCCAGCTGTCGATCGCCCCACGGGTTGTCTTCGGGGAATCCCTCCGAGTGGGAGAGCAGGTGCCGCAGCGTGATGACCGGAGAGTCGGTGGTCGGATACTGAAGACCCTGAAGCTCGGGAACGTAGCGGGCCGCCGGCGCGTCCAGCGATAGCCTGCCCTGGTCGCGCAGTTTCATGATGGCCATGGCGGTGAAGTTCTTCGTCATCGAGGCAATGCGGAAGACGCTGTCGGGCATGGCCTTCGCGTTCGACGTGGTGTCTCTCACGCCCGTGGCGCCCGTGTGCACGAGCGCCCCGTCGATGATGACGCCCCAGGCGACGCCGGGAACGTCCGAAGCCTGGGCGAAGTTCAGGAAGGCCTTGTCGATCTCGGGGAAGGCGCGAGCCAGCTTGTTCGCGCGATCCGGATCTGCGAACCGGGCCGGTGGCGTGCGGTCCGCCTCCGGTCTGGTCGCGGGTGCCGCCCTTCGGGCTGGAGCCGGCGTCTGTGCGAGCGCGCTTCCGGAGCCGGCGAAGACAACGAGGCCGAGGGAGAGGGCAAGTGGAGATGGGACGGGCGTCATCCCAACATCCTACCCGCCGCCTCGCCTCGCGGAGCGGATCGCTCAGGCGCTGAAAGTGGCGAGGGCTCCGAGCACGGCATCGATGTCTTTCGTCGTGTGATCCGCCGAGACCTGGAACCGGATCTCCTCGTCTCCTTTCGGAACCACGGGATATGAGAGCCCCGTGGCGAGGATGCCGTTTGCGAAGAGGTGCTTCACCAGGGCCTGCGTCTTCGGCGTATCGCGGACGACCAGAGGCGTCACCGGATGTTCTCCGCGAATGGTCTCGAAACCGAGGTCGATGAGACCCTTCTCGAATTTCGAGGTCATGGCGCGAAGGTGCCTTAGGAGGTCGAGGCCCTCCGGAGAATCGAGGACGTCGACCGCCACCTTGGCCGCCGCCGCCTCGGCGGGCGTGATCGGGTTGGAGTAGATGTACATCATCGACGTCTCGCGCAGAAAGTCGACCAGCGCGCGGGGCCCCGTGACATAGCCACCATTCACGCCGAAGGCCTTACCGAGCGTTCCCACGAGGATGTCGACGGGCTCGCAACCGGTGTACTCCTCGGTGCCGCGGCCGGAACCGCCAAACGCGCCGACGCCGTGCGAGTCATCGACCACCAGGACCGCGTTCTCGGGGAATCGCCCATCGAACTTCCGCACCGCGGCCTGGATCTCGACGAGCGGAGCGTGATCGCCCCGCATGCTGAAAATGCCGTCCGTCACCACGACCGCTCGCTTCGATCCGATCGCGGCGGCCTTTTCGAGGGAGGCCTCGAGGTCCGCGACCTGATTGTGCTTGTAGACGAACTTCTCCTTCGGCCGGGCCAGCCGCATCGCGTTGATGATGCAGTTGTGATTGAGCTCGTCCGAGACGAGGGCCGTTTCCGCGGTGATCAGGGGCACGATGGTCGAGATGATGGTCGCGTAGGCCGAGGAGAAGATCATCGCGGCTTCCCGAGCGTGGAAGGCCGCGAGTCGGGCTTCGAGGGCCACGTGAGGCTCATAGGTGCCGCTGATGAAACGCACGGCCCCCGGTCCGCAGCCGAAGCGCCCGACCGCCGCCTCCTCGGCCTGGACGACCTGCCGCCGCAGGCCCATGCCGAGGTAGTTGTTCGAGTTCATCTTGAGGAAGGGCTTTTCGGCCTCTCCCTGAAGAAGGTACCGGGGTCTGTGGGCGTCGCGCGGCGGCACCACGTCCACGATGACTACTTCATGGCGTTTGCTGGAACCACGACCGTCGATGATGGCGATTTCCGCGTTCAGGGCTTGGGACAGGCGATTGAATGGCATGGCATGGGGGAGAATATGCCTAGTCCACGATGAATCGCCTCGAGCGTCTCCGCGAAGCTCCAGACGCCGCGTGGACGGTTCCGCCGCCGGGGCTCCCGGTTCGCATCGCGGCCGCGGCCGCTCGCGATCCGGGGCGCGTCTGGCTCCCTTTCGCCGAGGCAGCGGACACGACGGCCTATCGGCGGGTCTTTGAATTCCCGGGCGACCGATCCCTTTAGCTGATCCGGGCCCGGAGCTTGGTCAGCATGTCCTCGACCATGGCGCCGAGAGTGTACCGGGGCGCAAAACCCCACTCGGCCCTGGCCGCCGAGCAGTCGAGGGAGTTGGGCCATGAATCCGCGATGCCCTGGCGGACAGGATCGATCTCGTAGCGGATCTCGAAGGCCGGGATGTGCTTTCGAATCTCGGCGGTCAGTTCCTCCGGCGTGAAGTTCATGGCCGTCACGTTGAAGGAGTTGCGATGGAGGAGCTTGCCGGGATCGGCCTCCATCAGCGCGATCAGGGCGGCGATGGCGTCGGGCATGTACATCATGTCGAGCCGCGTGTCGGGCTTGAGGAAGCAGGTGTAGCGACCGTAGCGGATGGCGTCGTAGAAGATGGCCACCGCGTAGTCGGTGGTCCCGCCGCCCGGGGGCGCTGCGTAGGAGATGAGACCGGGGAACCTGAGCCCCCGGGTGTCCACGCCGAAACGCTTGTGGTAGTAGTCGCAGAGCAGTTCGCCCGCGACCTTGGTGACCCCGTACATCGTGGTCGGGCGCTGGATGGTGTCCTGCGGGGTGTTGTCCTTGGGCGTGCCCGGACCGAAGGCGCCGATCGAACTCGGAAAGAACACCTTGCAGTCGTGCTGTCGCGCCACTTCGAGGACCTTGTACAGCCCGCCCATGTTGAGTTCCCACGCGACGTGGGGCTTTTCTTCCGACGTGGCGGAAAGGAGCGCGGCCAGGTGGTAGACGGTTCCGACCTCGCCGTTGCGGACGATGTCCTGGATCTGACGCGCGTTCGTCGAATCCAGGAATTCGAAGCGCTCGCCCGGGTGCAGGGTTTCGAGCGGAGG
>Ga0315271_10003283_pt1 | contig 10244 bp, 10 predicted proteins | sample C3_top_MG_FD_204664 | JGI IMG/M metagenome (GOLD analysis project Ga0315271, IMG submission 204664) | Sediment microbial communities from Yellowstone Lake, YNP, Wyoming, USA - C3_top | ecosystem: Environmental > Aquatic > Freshwater > Lake > Sediment | place: USA: Wyoming | collected 2017-08-01
CAACGAAAGCTAGAACGTCACATTCCGCATCGATTCGCCGAGCTGTGAGGCATTGGCATCCTTGCCCTCGAGCTTGATGCGCAGGCGCACATCGTTTTGCGAGTCGGCGTTGCGCAAGGCATCGTCGTAGCTGATGAGCCCGGCCTCGTAAAGCGCGAACAGCGACTGGTCGAAGGTCTGCATGCCGGCCTCGCCAGACTTGGCCATGATATCTTTGACGCCCGGGACATCGCCCTTCATGATCAGGTCGGAGACGAGCGGTGAGTTGATCATCACCTCCACCGCCGGCACGCGTCCCTTTCCGTCCTTCTTCACGATCAGGCGCTGCGAGATAATGGCTTTGAGGTTGAGGGCAAGATCCATGAGCAACTGGCTGCGCCGCTCCTCGGGGAAGAAGTTGATGATGCGGTCGAGCGCCTGGTTGGCGCTGTTGGCGTGCAGCGTGGCCAGACACAGATGGCCGGTTTCGGCGAACTGGATGGCGTAGTCCATGGTTTCACGGCTGCGGATTTCGCCGATCAGGATCACGTCCGGTGCCTGGCGCAGGGTGTTCTTGAGCGCCGTGTCGAACGTTTCAGTATCCACCCCCACCTCGCGCTGCGTGACAATACAATTCTTGTGATCGTGTACGTATTCGATCGGGTCCTCGATGGTGATGATGTGCCCGTAGCTGTACTCGTTGCGGTAGCCGATCATGGCCGCGAGCGAGGTCGATTTACCGGAGCCGGTGGCACCGACGAAAATCACCAAGCCGCGTTTGGTGAGAGCGATGTCAGCCAGCACCTTGGGCAGGCTGAGTTCATCGAACTTCGGAATCTTGTTCTCGATGGCGCGCAGCACCATGCCGACACGGGACTGCTGCATGAAGATGTTCACGCGGAAGCGGCCGATTTCCTGCGGCGATATCGAGAAGTTGCACTCATTCTTTGCCTCGAACTGGCGGCGCTGTTCCTCGGTCATGACGCCATAGGCGAAGGCGCGTGACTGCTCGGGGGTCAGCGCCTGCTTCGTGACCGGCGTCACCTTGCCGTCGATTTTGAGCGACGGTGGCACGCCCGCCGTGATAAACAGATCCGACGCCTTCTTGTGGACCATCAACTTCAGGAGATCGCTGAATACCATTTACTTTTTACCTCCCAGCGTCGCGCCGGCCATCATCATGCCGGCACCGAAGCTGTCCTTGTTGACCGCGTAGGTGCGTGCTTCGTCTGCGCTCACCAGGCGCTGGCGCACCATCTCGATCAGGCACTGATCGAGGGTCTGCATGCCGAGGCTCTGGCCGGTCTGGATCGAGGAGTACATCTGCGCGATCTTGTTCTCGCGGATCAGGTTGCGGATCGCGGGTGTGCCAATCATGATTTCATGCGCCGCGACACGCCCGCTGCCAATCTTCTTGAGCAACGACTGCGAAATCACCGATCGCAGCGACTCGGAGAGCATGGAACGTACCATGTCCTTTTCGGCGGCCGGGAACACGTCCACGATACGGTCGACGGTCTTGGCCGCCGAACTGGTGTGCAACGTGCCGAACACCAGATGGCCGGTCTCGGCGGCGGTCAGCGCCAGACGGATGGTTTCGAGATCGCGCAATTCGCCGACCAGGATCACGTCCGGGTCTTCGCGCAGCGCCGAGCGCAGGGCGTTGTTGAAGCCAAGCGTGTCGCGCCCGACCTCGCGCTGGTTGATCAGGCAGTTCTTGCTCGTGTGCACAAACTCGATCGGGTCTTCGACCGTCAGGATATGCTCGTGGCGCGACTCGTTGATGTAGTTGATCATGGCCGCGAGCGTCGTGGACTTGCCCGAGCCGGTCGGACCGGTCACCAGCACGATACCGCGCGGCTGGTCGCACAGTTCCTTGAACACCGCCGGGCAGTTGAGCTGTTCGAGGGTCAGCACCTTGGAGGGAATGGTGCGGAACACCGCGCCCGGGCCACGGTCCTGGTTGAAGGCGTTGACGCGGAAACGCGCCAGGTTCGGAATTTCAAACGAGAAGTCGCATTCGAGGAACTCCTCGTAGTCCTTCTGCTGCTTGTCGGACATGATGTCGTAGATCATGTTGTGGACGGTGCGGTCGTCCAGCGGATCCACGTTGATGCGTTTGACATCACCGTCGATGCGAATCAGCGGCGGCAGGCCTGCGGACAGATGCAGGTCGGAGGCGTTCTGCTTGTAAGCAAACGCCAGCAGTTCAGCGATATCCATGCGGGTCTCCCGGAAAACAGAAAGGCCTCGACCTCGATGAGGCCGGGCTTCAGTTCAAGTATAACGGCCGAAAGTGCACAAACAAGGCCGCTTAACCTGCTGAATTGCTGCGCTCTTCGTTTCCGGTCCGGGTCAGCCACGGCGCACCGCGGCCTGTGCGAACGCGCCCATTTGTGTCATCCTCAAGGCGTCCTACAGACAACTCGCTGAATACTGGCTTCATGACCCCGCATACCATTGGATTTATCGGCGCCGGCAACATGGCGCGCAGCCTGGCCGGCGGCCTGCTCAATAACGGCTGGTCGGTCGATCGCCTGCTGCTCTCCGACCCGGACGCCAACCAGCGGCGCGGCGCGGAACAGGCGCTCGGCCTCAAAACCTTTGCCGCCAATACCGCACTGGCCGCCGCGGCGGACGTACTGGTATTGGCCGTGAAACCCCAGGCCTTGAAAGCCGTCGCCGAGGAAATCGCAGCGACCGTCCAGAAGAAGAAGCCGCTCGTGGTGTCGGTCGCGGCCGGCATCCGTGTCGATGACATCGAGCGCTGGCTGGGCGGGAACCTGCCGATCGTGCGCGTCATGCCCAACACCGCGGCGCTCATCGGCAGTGGTGCCACCGGGCTGTTCGCCAACCCGCGCGTGACCGAGGCGCAGCGCGATACAGCCGAATCCATCCTGCGCGCCGTGGGTGTCACCGTATGGGTGCAGGACGAGGCCCTGATTGACACTGTCACGGCCATCTCCGGCAGCGGTCCGGCGTACTTCTTCCTGGTGATGGAAGTGCTGGAGAAGGCGGCAATCAAACACGGCCTCGACCCCAAGACCGCGCGCCTGCTCACACTTGAAACCGCCTACGGTGCCGCCAAAATGGCGCTGGAAGGCGGCGAAGAGCCGGCGCAGCTGCGTAAACGCGTGACCTCGCCCGGCGGCACCACCGAAAAAGCGGTGCAGACACTGGAGGCCGGGCAGATCGAACGCATCTTCGATGACGCCGTGGTCGCCGCCATGCGGCGCGCGCGCGAACTCGCCGACCTGTTCGGCAAATAGAGCGCCCAGGGGAAGCACATGGGCTACTTCACCAACGCCGGGCTGTTCCTGCTCAACGTAATATTCGGACTATACATTTTCGCGGTGCTGCTGCGCTTTCTGCTGCAATTGGTGCGCGCCGACTTCCGTAATCCGATTGCCCAGTTTCTGGTGACCATCACCAATCCGCCGCTCAAACCGCTGCGCCGCCTGATCCCGGGCATGTACGGTATCGATTTCGCCTCGGTGGTGCTGATCGTGCTGCTGGAGCTGGTTTTCCAGACACTGCTCGCGATGTTGCTGAATCAACCGGTGACGGTCGCAACGCTGCTCGTGAGAGGCATATTCGATCTGCTGCACAGTACCCTGAACATCTATCTGTTCGGTATCCTGATCATGGTGATCCTGAGCTGGATCAACCCCTATCCCAATCCCCTGAGCCAGTTGCTGGGGCGGCTCACCGAACCGCTACTGCGCCCGGCGCGCCAGTCGATCCCGTCGTTCTCCGGCATCGATCTCTCGCCCATGCTGGTGATGGTCGGCATAGCGCTGGTGCAGATGGCGCTGCCCTACCTTGAGCGTGGCACACTCGACCTCTTGCGCTGACCAGCCCGGTCCGGCACGCTGGGACGGTACTGACCTGATCTTGCGCGTGCAGGTGCAGCCGCGCGCCAGTTGTGACGAATTCGCCGGGATTCACGCCGGCGCCGTCAAAATCCGACTCACTTCCCCGCCGGTGGACGGCAAGGCCAATGCTGCCCTGATTGCGTTTCTGGCCAAGGCCTTCGGCGTGGCCAAGCGCCAGGTGACCCTCCTGAAGGGCGATACCGGACGCGCCAAACAACTGCGCATCCAGGCACCAGTGCGTTTTCCGCCGGGTTTGCCGATTCCGCCAGCACGCCCGGTTTGATCTACACTTTAGTGATCCGTGGCGGCACGCTACGGTAGACGAACATCCCGGTAATCCAGTGACTTCCAGGTACTGTCGCCCCAGGCGGCAGTAATACGCAGCGTTATGGTCGCCATCAACAGTCTTGCCCGTCGGCTCTCCGCCTATAAAAGGTGGTGCGAGGGGCTGGCCGACACGATCCGCGAATACCAGCACTGGATGGAACAGAACGGCCTGGCCGACGGGGCGGAAGACTTGCGTGTCTATGAACTCATGGACATGCTCCGCTCGGACAAGCTCACGGTGGCGCTGGTCGCCGAGTTCTCGCGTGGCAAAACCGAACTCATCAACGCCATTTTCTTCGCCGACTACAAGCAGCGCCTGCTACCGTCCGAGGCCGGACGCACCACCATGTGCCCGACCGAACTGCTGTACGACGACAAGCTGGCGCCATGCATCCGCCTGTTGCCGATCGAGACGCGCAGCTCCAGCACCACCGTTGCCGAATACAAGCGCACGCCAGTACAGTGGACCACGCTGCCACTCGATCTCGAATCGCCCAAACAAATGACCGAGACACTGCGCGAACTCATGAAAACCAAACCGGTGCCGGTGCGCGAGGCGCAGAAGCTCGGCCTGTACCACCCGACACCGGAGGCCCCTGTGCAGGTCAATGGCCTGATCGACATCCCGGTGTGGCGGCATGCGGTCATCAACTACCCGAACCCGTTGCTCAAACAGGGACTGGTAGTGCTGGACACGCCTGGACTGAATGCTCTGGGCACCGAACCGGAACTCACCATGAGCATGCTGCCCAAGGCGCAGGCGGTGCTGTTCCTGCTGGCCGCCGATACCGGCGTGACCAAGTCCGACATGGAGGTCTGGCAGCGGCACCTGAGCACAGCGCGCGGCGCCGGCCACAACGGCTGCATCGCCGTGCTCAACAAGATCGACACCCTGTGGGACGAGCTGCGCGACGACGCGGCGGTGAGCGCCAGCATCGCGCGCCAAGCGGAGGACACGGCACGTGCCCTCGGGATCGACCGGCGGCAGGTGTTTCCGGTGTCGGCGCAGAAGGGCCTGCTCGGCAAGATCAAGGCCGACCATGCGCTGCTTGAGAAGAGTGGACTGCTGGCGCTCGAGATCAAGCTGTCCGAGGACATCATCCCGTCGCGCCAGCGCTACGTGCGCGAGCGCGTGGCGCGCGAGATCGGCAATATCGTCGAGACCACCGAGGCAACGGTGGCGGCGCGTCTCACTGCCACCGACAGCCAGATCGCCGAGCTCAAGACGCTCGGTAGCAAGAACCTGGACATGATCCAGGCGATGATTCAGCGCATGCGCGAGGAACGCGATGCCTACGAGAAGAAACTCGAAAGTTTTCAGGCAACGCGCGCCGTGCTGTCCGAACAGATTCGCATGCTGCTCGAAACCCTCAGCCTCGCCGCCTTCGATACGTTGATCGCCAGTACGCGTCAGGACATGAAGGAATCCTGGACCACGCACGGACTCAAGCTCGGCATGGCCAGCTTCTTCGATGGCGCCGGCGAGATCATGGAGAAGGTCAGCAAGCAGGCCCACCAGATCAAGGGGCTGGTCGAAGCGGTGTACGGCAAGTTTCACGCCGAGCACGGCCTGCCGAAGATCAAGCCGGCTGGCTTCTCGCTGCTGTCTTATCGCAGCCGCCTGCAGAAACTGCACGACGAGGCCGAGGCCTTCCGCAACAGTGCCGCCCTGGTGCTCACCGAGGAACACTTCGTGATCTCGAAATTCTTCATCACCCTGGTGAGCCGGGCACGCGAGATCTACACTGATTGCAACACCGAGGCCAACGCCTGGAGCAAGGCGATTCTGACTCCGATCCTGAACCAGCTGCGCGAACACAAGGTCATGCTGGACAAGCGTCTCGAGAACCTGAAGAAGATCCAGAACAACCTGGACAGCCTGGACAGCCGCATTGCCGAACTCGAAGCCACGCGCGACCAGCTGCACAAGCAGCAGGGCGCGGTGCGCGTGATGCTCGAGCGTATCCACCAACCGCTACCGGTGCTCGACTGAATCCATTTCCCGCATTGCCGCCGGGTGCCACGCTGTTTAGACTGCGGGCAGCGTTCGAACCTGAAACCACATGACCGCAAAAATCTCCTCGTGGCGCGCGGTGTGGCTGGCGATGCGCAGCTGGCGCACCGCCTCCGTCAGCCTGTTGTCGTTCTCCTCCGGTCTGCCGCTCGGGCTGGTCTGGATCGCCATTCCGACCTGGCTGGCACGCGCCGATGTCGACATCAAGATCATCGGCCTGTTCACGCTCGCGCAGGCGCCGTGGAGCTTCAAATTTCTATGGTCGCCGCTGCTCGACCATTACAGCCTGCCGGCGCTGCCCTTCGGGCGTAAACTCGGCTGGACCCTGTTCTGGCAGGTCGGGTTGCTGATCGCGACCCTGCTGCTCGGCGGTGTCGCCACCCACCCGGATGCCATCTGGATCATCGGTGCGCTCACCTTCACCATCGCCTTTGCTTCGGCGAGCCAGGACATCGTCGTCGATGCCTACGCGGTGGAGGTGCTGCGACCGGAAGAACAAGGCGTCGCGGTCGGTGCGCGCACCGCGCTGTACCGCGCGGCGATGTTCGTGTCGGGCGGCGCGGCCATCACCCTGGCCGGCCTGTGGTCATGGCCGGTGGTGTTCGTGCTGATCGCGCTGCTCTATCTGCCGTTCATGCTGATCACGACGTTGGCACCGCGACCCGAACTCGATCAGACCAGTGCCCCGATGTCGTTGCGCGCGGCGGTGTGGGAACCGTTTGTCAGCTTTCTCACCAAGGCGCGCGCCCTGGAAATCCTGGCGTTCGTGGTGCTGTACAAACTGGCCGACAACCTGGCCGGCGCGCTGGTGCGCCCGTTTCTGGTGCAAATCGGTTACAACGATTTCGATGTCGGCATCGCCACGGCCACGATCGGGCTGTTTGCCACCCTGCTCGGTACGCTGCTTGGCGGCGTGCTGACCACGTCCATGGGCCTGGGACATGCGCTCTGGGTGTTCGGCATCCTGCAGATCGCCTCGAACTTCGGTTATGTGCTGATCGCGGACATCGGCGTGGACCGTCCGCTGATGTATGGCGCCATGGCCTTCGAGAGTCTGACCAGCGGCATGGGCACCGGTGCGTTCGGCGTGCTGCTGCTGCGCATGACCCAGAAACAATTCTCGGCGACCCAGTACGCGCTGTTTTCAAGCTTGTTCGCGTTGCCGCGCATCCTGGCCGGGCCGGTTACGGGATTAACGGTTGATGCGATGGGCTGGCATGACTTTTTTATTCTCACCATGGTGGTCGGCATACCGGGCATGGTGCTGTTGCAGCGGTTCTCGCCGCTCGGCGTGCGCGATCCCGACATGGAGGTGCTCGCCACCGGTCACGGCCTGCCGATCACGCGTCGCGCCCTGGCGCTGCGCGCCCTGCTCGGCGGCGTGCTCGGCACCGCGCTCGCCGCATTCGTCGCGGCGCTGCTCGGTGCCTTCCGCCAGCTGCGCGCGGCGCCGCAGGAAAGTTTCGATCTGTGGACGCCGTTGGCGGCACTCGTCGCACCGCAAAGCGCGGGTGGCTGGATGGAGCTGGTGGGCATACTGCTGTTCGGTGCGCTCATGGCCCTCACCACCGCGGCGGCGGCGGCGGCCAAGGCACGCAATCACCGGGGCTAAAACAACTGCGGAAATTCCGGCCAGTTTTGCCCGGATCTGGGAATTTTACGGAGAATGTTTATTCGGCTGTGCGGAAAGCCGGCAGACGTCAATGCAACGTGTCGCCGCGCTGCCGTGACTCAGCGCAGGAGCGGATCGGTAACTGAAATGGCCGCGATCTGATCGCGCTCCTGCATGCGCCGCGCGACGGCGATCACGCTGCGTACCTTGCCAAGCAGCTCTTCCTTGTTGATCGGCTTGGCCAGGAACCCCTTGGCGCCGAGGCGGATGCCCCAAACCCGGTCCGAGACCAGTTCGGTTCCGCTCATCATGATGACCGGGATGGCAGCCGTCTCCGGATCGTTGACCAGTACGCGCGTGGCCTCGAAGCCATTCATGTTCGGCATCACCACGTCCATCAGAACAACATCCGGGCGCTGGCGTTTGGTCATGGCGATGGCTTGAACGCCATCGACCGCGGAATAGGTGAGATAACCTTCACGTTCGAGCATCAGCTGCAGAGCACGCACGATGGTGCGCGAGTCATCGACGATCAGGACGGCGGCATCTTTGGTCGGCTGCGCCGGCGGCGTGAGGGACTGCTCGTCCTTGTGCGCGAGCATGCGCGTGAAGATATTCTTGAGCGCCAGTTTATCCATTAGTCCGATTCCCTTTGCCCTTAGGCCTGCCCCTGCCTGCGTACGTCCACGTATTCGCGGACGTGTACTTAATAGTACGCATCTCTAGACGGGTCTGTAAACCCGGCGGGTACTCTTGGTCGGCCCCGCGACTACCTTCAGCGGTTATTGGCGCTCAATCGGGACAGATCGCCTGGTTTACCAAACCCTGCCGGGGCGCCCCAACGCCTTGCCCCGGCGGGAGGGCTTAAAGTTCGTAGTCGTAATCGATGCTCAAGGGCGCGTGATCGGAGAACTTCTTATCCTTGTATATGCGCTCCTTCTCCGCCTTCTTCGCGATGCCGGGCGTGGCGATCTGGTAGTCGATGCGCCAGCCGACATTCTTGGCATAGGCCTGGCCACGGTTTGACCACCAGGTGTACTGGTCGGGTTTGTCGTTGAGGGTGCGGAACACATCCACCCAGCCGAGATCCTCGAAAACCTGCGTGAGCCAGGCACGTTCCTCCGGCAGGAAGCCGGAGTTTTTCTGATTGCTGCGCCAGTTTTTGAGATCGATTTCCTTGTGGGCGATGTTCCAGTCGCCGCACAGAATGTAGTCGCGCCCGTCGCGCCGCAGCTTCTTCAATACCGGCAGAAAGTGTTCCATGAAGCGGTACTTGGATTCCTGGCGATGCGGGCCGGCCGAGCCGGAGGGCAGGTACAGGGACACGACACTGAGCTTGCCGAAGTCGGCTTGCAGAAAGCGGCCCTCATCGTCATGTTCTTTCGAGCCGAAGCCGACATGCACCTTGTCCGGCTCGCGCCGGCAATAGAGCGCCACCCCGGCGTAACCCTTCTTTTCAGCATCATAAAAATAACCGTGATAGCCCTTGGGCGCGAGCAGCTCCGCGGTCAGCTGATGCTGCTGCGCCTTGGTCTCCTGCACACACACCACATCGGCGTTCTGGCGTTTCATCCAGTCGAAAAAACCCTTGGATGATGCCGAGCGGATGCCGTTGAGGTTGAGGGAAATGATGCGCATAAAGTCAGATACAAGTTTCAAGCAACAAGATACAAGGAAATACCCGGGAACGGAACAATGTCTTCAGTTCATCCTTGTATCTTGTATCTTGTATCTTGTATCTTCGGTTCGATGAAAGACTATCAGCGCGGATTTCTCGACTTCTGCCTCGCCACCGGCGTGCTGCGCTTTGGCGAGTTCACGCTCAAGTCGGGGCGCGTGAGTCCGTATTTCTTCAACGCCGGACTGTTCAACACCGGCCGCAGCCTCGCGCGCCTCGGCTGGTTCTACGCACAGGCGATCCGTCACGCCGGTATTGAATTCGACATGCTTTACGGGCCGGCCTACAAGGGCATTCCACTCGCCTGCACCACGGCCATAGCGCTGGCCGAACATTTCGATCGCGACGTGCCGTATGCCTTCAACCGCAAGGAGGCGAAGAAGCATGCCGAAGGCGGCATCATTGTGGGCCACCCCTTGCAGGGTCGGGTGTTGATTGTTGACGACGTGATCTCGGCCGGTATCTCGGTCGGCGAGTCGGTGGAGATCATCCGCCAATCAGCGGCAACACCGGCCGGTGTGGTGATCGCGCTCAACCGCCAGGAGCGCGGCCAAGGCAGGCTGTCAGCGGTGGCAGAGGTGGAGCAGATGTGGAATATCAAGGTGACAGGTATCGCGACCCTCGACACGCTTGTCGCCTACCTCGGCGAGCAAAGCGAATCGCGCCATCACCTTGCGGCCATCGAGGCGTATCGCGCACAGTACGGCGGTTGACGACAGGTAAGCGGTAAGGTCGCATCGGCCACTCCGGGCGCCATAT
>Ga0315271_10003285_pt1 | contig 10241 bp, 9 predicted proteins | sample C3_top_MG_FD_204664 | JGI IMG/M metagenome (GOLD analysis project Ga0315271, IMG submission 204664) | Sediment microbial communities from Yellowstone Lake, YNP, Wyoming, USA - C3_top | ecosystem: Environmental > Aquatic > Freshwater > Lake > Sediment | place: USA: Wyoming | collected 2017-08-01
CGGATCGAGAAGGCCAAGGGCGACACCGTGGCCCCGGGCGAGGTGGTGGTGATCCTCGAGTCGATGAAGATGGAGATGCCGGTCGAGGCGCTGGTGGGCGGCATCGTGCTCGAGATCCGCTGCGCCCCGGCGCAGGCCGTCGACGAGGGCGACATCCTCGTCCTGCTCGGATGAGCGCCCCGCCGCGAATCCGGAGCGAGGACCGCGGCGCGGTCCGGGTGCTGCTCCTCGACAACCCATCCAAGCGCAACGCCCTCGACTTCCGCGCCCTCGACGAACTCGAGGCCGCCTGCGCCGCGGTGGCCCGCGACGGGGTGCGCTGCCTGCTGCTGCGCGGAGCCGGTGACGAGGCCTTCTCCTCGGGCTTCGACCTCGCCGAGATGGGGCAGGTCAACGCCCGCGGCGAGCGGCCCGACGAGGCGGTGGAGCGGGCCGCCGAGGCGCTCGAGGCGGTGGCCTGCCCGACCGTCGCCTTCCTCAACGGCCCGGCCTACGGCGGCGGCTTCGAGCTGGCGGCCACCTGCGACCTGCGCGTGGCGCGCGAGGGGATCCTGCTCGGCCTGCCGCCGGCCAAGCTCGGGGTGGTCTACCCCGAGGGCGGCCTGCGCCGCTTCCTGCAGCTGGTGGGCGGGGCCCGCACCCGCGAGCTCTTCTTCTCGGGGCGGCCCATCGACGCCCACGTGGCGCACGGCTGGGGGCTGGTCAACCGGCTGCTCCCGGCCGAGGGGGCCGAGGGCGCCGCGCTGGCCCTGGCCGAGGAGATCGCCGGCAACGCGCCGCTGGCGGTGCAGGGGATGAAGCGGATCCTGCGGCTGCTGGAGAGCGCCCACGAGCGCGGCCTCTCCGGCGCCGAGCGCGGCGAGATCGCCGAGCTGCGCCGCCGCGCCTTCGAGAGCGACGACATCCTGGAAGGGCGGCAGGCCTTCGCCGAGCGGCGGCCGCCGAGGTTCCAGGGGAAGTGACTGAAGGGAGCGCCGCGTGAAGAGCATCCTCCTGTGGCTGGCCGCGGCGGCGCTGACCGTCGCCTGCTTCGTCTTCCAGAACAAGACCGGTCCGACCTACCCGCTGGAGGGGACGGTCGACACGGCGCGCGGCCAGGTTCGCTTCAAGTTCCTGCGCAGCGAGGAGATCGGCACGCCGTTGCAGCTCATGCTCAGGGAGCCGGTGCCGGCCGGCGTGACCGGGCAGGTGCGGTGGCGCCGCTACAAGTCCCACGACGAGTGGCGCACCACGGCCATGGAGCCCGGCACCTTCCGCTTCACCCGGCGCGGCAACGCCGAGGAGCTGCGCGGGGTGGGGGCCAGGCTTCCCTCGCTGCCCGAGCGGGCCGGCAAGTACGAGTTCTACGTCGACCTCGACGACGGCGCGGCCGTGAGGTCGGTGACCGGCGACAGGCCCATCTTCGCCCGCTACAAGGCGCCCGTGCCGGTCTTCGTGCTCTACCCGCACATCCTGGTGGTCTTCTTCTCCATGACGCTGGCGGTGCGGACGGCGCTGGCCGCACTCACCGGCGGCGAGGTGCGGCGCCTGCTCCCGGCCACCATCGTCTCGCTGCTGCTGGGCGCCTTCGCGCTCGGCCCGCTGGTGCAGAAGTACGCCTTCGGCGTCTGGTGGTCGGGGTTCCCGTACGGCTACGACTGGACCGACAACAAGGTGGTGGTCGAGCTGGCGGCCTGGCTGCTGGCCGGCGCGATGCTGCTCCTCTCGCGCGACCTGAGGCGGGTGCGCGCGGCGGTGGTGCTGGCCTTGGTGGTGACGCTGGCCGTCTACTTCATCCCGCACAGCATCTTCGGCTCCGAGTACGACTACACGCGCGGCGCCGGCCACGGCACCGCCGGGTAGTCGGTGCCAGGCGCGGGCCCGGGAAGGGAGGCAGACATGAGCAGGAGACCAGCCTCGCGCGTGGCCCTGCTCGCCCTCGCCCTGCTCGTGCCGGCGGCGGCGCGCCCCACCAACCCCGAGTCGACTCCCATGTCGACCGAGGCGGCCTTGGCCGCGGGCGCGGTGCTGGCCAGCGACGATGCCTCGGGCGGCGGCTGGTACAACCCGGCCAAGCTGGGCGCCATCCGGCGAAGCAACTTCCAGCTCGGCGCCAGCGCCTACGCCATCGCCCGCAACGAGGTGCAGGGCGCGCTGGTCACCGTCCTCCCGTGGGGCACCGTGGTTGGCGACGCCCACGACACCCACTACGTCTCGGTCCCCTCGGTGCTGTCGCTCTCCTACAAGATCGACGAGGGGCTCGGTGTCTCGGTCGGTGTCTGGACGCCGTACCACAACAGCTACGCGGCCACCATCGGCGGCCGCTCCAGCGGCCCGTACCCCGGCTACCCGGGCCTGCAGGCCACCTACGAGCAGACCTACGGCCTCTCCTACCAGTGGGACGACACCTGGGCCGGCGCCGCCGTCGGCTGGCAGGTCCGGCCGCGGCTCCGCATCGGCGCCTCGCTGCAGGGGGGCTACTCCACCTCCTCCGCCGTGGTCGATCTCGACACCGGGCTGCAGACCACCTCCACCGACCCGCTCCAGCAGGGGGCCCACCTCAACATCAGCATCCGCGACGACCAGTCCTACCTGGCGCTCCGCGCGCTGCTCGGCCTGCAATGGGACGCCACCGACGAGGTGCGCCTGGCGCTGGCGGTGCGGACCCCGGTGGTCCGGGTGGTGAGCTGGGGCCAGACCACCCGCGTCACCTCGGTGGCGGCGCTCCTGCCCGGCTTCGCGCCGCAGCAGGGGCAGCTGCTGGAGGAGTTCGAGCCCTCCGGCGGCGTCACCGTCGTCGATCCGGGGAGGATCTACCTCGGCGTCGCCTGGACCCGCGGTCCGTGGGACCTGCGGGCCGACGCGGACTGGGGGCCGGCGCTGCGCCGCAACCGGACCGCCGAGAACGCCAGCTGGGGCGGCCGGGTCGGGGCCATCTACCAGGTGGAGCGGAACCTGCGCGTCGGGGCCGGGCTCTTCCGCGACGGGGCTCGCAGCCAGGCCTCCGATGGGGTGCCGTCCCTCGACACCTGGGGGATCGCCGGCGGGATCGACTTCCGCCCGGCCAAGGTGATCGCCGCGCTCGGCGGCGGCGAGACCTGGGACCTGCTCACCGGCATCGCGGTGCGCGGCGCCTACGGCACCGGCAAGGGGCCGGGCATGACCATCGTCCCCTTCGACTTCGCCTCCAGCGTGGTCCCCATCTTCCCGGGCCAGGCGAGCCAGGGCTTCCAGGAGGTCCCGGCCCACTCGCTGGAGGGATCGATCCACTTCTTCACGGCGCTCGGCTTCTAGGACCCCTATCATCCCGATCGCGTGACCTCGCTCGCAGACCTCGGCTTCGGGCCCTTCTTCTCGCAGCAGCTCGACCTCCCCACCGAGGCCGGGCTGGCCCCGGCGCGCGTGCTCGTCGACCTCGGGGTGCGGCTGCTGCTCGACCTCGGCGGCGAGGAGCGCTCGGCCTTCCTGCCGGCGGCGCTCCACGGGGCCGCGGCGGTGGGGGACTGGGTCCTCTGCGAGCGGCTCGAGGACGGCGCCGCGGTGCTGCGCCGGGTGCTGGGGCGACGCTCGGTGCTCTCCCGCCAGGCGGCCGGGACCCCGACCGGCGAGCAGGTGCTGGCCGCCAACGTCGACCTGGTGCTGCTGGTCGAGCCGCTCGACACCGGCCCCAACCTGCGCCGCCTGGAGCGCATGCTGGCGGCGGTGCGGGCCTCGGGGGCCGAGCCGGCCGTGCTGCTGACCAAGGCCGACCTCTGCGCCGACCCGGAGGAGGCGGCGCGCCAGGTCGGCGCGGTGGCCGACGGGGCGGCGGTGCTGGTGATCGCGGCCAAGGCCGGCCGGGGGCTCGAGGCGGTCCACCAGCTCATCGGGCCGGGGACCACGGCCGCCCTCATGGGCCAGTCGGGCGTCGGCAAGTCGACGCTGCTCAACGCGCTGCGGGGCGGCGAGGCCGAGGCCACCGGGGCGCTCGACGCCGAGGGGCGTGGGCGCCACACCACCACCTGGCGGCGGCTCTGGGCGCTCCCCTCGGGCGGCTTCCTGGTCGACGGCCCCGGCATCCGCGAGCTGCAGCTCTGGTCCGGCGAAGGGGTGGTGGCCGCCTTCGCCGACGTCGCCGACCTGGCGGCCGGCTGCCGCTTCAACGACTGCACCCACGGCGAGGAGCCGGGCTGCGCGGTGCGGCGGGCGGTGGCCGACGGGACGCTCGAGCCGGGACGGCTGGCCAGCTACCTGAAGCTGGCGGCGGAGGCGGCGGCGCTGGCGGCCCGGCACGGCGCGGCGGCGCGGCAGGCGGAGCGGCGGGCCGGCCGGATCATGGATCGGGCGGCGCGCGACCTGCAGCGCAAGCGCGGGCGGTAGCGCGCGCCGACGGCTCCCGACCCTCTTTCGGCCGGTGGCCCGGTCAGGGCAGGAGCAGGAAGCAGGCGGCCATCACCGCGGTGGGGAAGAGGGCGCCGGCCAGCAGCCCGCCCGGCGCCACCCCCTGCGGGAAGTACCGCGCCAGCGCCGACTGCCCGGCCGGGTTGGGGGCGTTGGCGATCACGGTCAGGCCGCCGCCGACCACCGCCCCCGCCACCACGGCGTACTGCAGCGAGGGGCCGAGCCCGGGCACCAGCGAGGCCAGGTAGGTGATGGCGGCGTTGTCGTTGAAGGCGGTGAGGCCGATGGCCCCGAAGAAGAGGGGCAGGTCGGCGAGGCGGGAGAGCACCGGGGCGATCCACCAGCCCTGCCCGGCCCCGTGGATCACCAGGCCGGCGAGGAAGAAGCCGACCAGCATGGGCGGCCGCAGGTCGAGGGCCTGCTGGTGGGGCGCGGTGGCCTGCTGGAAGGCGAGGAAGAAGAGGAAGGCGCCGATGAAGACCGCCGGGGTGTGTGCGGCGAAGACGGTGAGGGCGAGGAAGAGCAGGTGGACGCCTACGATCCAGGACGGGACGGGGCGCTCCGGCGCGGGCTGGAGCCCCTGCGCCCGCGCCAGGTCCCGGCCCGCCAGCTCGGTGAACTCCTTGCGGAAGGCGAAGGCGTAGGCCGCGTTGGCGAGGAAGATGCCGACCACCGCCTTCCACCCGAAGTGCGACATCATGAAGCCCGTGCCCCACCCGAACTTGCCGGCCACCATCAGCACCGGCGGGGCGGCGAAGTGGGTGAGGGTGCCGCCCACCGAGACGTCGACGAAGAGCAGGCCGAGCGTGGCGTAGCGGAAGGCCGGGCGAGGCTCGAGGTCGAGCACCCGGCGCCCCAGCAGCATGGCGCAGATGATCATGGCGGCCGGCTCGGTGATGAAGGAGCCGAGCAGGGGCCCGAGGGTCAGGACCGAGAGCCACCAGGCCAGCGGCGTGCCACCGCCGAGGCGAGCCGCCACCCCCAGCACCCGCTCGGCGAAGGCGAGCACCGGCCGCGTCGAGGCGATGGCCATGATCACCACCACGAAGAGCGGCTCGGTGAAGTGGATCCCGCCGAGGAACTGCTCGGCCGCGCGGGCGCCGCGGCTGACCCCGAGCACCACCAGCAGCGGGATGACCCAGATCCCGAAGATGGCCTCGATCTCGCCGAGGAAGTGGAGCAGCTCGACGCGGGTGCTGTGACCCTCGCCGCCGCGCTCCTCCTCGAGCCGGTGCTTGAGCCGGTGCGAGGCGGCCATCAGGCTGGGGGCCACGAAGGTGTGGAGGATGGCCAGCGCGAAGATGGCGGTGGCCACCAGGTTGAGCGGATCGGCGGTGGCGCGGCCGGTGAGCACGGCCCAGAGCCCCAGCCCGTCCTCGCCGGCGTAGCGATCCAGCGGGAGCGGGAAGGGCTGGTCGGCCCCAGGGCTCACGAGAACCATCTCCCCAGCAGCAGGCCGAGCAGCAGGCCGCCCAGCAGGGCGGCGGCGCCGAGCCGGAGCAGGCGGCCGCGGCGTCCCGCCCCCGGGCCGGTCACGGCCCCGGCCGGGCTGGCGGCGTCGGCCGGAGCGGCCCGCGCCGGCGCCGCCGCGGTGCGGAGATCGACCACCGGCATGGGATCCGGCCGGGTCGCGGCCGGCAGCGGCGGCGGCGTCCCCGGGCCCGAGGCCGCCATCTCCTCCGGCAGCACCACCAGGTCGTAGGCGCCGATCTCGACGAGGTCGCCGGGGCGGACGCGCCGGCGCGATCCGACCGGCTCGCCGTTGAGCCGGGTGCCGGTCAGGCTGCCGAGATCCTCGACGAAGATGGTGCCGTTGGCCCGGGTGAAGCGGGCGTGGCGGCGCGAGACGTTCCGGTCGGGGAGGCGCCAGCCGATGCCCTCGGTGGCGCGGCCCACCACGATCTCGTCGCTGGTGAACGGCACCACCGTCCGCGTCCCGGCTTCGTCCTCGATCACCAGCCGCATCTACTTCCCCTTGCGGGCGGCCGGCGAGACCGGGATGAGGGTGCGCTGGACCTGGGTGCCGTCCTTCTCCGGCAGCACCACCACCTGGTCGATCTCGTAGCCGTCGAGCTTCAGGTCGAGGCGGTGACGCTGGTCGAGCCGCACCTCGCCGACGGAGACCGGCGTGACGCCGGCCGGCCGGCCATCGACGAGGACCTCGGCGCCGGGCGGCTCGGTCACCACCTGGAGGGCGCCGACGGCCGAGGCGAGCTGGGCGTGGACGCGCAGCGAGAGGCGCCCGGGCTCGGGCTTGACCGTGACCGGGGTGGCGCGCAGCCTCGGGCCGGAGAGGACCACCTCGTGGGGCTGGTTCACCGCCACGTCCTCGATCACCGCCGGGGTCCGCTGGCCAGTCGGCGCCCCGTCGAGCGCGATCTCGGCGCCGCTCGGCTCGCTGGTCACCACCAGCGCCCCGCGCCGCAGCCAGGGCAGGCCGAACCAGCTGCCGCCGGCGCCAGCCAGCGCCGAGACCAGCGCCACCAGCACCACCGTGGTCCAGGCCGCCCCGCGCCGCACCACCACCGGCCGCCTCATCGGGCGCGAGCCCGACGGGGTGCGCAGGTCGGGGTGGGGCTCCACCGCCATGGCCAGCGGCTCGAGCTCCTGGGTCGCCTCGGTGGGGATGGGGCCGGACGTGGAGCTCCCCGCCGCCCCGCCCGCCAGGCGCTGCGCCGCCTGGTTCCGCTCGGCCAGGTTGGCCAGCACCTTCATGATCAGCGCGTCGTGGGCACGGGCCTGGCGCTGCCTGGAGATCCGATCCCCGAAGACCTGGTGCATCTGCTTGTTGAGGTGGTCGGAGATGGCGGAGTGCGGCGTGGGGAAGAGCACGTCGACCAGCGCCTCGGCGAAGGCCCGGGCGTCGGCGTAGCGCCTGGCGGGGTCATAGGCCAGCGCCTTCCCGAGGATCTGGTCGAGCTCCTTGGGGAGGCGCGGGTCGATGGTGGTGACCGGCACCACCCTGGCCTTGCGCGAGATCACCAGCGAGTCGACGTCGGTCGACTTGGGGAAGGGCTTCTGCTTGGTGAGCAGCTCGTAGAGGATGATGCCGGCCGCGAAGATGTCGACGCGGTGGTCCCAGCGCGTCTCCAGCGAGGCCTGCTCGGGCGCCACGTACCCGAGCTTCCCCATCAGCATCCCCTCCTTGTAGTTGGAGAGGCTGGTGGCGGCTCGCGCGATGCCGAAGTCAAGGAGCTTGAGCTCGCCCTCGAAGGAGACCAGGCAGTTGTCCGGCGAGACGTCGCAGTGGACGATTTGCAGGGGGTTGCCTTGCCCGTCCGACTTGCGGTGGGCGTAGTCGAGGCCGTGGAGCAGCTGCAGCACCATGTAGATGGCCTGCTCCGGCGAGATGGTGGCCCCGGCCCGCGAGAAGGCCTGCATCACCTCCTTCATGGAGACGCCGTTCACCAGCTCCATGGAGATGAAGTAGTTCCCGTCGATGATGCCGCACTCGTAGATCTGGGCGATGTTGGAGTGGGTGAGCTGGACCGTGAGCTTGGCCTCGTTCACCAGCATGGAGATGAAGCCCTGGTCGCGTGCCCGGTTGGGCAGGATGCGCTTGACCACCAGCTCCTTCTCGAAGCCGGCTGCCCCCACCACGCGCGCACGGAAGATCTCCGCCATCCCCCCCACGGCGAGCCGCTGGAGGAGGAAGAACTTGCCGAAGGCGTGGGGCTTGAATTCGGCGCTGGCCGGGGCGTCTGCCACGATCCGGGGATGCTACCGTGAAGCGACCGCGTAGACCACGTGCCAGCTGGCGGGGACGCCGTCCGGTCCACCCCGGGCCGAGCGGTATCGCTCCAGCGCCTCGAGCAGGACCCTCCGCCCACCCAGCCCGCCCGGCCCCGGGGTGGCGCCCTGGGCGCCGATCCGCTTGAGGGAGCGGAGCAGGTCGGCCGGGTCGGCGTGGTGCTCCACGTGGAGCGCCTCCTCGAGCCGGATCCGGCCGAACCCGGCCGCGGAGAGCGCGCTCGCCACCTCGCCGCGGGTGAAGAACCGGTGGAGCCGGTCGGGGGCGCCGGCCCCGGCCGCGGCGCGCCAGGCCTCGCGCAGCTCGCAGAGCGTCCGGTCGGCGAAGAGCGCCAGCACCAGCAGGCCACCGGGGCGGAGCACCCGGGCGCACTCGGCGAGGGCCGGCTCGAGCCGGGGCAGCCACTGGAAGGCGGAGCTGGAGACCGCCAGGTCGAAGGTGGCGTCGCCGAAGGGCAGGGCCTCGGCGTCGGCGGCGGCCACCGCGGCGTCCGGCGCCGCGACGCGGCTGGCGGCGCACATGCCCGGGGCGAGATCGACGGCGGCGCCCCGCAGGCCGGGGCGGGCCGCCACCAGGTCGGCCAGCAGGCGCCCGGTGCCGGAGCCGACGTCGAGCAGGCGGCGGGCGCCGGGGGCGGACTCGGCGGCCAGGGCCTGCACCCGGGCCCGGACCAGGGCCTGCACGGCGGTCGAGCCGTCGTAGGCGGCCGCCCCCCGGGAGAAGGCGGCCCGCACCCGCGCCTTGACCACCTGGTTCACGGCGAGTGATGCCATCAGGCGGCCTCCGCGGCGAAGGCCTCGAGGAGCGCCGCCACCTCGGCCGGGCGGCTGATGAAGGGGGCGTGGCCGACCGCCGGGAAGGTGACCAGCCGGGCCGCCGGGAGCAGGGCGGCCGTGGCGTGGGCCGCCCCCACCGGGCAGACGGCGTCGGCCTCGCCGTAGAGCAGCAGGGCGGGCAGCGCGACGGCCGGGAGCGCCGCGCGCAGGTCGGTGCCGGCGAGGACGTCGAGGCCGGCCAGGGCGCAGGCCAGGTCGGGCGCCGGGACGGCCTCGGGGGAGCGGAGCAGGGCCCGGGCCTCCTCGTCGAGCTCCCCGGGCGCGAAGCAGTCGTCGACGAAGCGGGCCAGGGTCCGCTCCGGCTGGCGTTGCAGCCGGGCCGCCATCCCGGCCAGGGCGCCGGCCGGCAGGCCGTGCGGCCAGCCGTCCCCCTCGGTGAAGCGGGGCGTGGTGCCGATCAGCACCAGCCGCTCCACCCGTCCGGTGAGCCCGGGCAGGGCGGTCAGCGCCACCTGCCCGCCCAGCGACCAGCCGAGCAGGAGCGCGCCGCGCAGGTCGAGGAACCCGGCCAGCGCCGCCACGTCGCCGGCCAGGTCGGCGAGCGTGAAGCGGCCCGGGGCGGTGTGGCCGTGGCCGCGGAGATCGAGCCGTACCACGCGGTGGGTGGCCGAGAGCCGCGCCGCCAGCGGGGCGAAGTCGGCGCCCGAGCGCGACCAGCCGTGGACCAGCAGCAGGGGCGGGCCGGACCCCTGGTCCTCGTAGAAGAGGCTGGGCGCGCCGTCGGGGCGGGAGAGGAGCACGGGGCACGATCGCAGCCCGCCCCGGCGCTCGTCAACCTCACCTGGGAAGGGTGGTTGACCAAGCCTCGCGGAGCCAGGCCCCGGCCGCCGGGGAGCGCCACCACGGGCGGTCGGCGGCGCGGGCGGCCAGCGCGGCGGAGAGCTGCGCGGCCAGCAGGTGGGCGCGCAGCGTGTCGGCGGCGCGCAGCAGCGGGTCCGGCTCGAGCCGCCAGGGCAGCGGCGCGCCCCGATCGACGGGATGGCCGAGGGCCCGCGGGGCCAGCTCGGCCCACCGGGCCGCGGCGGTGGAGGGGTCGCGCGCCCGGGCCAGCTCGACGAGCACGGTGGCCGCCGCGGCGCGCACCGCGTGGGTCCGGCGGGCGGCCGCCACCCGGGTCTCGCGCTCGGCCGCCTCGGGGGCCACGCCGTGGGCCAGCAGCCAGCGCCGCTCGGCGGCCACCTCCTCGAAGAGCAGCCCCCAGGCCTGGGTCCGCCAGGCGGGCGGCAGGCGCCGGTCCTCGAACGGCGAGGTGGGCGCGGCGTGGGCCTGCGAGAGGGCGAGGCCGAGCTCGTGGA
>Ga0315271_10003286_pt1 | contig 10241 bp, 9 predicted proteins | sample C3_top_MG_FD_204664 | JGI IMG/M metagenome (GOLD analysis project Ga0315271, IMG submission 204664) | Sediment microbial communities from Yellowstone Lake, YNP, Wyoming, USA - C3_top | ecosystem: Environmental > Aquatic > Freshwater > Lake > Sediment | place: USA: Wyoming | collected 2017-08-01
CTGGCCGTGCGGTGCATCGTGGTACCCGCATCCTGCATGCCCTTGGGCATGTACATCGCCACTTCGTGGGCGCCGTGCATGTCGAGCGACGACATCCCGAGCCGTCGTTCCGCGAGCTCGCTGGCCTGATCGAACGAACCACGCGCCAGGGCGTCCTGGATGGCGCCCATCGTCGACAGATGGTCTCTCATGTTTGCCAGCGTCTGGATGCGCAAGGGCTCCGGATACTTCACGAGCAACCGACCGTCGCCCGTGGCTGCCGGCGGCTGCCCAGCGCCTGCCACTTGGGCGTGATGCTGTTCGTGGTCGGACATGTCGGCCGCGGCCGCCGGACCATTGATGCCTGCGCCAAAGGCAAGCACCAGCAAGAGTGGAAATCGGTTCATTGCTCGCGGGTCTGTTGAATGGAATGCATCGCACATTGGTGTCGTCAGCCGGTACCCGGGGTCACGATGGCGCTCGCCGGCAATAACAGTACACGAACTGTTGCGGCGAACCCCAGGGCGTCGTGTGCTGATCGACGCTGCTGGCCAGGAGTTCGAAGGGCGCGCCGAAGACGCCATGAAGCTCGCTCGGCGCGTAGCGGGACACTTGCAGCCCGCTGCATTTCTCCGGCCCCTCAGGGCCGAACGCACCGACGATCGCATGGCCGCCGGGCTTCAGCGCCTTGAGCACCTGAGCGACGTAGCGCCGGCGCTGGCCGCCGTCGGTCAGGAAATGAAACACGGCGCGGTCGTGCCAGATGTCGTAGGCACCGGCAGACAGCTCGGCTTCGAGAATGTCGGCGGCCAGCCAGACCACGCGCGTCGCCGCCGCGCCGAGGCGCCGCTTGGTTACTTCCAGCGCCGTCGCCGAGACGTCGAGGACAGTGATGTTGGTGTACCCGCCGTCGAGCAGGTCGTCGACCAGCGTCGACTCGCCGCCGCCCACGTCGATGATGGCGGCGTCCTTGCCCGCTGCTGCCTGGGCGACGTAGCGCAAGGACTCGCGCAGGTGAGGCGCGTACCAACTGACCGCATCCGCCGGCTTGCTCCCGTACACGGATTCCCAGTGCGTCTTCGTGCTCATCACAGTGCCTCCAAGGCCGCTCCCGACCGAACTCGTTGTCCTATTCTGCGGCAGGCCGCAATGTGTAGGCCGCCCGGTCAGGCGCCGCGGATGCTCGCACCGACCTGCACATGCGCTAGGCTCGCTCCTTTGCGCCCATCCGCAGAACGCGACGTCGTGACATCACCCCTTGCCTGGCTGCTCCGCGCAGCCCGCTGCGCGGTCGCTGCGCTGCCGTTGCTGGGCCAGGCCGCCGCGCCGCCGCAGTGGCAGTACAGCGGCGAATTCGGCCCCGAGGCGTGGGGCCGGATGCAGGCAGCCTACGCCTCGTGCGACCGCGGTCGCCGGCAGTCGCCGATCGACATCGTTGTCACGCGCAAACAGCCGCTGCCCGCGCTGGAGTTCAAGTACCGCAGCGCACCGCTGCGCATCGTCAATGATGGCCACACGGTGCGCGTGCGCTTTGCCAACGGCAGCCGCATGCTGATCGGCCGCGACAGCCACTCGCTGCAGCAGTTCCACTTCCATCTCCCCGGGGGCGATCGCGTGCGCGGCGAGGAATTCCCCATGGCGATGCACTTCCTGCACAAGAGCAGCAGCGGGCGGCTGGTGTCGCTGGTCGTGCTGTTCCGCCTGGGGGCAGAGAACGCCGCGTTGGCCGCGCTGCTGCCCAACATGCCGGCGCGCGGCCAGGCCGAGCGCGTGGTGGCGGGCCCGCAGATCGACCCCGCGCAGCTGCTGCCCGCGGCGCACGGCTACTTCGCCTACGATGGCTCGCTCACGGCGCCGCCCTGCACCGAGGGCGTGCTCTGGATCGTCATGAAGCAGCCGCTCGAGCTGTCGGCGGCGCAACTGGCGCGCCTGGGCCAGCTGTTTCCCGCCAATGCGCGCCCGGTGCAGCCACTGCACGACCGCGTCGTGACCGAGAGCCCGTAAGCGCGCTGGCGCGGCATGGCTTGAGACCTGTCAATGCTGCGGCGGCGGCGATCGGGCATGGTGAGGGTTCAGCCCACTCTCCGCGCAAAGGCCCCGACATGTACCGTCGAAATGCAATCACGGTTGCGCCATACCGCAACTTGCGCTGGGTCCTGGCCGGTGCACTCATCGCGCTGGTACTGGTGGCGCCCGCATTGGCTGCCGATGTGGTCGCGGCGCCGGCCAAGGCCGCCAAACCGCCCGGCGTGCCGGTGCAGGTGAGCGCAGAGATGACCGGCGCCGGCATCGTCTCCAGCGGTACCACGCTGCCGCCGATCCCGCCCTTGACCGGCAGCCGCAAGGCGCCGGTGGCCTCGTGGGGCAAGCCGCTGCCGTACCCGATCGTGATCGCCGACCGGCGCAACAACCGGCTGATCGAGATCGCCCCCGACAAGCGCATCGTCTGGGAATTCCCGTCGCCCAACCTGACGCTCTACCGCGGCAACGAAGACGTGAACTTCTCGGCCGACGGCCGCCTGCTCGCGGTCAGCGAGGAGGACAACTACGACGTGCACATCGTCAACTACGAAAACAAGGTCATCACCTGGACCTACGGCGTGCCCGACACGCGCGGCAGCAAGGGCAACCTGCTGAACTACCCCGACGACGCGCACCTGCTGGCCGACGGCATGTTCCTGACCGCCGACATCCGCAACTGCCGCGTGCTGATCATCGACCCCAAAGACAGCAAGATCGCCACGCAGTGGGGGGAGCCCGGCAAGTGCCGCCACGATCCGCCCAGGCAGCTGGCGCACCCGAACGGCGCCACGCCGATGGACAACGGCGACATCCTGGTCAGCGAGATCACCGAGGCCTGGATCTCGCGCATCACGCGCCAAGGCCAGTTGCTGTGGAGCGTGCGCGCGCCGCATGTGCGCTATCCGTCCGACGCCTTCCCGACGGTGGACGGCAAGCAGGTCATCGTGGCCGATTTCAGCAAGCCCGGCCGCGTCGTGATCTTCGACCCGGCGACCGGCAAGCCGAGTTGGGAATACTTTGCCGCCGACGGCGAGAAGATGCTGGATCACCCGTCGCTGGCGCGCGAGTTGCCCGACACCGGCGACATCCTGGTCGTCGACGACCTGCGTGACCGCGTCGTCGTGATCGACCGCAAGACCAAGGAGTTCATCTGGCAATACGGGGTGACCGGCGTGAAGGGCCACGCGCCGGGCTACCTGAATTATCCCGACGGTCTCGATCTGGATGTGTATCGGGATTGGAAGCGCACGCCAGCGGCCGCCGCGGCGGGATCGGCGGCGGGTCAGCGCTAGGCCGGCGCGCTACGCAGACGTCGGCGCGGCGCGCCGCGCGGCATCGACCAACGGCATGATCAAGTCCATCGGCAACGGAAAGACGATGGTCGAATTCTTGTCGGCGGCGATCACCGTCAACGTCTCCAGGTAGCGCAACTGGATCGCCTGCGGCTGCTTGGCCAGAATCTCGGCGGCTTGCGCCAGCTTCTCGGCGGCCTGCAATTCACCCTCGGCGTGGATCACCTTGGCGCGCCGCTCGCGCTCGGCCTCGGCCTGGCGTGCGATGGCGCGGATCATCGATTCGTTGAGGTCGACGTGCTTGATCTCGACATTCGTCACCTTGATGCCCCAGGCATCGGTCTGGCTGTCGAGGATCTTCTGCAAGGCCAGGTTCAGGCGCTCGCGCTCGGACAGCATCTCGTCCAGCGTGTGCCGGCCGAGCACGGCGCGCAGCGTGGTTTGCGCGAGCTGGCTGGTTGCGTCGAGAAAGCGTTCGACCTGGATCACCGCGCGCTGTGGATCGACGACGCGAAAGTACAGCACTGCGTTGACCTTGAGCGTGACGTTGTCGCGCGAGATCACGTCCTGGGCGGGCACGTCCATGACCACGATGCGCAGGTCGATGCGCACCATCTGCTGGATGCCGGGAATCAGGATCACCATGCCGGGGCCCTTGACGCGCCAGAAGCGGCCGAGCTGGAACACCACGCCGCGCTCGTACTCGCGCAGGATGCGCAACGAGCTGGCGACCAGCACGCCGAGCACGAACAGAACGGGCAGGACGACGATCAACAGGCTCATGGCGGATCTCCATGCAAGGGGGGTACGTCAGCGGCCGGGACGACCTCGAGCGTGAGGCCGTCGACGCGTGTAACACGTACGCGCTGGCCGCGCTTCAGGGGCTGGCCGGCACGCACTTGCCAGCGCTCGCCGTCGATCGTGGCCCAGCCTGCGTTGTCGCTGTGCTCGATGACCTCGCCGGCGGCGCCGAGCAGGCGCGCTGCGCCGCTGACCTGTGGCCGCCGGCGCGCCTTGGCGGCCATGCCGACCACGCTGATGACGCACACGGCCGAGGCCAGCGCCAGCGCACCGATCAGCGACAGCGGAATACCGAAACCCGGGATCTCGCTGTCGATCAGCAGCAGCGCACCGAAGGCGAACGCGGCGATGCCGCCCAGCCCCAGTGCGCCGTAGCTCGGCACGAAGGCCTCGGCGACGAAGAAGGCGATACCCAGCAGGATCAGGCCCAGCCCCGCGTAGTTGATCGGCAGCATCTGCAGGCCCCACAGCGCCAGCAGCAGGCACACGCCGCCGACGACACCGGGTGCGACGAAGCCCGGGTTCATGAACTCGAACAGCAGGCCGTAGATGCCCACCATCATCAGCACCAGCGCCAGGCTCGGGTCACTGATCACGGCCAGCAAGCGGCCGCGCCAGCCGGGGTCGACCGCGACGACGCGGGCCTGCGCCGTGGCCAGCGAGAGCGTGCGCCCCTGCGCGTCGCCCAGCCGCACCACGCGGCCATCGAGTTGGCGCAGCAGGTCGGCCACGTCGACGGCGATGAGGTCGATCACCTTGCGCGCGAGTGCATCGCGCGCGGTCAGGCTCACGGCTTCGCGTACCGCCTGCTCGGCCCAGGCGGTATCGCGTCCGCGCAGCTGGGCCAGGCTGCGGATATAGGCTGTGGCGTCGTTGATGCGCTTGGCCGCCAGCGTGTCGTGGCCGGCCTCGGACGCCGACGCCGCACTGGCTACCCGGCCCGGCGGGTCGGCGGCGCCCGGCGACGGCAGGCCGATGGCGATCGGCGTCGCCGCGCCGACATTGGTCGCCGGCGCCATCGCCGCGATGTGGGCGGCGTAGAGGATGTAGGTGCCCGCGCTGGCCGCGCGCGCGCCCTGCGGCGAGACGAAGGCAGCCACCGGCATCGGCGCGGCGAGGATGTCCTTGATGATGCTGCGCATGGCGGTGTCCAGCCCACCCGGCGTGTCCATCTGAAGCACCACTAGTTGTGCGCGTTCGCTTGCCGCGCGCTCGAGCGCGCGCCCGACAAGGTCGGCGGTGGCCGGGCCGATGGCACCGTCGATGCGCACCAGGTAGACCGGCCGCACCTCCGCGACCGGCATCTCCGCGGCACCCGCCGGCGTCGCCATCAGCGCTGCGGCCAACAGCAGCCATACGCGGGCTTTCACACTGAGCTCCGCAGCCACTTCAGCCGATGCAAGGCGGGCGTCGGCCCCGGCCGCACAGCGTGCTTGCAGACATGGCGCGACATTGCGCACTCCTGGTAGCGTGCCGGCGCTCCGTCAGCCAGGGCCCGCTGCACACACGATCCGGTGGCGCCGTGAACTTCCTGCCCTGCGTGGCGCAGCCTACACCCGCAGGGCAACACCCGCCAGCCCAGACGGACCAGCGCCGGTCAGTCACAGGCGGCGACCGGTCGCTGACGACGCCAGCGCGCGCCCGTCTCCGTTGGTGGCCGTTCGCCGGCTGCGCCAGCGCCCGCCTGTCTCAGGCGACGGTCGGTCGCCGGCTACGCCAGCGCCCGCCCGATCAAGATCCGCTGCACGTCGCTGGTGCCCTCGTAGATCTGGCATACGCGCACGTCGCGCCAGATGCGCTCGACCGGGAAGTCGCTGACGTAACCATAGCCGCCGTGAATCTGGATCGCCGCGCTGCACACCCGCTCGGCCATCTCGCTGGCGAACAGCTTGGCCATCGCCGCCTCCTTCAGGCAAGGTCGGCCGGCGTCCTTCAGGCTCGCGGCATGGTGGATCAACTGCCGCGCGGCCTCGATCTGCGTCGCCATGTCAGCCAAGCGGAACTGCAGCGCCTGGTGCTCGAAGATCGGCTGGCCGAACGTGACGCGCTGCTTGCTGTAGACCAGTGCCGCGTCGAACGCCGCGCGCGCCATGCCCACGCTCTGGCTGGCGATGCCGATGCGCCCACCTTCCAGGCCCGACAGCGCGATCTTCAGGCCCTGGCCCTCGTCACCGATCCGGTTGGCGGCCGGCACGCGGCAGTCCTCGAACAGGATCTGTGCCGTGTCGCTGGCGTGCTGGCCAGTCTTGTCTTCGAGTCGGGCCACGGTGTAGCCCGGCGTGGCGGTGGGGACGATGAAGGCGCTGATGCCGCGCTTGCCGGCGGCCTTGTCGGTCACCGCCATCACGATCGCGACGTCGCCGTTCTTGCCGCTGGTGATGAACTGCTTGACGCCGTTGAGCAGGTAGTCGTCGCCATCTCGCGTCGCCGTGGTCTTCAAGCCACCGGCTTCGGAGCCGACATGCGGCTCGGTCAGGCAGAACGCGCCGAGCATCTCGCCGCGCGCCAGCGGCTTGAGCCAGCGGGATTTCTGCGCCTCGCTGCCCCAGGTCATCAGGATCGAGCACACCGGGCAGTTGTTGACGCTGACGATGGTGCTGGTGGCGCCGTCGCCGGCCGCGATCTCCTCGAGGATCAGCGCCAGCGCCAGGTAGTCCAGTCCTGCGCCGTCGTAGGCCGTCGGCACCGCCACGCCGTAGCAGCCGAGTGCCGCCAGTCCGCGCAGTTCGGACTGCGGAAAGTGGTGGCGCTTGTCCCACTCGGCGGCCTTGGGTGCGATGCGGTCTTGCACGTAGGTGCGCACGGCGTCTTGCACGGCGATGTGGTCTTCGGACAGCAGCATGGGGGGCTCCGTTGGGTCATCGAGCAGGCGTCAAACTGGGGCGCGGCCGCACAGCATCTCACTGCCGCGCCCGATTTGCCACCACCACGACGGCTCGCCACGCATGCGGTGGTTCACCACGCGAGTGGCGAACCGTCGTGGTCGAGAAAGGCGCCGTTTTGGCTTGACCTCAGGGCTGCAATCGTTCGCCGCATGGTGGCGACGGCGTCGCTCACCGCAAGGTCGGCACCGGCGCCACCCATGTCGGTGCGCACCCAGCCGGGATGCAGGGCCACGCACACGGCCTGGTCGCCAAGCACGATCGAGGCGTCCTTGAGCACCGAGTTGACGGCGGCCTTCGAGGCGCGGTAGAGCCAGCCCGATGCGCCCGCGCGCAGCCCCATCGACCCCATGCGCGAGGAGATCACCACCAGCCGCGCGTTCGGCGCCAGGGCCGCGGCGATCTGCGGCAGCAGGCGCATCGGGCCGAGCACGTTGGTGTGCATCACGGCGTCGAAGTCGGCTTCGGTGGGTGGTTCGAGCGCAGTCGTCTTCGGGCCATAGATGCCGGCAACGATGATCGCGATGTCGAAGCGCTCGCCGTCGATGTGCCAGGCCAGCGTGGCGGCGCTGGTCACGTCGGCCACGTCGAGCGGCAGCGCGGTGGCACCCAGCGCCCGCAGCCGCGCCAGGCCGGCTGCGTCGCGCGCGGTGGCCGTCACTTGCATGGCGTCGGCGCGCCACTGGCGCACGAACTCGAGCCCGATGCCGCGCGAGGCGCCGATGATCAGAGCCGTCACGGCGGTTCCGTGACGGCCAGTCGAACGGCCAGGCCGGCGAACAGCGCACCGCCCACGCCATGCAATGCGCGGCGCACCCAAGCGGCCGGCTGCCAGCGGCGCAGCGGCGCCACCAGCAGTACGAACGCGGCCAGGAAGGCGAAGCCCTGGACCACGAACCAGGTGCCGAGGAACAGGAATGCCGCGCTCTTGTTCGGCGCCTGGCTGGTGATGAACTGCGGCAGCAGCGCGAGAAAGAACAGCGCCACCTTCGGGTTGAGCACGTTGGTCAGGAAGCCCTGGCGAAAGAGGGCCCTTGCGCTGCGGGCCTGCATGCCACTGGCGATGGCCTCGGGCGCGACGCCGCCACGCAGCGCCTGGCGCAGCATGCCGATGGCCAGCCAGAGCAAGTAGGCGGCACCGGCCCATTTGACGGCGCTGAACGCCGCGCCGGAAGCCATCAACAGGGCGGCCAGCCCGAACGTGGCCGCCAGGGTGTGCACCACGCAACCCGAGGCGATGCCCGCCGCGGCGGCGAGCCCGGCGCGCACGCCGCCGGTCAAGGTCGAGACCAGCGTGAAGATCAGGTCCACGCCTGGCGTGGCGTTGATCACCAGCACCGTGAGCGCGAAGAGGGCGAGGTCGTGGGTGCCGAACATGGGTGTGACACGCCGCTATTTCGAGCGTCCTCGGCTTGTCGAAGGGCGGGCTTCGACAGACTCAGGCAGAACGGGTGGGACGCGGCTTCAGACCAGTTCGACGGCCATGGCGGTGGCCTCGCCGCCACCGATGCACAGGCTGGCGATGCCGCGCCTGAGCGCGCGCTTGCGCAAGGCACCGATCAGCGTGACGACGATGCGCGCACCGCTGGCACCGATCGGGTGGCCAAGCGCCACCGCACCGCCGTGCACGTTGACGATCTCGTGCGGCAGCTTGAACTCGGCCATCGCAGCCATCGTCACTGCTGCAAAGGCTTCGTTGACTTCCCACAGGTTGACGCTCTTGGCGTCCCAGCCGGCACGCTTCAAGACCTTGTCGATGGCACCGACCGGTGCGGTGGTGAACCACTCGGGCGCCTGCGCGTGGACGGCATGCGCGACAATGCGGGCGATCGGCTTGGCGCCCATCTTGGTCGCCGTGCTCTCGCGCATCAGCACCAGGGCCGCGGCGCCGTCGGAGATCGACGACGAGGTGGCGGCAGTGATTGCCCCATCCTTCTTGAATGCGGGCCTGAGGCCTGCGATCTTTTCGAGCTTGGCCTTGAAGGGCTGCTCGTCGAACTTGATCAGGCTGTCGCCCTTCGAGCTGGTGATGGTCACCGGTGCCGTCTCCCAGGCGAAGCTGCCGTCCTCGTTGGCAGCCTTGCTGCGCTGCGTGGAGGCGATCGCAAACTGGTCCATCGCCTCGCGGGTGAAGCCGTACTTGCCGACGCATTGCTCGGCGAACACACCCATCGCTTTGCCGCGTTCGTAGGCGTCCTCCAGGCCGTCGATGGCCATGTGGTCGTACAGGGTGGCGGCGCCGTACTTGACGCCCTTGCGCGCGAACATCAGGTGCGGCGCGTTGGTCATGCTCTCCATGCCGCCGGCCAGCATGACGTTGGCGCTGCCGGCGGCGAGCATGTCGTGTGCGAACATCATCGCGCGCATGCCGCTGCCGCACATCTTGGACAGCGTGACGGCGCCGGTGCTGTCGGGCAGGCCGGCTCGGCGCATGGCCTGGCGCGCGGGCGCTTGGCCCTGGCCGGCCATCAGGCAGTTACCCATCAGCACTTCGTCGATGGCATCGCCGGGCAGGCCGGCGCGCTCGACAGCGGCCTTGATCGCCGTGGCGCCGAGTTCCCAGGCAGCGAGACTCGAAAAGTCGCCGAGCAGGCCTCCGATCGGAGTGCGGGCGGCGGAAACGATGACGATGGGGTCGGTGGCCATGGCGGGCTCCTTGCGGTCAGGTGGGTGAGACGGAAACCTGCACTCTGCACCTTTCCAGCGCGATGCGTTTGACACAGGTCTGGAACGCAGGGCTTTCGCCGCGCAGCAACTGCGGCAGGGGATTGACGAAGCCGTCGCGGCGGCTCGGCTCGAGCAGGAAGGACGCGAGGCGGGTCACCAGGCGGGCTCGGCGAGGCGAACTGCGGTACGGCGCTTGAAGCGCTTATCGGCGTCGTAGGGGAACACGTCGTGCACATGGCCGGCGGCAATCCGTTCCTTGTGGCTCTGCCAGAAGGCGGCATCGAGCAGCTCGGCGTGGTGCTTCATGAACACCTCGCGCACGGCGTCGTTGCCGAGCAGGAAGGGGGCGAAGGTCTCGGGGAACACGTCCTTGGGCCCGACGCGGTACCAGACTTCACCGCTCATCTCTTCCTCTTCGTTGCGCGGGGTGGGCACCAGGCGGAAGTTGCAGTCGGTGATGTATTCGATTTCGTCGTAGTCGTAGAACACCACCTTGCCGTGGCGCGTGACGCCGAAGTTCTTCCACAGCATGTCGCCGGGGAAGATGTTGGCGGCCACCAGGTCTTTGATGGCGTTGCCGTACTCGACCACGGCGAGT
>Ga0315271_10003287_pt1 | contig 10240 bp, 10 predicted proteins | sample C3_top_MG_FD_204664 | JGI IMG/M metagenome (GOLD analysis project Ga0315271, IMG submission 204664) | Sediment microbial communities from Yellowstone Lake, YNP, Wyoming, USA - C3_top | ecosystem: Environmental > Aquatic > Freshwater > Lake > Sediment | place: USA: Wyoming | collected 2017-08-01
CCTTGGAAGCGATGTCGGTGGTTCCATTCGCGGTCCCGCGCATCTTTGCGGGCTGTGCGGCTTCAAGCCGTCGGCGGGCAGCCTCCCTCTGGCTGGGTATCTCGCATCGGCGCGCCCCTTCCGGCCCGGTCCGTTGCTCGACGTCATGGTGCAGTTTCCCGTCTACGGACCGCTCGCGCGGAGTGCGGAGGATTTGCGGCTCGTGTACTCCGCGCTCCTGGAGCGGCCGTTGACCGAACACGTGCCAGATGTCGCCACGCTGCGCCTGGCGTGGACCGACGATATCGGAATGCCGATGTCCACGTCCGTACGCGCGGTGCTGGCCGAAGCGGCGGAACAGCTGCGCACGGCAGGTGCGCAGATCGAGCGCGAAGGGTCGCCGGGATTCGACTGGGATGAGGCATGGGAAGCGACGGGCCTCTGCATCGGCGCATTCGAGGCAAGGCGCAGTCCCCTGCCGCGACGCGCGCTGTTCCGGATGGCAGGGCCACTCCTCGCGCGGGGGATGGGCGGCGGTGCGATCGTCGAAGGCTTCTTCCGGGGTGCGCGCGCGGGCGACACGCGGCTTCGACGGGCGTTCGAGCAGCGCGAACGGCTCATCGCGGAGGTGGAGGCGTTCTTGGGTCGCTTCGACGCGTGGATTGGGCCGGTGCTGCCGGTCGTGGCCTATCCCCATTCGCGGCCCGGGGGCACGCTGACAATCGAGGGACGCCGGGTCCCAGAAACGTTCCTGGACCTCGCTTTCAGTGGTCCGTTCAATCTGACGGGGCACCCCGCAGCCGTCATCCCTGCGGGCCACGCCGAGGAAGGCCTGCCAGTCGGCATGCAGATCGTGGGACGACGCGGGGAGGACCTGCGGTTGCTCGCGCTCGCGCAGGCGCTCGATCGCGCAGTGGACGCCGGCCGGACTCCGCCAAGCAGGTCGGCGGCGTCCGACCCCTAATGCAGCAGCTTCTCGGTGTTGCTCTCGTCCGGTCTGGCCTGGTCTGGCGCGAGATGTCTCATTCTGTCTCAGCGTCCGGAGGCCGCGGCCGTCCGCCGCGGCCAACTGCAACCCTCGCATCCTCCGGCCAGGCCTTCATACCAGCCTGCTGAGCCGCCGTCCAGAGCCGCCGGTCGAACGTGCCCACGATGACTTCCGCGCCGACGGACTCCTGCCACATCAGTGCGGATGCGAGCTGCAGCGCGTCGTACCCGCGGAGCACGTGATTCCACGCGAGCGTTCTGGCTCGATCGACGAGCGCCTCGGTCACGGGCACCCGCAGGAGGTCGTGCCAATCCCTATCGAACGCGCGCTGCGCCCGGCGCGCAACCTGCTCCGTCACGAGATCCACCCGAACCGCCTTGGCAAGCGCCGCAGCGACCTCGACGCGACTGACGACCGAAGTCGCGACCATCTCGGATTGGGTCGTGAGCGCGATCGTCTCCCGCGACCCGCGTTCAGCGATGTAGAGCTTCACGAGCGCGCTGTGTTGGCCCTGCCCCTGCCGGGCCGGCGAACAGCATGGTCACCGCGTCCTTGGGGCACGAGGCCGATGGTCCTCGGCCTCGCCGGCGCATTCGCGATGGCCCGGGTGATGAAGAGCATGCTCGTAGGCGTTGGCTCGACCGATACGACGACGTTCGCGGCCATCGTCGTGGTCTTCGCGGTGGTCACGATTGCCGCCTCGCTGGTCCCCGGCCATCGCGCGTCACGGCTCGACGATGAACGCGATTAGAGAGGAGTAGCGGCGTCGGCGGCCGTCAAGGTCGCGGGAACGGACGAGGCAGGACGGCCTCGAAGGCGATGCACCGCCTTCGAATTGGAGGGCGGCGATGCCTGTCGTCCGTCATTTCGCGTAAGCGCCGCCGGAGAGTTCGTACCCGAACTGCAAGACCGACGGTTCCAAGACGACGCCACCGGCGAGCGGATGACTGCCTCGAAGCTGCCACGACGAGCCGTCGCCGCATTCCCGCTCGCGATGCCCGGCGAAAGCGACGCGCACGATGTCGCGCATCCCAGAGGAGAGCGGGGGAAACAGCACCTGCGCGCCGGCGGACCCCTCTCCACCCGTGACCGCTTCGCTCGGCACGCAGCGGGCCGTCACCGCGAGACCGCCGGTGTCAATCGATCCCCGCCAGGTGCCGGCCACGTCGTCTTCGAGCGTGACGTTGCCGTAGGTGGCGTAGTGGCCCCGGCCGCGTATGTAGGTGACGTACGCCCGGTCGGGCACCCAGGACCCGAGGACGAGGAGCGGCCGCCCAGGGCCGACGTCTGCCGTCGGGTCTGAAGGAGCGACGCGGGCACACCACAGGGCGGCAGCTCCGTGCGTTCGCCAGTCGGGCGTGCGGCCGTCGATCGTGAAGGTCCCCGCGCGGATGATCTCCAGGAACGATATGCCCCAGTTGCGGTGTGCCGGATGCCTCGCCAGGTAATCGATCGCCCAGCGCACCTCCCCCGCTGCCAGTTCGCCTATCGTGATGAACCGCAGCGTGCGCGGGCGCTCGCGTTCGACCCGCGCCGGATCGAACGTGACATACACGACGATCTCGTGGGGGTCGGCGACGATCCAGCGCGTGCGGGCGCCCGCCGGAAGCGCGGGACCTTGCGACGGAGTGCCGGAAAAGGCTAGCACCAGCAGCACGGGGCACAGTAGTGGCGCTGCGGTCAGCCACGTCAGCGATTGACGCCCGAAGCGCGACCCGCCTGTCGACGTCACGTGGCCTCCTTCCTCGCGGTCAGTTCCTTGATGAGCGAGGTCTCCACCGGGTCGTACGGGGTACCGTCGCGCCTGAACACGTCGTGGAACCACGGCGTCGGTTCCGGGCTGCCTTCCTTGCTGCCCCACGGAAAGATCGTGTTGCTCTTGCCGCTCACCAGCCCCCAGTTGATCGCGCCGACTCCGTAGCGCTTGAAGATCGGCAGGTGTGTCGTGAAGCGGCTGTTGAATTCCTCGAGGTAGCCCCACTGCGACGGGTCGTCGTGCACGGCCTTGTTCGGACTCCTCACCCAGCCGCTGTTGTGGACGCCGGGCTTCGGTTCCGGCTGCTTGCCGACGCGCGCGTCGGGATTCCAGCAGTCGTCGAACAGGGTGAAGAGGATCTTGATCCGGTGTCGGCTGGCGATCGCCAGGAATTCGGACATCCGCCGCTTGAAGCCGACCGGGTCGGCCTTCCACGCGAGATCGTGCAGGTAGACCCGCATCACGTTCATGCCGATGCCCTCGGCCCAACCCAGCTCGCGGTCAATCGTCTGAGGGTCGAAGGTGTCGGCCTGCCACATCTCGAGCTGGTTGATCGCGGTGCTCGGCAGGAAGTTGGCGCCAACCAGCCAGCCCTGCTCGCGGTACCAGGCGGTGGCTTTTGCCGCGGGCCAGATCGGTTCGGCCGCGTTGCAGATAGTGCCGGCGCAGATCAGCGCCAGGAGGACGAGCGTTCGTGTGATCTTCACGGTCTGATTCTAGCCCAGCCGCTCGTGATAGCCTTGCCGCAGCCGGCATCAAGGTCGCTTGCCGTAACCTCGATCCGCGCAAGAATTCGAACGCCTCGGGCAATCCTCGTGCGCTATGCCGTATGGCCTCCGCCGGGTTCTCTGTGACACGAGGTGCTGACATGGAACCGCGTCGTCTGCTCACCGCGATGGTCGAGGCTCTGAACGCCCACGACATCGAGCGTTCGACAGCCTTCTTCAGCGAAGACGTTCTCCTCACGCTCAGGCCGGAGCCTCCTGGCTCCCGCGAGGGCACGCACCGCGGCCGCGCCTACTTCCGGAGGTGGCTGCAAGGGCTCTTTGATCGCGACTTCACGATCGCCATCGAGATACAGAAGGTCGAAGGGACTGTGGTCCAGACGCTGACGACGACGTCGATGAAGACGACGCGCCGACTGGGTCTCGCGCCGCTGGTCGGCATCGAGGACTACGTCATCGAGAACGCGCAAATCACGAGCCTCACGTGGACGGCCACCGAGGAGACCCGCCGGAAGTTCGCCGTCCTGCGCACGCGCTTCTTCATCGTCGCTGGCGTCGTCGCGGCCGCTGTTGTTGCCCTGGCTTGGTGGCGGCTCGCGCGCTAACCGAGGCAGGCAGGCGCATCCGCTCGACCAGCGGGGCGAACCTGGAATCAGTGCGAAGGATCTCGGTGACCGGGTCGCGGACGAGAATCGTGAGAATCGGTTCCCGCGCCTCGAAGGCCTTCGTGTACCAGCGCAGTGCCTCGTCCAGGTCGCCCAGTCCCTGGTGAACGAGCGCGAAGGGCACCGCCCCGACGTAGCGCGTCGCCGCCTCTCGCTCCAATTCGGCCAGGACGCCCCTCGCTTCGTCACTGCGTCCGAGGCGTCCGAGCACGGCGCCCAGCAGGCCGCGCGCCAGAAGCCAGTCGGACGGTGCACGCTGCAGGGCGTCGAGGGCATCCTCGAACCGCCCCTGCGCCCAAAGAACCCGACCGAGGTGCAGGTGCACCGTGCCCAGCGCCGGGTTCATCGAGATCGCCGTCCTCAGGCTCTCCATCGCGCGATCGAACAGCCCTGCCTCGCTGTATCTGATCGCCACCACGATGCACATGATCGGCGAGATCGGATCGAGACGCTGCGCGAGCTCGGCCTCGGTCGTAGCCTCCTCCAGGCGCCCCTGGACCGCGAGGAGGTTGGAGAGGCCCAGGTTCGCCAGGGCATTGCTCGGCGCGAGGTCGATGGCGCAACGGAACTCGCGCTCGGCGCCGTCCCAGTCCCAGGAATAGGCGAAGGCCGAGAGGCCCAGGACGGCGTGCGCGGGGGCCCGCGTGGCGTCGAGTTCCAGCGAGCGCCGGGCCGCGGCCAGGCCTTGGGGGAAGCAGGTGGCCGGCGCCTCATGACCCAGGAAGCCGCGGTCGAAGTGGGCTTCCGCGAGGCCCGAATAGGCCGGCGGGTAAGACGGGTCCTTCTCGATCGCGCGCTCGAAGTACTTGATGGCGGTGACGAGGCCAGTCGTCGTCCGCAGCGCATGGAAATGTCGGGCGCGCAGGCACAAGTCGTGGGCGTCAATGGTCTCAGACCGAGGCGGCGCGGCCGGCTCGCCGCGGCGCAAGAGCGTCACCTCGAGCTCGGTGGCGATCGCCTGCGAAATCTCGTCCTGGATGGCGAAGATATCGTGTGCCGACCCATCGAACCGCCGTGACCAGCGGTGGCAACCGTCCGAGGCGTCGATGAGCTGGGCCGTCACCCGCAGCCGGCCCTCGGACCGCTGGACCGATCCTTCGATCAGGTGAGCGACCCCCAGCTGGCGGCCAACTTCACGCAGGTCCATCGCCCTGTCCCGGAATGCGAACGCGGACGTCCGGGCGATCACGCGGAGGCCAGGCACACCGGCCAGCGCGTTCGTCAGTTCCTCCGCAATGCCGTCGCAGAGGTACTGCTCGTCCGGGTGGGGGCCAAGGTTGGCGAACGGCAGAACGGCAATGGATGGAGCCTGCGGGGGAGCGGCGATTTCGCTGACGTGGGCTATCAGGCGGTAGCCCCGCTTGGCGATCGTCTCGATCACGCCGGGCGTCGCCGCGTCGTCGTCGAGAATCCGTCGGAGGTCGGCAATGGACCGGGCGAGCACCGATTCGACGACGAACTCGCCCTTCCACACGCGTTGGAGGATCTCGTCCTTGGTGACGACGCGGCCTGGCTGCGACGCCAGGAAGACGAGAAGATCGATGAGCTTCGGCCGGACGTGAATCGTTCCGCCCGGTCCGGAGACCCGGCAGAGGCCCGGCTGGACCAGCCAGTTGCCCACGAGGAAATCGTGCGCGGGGCCGGGGGACGGCACGGCCCCGGATTATACGTCATCAACCATTGATCGAACGCCCAGCCGCGCGACGGGCTCTCTGCCACTCGCGGCCGGGACCGGCTCACTTCCGGCTGTATCTCAACGTACCGTCGTAGATGGCGGTCTTGGCGGGCGCGTTGACGTAGCACATGCCTTCGCCCTCGGCCAGGGTGAATCGCCCCGTGCCGCCGTTCTGGAACTTCACGGTGTCGACGGCCACGGATTGGCCCGGCGTTCCCGTCCAGTACTGGAAGTCGCTGGTCGCGAGCAGCACGTCGCCGTTGGCGGCGGTCCAGCTGATGTCGGCCAGCCAGCCTTCGGGCTTTCCCGGGGTCCCGTATACGCAGGTGTGAATGACGAACGGGCCCTCCCCGAGCTGCGAGCTGACCGCGATGCCCGTGTTGGTGTTGCGGGCGAGGTACACCTTTCCCGCCGGGGCGGGGCGCAGGCACTGGCTCACGTCGGAGCCTGGGGTCTTGGTCCAGGCGACTTCGGAGTGGAACGGAACCTCGGCGGTGCTCATCGCAACCGCGGTGCTGCTGACGGTGCTCGGGGCGGCCGGGGCCTGCGACGGGGCCTGCTGGCAGCCGACCAGGGCGGCCACGCCGATGGCCAGGATGAGGATGGGCTGTGCGCGCATGTGAACCTCCTTCGTTTCAGGTCGGTGGACCCGTGAAGGATGGCTTGGAGCGGCCCGGGAAGTCTTTCCCGGAGTACTCCCATTTGATTCCAACGCGCCAAGGCGCCCAGTCGACGGGAAGCTGACGCCACCCCGGCCGACCGTCATCCGCCGAATGCCGTGGTATTCTCTGCGCCGTTGACACTGCTGCCGCTCTGGATCCCAGGCAAGACGCGGTGTAAGGGAGCGAATGCCATGAGAAGTAAATCCTATGGATGGCGTGCGGCCGCGCTCGCGGCCTGCGTTGTGTTTCTGCTCGTCGCTGCAATCCAGTCGCAGGGGCCGGCCGGCCCCGAGTCTCAGCTCAAGGCGTTCAACGAGCACAAGGCCATGGCCGCGGCGTCGCCGTACAAGGCGCTGCCGTGGCAGTGGATCGGCCCGACCAACAATACCGGCCGCATGACGTCGATCGCCGTCGCCGACGACAACGGCAAGCGCACCATCTACGTCGGCGCAGCCAGCGGCGGCGTGTGGAAATCCGAAGACCGCGGAGACACGTGGCAAGCCATCTTCGAGCATGAGGCCACCGCGAGCATCGGCGATGTCGCGGTTGCACCGTCCGATCACAACATCGTCTGGGTTGGAACGGGAGAGGACAACCTGTTCCGCGCGGGCATCGCGGGCACAGGCATCTACAAGTCTACGGATGCGGGCAAGACCTGGCAGCAGATGGGCTTGTCCGACAGCGGCACCATCGGGCGCGTCCTGGTGCACCCGACCAATCCCAATATCGTGTTTGTCGCGGCTCAGGGGCATGAATGGACGCCCAACGAGATGCGCGGCGTGTACAAGACGACGGACGGCGGCAAGACCTGGACGAGGTCGTTCTATCGCAGCCCGAACACCGGCGCGGTCGACCTCGCGATGGACCCGACCGATCCCGACACACTCTACGCTGCCATGAATCAGCGCATGCGCCGGAAATGGACGGACCCGCGTGTGGAGCCGGGGAACGACGAGGGCGGCATCTGGAAGACAACGGATGGTGGAAAGACCTGGACGCCGGCCAACGAGGGGCTGACCCCGCCTCAGTTCCGGGGCCGCGTCGGCGTGGACGTCGCCCCCTCCAATCCCAACGTGCTCTACGCCATTATCGACAGCTACGACCAGGGACTGCCCGCGCGGGTCAACCCGGACGGCAGCATGGAAACCGACGCCTACAATCGCCCGCTGTCGAAGGGAAGCTTCATCATCCGCGGGCTCGAGGTCTTCCGCAGCGACAACAAGGGTCGGTCCTGGAAGAAGGTGAGCGGCCAGACACCGGAGTCGGCGCGCAACATGATGGGACTCGGCAATACCTACAACTGGGTGTTCACCCAGATTCGCGTCGATACCAAGAACGAGAACAAGGTCTACTGTCTCGCGTTGGGCGTGACCGTCTCAACCGACGGCGGAGCGAATTTCACTCGCTACGCAGCCGGCGGCGGTGACAACCATCGGATGTGGATCGATCCGGCCGACCCGAATATTACCTATGTCGCCCACGACGGCGGCTTCGTCATGACCGAAGACGGCGGAAAGACGAGCAAGCGCGTCACCGGGGTCAAGGGAATCCAGGGGACGCAGTTCTACAACGTGGAAGTCGACAACCAGAGTCCGTTCTACGTCTACGGTTCGATCCAGGACACCGGCAGCCGGCGCGTGGCGCTTGATCTGAGCAAGGGCCGCGACAACCTGGAGCCGCTGCCCTGGGTGAACGCGCCCGGTGGCGAGGGCAGCAACCAGGGCATCGACCCCGTCGAGCCCAACATTGTCTATTCGCACCAGTATTACGGTCAGTTCAGCCGAACCGATTTGACGCCTCCGCCACCGGCACCCGCGGGGGCAGCGGCCGCCGGCGCGGCACCAACACCGGCAGCGGCTGGCGGTCGCAACCGCGGGAACCTCAAGAGTATCCGGCCGCAGACCGACCCGTCCGATCCGGCACTGCGCGCCCAGTGGATGGCGCCCATCATCGTGTCGGCGCACGATCGCAACACGATCTACGCCGGGTTCCAGTATGTGTTCCGCTCCCGCAACCGCGGCGACGCATGGGAGCGAATCAGCGGCGACCTGACCGACAACAACCCGGCGCAGATGGGGGTCAACCCCTTCGCCATCCCCTATCAGACCATCACGCAGATCGCGGAATCGCCCCGCAAGGCCGGGCTGCTCTACGTCGGCACCGACCATGGGCACGTGCACGTCACGACGGACGATGGCAAGACGTGGACCGAGATCACGAAGAACGTGCCCATCACTGCACGCAAATGGGTCTCGAGGCTGGTGGCCTCGAAGTACAACGACGGCACGGTGTATCTGGCGCAGCGCGGGCGCGAGGACGACGACTTCGCGGGGTATCTGTGGAAGTCGACGGACTACGGCAAGACCTGGAAGAGCATTGTCGGCAATATTCCTTCGGGTTCCATCAACGTGATCCGGGAGGATCCGGCGGTGGCCAACCTGCTGTACGTCGGGAATGACTTCGGCGTCTACGTCTCCACGGATGGAGGACAGCGGTGGAACGTGCTCGGCACTGGACTTCCGACCCAGCAGGTATCGGACCTGCAGGTCCAGGCGAAGGACAGCATGATCGTCATTTCGACCTACGGCCGCGGCATGTGGGCCATGGACGGACTCAAGGTCCGGTCCATCAAGTAGTGCTTCCGCCTCTTCGATTCCTGGGATTCAGCGGTCGTTGAATCCCAGGGATCGCGCGCCTCGTGCCAGCCTCGCCGAAGCTCAGCCGGAGGCTGAGCGAAGGCCTGGCGCCCAACCCAGCGCAGGCCGAGGACGTCCCACATGGGAGAAGGCTGGTGTAACAGCCTGCCGGGTCCTCCTTTCGGCTGGGGCGGGGGGACGGTCGAGCAGGAATGCTACCCGTCTCGGGCCGTGGTGTCGGGCCGTCTGGGGTGTTTCGGTGCGCCGTTTGTCAACTCCTCGTCAAGATCGGAGTGTCGCGTATTGCTTGACAGAGTGTCGCGCCACGCGAGACACTGACCTTCTGTGATTCGGACCTTCCGGCACGTTGGGCTTCGCGAGCTGTTCGAGACGGGCCGCACCGCGCGCGTTCGGCCGGACCTGCAGCGTCGCGCGCTCATCCGCTTGAAGGTCCTGGACGAGGCGGTCGTTCCCGGCGAGTTGAACGTGCCGGGGTTCAACTTCCACCGGCTCCAAAGCAAGCCGGTCCGGTACAGCGTCCACGTGAACGGACCATGGTGCGTGACGTTCGAGTGGGAGGATGGCGACGCGGTTCGCGTGGACGTGGAGCAGTATCACTAACGCCGTCTCCGCGAAAGCAGGAACCGGCATCGGAAATGTCAGGTGAGTGTGATGGCCAGAGAGTATCAAGTCCGCCGCCCCGTGCAGTCGCCGCCCGTTCACCCCGGGGAGATCCTGCGGGACGATGTGCTGCCGTCGCTGCGGTTGTCGGTCACCGAGGCGGCGCGCCAGTTGGGGGTGGCTCGACAGACGCTCCATCGCATCCTGGCCGGCCGCGCGGCGGTGACGCCCGAAATGGCGGTCCGCCTCGGCAAGTTCTGCGGCAACGGTCCCGGTTTCTGGCTGCGTCTCCAGCAGACGCACGATATCTGGCACGCGGAACGCCTTCTGGCCGGCGAGTTGAAGCGCATTCCGACGCACAAGACGGCTGCCTGAGTTGACGAGAGGACCGGGTGCGCTACCTGCGCGTCGGCGACTTGGTCGCCAACGCGCCCTCGTGTCGCCCGCGTTTTGTCGACTCTTTGTCAAGATCGGGCAGAAACGAGGCTCTGAGCGGTCGTGCGATCAAAGCTCTCGCCACCGCTTAAATCGTT
>Ga0315271_10003288_pt1 | contig 10239 bp, 8 predicted proteins | sample C3_top_MG_FD_204664 | JGI IMG/M metagenome (GOLD analysis project Ga0315271, IMG submission 204664) | Sediment microbial communities from Yellowstone Lake, YNP, Wyoming, USA - C3_top | ecosystem: Environmental > Aquatic > Freshwater > Lake > Sediment | place: USA: Wyoming | collected 2017-08-01
CCCCCGCGCAAGGGCAAGTAATGAGCCGTTCAGGTGCCACACACTCTTCCGGGCTCGCTTGCCACTTTGTCCCCCACTTTGTCAGCCACTTCGCCTGCAAAAGCATCAAACTCCCGCAAATTCGCTGCAAGTTCGCGAAATGGACCTCAATGAATCACCCGAGACCTGAGAAAGAGTGCTGCCTCTTTCACGTCGGAAATCACGCTTGCCATGAACGGTCGGAGAATATTAAAGTCGCCCAACTTTATGTCGTTCGATCATGCTCAAGTGCTTCTGCGGCAAATGCTCGGTCCTTCCGCTTCCTTCCGTGATGGACAGTGGGGCGCTATCCAAATGGCGGCGCTTGAACGGGGGCGTTGCCTTGTGGTTCAGCGCACGGGTTGGGGAAAGAGTGTCGTCTATTTCCTCGCGACCAAACTCCTGAGAGAGGCCGGCGCCGGGCCCACGCTCCTGATCAGTCCGCTTCTCTCATTGATGCGCAACCAGGTGTTGTCCGCAGAGCGATTGGGGATCCGCGCCCTCACCATTCACAGTGAGAACGTGTCGGAATGGGGGCACGTGGAGGAAGCGCTGAAGAAGAATGAAGTTGATGTGTTGCTGGTCTCCCCGGAGCGTCTGGGAAATTCCGCCTTCATGCAAAAACTGCTGCCGCTCGTGCAAGGGAGCATCGGCATGTTTGTGGTGGATGAAGCCCACTGCATTTCCGATTGGGGGCACGATTTTCGGCCGGATTACCGGCGAATTGTCCGGATCCTTAAACTCCTGCCGCAAAGCGTTCCCGTCATTTGCACCACCGCGACGGCAAATGACCGTGTGGTGCGCGACATTGAAACTCAAATCCCCGGTTTAAAGATTCTGCGTGGGCCGTTGATTCGAACCTCGCTGAAACTCTTCGCCCTGGAATTGCCAAGTCAGGGCGACCGGTTGGCATGGTTGGCGCAATTCGTGCCGGAACTGCCCGGCAGCGGGATCATCTACACGCTGACCATCGACGACGCACGCCGGGTTGCGGCCTGGCTGCAACACAAGGGGATCCGCGCCGAAGCCTACCATGCCGATCTGGAAGGGGAGACCCGCAAGACTGCCGAGCAAAAATTGCTCAACAACGAAGTTAAGGCGCTGGTTGCGACGGTGGCACTGGGAATGGGTTTTGACAAACCGGACCTGGGCTTTGTCATCCATTTTCAGCGACCCGGATCGGTGGTTGCCTACTATCAGCAAGTAGGTCGGGCAGGGCGCGCGATGGATTCGGCCTTAGGAATATTGCTGAGCGGCAAGGAGGACGATGAGATTCAGGATTATTTCATTCGGACCGCGTTCCCGCCGGCCAAGGTGATGGAGGAGGTTGTGGCCACGCTGGCAAAGGGCGCTACGTTCCGTCTGGACGACTTGGGCGCGGAACTCAACTACGGTCGCAACACCCTGGAACGGGCGTTGAAATTGCTGGAAGTGGAAGGCGCGGTGCAGTCCGAACGCGGTAACTTCAGCCGTACCGCTAATCCGTGGCGGCCAGACGTCGAGCGGTTTGAGCAGGTGACTCGTTTGCGGCGGCACGAGCTCGACCAGATCAAGAGCTATGTCAGGCACTCCGGCTGCCTGATGGAGTTCCTGGCAAAAGCATTGGATGATCCCCAGGCGGTCGCGTGCGGCAAATGCATGAATTGCACGGGAAAGGTTCGGCGCCGTCCGGTAGAGGCAGGATTGGTCCAGGAAGCGATTGATTTTCTGCGGGCGGACGAACTCGTGCTGGAGCCGCGTGCGCGCTGGCCCAAACCCGCCTTGGATGATATCGCGATCCACCTGCCCTGCGCGGTCGAAATGGGCGAACATAATGCCTGGAAAACGGTAATCCCGGAAGGTATGCGCCTGAAAGCCGGCCGGGCCCTGTGTGTTTGGGGCGATTCCGGATGGGGATTGGAGGTCGCTCGAGGCAAATACGAAACTGGGACGTTCAGCGATGCTCTTGTCAATGCCTCGGCTCGCTTGGTGGCGGGCCAATGGCAACCCAGCCCGGGGCCGGCCTGGGTGACGGCGGTCCCTTCGCATAGCCGGCCGGAACTGGTGTCGAGCTTCGCCTCCCGCCTGGCGGCTCGCCTCGGAATTCCTTTTCGGCCCATTATCAGGAAGATCCAATCGTCGCGTCCCCAAAAAGAAATGGAGAACAGCGTCCAGCAGCTCAAGAACCTGCTGGGCGCGTTTGAGGCTGGCGCTGATGTGCCCCAAGGACCGGTGCTGCTTATCGACGACGTGATCGATTCCGGTTGGACTCTGACGCTGCTGGCCATATTGTTACAGGCAGGCGGCAGCGGCCCGGTGCATCCGTTCGTCCTGGCCAAGGCTTCGCCCCGCGGGTCGTGAACGACGGCCCGTGCAGCGTCAACAATGATTCTGAATGCAGGTACACGATTATCTGAGCGATGACGGGCACGCGATTCTGGCGCTGTGCTCTGCATTCGGCCTGCCTCCGGAGCCCGAGGCGAGGCCCGCAGCTCCATTCACGCTGGCGGCATGGAACCAACTCGCGAAACAAATCGGCGCTTCGCCCCTGAAAAGTCCCGCGGCGTTGCAAAGGCTGGAAGCGGCTGGAATCGCGAAAGCCCTGGGGATTCCCGAAGAGGAGTCGAAACGGATCGAGCTGCTGCTGGGCCGCGCCGGCCGCCTGGCGCTCGAACTGGAGACCCTCTTTTCAAGAGGCATGTGGGTTGTCACCCGTGCCGACGAGCTATATCCAAAAAACCTCCGGGCGAACCTGAAGGCGCAGTCGCCAACTGTGCTGTTCGGCGCCGGGGACATCCACCTGTTGCGCAAAGGCGGTGTGGCGGTTATCGGCTCGAGAAACATCGACGAGGCCGGTGCAGCCTTCGCACGGGAGGTCGGCGGCCGGATCGTGGCGGCGGGATTGCCGGTGATCTCTGGCGGGGCGCGCGGCACGGACCGTCTCGCGATGGATGCCGCAATCCAAGCCCATGGACTGGCTGTCGGCGTGCTGGCGGACAGCCTGGAGCGCACCGTTCGCCAACCGGATCTCCGGCAACTTTTAATCGATGGGGAACTGGTAATGGTGACGCCTTACTCGCCCGCCGCAGGTTTTTCAGTGGGTTCCGCAATGGGGCGCAACAAAGTGATCTACGGCCTGGCTGACTACGCGGTGGTGGTGAGCAGCGAATACCAAACTGGAGGCACGTGGGCCGGAGCTGTGGAAGCTCTCAAGGCCGGCTCCTGCCCCGTGTTCGTGCGCGAAACTCCCAGCGGCCCCAAGGGAAATCGGGAATTGGTAAAACTCGGCGCGCACCCGTTGCCTGAACATCAGCTCGCAGCCATCGAGAACATCCAGGATTGGCTGAAGGAAAATGCCCGCAGACTGCCCACTGAACTGGATCTGTTTGATGCGGCACCGGCTTCAGCTTTGCACGACGCCGCGACCAGGAAACGGGAGCCCCCAAAATAACGCTCTCCCCGGCCTCGGGTTCAGGCCGTGCTTTCAGGCTCGCGGCAAGCTCATGAGGTCGAAATGACTTCGGTGGTAACACCAACCATAGCCCCGGAAAAAGATATAGGCATCGAATGCGGCCAATCCCCACAAAAGCCCGGAGATAAACGGGTGCGGAACCAGGAAACTGGCGGTAGCCAGCGCCACAAATCCGAGGCAGGAAACAACTACGAACAGCAGGAGCAACGCCGATCGAAGCCGGAACCTTGTAGTGTCATTCGTGCCCGAACTGAAAGATAACACGATAAAGATGAATCGACTTGCCAGCAGCAGGCCGCCAACCTTCAGACCAAACCAGGCCCCTTCCACCAGGGAGATATTTAATAGGTAAAACATCAGAAGGCTGGAGACGGCTGCCAAGGGAAGAATCAAGGGCAGCTGGACCAGCGAGAGTTTGACCAGCAGGCGGCTCAATTCACGGAAGCCAATCGCAAAGCCGGCATAGAGCGGAATATTGACCCCGCCGCAGTTCACCAACTGAAAAGCCCTGCCAGTGGTGAAGACCCGGGCGCACGACTGGCAGCTGGTGACGAAAAGACCCAGGATTGCGATCCAAAAAGCCCATGCGTGATTGACATAGCCTGTGGTCACCGCCGCCAGGCAGACGATCGCGAGATTGCGAAGGATCTGCTTCCAGGGGCCAGTGATGCACAAACCGTTCGGAAATACAAAGTCAGCCAGTAATCGCTCGCGCTGGCTGAGCCATTTCCAGAGCAGAGCTTCGAACCAGCCACCTCGCTGCCAGGGAGGTGCGACCAGGAATCGCCGGGTGCGAACCATATCCTCAATGGCTGTGGGGCCTACCCGCGGCACCCTGTCCGGGGCGGCGCCTTCCACAGCCGTCTCATCCGCCGCGCCATCAGGAAGCAGATCCGGTGCTTCCGGGAGAACGGAATCGACGAACACATAGTTTGTCCGCAGCCGCGCCAGCGAATTCCGGAGGGTCCAGACCAACGCTGCGGCCGGAATCAGCAAACTGAGGTTAGACCAGCGCCCGCCAGGCAGGAGGAGTTGAAATGCCGACACGGGCCACCCGGTGGGCAAGACCAGGTTGAGGCCTGGCGCGCTGCGATCAATGAGAACCACCACTGGACCCGCGACCAAATCCCGCGCCACAAAAAGCACGGATCCACCGACGAAGAAAATGCCCGATGCCAGTTGATAAGGCAGCCGAGGCAGATGAGCGGCACAAAGAGCGGCCAGCGCGATTACCACCGCCCAGGTGCCCACCGAAATTGGAATCAGCGCCGCCCATTTCGTTGCCGGTAGCCTGCTCCAATGCGCCAACGCCACGCAACCGCCGAACAAATCGATCAAGGACCACAGAGCCCCGCGGACAGACTTCTGTAATTCCCATTCGAAAACAGCGGCCTCTGTGATGGGCAGCACCATCAACGCCGGCAGGTCGGTGGATCGGTAGATGCAGACTAGCAAGCGCTGGGCGTGGATGAAGATGAATAGGAATGCCCAGAGGTTGATCAAGGCCAAAGCGGAAGCGAGGTGTCCCGTCTTTTCCGCCACCTGCCAGACGAGAGCCGCAAACCCGAGGGAAACGCCCGGACGCAGCAAGAGCATGCCGGAGTACTGTCTGCGACGCTTGTTCGCTGCCCGTGATTCCCGCTTCAATTCCGGCGAGTTCCTGACTGCTTTGCGAACCCCTCGCCGCAGCACTCGTTCAAACTTTGGGGAATGGAGTTTCACTGACCGGCCTCGCGCAATTGACGAAACATCTCAGCCAGCACATTTCCTTTGTCACTGGCCCCTTCACGCAACCGCTCCAGCGTGTCGAATGCGTGTATGGCTCCTTTGTTAATCACGCAGACGCGGTCCGAGAATCGTTCCGCCACATCGAGAAGTTGGGTGGAATAGAGAATGGTGCGGCCCCGGTTTGCCGCCGCCCGGGCATGTCGCTTGAAAGCATCGATGCCGTGGGGATCCATGCCCGAAGCGAACGGTTCGTCGAGCAGCCACACTTCCCGGTCGGCCGCAACCAGCGCCACCAGGGCGGCCTTGTAGGCCTGGCCACGCGAGAGCGAGGCGACCGGACGCAGTGCCAGAGGCAGCAAGTCAAACTCCCGGAGCAGTTCCAGCACGCGATCCTCGGCACCCTCGCCATCGGCTTCGAAGATGCGGAGGGCAATGGAAATGTTGCGGAGAACGGATTGCTCCCAGAAGAGAAAAGGGAAATCGGGCAACAGGTGCAGGCGGCGGCGCAAATCCAGCCGATCGCGCCGAAACTCCTGGTCATCCAGGTAGATGGCTCCTTTGTCAGGCGCGGCGATTCCCGCCAGGCAACGGAGCATGGTCGTTTTCCCCGCGCCATTGGGTCCGAGAAGGCTGAGAATCTGGCCGGGCGCGATCTCAAAGGACATATGGTCCAATGCCCGGACGGAACCGTAGGTTTTTGCCAGGCCGCGGAATTCAATGTTCATTTTGCTCCAACCTTCCAACAGCCCGAGAGGATGACTCCGGGATGCCATGAACTGCCCGCCCTCGATGCTTCCGCTCGGGTTCGCCCTACCGGCGCCACCAACTGGTTTTGCTCTTGGCCCCTTGCGCCGGCGGCGCCTGGGAGTTGCGAATTAACAACTGGCTGCGGGCAAGTTCGAACGCCATGCGAAACTCGTCGTAGCTCAGGAACCGGTCGGCCGGATTCTTGGCCAGGACTTTTGCCAGCGCATCGCTGGTGGGCTGACTGATCTCCGGCACGACCAAATTGGGCGCGGTCAGCGGGGTGTGAACATGCGCCGCGACTAATTCTTCAACCGTCGGGGCCTCGAAGGGCACATGGCCGGTCAACGCATGGTACAAGGTGCAACCCAGGCTGTACATGTCTGACAGAAACGTCTCCTTCTCCCGTTTAATTTTTTCCGGGGCGACATAATACGGCGTGCCCTCGGTGACAGCGGAGGATTCGGGCTCCGCCTCGACGCTCCGGGCGAGGCCAAAATCCACCAACTTCGGTTCGTTGTCGGTATTAAAGAGAATGTTGCCCGGTTTAATGTCACGATGGAGGAGGTCGTGCTTCAGGGCGAGATCCAGGGCCGAGGCAATCTTGATGCCGATATCCAGGACGGACAGTTCGTCCAATTGATGCTGTTTATCAATGCGGGTGTCGAGGCTGCCGCGGTCGGCCAATTCCATCACTAGGTAGCGCTGGCCGTCAAACTCGTCAAAGGCGTAGATATGGATGATATTGGTATGATTGAGCGAGGCGCAGGCGCGGGCTTCCCGGTAAAAGCTCTCCAAGGCCACCGGGTCATTTTCCAACTCCTTGCGCATGAGCTTAATGGCCACCATTCGCTCCAGCACATTGTCGAATGCTCGATACACTTTGCCGTAGCCTCCGGAAGCGATCTTGCTGCGCAGTTCAAACTGCCGCATCTGCATCGGCATCATGATCGCGTGCCCGCAGCGTTTGCAGGGTTCCGTGGCCAAAGGCGGCAGGTCTCCCGGGATAAAGACTTTCGCATCGCACCCCGGGCAGGTGACCATTTTCAAAGGTTTGTCGCTTGTGCTCATCACATTCCAAAAGCCGACGCCCGACTCCCGCTGCGGATCAATTCCAGAGTAAGTCGTCGATGCGTTCGCGGGAGGAATCCCGTTTCTCCTTCTTACTCCCGTTTAGCCGCCCCGTAAAGCGGGAAAGCGGCGCGATTCTTCCGCGGAGAAGGACGGCGTCGTGGTTTTCCGGCTTCCCAAGGACTCGCCCAAGGTCACCACCAACGATGTGCGCCGCATCGAGGCCGAGGGCGCATGAAAGGCTACCTCCTCGATTCCAACGTGCTGGTCGCATTGTACTGGCCGAGCCATGCGCAGCACGACTTGGCGGTGAAGTGGTTTGCCCGGCACCGCGGCAAGGGCTGGGCGACCTGCCCACTCACTCAGGCGGGTTTCGTCCGCATTGTGTCAAACCCTGCGTTCTCCCGGGATGCGGTCACCCCGCGCGAAGCCGTCGGCGTGCTGGCTGCCAATACCGGGGCGAAGGACCACGTGTTCTGGGCGGATGAATTGCCCTTCCCTGAGGCCGTCGCTTTCGCCGGGACGCGGCTCGTCGGCCATCAACAGGTGACGGATGCCTATTTGCTGGGGTTGGCCCTTCGTCGCGGCGGCTCGTTGGCCACGCTGGATCAACGCATCGCGGCGCTGACTGAACCGAAATCGGCCGAGCACAAAGCGTTGGAGATTGTGGCGTAGCCTCAGGCACGAATCCGCACTGCATTATTCCGCAGGCTTCGCCAGTGCCGGCGCAAACAAAACTTCACCGCGATTTGAGCTCACGGCCGCTGAGTATGAGCCCCTCAAGAAACCATGCAGTGGCATGGCCTCCAGGATTGCACTCGTTTCGCAGACCTTTCCGTATTCGGGTCATTTGGTTTCTGTCGTTTTCCCTGGCACCGCCCGAATAGGTTGTAGAGCGCCAACGCCGTATTGCTTGCGCGGTTGGAAGAGTAAGGGCGCGAAATCAGCCAGATACCGGCGCCACACCCGGAAACTGTGCTGACCCGGGGTGGCCACCCAGGTGTGCCAGATATCCTTTGATTTAAGCCAGTCCACCAGTTCCTTGTTGGGCTTGATCAACCCATCCTGCTCTCCGCAGGCCATCCAAAGGAGCCGCAACCTCTCATTGGCTTTCGCGTCGAGCGCCGGGAATTGCTCCGAAAAATTTGTGCCCAGACCGCCTGAGCTGAAAGCGCCGACCCAGCCAAAACGGTCCAGATTGTTCAAGCCGGTCAGCAGCGATTCCGAGCCGCCCATGGACAAACCCGCGATGCCGCGCGATCCGGCGTCCGCACGAACCCGGTAGGATTTCTCGACCTGCGGAATCACTTCTTTCAGCAAGGTCTGCTGGAATTTCTCGAGGTTCGTTTTCCAGAGGTCGCGGCGTCCGAGGCCTCCCCATCCGCCCGTGACAACCTCCATGGTGCCGTAGCCCAACGGCATCACGACGATCATCGGCTGGGCCTGTTTGCGGGCGATCAGGTTGTCGAGAATGACATGCGCGCAACCAACGGATGTCCAGGCGCTGGCGTCGTCGCTATAGCCGTGCAGCAAATAGAGCACGGGATACTGCTGTTTGGCGGCGGGATCGTAACCCGGCGGCGTATAAACCAGATAATCGCGTTCATCGCCGGCGATTTCGGATTTGTAAAAGTGCTGGTGCAGTTGACCCCGTGGCACGTCGTTGATCTCCCAGGCCAGCGTCTTGGGTCCCCGCACGTGCACTTGGCTGTCGGTGTTCAGCAGGTTGTATTTGAGCAGCGGGTTGTTGGGATCAATCATGCGCACCCCATCCACGGAAAACGAGTAGGCATAGATGTCCGGCTCAAGAGCCTCTGTGGTCAGCGACCAAACACCCTGGTCGTCCTTCTGCATGGTGCCATTGCTGACTCCCTCGCACTGGACACGCACCTCCTTGCTGCTGGGAGCCTTCAAACGGAAGGTGACTTTGCCGTCGGTACTCACCTCGGGAGAAATAATACGTTGTGAATAAGCCGGCCCAGCGATCACCATCGCCGCCAGCACCAGGAGGGATTTGGAAATATTCATCGCGCCCCGAAAAATACCGCCGAACCCGGTCTCACTTCAACCACCAAAATCCACGAAAATCCAAATCGATCGCACGCCCCTTCGCGTGTTGACTCATGGGAAAATGTTACCCGGTGAAGGGTTGTTTCGCCGTCGTTGGCCGCAACGCTGAATCCCATTGATTAGAGCGCGAAATTAGCCTAGGCTTCGCGACCGATGAGACACCAACTCGACTTCGAAAAGCCGATCGTTGAACTCCAACGCAAGCTTGAGGAGTTGAAAAAACATCCTGAAGCGCACTCGCTCGACATCTGTGTCAGTGAAGAGGTCGCTCAAATAGAAAAGAAACTCGAAGAGACGCGGCGTCAGATCTTCGAAAATCTCAGCGCCTGGGACCGGATCAAGATTGCCCGGCATCCCAAACGCCCCTTTACCCTCGACTACATCCAGACCGCCTTCACGGATTTCACGGAGCTTCATGGCGACCGCCTGTATGCGGAGGACCGTGCGGTGGTCGGCGGGTTTGCCAAACTGGGAGGCCACAGCGTGATGGTGATCGGCACCCAGAAGGGCAGAGATACCAAGGAGAATATTCTGCGCAACTTCGGCTCCGCCCACCCGGAAGGATACCGCAAGGCTCTGCGTTTAATGAAGCTGGCGGACAAGTTCCAGTTGCCCGTGATCACCCTCATCGATACTGCGGGCGCCTACCCGGGAATCGGAGCCGAGGAACGCCACATTGCGGAGGCCATCGCCGTCAACCTAAGGGAAATGACGCTGCTGGATGTGCCCGTGATCGCGGCGGTCATCGGGGAGGGGGGTTCTGGTGGCGCGCTGGGCATTGGTGTCGCCAATCGTGTTCTGATTCTTGAGAACGCCTATTACTCGGTGATCAGCCCCGAAGGTTGTGCCGCAATTTTGTGGAAAGATCGCACCGCCGCCGCCAAGGCCGCCGAAGCGCTCAAGATCACCGCCAAATACCTGTTGGAACTGGGGTTGGTGGACGAAATCATCCCGGAACCGCTCGGTGGCGCCCATACTGACTTGAAGCAATCCGCGGACAATCTCAAGTCCTGTCTGCTCCGGCATCTTGAAGAGTTGCTCCCGCTCTCCGCGGAGGCCCGCCGCGAACAACGTTACGAAAAGTTCCGCAATTTCGGTCATTTCATCGAAAAACTCCCGGTTCCCCTCGAAGCCGGCACCGTATAACGGCCGCAGCC
>Ga0315271_10003289_pt1 | contig 10239 bp, 8 predicted proteins | sample C3_top_MG_FD_204664 | JGI IMG/M metagenome (GOLD analysis project Ga0315271, IMG submission 204664) | Sediment microbial communities from Yellowstone Lake, YNP, Wyoming, USA - C3_top | ecosystem: Environmental > Aquatic > Freshwater > Lake > Sediment | place: USA: Wyoming | collected 2017-08-01
GATTTCCGCCTCCATCGCCGGGGCAATTTCCGCGCTTGCCAACTTTGGCGCTTTTTTCGGCGGGCGTGACTCCGAAGGTCGCTCGCATCCGGCGATGGCGATCATCATCATGATCGTCGCCCCGATTGCCGCCATGCTGATCCAGATGGCGATTTCGCGTGCCCGCGAATTCGGCGCCGATGCCGGCGGCGCCGAAATTTCCGGCGACCCGCAGGCGCTGGCGATAGCCTTGCAGAAGATCGAGGCCTATGCCAAGGGGCTGCCCATGCCGGCCGCGGAAATGCACCCGGAAACCGCGCAGATGATGATCATCAACCCGCTTTCCAGCGGCGGCCTGCGTGGATTGTTTTCGACTCACCCCGCGACAGCAGAACGCGTTGCACGCTTGATGCAGATTGCGCAAGGGGCGTAAGGGGCGGGGAAGGTCAAGACCCAGACCCCGAAGTGTTAACGTGAATGTCGCGCAGCGACACGATGCCCCTCTCCCTCTGGGACCTCGGTACCCCGCAGGGGTAGAGGGCGGTGTGAGGGAACGGACACGGCGGTTGTGACATTCATCATTCTGGGTTGCGTGGCCGCCATGTCAGTTAAGTTAAACCCAGGAATCGATTTGAAACTCCAGTCGGCCGCGCGCAATCATTCAAAAAATTGAGCGCGTTTTTGCGCCAAAACATTCGGACAGACTACATACAGGATGCGTAATCTCCAGAAGCTTGCCGCAGGCGCAATCGAAGACATCCTGGACGGTGCGGCGCTGCACCAGGTGTTGCCGCAGCGATTGCGGCAACTTGCCACGCCGGGTGAGCGCGGGGCGTTACAGGACATCGTCTATGGCAGCCTGCGTCATCTCGGTCGACTGAATGTCTGGCTCGATGCGTTGCTGGAACGTCCGCTGACCGATCCGCAACTCGGCTTCCTGTTGCGGGTGGCTTTGTATCAACTTGCCTATACGCGTGCTCCGGCGCATGCAATTGTTTACAACGCCGTGACAGCGGCGGGCGAGGGCTGGCGGCGGGGGTTGGCCAATGCGGTGTTACGCAATTTCCAGCGCCGCCGCGCGGAACTGGAAAAAATCGCAGACGCCACGCCCGAAGGACGCTGGTCGCATCCCGGCTGGTGGATAGAGAAACTCCAGGCAGACTATCCGGCACAGTGGCAATCCATTCTTCAGGCAGGGCTCGAACACCCTCCCTTTACCCTGCGCGTGAACTGTCGTCATGGAGACGTGGCCAGCTATTTGCAGCGGCTGGCGGATACCGGGCTCACGGCCCGGCAGACCGGCCCGGCTGCCGTGACGCTGGACAAGGCGGTGGCCGTGCACGCTTTGCCCGGATTTGCCGAGGGTCACGTCTCGGTACAGGACGCAGGGGCGCAGTGGGCGGCCGTGTTGCTCGATGCCCAACCTGGCCAGCGTGTGCTCGATGCCTGTGCCGCTCCCGGCGGCAAGACCGGGCACATCCTGGAACTAGCCGATGTTGATCTGACCGCACTGGATATGGACGCCACAAGGCTTGCGCGAGTGCAGGATAATCTGGACCGGCTCGGGGTCAAGGCCAGACTGCTACAGGGTGACGCGGCCAAGCCTGAAACCTGGTGGGATGGTCAGCCTTTCGACCGCATTCTGGCCGATGTGCCGTGCAGCGCCTCCGGTGTGACCCGGCGCAATCCCGACATCAAATGGCTGCGCCGCCCGGATGATATTGCCGGTTTTGCACGGCAGCAGGCGGTGATGCTCGATGCCCTATGGCAGTGTCTCGCGCCTGGTGGTAAATTGCTCTACGCCACCTGCTCGGTCTTTAACGAAGAAAACGATCTACGGGTGCAGACGTTCGTCGCCCGTCAAAGAGCGTCCGGCTTGGGTAATGTCGAACGGCGCCCGCTACCGGAAGCTTTGGAAAATAACCGGATTCTCCCCGATGCAGAACACGACGGATTTTTCTACGCTTTGCTGCGTAAAGCCTGAGTCAGACAGTATCCCAGGCTGGCTGCTTGCCTGCCTGTTCGCGTTATTGTTCGCGCCATCACTGCATGCGGCCGATGGCGCCAGCGTCAAGTATGCCGAAATCCGTGCGACCCATGAAGGCTATGAGCTCGATGCGCAATTTGTACTGAATCCCAACCGCACGCTGGAAGATGCGCTGCAAAAAGGCATTGCCTTGCATTTTGTGGCAGAGGCCGAAATCACCAGTCCGCGCAATTGGTGGCTGGACGAGAACATCGGTGAGGCCACCCGCCACATGCGCATTTATCACAATCTGCTGTTGCGGCGCTATGTGGTGGACGCGGGGTATGTGACCAAGACCGCGGCCGCCCTGGATGAGGCGCTGGCAATACTGGGGCACCTGGAGTCCTGGCAGGTGCTGGAACGCGGTGCGCTGAAACCCGGCCAGCGTTATGAGGCGCGCGTGCGTTTGCGGCTGGACACTTCGAAACTGCCCAAGCCCCTGCAAATCGGCGTGGTGTCAGGCGGCAAATGGGAGCTCGAATCGCCCTGGTACGACTGGACTTTCGATGCGCCCGCTCCCCCGGCAAGACTCTCAATGCCGTCTCCCTGATGCGCAAACTGATCCTGTTTTCCGTCGTGTTTGGCGCAGCCTTGCTGTCGCTACTGTTTTATGCCAGCAGCGACAGCAGTCTGTTTTCGGAGAACCTGCCTGCGCTGTTCCTGGTGGGAGGTGTGTTCGCGCTGGCCTTGCTGGTTCTGGTTGGCGGGCAACTGTGGGGGTTGCAACGCCGGATACGCCGCGGCGTGTTCGGCGCCAAGTTGACCCTGAAACTGCTCATGCTGTTCGGCCTGGTCGCCATGTTGCCGGGGCTGGTGGTGTATGGCGCCTCCGTATTCTTTCTCAATCGCTCCATCGAAACCTGGTTCGATGTGCGGGTGGACAATGCGCTGCGCGCGGGTGTCAATCTGGGGCAGGCCGCGCTCGACGACCTATTGCAAGATCTGGACAAAAAGTCCGCGCGCATGGCGCTGGTGCTGTCCGATGAAGCAGCCGGCTCGATGATTACCCTGCTTTCCAATCTGCGTGAGCAGGCAGGGATTCAGGAAATGACCCTGTTTGACGAGCGCGGCGGGGTGGTCGCTCATGCCGGGGGCGAGCGCGGCGGCTTCTTGCCGGTGCTGCCGGACAAGTCCTTATTGTGGCAGGTGCGGCAGCAGCAGCCCTACAGCCGGGTCGAAGACCTGCCGGAGCGGGGACTGGTCATGCGCGTGCTGGTTCCGGTTTACACCACCTCCCTGGCCGGGGAGACGCGGGTGCTGCAACTGGTACAGCCGGTGCCGAAGACTCTGGCGCGCGACGCACAGGCCGTGCAGTTAGCCTATCAGGAATACCAGCAGATTGCGGTGTCGCGCCTGGGGTTGAAACGCATCTATGGCGTGGCGCTCACCCTGACCTTGATGCTGGCCTTGTTGCTGACGGTCGTCATTGCCTACCTGATATCGGAACGCCTGGGTGCGCCCCTGCGCGCACTGGCGCGTGGCACCCGCGCAGTCGCCAAGGGTGATTTTTCGCAGATGCCCCTGGTTTCCAGTCGTGACGAGCTGGGCGTGCTGATCCAGTCGTTCAACCGCATGACGCGGCAACTGGCGGATGCGCGCGAAGCGGTCGACCACAATCACCAGGAGACGGTACAGGCGAAAGCCTTTCTTGAACGCGTTCTGACCAATTTGTCTTCCGGTGTAGTCGTGCTCGGCGAGGATATGCGCGTGCGCACAGTCAACGGCGCGGCTGCGTTGATTCTGGGCATACAGCCGTCGGCTCTGGAATCAAGGATATTGACCGAACTGGGACAGCCGGGCGAAGCCCTGCACGATTTCAGCATGCGCGTTGTAGCGCGCTTTCGTCAGGAAGAAACCGGGGAATGGCGCGAGCAGATCGAGTACGCCGGCGGCGGCGGAGGGCAAACCTTGCTGGCGCGCGGCACCCGCCTGCCGGCCGGGGTAGACGGCGGTTATGTGCTGGTGTTCGATGATGTGACCAAGCTGATCCGCGCTGAGCGCGATGCGGCCTGGGGCGAGGTGGCGCGGCGATTGGCCCACGAAATCAAGAATCCGCTGACACCTATCCAGCTGTCCGCCGAACGGCTGGCGCAGAAGCTTGGCAATCGTCTGGAACTCGCGGATGCCGAGTTTCTGACGCGCTCCACGCAAACCATCGTCAACCAGGTCGCCGCGATGAAGGGCATGGTTGACGCTTTCGCCAGTTACGCGCGTATGCCGAAAGCCCGGCTTGGCGCACTGGACATCAATGCACTGGTGCATGAAATCCTTACGCTATACGATGTAAAAGCCCTGGGTTTGCAACTTGATGTGGAAGAAGGTCTGCCGCCGATAGCGGGGGACTCCACATTATTGCGTCAGGTGATACATAATCTGCTACAGAATGCACAGGATGCGCTGGCGGATCGTCCCGCGCCACGCGTGACTGTGAGCACCCGCCGCCTTAACGGTACGGTGTGTTTGTCCATAACCGATAATGGAGCGGGTTTTCCGGAACACTTGATGGCGCGCCTGTTTGAGCCCTATGCCACCACCAAGGCTAAAGGCACGGGACTCGGGTTGGCGATAGTGAAAAAAATCGTGGAAGAACATCAAGGCAACATACACATCGAGAATCTGAAAACGGGCGGCGCGTCGATCAGCATTACGCTGCCGATTCTCACATCCTGGCAGGCGGAGGCAGCATGAGCGGACATATCCTCGTCGTCGATGACGAAGTCGGAATCCGCGAACTGCTTTCGGAAATTCTCACCGAGGAAGGCTATGACGTGCATCTGGCGGAAAATGCCGAGAGCGCACGCGCGTTTCGCGCGAAGCGGCGCCCCGACCTGGTGCTGCTCGACATCTGGATGCCGGACACTGACGGCGTAACCCTGCTCAAGGAATGGGCGGCAGGCGGCCTGCTCACCATGCCGGTGGTAATGATGTCGGGCCATGGCACGATCGATACCGCAGTCGAGGCGACCAAATTGGGCGCTGCCGATTTCCTCGAAAAACCGGTCACGCTCGCCAAGCTCATCGATACCGTCAACAAGGCCATCAAGCGGGGCGTGTCGCCGCCGCGCCGGGCCCCGTCGCTTGAGTTGTCGGCCCTGGGCAGAAGCCCGATGATTCTGGAACTGAAAAAACGCCTGACGCAAATTGCCGGTAATACCTCGCCCGTGCTGCTCACGGGAGAAGCGGGCAGCGGCTTTGAGTTGTGCGCCCATTTTCTGCACCAGCCTGCCAGCCCCTGGGTGGAAATCCAGGATCGTGCAAGGCTGGTTTCCGAGCCCACCGATTTTGTTGCGCAGGCGGGAAACGGCACGCTGTTTTTGCCCGAGGTCTGCGAACTGGCGCGACTGGAACAGAAGGGGCTCGCGCTGATCCTGGACAAGCTGGAAGGAACAGGTGCGCGGCTGGTGTGTACGAGCAGCCGTAATCTGGAACCGCTGATGGCGGCGGGTGAGTTCGATACCCGCCTGTTCTACCGGCTTTCCAGCGTCAGCGTGCGGATTCCGCCCCTGCGCGAGCATCGCGAGGATGTGCCGGATATTGCCAATTTAATGCTGGGACAACTGGTTGAAGACGGCACCTGTCCGGTGCGCCGGTTTACCACGGCGGCGCTTAATCAGTTGCGTAATTTTGACTGGCCGGGAAATTTGCCACAGTTGAACAACGTGGTGCGCACCCTGGCCGTTACTGCGCTCGCCAGCGAAATCGACGCGCCCGATGTCGGCCGCGTGGTGTCGCCCATGAAGCAGGCTGCAACCCCCGTCATTGCTCAGGCGATTCCGCTTGATGTGCCGCTCAGAGAAGCGCGCGACGCATTCGAGCGCATGTATTTCGAACACCTGATCCGGCAGGAGGGCGGTAGCATGACGCGGGTGGCGGACAAGTCCGGCCTGGAGCGCACGCACCTCTATCGCAAGCTCAAGCAGCTCAACATCCGGCACGGTCGCCGCCTCGAGGAAGATCTGTGATGGGGCGTGAGGCGTTAGGCGTTAGGGGAGAGGCGTAAGGCGTCGGCTTCACCCCTCACTCCTCACTCCCATATGAAAATCCTCATCCTCGGCGCGGGCCAGGTGGGTGGCAATCTGGCGGCAAGTCTGGTTGCTGAAAACAACGACATCACTGTGGTTGATCTCGACGCGGCACGGCTGGCCATGCTGCAGGATCGCTTCGACCTGCGCACCGTGCGCGGACATGCAGCGCACCCCGAGATATTGAAACAGGCGGGCGCGGAAGATTCCGATATGCTGGTTGCCGTCACCCAAAGTGATGAGACCAATCTGGTGGCGTGCCGCATCGCGTCCACGCTGTTCAATGTGCCTACGCGCATTGCGCGCATCCGCTCCAAAGACTTTCTGGGACAGGAGGAAGGCTTTCTGGCAGAGCACTTCGGGGTCGACCACGTTATCAGCCCGGAGCAGGAAGTCACCGACACCCTGCGTCGTTTGATCGAACACCCGGAAGCCTTGCAGGTGCTCGATTTTGCCGATGGCAAAGTGCGCCTGATTGCGGTGCGCGCCTATCATGGCGGCCCGCTGGTGGGGCATGAGTTGCAGGACATCAAACGCCACATGCCGAATCTGGAGTGCCGCATCCCGGCGGTTTACCGGCGTGACCGCGGCATTGTGCCCAAAGGCATTACCGTCATCGAGCCGGGGGACGAAGTGTTCTTCCTCGCCCGCAAACAGGATATTCCCTCCGTGATGCGCGAGCTGCGGCGCATGGATCGGCCGGTGAAAAAAGTCATGATTGCGGGCGGCGGCAATATCGGACGGCGGCTGGCGGCGCGGCTGGAGCGCGATTACGACGTGAAACTGATTGACCACAACAAGGCGACCTGCACCCTGTTGGCCGAGCAACTGCATCGCACCCTGGTGCTGCAGGGAGACGCCACCGACGAAGACCTGCTGGAGCAGGAAAACATCGCCTCCATGGACGTATTCTGTGCGCTGACCAATGATGACGAAGACAACATCATGTCCGCGCTTCTGGCTAAAAGAATGGGGGCCCACCGTGTGATGGCGCTGATCAACCGCTCGGCCTATGTCGATCTGGTGCAGGGCGGCGAAATCGACATTGCCATTTCGCCGGCGCAGGCCACGGTCGGCCCCTTGCTTTCCAAAATCCGTCGCGGCGACATGGTGGCGGTACATTCGCTGCGGCGCGGCGCCGCCGAAGTGCTGGAAGTCGTGGTGCATGGCGATGCCAAGACCTCTCGGGTCGTGGGCAGGCGTATTGAGGAGATCGACCTGCCCGAGGGGGCAGCGATCGCTGCGGTCATCCGCAATAACGATGTCATCATCGCCCACCATGACACCCTGATCGGGGCGGAGGATCACCTCATCCTGTTCGCGTTAAATAAGCGCATCATTCCCAAGGTGGAAAAACTGCTCCAGGTTGGCTTCGGGTTCTTCTGAGTCATGCGCCGAGTGCTTCCTATCCTGCATGTGCTGGGGCTGGTGATTCTGATTTTTGCCTTCACCATGCTGCTGCCTCTGGCGGTTTCCTTCATCTGGCAGGATGCGGCGCTCTATGCCTTTGGCAAGGCCTTTCTGATCACCGTTTCATCGGGGTTTTTTATCTGGCTGTTTACGCGCCACATGAAGCGTGAATTGCAGACTCGCGACGGCTTTTTGCTGGTGGTACTGGTATGGGCTGCACTGCCCGCCTTTGCCGCCCTGCCCCTTTTGTATTCCATCCCGGGCCTGAGTTTTACCGACGCGTATTTTGAAACCATGTCTGGATTGTCCACAACCGGTGCGACCGTGCTGGCCGGCCTGGATGCCCTGCCGCCTTCCATCAATCTGTGGCGGCATTTTCTTAACTGGCTGGGCGGGATGGGCATCATCGTGCTGGCGGTGGCGATCCTGCCTCTGCTGGGCATTGGTGGACGGCAGCTGTTCAAGGCCGAAACGCCCGGCCCCATGAAGGACTCGAAACTGACCCCCCGCATTGCCGACACCGCCAAGTCGCTGTGGCTGGTTTATGCGGCAATCACACTGGCCTGCATCGTGGCGCTCAAAGTCGCGGGGATGAGCTGGTTCGATGCGGTCTGCCACGCTTTTGCCGCCATGGGGCTGGGCGGATTTTCCACTCACGATGCCAGTGTCGGCTATTTCAATTCCCCGGCTATCGAGGCTGTACTGATTTTTTTCATGCTGGTTGCGGCCATGAATTTTGCCACTCACTTTCTGGCGTATCGCGACCGCAGCCTGCGAGTCTATCGCACAGATCCGGAAGTCTTCCCGATGCTGGCGCTAGTGTTAATCAGTTGCATCGGGGTTGCCCTCTACATCTGGCAGGCGGGCACCTACCCCAGTTACTGGACCGCCTTGCGCCACGTCAGTTTCAATCTGGTGTCGCTGGCTACGGATTGCGGTTTCGCCAGCGTCGACTTTAATCTGTGGCCGATTTTCGCGCCGCTGTGGATGCTGTTCCTCAGTTGCGTTACCGTTAGTTCCGGATCGACCGGTGGCGGCATCAAAATGATTCGCAGTCTGTTGATGGTCAAGCAGGGCCAACGCGAACTGCAGCGGCAAATCCATCCAACCGCGGTTCTGCCCATCAAGTTGCAAGGCATTCCGGTGTCCAACCAGGTGGTCTTCGCGGTGCAGGTATTCGTGATGCTCTATGTCAGCAGCATCATCGTATTGACCTTGATCCTGGTGGCCAGCGGGCTGGATTTTATCTCCGCTTTTTCCGCCATCATCGCCTGCATCAACAATGCAGGGCCGGGGCTGAACAAGGTGGGCCCCGCCACCAACTTCGGCGGGCTAACCGATTTCCAGACCTGGGTCTGCACCTTCGCCATGTTGCTGGGTCGCCTGGAACTGATGACCTTGTTCGTTTTGTTCACCCGGACCTTCTGGCGCGCCTGATGCCGGCGCCACTCGAAAACTTCCTTGCCATGCTGGTCAGTGGGCGCGATTCGCCGCTGCTGCGTTTTTCACTCGGTAACGAATACCTCAAGCAGGGGGAGGCAGCCCAAGCCGCCGGGCATCTGCGGCAGGCCGTCCTGCTTGACCCGCATTATTCCGCGGCGTGGAAACTGCTCGGCCGTGCGTTGACCGACATGCAGGCGCTGACCGAGGCACTGGACGCCTACCGGCAGGGCATGGCGGTGGCCGAAGCGCGAGGCGACAAGCAGGCGGCCAAAGAGATGGGCGTGTTTGCGCGGCGCATCGAAAAACAACTCGCCGCGGAATCGGGCTAAAATTCGCCGACTTGAATCAATGCGGGAGCATGAAATGACGCGTATGGTGAATTGCGTAAAACTCGGACGTGAAGCGGAAGGTCTGGCGTTCGCCCCGATACCGGGCGATCTGGGCAAGAAGATTTTCGACAACGTGTCGAAAGAGGCCTGGGGCGGCTGGCAGCGCCATCAGACCATGCTCATCAACGAAAACCGTCTGAATCTGGCGGATGTGCAGGCGCGCAAGTATCTAATGGAACAGATGGAACGGTATTTCTTCGGCGGCGGCAATGTAGATGCCGCTACGGGCTATGTGGCACCGGCCAGATAATAAAACAGCGGGTTACGCGTTGCCCGGCAGGTAAATGGCTGTAGCGGAAACAGAACGGGCTCCCTCGGGAGCCCGTTCCGCGTTGCGCGGCGGGGCGATTTACAATACCTGCCTCTCGATTTCTTCCAGTGAGGTGTGGCGCACGTCCTTACCCTTGACTATGTAGACCACATACTCGGACATGTTCTTGACATGGTCGCCCATGCGTTCGATGGCCTTGGCGACGAACAGGATATCGATGATCACCGAAATCGTGCGCGGATCTTCCATCATGAAGGTGATGAGGTGGCGCAGGTTAAGGCGGAACTCCTCATCCACGGCTTCATCCTGGCGCGCGATTTCCACCGCCTTGCTGGCATCCAGCCGGGCAAAGCCGTCCAGTGCCTTGCGCAGCATGTCGATCACCAGATCGGCCATGTATTTCACCTCGGAGAAGCGTGGCAGGCTGATGCGGTCGGACTGGTGTATCAGCCTGGCCATGCGCGCGATCTTGGCGGCTTCGTCACCGATGCGCTCCAGGTCGGTGATGGTCTTCACCACCATCATCACGATGCGCAAGTCGGATGCAGTCGGCTGACGGCGCACGATGATGTGCGAGCAATCTTCGTCGATGGACACCTCCATCGAATTCACGATGTGATCATTGGCTTCGACTTGTTCAGCCAACTTCAGGTTGCCCTTGATCAGTGCATCCACGGCCTGTGTTATCTGCTCCTCGAC
>Ga0315271_10003290_pt1 | contig 10238 bp, 8 predicted proteins | sample C3_top_MG_FD_204664 | JGI IMG/M metagenome (GOLD analysis project Ga0315271, IMG submission 204664) | Sediment microbial communities from Yellowstone Lake, YNP, Wyoming, USA - C3_top | ecosystem: Environmental > Aquatic > Freshwater > Lake > Sediment | place: USA: Wyoming | collected 2017-08-01
CCTGGAGGGGTACGGGCATTCCGTAGATGGCCCAGTGGACGCTCCCCAGGAGAAGCACGGCGAAGAGAAGGCGCGTCCGGTTGACGGCGAGGGCCCCCACCCGGTCACTGGCCAGGGTGAAGAACAGCGCCGTGAACGACCAGACGAGGGCCGTCAGCAGGGCCGCGAGTGCGCCGAGGGTCTGTTCCGGGATGGCGGCCTCCAGAAGGTAGTGTAACCGGGCGGGCGGTTAGTGGCAATTGGGTGATGAGGTGAATGTCGTGACGAGGAGAAAGGGTGATAAAGGGATAGAAGGCTCTGGGAAGTGGGAATGCGGCGCTATTCTTTGCCTGAACTCGTTGACTCGTTGGCTCGTTGACTCGTTGGCTCCATCCTTTCCCCGTGCCAGGCGGCGTAGCACCAGATGATACCCGCAAGCACGAACACGGCGGGGATGATGAGGACCGCCCGGCCCAACGAGCTGGCGTCGGAGAGTGCGCCCACGAGGGGAGGGGAGGGCACGTCGCCCAGCAGGTGGATGGTGAAGATGCTCATGGCCACGGCGGTGGCCCGCTCTCCCGGGGCCACGAGGTTCACGATGGCGGAGTTGATGGGGCCCGTGGACATGAAGACCAGGACCTCCGCCACCACGGTGGCGGTGAAGAACACGGCGGGGCGGGGAGAGGTGAGCGCCACAAACGCCGGCACTACCGCAAGCAGAGTGGCCACGCCCGAGACCCAAAGGTAAGACTGCCGGGTGCGTCTGAGGAGCCGGTCCCCGAGCCACCCTCCGGCGAAGGTCCCCACGAAACCCGTCGCCACGACAATGGCGCCGAAGGTCACCGTGGCTTCCTCCTTGGGAACGCCCCTCACACGTTCGAGGAAGGCCGGCATCCAAAACGCCATGGCGCCCAAAGCGAAGGTGTAGGCCGCGTAGCCCAGGATGGTCAGGAGATAGGGGGTGTTTCCCGCCAGGTCGCGGTAGGCCGAGAGGAGTCCCGGGCTCGCGGCGTGGGCCGCGGGGAGATCCTCGTCGTGCGCTCCCCGGGGCGGATCGCGCAAGAGCAAGGCGAGGGCCGCCAGGATCACTCCGGGCACGCCCGCCACGAAGAAGGCCGCGCGCCATCCGAAGTGCCGGTCCACGAGTCCACCCAGGACGTAGCCGAGGGCCGACCCGATGGGGATGGCCGAGAAAAAGACCGCGAAGACTCGGCCACGCTGCTCCTTGGGGAAGTAATCGGCGAGCATGGCGGGGGAGATGGTCCCGTAGGCCGCCTCACCCACGCCCACGGTGGCGCGGGCCACGAAGAGCCCTGCGAACCCGCGGGCAAACCCCGCCAGAGCCGTTGCGGCGCTCCAGAGGGCGACGCCGAATGCGATGAGCCGGGGACGCTTCCACCGGTCACCGAGGGCACCGAACACGGGGGAGGTGGCCATGTACACGACCATGAAGGCCGTCCCCAGGGCCCCGCACTGCGTGTCCGTGAGATGGAGCTCAGAGGCCTTGAGGCTCTCCACGAGGGCGGAGACCACGAAGCGGTCCAGGTAATTCAGGAGGTTCATGCCCGTGAGGATCAGCAGTCCGAGGCGCGCCGACCGGGCCAGCGTCATTTCGTGGGAGGTCTCGGAAGCGTGCTCGTGGCCCGGCATGCGGGCAGTTCACCATGCGCGCGCCCTCCCGTCAACAATCGGGCGACGCAAAGACCCTTGGCTTGAGGGACGGAGGTCTGCGAGAATGCAAGCATGACGAGGGATGAGGGAATCCGGCGGTTCTTTGCGCTGGTCCTGAACATTTTTTTTCGACGAATCAAGGTGGTGGGTTCGGAACGCGTGCCGCCGGAGGGGGCGCTCATCCTCGCGGGAAACCACGAGAACGGCCTCCTGGACCCGCTCCTGCTCTTTTGCATTTCGGGGCGCTCCGCACGATTTTTAGCGAAGGCGACGCTCTTCAGGAACCCGCTGGTGGCGCCGTGGCTCCGTCTCACGAATGCCCTGCCGATTTATCGCCGTCAGGATGAGGGGAGCGACATGTCGCGCAACGAGGCGACCTTCCAGGCCTGCGAGCACCTGCTCGTGAACGGCGAGGCCCTGGCCCTGTTTCCCGAGGGAATCAGCCACGACCTCCCGAGGCTCCAGCCCCTCAAGACGGGCGCCGCGCGGATCGTGGGACGGGCACGCCAGAGGGGCGCTTCTCTCGTCCTTCTCCCTGTGGGATTGAGCTACTCGGCCAAAGCCACGTTTCGGAGCGACGTCACCGTCACCTTCGGGCTCCCCGTTCCCTATGCGGATCTCCCCTGGGGCCATGGAGACGATCCGGCCGCGGTGGAAGCCCTGACGGAGCGCCTCCGGGTGGCGCTGGAATCCCTCACCGTGAATGCGGAGCGATGGGAGGACCTGCGTTTCGTGGAGGGCGTGCGGAGCATGGCCCTGGAGCTGGCGGGTTTTGGCGATGAGAACCTGGACCGCGTGGCAGTGACACGCCGCCTCTTGGAGGAGTTCTACAGGGCCCGCCTCGAACACCCCACGGAATTGCACGCGCTCCTCACGAAAGCTAGGGCCTACGTCCGAATGCTGGATCTGCTTGGCTTGCGGGACGGGGACGTGTCCGGCGAAACCAAGGTCGGCGCGGCGTTCATCCACACATGGAAGCGGCTCGCGGTGGTCCTGGCGGGCTATCCGCCGGCCCTCTATGGATGGTTGTTCAACTTCCTGCCCTATTTTCTGACCGGGCGGCTGGCCCTCGCGGCGGGGGATGAGCGCGACGTGGTAGCCACCTACAAACTCTATGCCGGCCTAGTCCTTTTCCCGCTTTTCTACCTGGGACAAGGGGCGACGGTATGGCGGGCCGCCGGTCCCTGGTGGGCAGCGCTCGCGGTGGCGGTGGGCGGGCCCTGCGGCCTGTGGGCCATGCGATACTACGCCCTCAGGAGCGAGTTCGTGCACCTGGTGTCGGCCACAGTGACCCTGGACCTGCGGCGCGATGCGGGCGAACGCCTGAAGGAAATGCGCGCCGAGGTCATCGAGGCCCTCAAGCCGCTTGTTGCAATGTACGGGTAAATGGCGAATTTGGGATTGCGGATTTCGGATTTGGGATTGAGCACAAGGAGAGCTTCGTGGCAAGAATCCCGCGTGCGCTGACCATCGCCGGGTCCGACTGCTCCGGTGGTGCGGGCATTCAGGCGGACCTTAAGACCTTCCAGGCCTTCGGCGTCTTCGGCCAGAGCGCTGTGACCGCGGTGGTGGCGGAGAACACCGTGGGAGTTCAGGGATGGCAGGCCGTCTCACCCGAGACCGTAGCCATGCAGATCGAGTCGTGCCTGTGTGACATCGGAGCCGACGCGGCCAAGACGGGGATGCTCGTGGATGCCGACACCATCGCCGCCGTGGCCGCCAAACTCCGGGAGCGCCCCGTCGAGAACCTCGTGGTGGATCCCGTGATGCGGGCCAAAGGCGGCGACCCGCTCATCGCCCCCGACGCCGTGCAGACCCTCGTCTGGGAGATCTTCCCCCTGGCCCTCGTGGTGACACCCAACGTTCCCGAGGCCGAAGCCCTGGCGGGATTCAGCCTCAAAGAGGAAGCCGACTTTCGCCGCGCCGCGGAACTCATCCGACAGATGGGTCCACGCATCGTCGTCATGAAGGGGGGCCACAGCCCGGTGAACCCCTCCGGCGAGTCCTGCGACTTCGTCTGGGACGGGACCGATTGGTGGACCTTGCGCGGAGCGCGTCACTCCGACCGCAACACGCACGGGACGGGATGCACTTTTTCCGCGGCCGTCTGCGCATGCCTCGCCCTGGGCCACCCACCCAAGGAGGCCCTGCGTCGAGCCAAGGCCTTCATCACCGAGGCCATCCGCACCGCGCCAGGTCTGGGTCATGGGCACGGCCCCGTGAACCACTGGGCGCAAGCGCGAAAGTAGCTTACGGCTGGGGCCGCCAGTCTCGGGCCATCTGCTTCGTCAAGCTCGGCGTCCGCATCCTCAACCTACCGACTTAGTAGGCCTCCGGTGCGGCCGCCTCGCCTTCCTCTCAGCTGACCCGATCCGGGCGGCATGGCGCTTTCCGTTCGCACTATGGACCTTCAAAGTAGGAGGCTGCATCCGTTTATGTCACCGTCCCCGCCTCTCTCCTCTCCCCATCCCTCCACCCACCCTTTCACCCCACCTCTTGACAAAGGCTGCCGAGGGCATTACTGTACCACTGTACTAATACACTAGGAGGCCGAAATGCGAGGCTGTCAGCAAGGGTGGGAAAAGTGGGGCGGGCCGTGAGGCCTCTGTTGCGGGTGAACCCTGCGGAAGCGGCCCCCATCTGGCGGCAGATCGAAGAGGGCGTGCGGCGTCTGGTGGCGTCGGGCCAGCTCCGGCCCGGCCTGAGCGTACCTTCGGTGCGGGACCTGGCACGCGACCTGAGGGTGAACCCCGCCACCGTGTCCAAAGCCTACCAGCACCTTTCGGACGCCGGCATTCTGGAGGTCCGGCGCGGAGAGGGGACCTTCGTGGCCGAGGTCCCGCCCGCCATGCGGAAGACGGAGCGCCGGGAAGCCCTGCGAGAAGGCGCCGAACGCTACGCCAGTCTTGGCCTGACGATCGGCGCCTCCCGCGGAGATGCGTCGGAGGAACTGGACCGGGCCTGGGAGAACCTGGGCAGCGGCGTGAAGAGGGGGCAATCATGAACGCGGACAAGAACGGAGCCGTCGCGGCCTTCACGGGGCTGACGGTTCGCTACGGGAAAACAATCGCCGTGGACGGCGTATCCCTTGCGGTGCAGAAGGGCGAGGTCCACGCGCTCCTGGGCCGGAACGGCTCGGGAAAGACCTCCATGATCCGGTGCCTGCTCGGCCAGATGAAGGCGTGCGGGGGGTCCGCGTCCCTCTTCGATCTGGACGCGTGGAATGGCCGCGTCGCGGCCATGCGAAGGTTGGGCGTGGTTCCCGAGTCACCCGACATGCCTCCGGCCCTCACCGCCGCGGAGATCGTGACTTTCTGCTCGCGCCTCTATCCGAGCTGGGACGGCAAGGGGGTCACCGCGCGCCTGGAACGCTTCGGCGTTCCAACCAAGGTCCCCTTCGGGCGACTATCGCGGGGACAGAAGAACCAGCTCGCCCTGGCCCTGGCCCTCGCGCCACTGCCCGATCTCCTCGTCCTGGACGATCCGACACTGGGGCTGGACGCGGTTGCTCGCAAGGAGTTCTTTGAGGAACTCGTGGGTGACCTGGCCGACCGCGGCACCACGGTGTTCATCACAACGCACGATCTCCAGGGTATCGAGGGCATCGCCTCGCGGGTGGGAATCCTCAAGGCCGGCCACCTTCTCCTGGACGAGGAGATGGAAGCCCTTAAATCGAGGTTCCGCGCCGTGCGCTGGACCGGACCCGCCCTCGTGCCATCGGACCTCGCTTCTCTGGCGGCCCTCTCGCCCCTGCGCGTGCGGCGTGATACCTGGGGCGCCGAAGTCGTGGTCTCGGCCTTCGAGGAATCAGCCTTCGCGCGCTTGGTGCACGACCTGTCCCCAGCGCAAGCCGACGCCTCGCCCCTGTCCCTGGAAGAACTCTTCATCGCCCTTTGCGGCGAGGAAGGAGGTACCCCATGAGCGGCTTCGCCCAAGTGTTCATGCTGGAACTGCGCCTGCGCAAGGCCGTCTTCCCGGCGGCCCTCGTGGCGGGGCTCGTCCCCCTCCCCATGGCCATGATCATGAGCCGCAGCTTCGGGTTCTCGGAGGCGCTCAATGCAGGAGCCTTCGCCTTCGCCCTCATCGGCGGCGAGCTGCTGGCGCTCTACCTTGGCGCCACTGTGCTCTGCCAAGACCTGAGCGAAGGACGCCAAGGCTTCTATTTCTCCCGGCCCCTCTCGGGCCTTGCCCTGTGGGCGGGGAAATTCGCCGCCGCGTGGGCCGTGGTTCTCGGGGCCATGCTGGTGTGCCTCCTGCCCGGAACGCTGGTGGGCGGGGGGCTCGCCAATCTAGGAGGTGTGCACAACCCCTTCTGGACCTACGATGTCGGCCCGCAGACCCTATCTCCCCTTTGGACGGTTCCCGTTCTGGTGTCGCTGGCCGCGCTCCTTTTCATGGCTTTCGCGCACGCCGTTAGCGTCATGTTTCGCTCGCGCTCCCCGTGGCTCGCCCTCGACGCCGTCATGGTGGTCGTGTTGCCCGCCCTGGCGTGGTGGGCCCTCAGGCGCGTGATGACCTTCCAGACCCCCTTCCTGTTCATGGTCCTCCTCGTCGCGTATGCGGCGAGCTTGCTCGTCGGGTTTCTTGCGGCCGGGGCCGTGCAGACTGTGGCAGGACGGGCGGACCTCCGGCGCGGACACAGGACCTTGTCGCTCACCCTGTGGGCCATCCTGGCCGTGGCCGTGCTGGCCGCCGACGGTTACGCCTACTGGGCTACGGCGGTCTCGCCCAAGGATCTTCATTCCGTGGCAGCCATCGCCCCGGCCCCAGCGGGCCCGTGGATCGTGATGGTAGGAGACCTCAAGCACAGAGGCACCTATGCATGGGCTAGCTTTCTGGCGAACACGCAGACGGGTGTCTATCAAAGTGTGGGAGAGAGTCGGTGGGGAGGCGGCGAGGTCACCTTTTCCCCCGACGGGAAAATGGCGGTGGCCTGCGAGACGCCATTCTCCTTCCACAGCGAACCCGGGGAGCTGGTGTCCTACGACCTGACGGGGCCGGAAAAGCCCCAACCGGCCCGCCACGCGATCTCGATCTCATCGGCCTGGGGATTTAGGGCGACCTTCTCCCCCGACAGCTCCCGCCTGGCGTTCTTCTCCGACGACACGCTCACCGTCTATGACCTGCCCTCCTGGAAACTGGTAGCCGCCCAACGGCTGGGCTCCACTCCGTCGTTCAGGGGGCCAGCGTGGCTGATGTTTCTCGACCGGGATCATGTGCGTATCCTCAAGGGGGGAACTGATGGCCCCAAGGCCAGCTCGGATGGGACCTCCATCCTGGAGTTCAATGTGGCCCAGAAGACCCTCCAGGAGACCGGCCATGTGTCCACTCAGGCCTACTTGCTGCAGGTGGATTCCACCCGGACAAGGATGTTCGCCGTGTTTCAACAAGAGAACCGTAGCTACCAGCTCGCGCTCTGCGACGCCCGGACGGGGGTCGTGCTCAAGGCGGTCACCGAGTGGGGATCGCGCCGTCCTGCCGGTTCCTTTCTCGGCGACGGACGGATCCTCGTATCTCAACGGGGAGACGCCCAGTCCGTCCTGCGCCTCTATTCCAGCGAGGGCGAGCTCCAGCGGACCTGCACCCTCACCGGATCACGGATCGTGGTCGTCGGGCCGGAGGTGCGCGGCGGCAAGGTCGTGCTCGAACTCTGGGAGCGCAGGACAAAGCTGGTTGACGCGAAGGAGGTCCGGCTCTTCGATCCAGCCACCGGCGACCTCCAGGTCCTTCCCGGCCTGCGGCCCAGCCACTACTGGTGGCAGGGAACCGAGGCGGAGCAATGGTCCCATGGCGGAGTCACCTCATGGGTTTTCCCCGACGACAAGGGGAAGCTCGTCCGCTACGATTTCGAAACGGGAAAAGCCACGCCGGTGAAGTTCTAAGAGCCGGGAGCAGGGAGCAGGAAAGTAAAAATTCGGAAAGTGGAATTCGAAATTCGAAATTCGAAAAGAACGGAAGGCTGAATGCGGAAAGAGAAATTCGGGAAGCCGCCTGTTTGCGTCCCTTTCCGAACTCCGAATTCCGAACTCCGAATTTGTAGGGCTCCCCGCTCCCGTTTCTTCTACAGGATCTGCGCCAGGCGCTCGTTGGTGTGGCGGAGCTTGGCGGCGAGGCTTCCCACCAGGTTCTGGAGGAGCTTGAGGCGGAGCACTTCGCTGTGGGCGAGGAGCGTTTGGAAGGCCTTGTCGTCGAATTCGAGGAGTTCCCCGGAGGTGACCGCCTGCACCGTGGCGGAACGGGGCGCGTGGTCGATGAGGGCCATCTCGCCGAAGGAGTCCCCCGCCACGAAACTGGCCAGTTCCTTGGGTTCGCCAGGGTGCTCCAGGATCGCGCGGAAGAGGCCCGACTTCACGGCATAGAGCGCGAAGCCCGGTTCGCCCTCTTTGAGGACCGTGGCGCCCGCTTCGAACTTGCGGTTCTTCACGAGCTTGGAGACCTGAATCAGTTCCATGCTGTCCAGCCCGGCGAATAGGTCCATGCCTTTCAGAACGGCCATGTGTTCCATGAGAGCCCTCCGCTCAATTCCTCGCACTCCCACCATAGGCCAGCGCGGTGCCGGGGCGCAAGCACGTGATCGAGTGATCAGGTGATCTGGAACCAGAGGGAGCCACCTCGGCCTTGGGTCTCCCAAATCCTAAATCCCAAATCCCAATTCCGCAATATCCTTTCCCCTTCCGGCTCCCTGCTCCCTTCAGAACCGGATCACATTGCCAACGACGATCTGGTAGTTGTCCACTCCTGGGGCCTTCACGAGAGGCACGGCGACGGAAATCGTGAGAACGCGGCCGAAGGTGCTCTTCAGATTGCCGAATCGCAAGCCCGCACCCACGTTGGCATAGGTCTTGGTGAAATGGCCGTCGGCGGTGCGGATGGCTCCCGCGTCCGCGTAGGCCACGAAGCCCACCTGCACGAGGCTCCAGAGCTTCCAGGGCGTGATGATCCGGTCCTCCACGGAGAGCAGCCACCGCCGGTCGCCCTCGCGGAAGAAGTTGGGATATCCCCTCAGGCCGTCGAATCCGCCGATGTAGAGCGCGTGCTCTGGGTCCAACCTGTACCCTCCTGTGAGCTGGAGGTCTGCCGCGATCGTCTGGTAGGGAAAGGACTGGTTGTAGAGAGTACCCTCGACCAAGCCGAGAACGTCGTAGCCGCCGTCGTGTTGCAGCCGCCCATGTCCGTTGGTTTTGAGGAGGGCGAGGGAACTACTCCCCAGGCGCCACGCCTTGTCTGCCTGGTATTCGAGGTACCACGCACTGGTGTCGCTTCCGAAGGCCTTCGCGAAATATCCCGCGTGCACCTCCCCGTCCCAGCCCAGGTTCAGGTCCTCCGTTCTGCCGATGGACTGGAGGTCCTCGAAGGTTCCATATCGGTCCTGGCTCACGGCCCAGTATCCGAGCAGGCCCCGGAAGCGCCGGGGCGTCAGGTCCGGTTGCGGCAGGACGCCGGGAACCATCACATCGAGGGGCCCGTAAGCGGCTTGCGCCACGCGGAACTCCACTCCTGCGCGCCACGCGGTGCGGTCCCCGAAGTGATAAAGCCACCGGGCGTAGAGACTGGCGTCAGCGATCGTGGCGGGGAAGGTGTAGATGTCCTGCGTGTCCTGATAGAGGGTTTCGACCAGAGAGGTCCTCGTCGCCTCGACGCCGACGGACCACGGCACCGAAAGTTGGTAGAAGGGGCGGACGAGTTTGAGGAGCCCCCCGTTCCCGTCGGAGAGGAGGGAATAGCCCGCCTCGAGGGTCCAGCGGCTTCCGAAGAGCAGGGGGTCTCTGTAGGCCACTTCGTCGGTGGTTCGCTCGATCCCCCGTTCGTGGCTGAGTAGGACCTCCTTGCCATAGCCGAGGAGGTTCACCTCGTGCAGGCGGATTCGCCAGTCGGTCTGTCCACCGGCGTGGTTGAATTTGAGGCTCGCCTTAAGGCTCCAGCCGTCGTGAACCTTGACCACCGCCTGCACCGAGCCCGGCCCGGCGGGCACCAGCTCGATGGAGGCGTCCTGCACCCACGGCAGAGACCTCAGGAGCCGCTCCGTTTCGTGGAGGGTCGCCACATCCACGAGATCGCCCATCTTGAAAAGCAGGGCGCTCCGTATCACGCTCTCCCGCGTGGTGATGTGGATGACGTTGGCGGCGCGTGCCAGCCAATAGTCCTCGTCAGGTTTGCTGAGGTCAAAGACATCGGAGGTTTGGATGCGAAGGGCCCCGATGCGCGCCCCCTCCGCTTCGTAGCGCGACCACGGATCGCCCTCGGCATGTGGGTCCCGCGTGGCCAGCGCCGCCAGCGTGAACAGCACGATCACCACCGTGTATCCCCGCCGCGCACGCATGGCGCCTCCCAAGGCCTAACGGGCCCAGCCCCCCTCGACACCCCCCTCGGCAATCCGACCGAGTGTACCTGGGCGCGGCAGGTCCAGTAAAGAGCATGGATTTGAAGGGAGGTTCTCCGGGTCTTCGTACCGAACTCGCATCGGGCCGTTTGGCAAGGACTCCTACGGCTTGAGATTCGCCTTGAAGAACTCCAGTATCCTGGCGAACAAGTCGGCTCTCGCGGGCTTTTCGTGAATGCTGTGGGTCATGCGAGGGTAGTAGGCCGTG
>Ga0315271_10003291_pt1 | contig 10235 bp, 10 predicted proteins | sample C3_top_MG_FD_204664 | JGI IMG/M metagenome (GOLD analysis project Ga0315271, IMG submission 204664) | Sediment microbial communities from Yellowstone Lake, YNP, Wyoming, USA - C3_top | ecosystem: Environmental > Aquatic > Freshwater > Lake > Sediment | place: USA: Wyoming | collected 2017-08-01
GCACGGCCCGCCGGCCACCCGCTCGTTCTCCGCTCCTCAGTGGATCCCGGCCACGAACTGCTGCAGCGTGGCCGACGGCACCATGCCGCCCGCCACGAGCGTCACCTGGCCGCGCTGCCAGACGATGGCGTCGACCAGAGAGGTCGAGAGCTCGTGCGCCTGCACGCCGCCGACCGTGGTCTTCGCCAGCAGGCCCTGCGGCAGCTTGGCCAACTGCTGCGTGATGCTGCCGGTCGCTCCGGTCGCGCCGGTCGTACCGGTCGCTCCAGTGGACTCGGCGAGCACCACGGAGCCGAAGCCCCGGCCGTAGTGCAGGATCGCGGTGGCTCCGCTGCCGCCCTTGCCGGGGACGACCGTCGCACCCTGGAAGGGGAGCGACGCCGGGCTCGCCGGCACCGCCAGGGTCAGGCCGTAGGACTTCGCCTTGGCCTGCGCCTGCGCCAGCGTCAGCTGAGCGTGATGAGCCGCGGGAGTCGTCGTCAGCCCGCCGCTCGCGGGCGTCATGGATGGCAGCGTCTTGTGCTGCACGGTCGCGTTGGCCGGCGGCGTGAAGCCGAAGAGGCTCGCGTCACTGGCGGCCTAGGAGACACTCGTGAAGCCCGCGGAGAGCGTCGGCGTGGTGTCTCCCTTGGCGAAGACCTGCACCTGCAGCGGCACGTAGGTGGCGCCGTCGATGGCGACGCGCACGGAGCCGAGCGTCGTGGTGATGCCGGCCGCCGGCGTGATCGTGAGCACGTAGCTCTGCCTGCCGGCCACCGTCTGGTCGCCGGTCACGGCCACCGTGCCGGTGGCGGCGAAGTGTTGCAGGCCCTTGGTGATCGCGGCGAGCGGATCGACCGCGGAGGCGGTCGGCTTCGGCGCCGAGGTCCCCGTGCCGGCCGGCAGCGCGTACTGCACCGCCGTGCCGGTGGCCGAACTGTAGGTCCAGACGCCGCTCTTGCCGCCCACGAGGACGAAGTCGGAGCCGGAGCCCTGGACGTCGAGGCGCACGCCACTGCCCGGCTGGACCCAGAGCCGGCCTGAGCCGCCCATGGCCAGTCCGGCCAGGCTGCTCGGGGCGGATCCCTGCCCGCCGAGCAGGCCGGTCAGGTCGGATCCCGGGATGAGCCCGTTGGTCCAGGCCACGTCGCCGCTCACGGGCGTGGGCGATTTGGCCGCGGTGGCTGCCTTGGCGAGCAGGGCCGCCGGGCTGATCGAGGGCAGCGTCGTGCCGCCCTGCGCCCGGCTCGCCGCTACGCCGACCACGCCGGCTACCACCAGCGCAGCGACCGCGAACGAGATGATGTATCTACGGGACATGCGTCCTCCTTGGTCAGACCAGGATGTCTTTGCGGCGGAACACGTACCAGGCCGCCCCCATCAGAGCGACGATGTAGATCGCGAACGTGATGAGGCCGGTGGTGATGGGGTGCCAGTCGATCGGCTGGCTCAGCAGGCCCTGCCAGGCGTCGAGGTGGCTCGTGAACAGGTAGGGCTTGAGGAAGTTGAAGTAGCTGAAGGCGCCGAGGATGTTCATGACGATCACCACGACCAGCGCCGCGATGGCGGCGGTGAGGCTCGAGTTGGTGAACGTCGCGAAGAGCAGCGCCAGGGACAGCACGCAGATCACGCCGACCAGGACGTAGAGGTAGCTCAGAAGACTGAGCCACAGGCCGGCGCCGATGCTGACCGTCTGGCCGGAGAGCAACACCGGCGCGTGCAGGCCGAACGCCAGCGCGCCGGCGACCAGCCCGCCGACCGCCACCAGCACGAGGCCGATGGCGACGTAGATGACCGCGACTCCCCACTTGGAGGCGAGCACGCCGCCCCGGCTGATGGAGTGCATGAGCCAGGTCTTGATCGTGCCCGTCTCAGCCTCGCCGGCCAGCTGGTAGCTGCCGATCATCGAGGCGAGCAGGGGGAGCAGGAAGGCGGAGAGCAGCGTGATGGCGGCCACGGGGATCAGGAGGCCGTTGTGCATGGCCTGGCTGATGATGCCGCCGGGGCCGTGGTCGTGAGTGTTGTTGCGGTTGAGGTACAGAGCCAGCGTCATCAGCATGGGCACGAGCAGCAGGCCCGCCCAGCCGACGTAGCTGCGCTTCTGGGCGAAGAGCTTGGTCAGTTCGCGACTCAGGAGCATCATCGGGCACCGCCTTTGGAAGCGTCGACGTCGGAGCTCTGGGTGAGCCCGAGGAAGTAGTCCTCGAGTCCCTGCTCCCGGGCCGGGATGACGGCGTCGACGCCGATTTCGGCGGCGACGAGCGCGCGGACCACCTCGCGGACGGTGCCGTTGCTGGCCTGGACGACCAGGTACTCCTCGTCCGGCTCGACCTCGTTGGCGCCGAGCAGCGCCGCGACGATCGCACGCGCCTTGTCCTGGTTGGAGGTGAGGAGCTTGACCGCAGAGTGCTCGGGGCGCAGTTCGCTCACCGGCCCCTCGACCACGACCCGTCCTTTGTTGATGATGGCGGCGCGGTTGCAGACCTGCTCGACCTCGTTCAGCAGGTGCGAGGAGAGGAAGATGGTGGTCCCGCCGGCGCCGAGGGCGCGCACCAACTCGCGCACGTCCTTCATGCCCTGCGGGTCGAGGCCGCTCGTGGGCTCGTCGAGGATCACGAGCTCAGGTTCGTTGATGAGCGCGTTGGCGATGCCGAGGCGCTGCTTCATGCCGTGGGAGTAGTCGCCGATCTTGGAGTCGGCGCGCTCGAGCAGGCCCACGATGTCGAGGACCTCGCTGATGCGCGCCTCGTCGACCTTGCCGTTGAGGCTGCCCATGAGGCGCAGGTTCTTGCGCGCGCTCATGTTGGCGTAGAAGGCCGGCACCTCGACGAAGCCGCCGATGTGGCGCAGGGCCTCCTCCTTGTCCCGAGGCACCTGGTGGTCCAGCACCTCGACGTAACCGCTTGTCGGGTAGATGAGCCCGACGATCATGCGGATGGTGGTCGTCTTGCCGGCCCCGTTGGGGCCGAGAAAGCCGAAGATGTCGCCGCGACGCACGGAGAGGCTCAGACGGTCGACGGCCAGGGCGCCGCCGAAGCTCTTGGTGAGCTCGTGGGTGGCGAGCACCACGGGGGCCTCGTCGACGGCCGCTGAGTCCGCTCGTTCGCTGCTCGGCGCGGCTTGCGTGTCCATATGCGGTGGTCCTCCTGTCGTTCTTCTCGTTCGCGCGGCGTCATCGCACGGCGCCGCGGATCTGATTCGCCAGCACAACGTACCCGGGGGCGCATAAGGCGGGCGTAAGGCGGGCGGCGGCACGCCGCTCACGCCGCCTTACGCTCTCCCTACACGCGAGCTGCCATAATCCGCACGAGATGCGCGTACTCATCATCGAAGACGAAGAGGCTCTCGCCGACGCCATGGCTCGCGGGCTGCGCCTGAAGGGCATGGCGGTCGACCTGGCGCTGGACGGCCTGAGCGGCTACGACAAGGCCGTCCTGAACGACTACGACGTCGTCGTCCTCGACCGCAACCTGCCGGGCATGCACGGCGACGAGGTCTGCCGGCGGCTCGTCGCCTCGGGCTCCGCCGCGCGGATCCTGATGCTCACCGCCGCGCGGCGCTCGCGCGACCGGGTCGCCGGGCTCGACCTCGGCGCCGACGACTACCTGGGCAAGCCCTTCGACTTCGACGAGCTCGTGGCCCGTCTGCGCGCCCTGGCGCGGCGCGCGGGCCCGGCGCGCCCGCCGCTCCTGCGGCGCCACGACGTCGAGCTCGACCCGGCCACCCGCGACGTGCGTCGCGGCGGCCGCCGGCTCGAGCTCACCAACAAGGAGTTCGGCGTGCTCGAGGTCCTCCTCGGCGCCGACGGCGGCGTCGTCTCCGCCGAGGAGTTGCTCGAGAAGGTGTGGGACGAGAACGCGGATCCGTTCAGCAACGTCGTGCGCGTGACCATGATGACGCTGCGCCGCAAGCTCGGTCAGCCGCAGCTCATCGAGACCATCACCGGCGCGGGGTACCGGCTGTGACGAGACACCGCGGCAGTCTCCGCCTGCGCCTCACGCTGTCGTACGGCGTGCTCTTCTTCGTCATCGGCTTCCTGCTCCTGGCGCTCAGCTACCTGCTGCTGCGCCAGGTGGCGATCAGGAACCCCGGCGAGCTGGCCAACCACACGGCGCAGGAGCTGAACCTCTCGCAGGCCTACCTGGAGCAGCACATCACGTCCCCGACCGGAGGCCGTCAGTCCGTCGGGGTCTTCCTGCGTCAGATCCAGGACCAGACGATCTCGTCGATCCTTCGCGCCCTCCTCGGCGTGACGTTCTGGGCGCTCGCCGTCGCGACCGCCGTCTCGGTCCTCGCCGGCTGGTGGATGGCGGGCCGCATGCTGCGCCCCGTCCAGGAGATCTCCGGGGTGGCCCGGCGTCTCTCCGCCAGCACCCTGCACGAACGCATCAACCTGGAGGGGCCTCAGGACGAGCTCAGCCAGCTCGCCGACACGTTCGACGCCATGCTCGGCCGCCTCGAGACCGCCTTCAACGCGCAGCAGGAATTCGTCTCGAACGCCTCGCACGAGCTGCGCACGCCTCTGGCCATCATGCGCACCGAGCTCGACGTCACACTCGCGGACCCGGCGACGGACGCCGACGACCTGCGCCGCATGGCCCAGACGATCCGCGACGCCATCTTGCGCAGCGAGGACGTCATCGACAGGCTGCTCGTCCTCGCCGAGACCGAGGACCTCTCCGAGCGCGTCCCTGTGGACATGACCGAGCTCGCGCACCGCGCCACGGACGGCCTCGCGCGCGAGGCGCAGGCGCGGGACATCACCTTCAGCGTCGCCGAGGAGGCGGGCGTCACGCTCGGCGACGCGGCGCTGCTGGAGCGGCTCGTCGACAACCTGGTGGACAACGCCGTGCGCTACGCCACGCCGGGCAGCGTGGTGCGCGTCGCCGTCGGCGCCGACGCGGGCGGTCGCGTGACCCTGCAGGTGGCCAACGAGGGAGAGGTCATCGACCCGGACGAGGTGCCGCGCCTCTTCGAGCGCTTCTACCGGCGCGGCACGTCGCGCAACCGGCGCACCGGCGGCTCCGGCCTCGGGCTGGCGATCGTGGCCGCCGTGGCCGACGTGCACGGCGGCAGCGTCGCGGCCACCGCGCCGCCCGCCGGCGGGCTCGTCGTGACCGTGTCCCTGCCACCGCACTCCGCCATGTCACACGACGACGGCGCGAGCTAGTCTCGCGGCGGCGCGCCGGCCGCGCCGGCCGACCTCAGCGGCGCTCGTCGGCCGTCGCCGTCGTGGGGCCGGCGGGGCGCAACTGCTTGAGCATCTCGAGGTAGGCGCGGTTGCCCCTCTCCCTGCGCCAGCGGCGCAGGAACACCCAGTACCAGCTGTACAGGGCCATGGTCCCGTAGCGGAACGTGGCCAGGTACTTGAGCCACTGGCGGGCCGAGTAGAAGCGGGCGTAGGCGCCCCAGACCTCGGTCTGCAGCCGGTCGGGTGACATCTGGCGCGGCCTGAACACCACATGCTGACCGTCGAAGAGGTCCCAGTGGCGATCGAAGATGCGGCCCTTGGCATCCAGTTCGTCGAACAGCGGCGTGCCGGGCAGCGGCGTCAGGATGTTGAGCATCAGCGTGCTGATGTCGTGCTCGCGCGCGAACCGGGCCGTCTCGCGGACCGTGTCGGCGGTGTCGCTGTCGGCGCCCAGGACGAACATGCCGTGCGTCTTGATGCCGTACTTGTGCAGCGTGGCGAGGGCGCGGACGATGTCCTCCACGCTCTGCGACTTGTCGAAGCCGTCGAGGGTCTCCTGGCTGACGGACTCGAGGCCGAGCGCGACGCGGTCGCAGCCGGAGTCGCGCATGAGCTCGAGGAGCTCGCGGTCGTTGGTCACGTCGGTACGCACCTGGGCCGACCACGGGATCTTGCGACCGCCCGCGATCATCATGCGCAGGAGCGTCTTGAGGCGCCGCTTGTCGGCGGCGAAGTTGTCGTCGTAGAAGAAGATCGACCTGGGCTGCTTGGCCTCGATCTCGGCCATGATGTGCTCGGGGCTGCGGTAGCGGTACTTGCGCCCGAACATCGCCGTCACCGAGCAGAAGTTGCAGCCGAAGGGGCAGCCGAAGCTCGTCATGATCGGCGTGGTGCCCTTCTGCTCGGACGAGCCGGCGATGAGCGTCAGGTCGGGCACGGGCAGGGTGTCGAGGTCCTGGCACGCCTCCCGGTCCGGGTTGTGGACGGCCTCTCCGCCGCGCGTGAACGAGAGGCCGGCGATGCTGTCCAGCTCGCGCCGGCCCTCCAGGTGCTCGATGAGCTCGAGCATGAGGGTGTCGCCGCCCTCCCCGCGCGCCACGTAGTCGGCATGCTCCAGCGCCTCGTCGGCCATGAAGGTCACGTGCGACCCGCCGACGATGACGGGCAGGCCGCGCTCGCGGACGCGCGCGGCGATCTCGTAGCCGGCCGGGGCGGTCGAGGTGGTCGTCGAGATGCCCACCAGGTCCGCCGACAGCACGTCGTCCCAGTCGATCGGCGAGAACTGCGGGCAGTAGATGACCACATCGTGGCCGGCAGCCTTCAGGCCCGCGCCGATGAGCGGCAGGCCGAGGCGCGGCAGGAACGTGTACGACCACATGTGCAGGTGAGCAGGGGCGGGTTCGATCAGACGGATCTTCATGCAAGGACGCTTTCTCGGGCAGTGGCCGCAGCTCGATCGACCGCGTGAAGCGCGGCGAGTGCATGCGGCGATGACGGGGGGTGGAACGCTGGGAACGAGGGGTCTACGCGGGTCTCCTGGGGACGGACTGCCGGGTAGATCCACGAGTACGATCCGCGGGCCCGGTGTCCCCCGAAAACGTGTAGTAGTTTTCAAGACTAGAGCAAACGGCGGCAAAGGCAAGCCCCCGCCCCGTCTCGGGTCGGACCTCAGTGGCTCACGTCGGCGGTCCCGAGGTGTTCAAGGTGGACCCGCAAGCTGTGGCTCCACTGCGCCGGCATGCTGTGCAGCAGACGAGCCGTCTCGGAGTGCTGCACGCTCCCGGCGAAGGGCAGCAGCGTGGCAGGCAGCATGAGGAGGCAGGCCGTGACCAGCCAGATACCGAGCACGGCCAGCGTCACCCCCGCAAGCAGCCCCCCGAGGCGATTCACACCGCCGGCGAGCGGTACGTGCCGGATGACCCGCGTCAGCAGACCCGCCGCCAGGCCGACGCCGACTGAGACGACCAGGACGGTGACGAGGAAGGCCGCGATGCGTGCTTCCGTGGCGGTGAGGCCGGGGGCGACGCTGTCCAGCCGGCGGCCGAGTGGGCCGTCGAGACGGAAGGCGAGCGCCAGCGCGACGGCGAAGGCGGCCAGGCCGGCAAGCTCGCCGATGAGGCCGCGTCGCGAGCCGCGCCAGGCTATCAACACGAGCAAGCCGACCATCACCAGGTCGTAGACGTGCAGTGCGGGCTCCTTTCTTCGTCGAAGCTGCGGCAGAAGACCGCCGCCGTTCAGCCGCCGACGCGCTCCAGGAAGCGCTCGCGCCGCTCCTTGGGCCAGCGCGCACAGTACGCGGGCTTCTGCTCCATGATGCGCTTCATGCAGAGGCTGCAGCCGGGCGCGCAGGCGGTGATGGGCTCGGTGATCTCGCCACTCGCCTTCCTCGGCCACAGCGGGTCGGCGAAGGCGACGCGCCCGAGCCCGACCAGGTCGGCGACGCCGTCGTCCAGGATCCGCCGCGCCGTCTCCGGCCGCTGGATGCGGCCCGCGGCGATGACGGGCGTCGCCGGGACCGCCTCCTTGACGGCGGCGGCGAACGGCGCCATGAACGCCTCCCGGCGGTCGTCGACCACGTACTGCGGCGGCGAGTCGTAGCACCCCACCATGACCGAGAGGTACGCCGCCCCGGCGCCCGCCAGCTCGACGGCGAACGGCACGGTCTCGTCCAGCGTGACGCCACCCTCCACACACTCGTCGGCGAGGAACCGATACCCCACCGGCAACTCGTCGCCCACCGCGTCACGCACGGCGGCGAACGCCTCGAGGGGGAAGCGCATCCGGCCGGCGAGGTCACCACCGTAGCCGTCGTCGCGCAGGTTGGTGCGCGCGGAGAGGAACTGCGTCAGCAGGTAGCCCATGCCGCCGTGCAGCTCTACGGCGTCGAAGCCCGCCGCCTTCGCCCGCCTCGCCCCGGCCGCGAAGGCGGCGACGACCCCGTCGATGTCGGCCTGGTCCATGACCTTGGGCGTGTGTCCCCAGGTCTTCACGGCGGAGGGAGCGATGCGGTCGTCCCGCTTCGCGTGGCGGCCGGCGTGGTGAAGCTGGAGCACCGCCGCGGCGCCGCTCGCCTTGATGGCCCGCGCGAGCCGCGCCAGACCCGGGACGAAGTGGTCGTCGGAGATGAGGAGCGTGCGCGGATTGGTGAGACCCCGCGGCTCGACGGTACAGTTCTCCACCACCACCATCCCCGCCCTCGAGCCGGCCAGCTCGGAGTAGTAGTCGAGGACGAGGTCGCCCACCTCGTGGTCGGGATCCGGATACGCGAGGTACATCGGCAGGCAGACGATGCGGTTCCGGAGGTCCAGCGGCCCGAGTCGGAACGGCGTGAACAGAGGATCGGTCATGAGCGGTTCGCTCCTTGCCGCGATTGATGACGACGGCGTCCGCCACCGACAGATCGTGACAGCGTCGAGATTGAATGCATCTCCGCGATGATGGCACCGTCGGCCGCCCGGGTACACCGGACGAGCGCCGCACCCGGCGCGAAACGGCGCGCCGTCTGCACACGTGGCTTTCGCGGAGAGGATGAGAGCATGGCCGGCAACGTCCCCGACGACGACAAGGACGCGCGGCCCGGTGGATGCGCCGGAGCCGCAGTGAGAAGGACCTTCGTCTCCCTCCGCAACCGGAACTTCCGCCTGTACTTCACCGGCCAGCTGGTCTCCAACACCGGCAACTGGCTGACAAGCGTCGCTCTGATCCTGCTCGTGCTCAGGATCACCGGGAGCGGGCTCGCGGTCGGTCTGCTCGCCGCCTGCCAGTTCGGCCCGATCCTCCTGCTGTCCGCGTGGGCCGGCGCGTTCGCCGACAGGACCGACAAGCGGCGGATGCTGCTGGTGACGCAGAGCCTCGAGATGGCGGAGTCGATCGGCCTTGCGGTGCTCGCGTTCCTGCCGCATCCGCCCCTCGGCGGCCTGTACGCGCTCGCCCTCGTCGGCGGCACCCTCCTGGCGTTCGACAACCCGCTCCGGCGTTCGTTCGTCACCGAGATGGTGCGGGCCGAGGACATCCCCAACGCCGTCGTCATGTACAGCGCCACGGTCAACGTGGCCCGCATCTTCGGGCCGGCCCTGGCCGGCCTCCTGGTGGTGACGCTGGGATACGGCTGGTGCTTCACCATCGACGCCGTGTCGTACATCGCCGTGCTCATCTGCCTGCTGCTGATGCGGCCGGCCGAGCTGCGGCGCCGGCCGCCCCGGCCGCGGACGAAGGGCGAGGTACGCGACGGCCTGCGCTACGTCCGGTCGATGCCCGTGCTGTGGATCAGCTTCGCCATGCTCGCCGCCATCGGGACGCTGTCGTACAACTTCAACGTCACGCTGCCGCTCTTCGTGACCGACACGCTGCACAGCTCCGGTGGCGTGTTCACCGTGCTCTACTCGGTGTTCAGCGTCGGTGCGGTGGTGAGCGCCCTGATCGTCGCCCACAGGGGCATGGTCCGCCTGCGCCACATCGTGGCCGGCGCCGCCGCCCTCGGCGTGACGATGCTCATCCTCGCCTCGGTCCCCGGGGTCCCGGCCGCCGTCCCCGCCGTCTTCTTCGTCGGGATGGCCAGCGTGCTCTACCTGACCGCCACGACGACGATCGTGCAACTCGAGGCGCGGGCCGAGATGCACGGACGGGTGCTCGCCCTCCAGATGGTGCTCATGGCCGGCACGGCGCCGGTCGGCGGACCACTGATGGGCTGGATCGCCGACACCTTCGGAGGAAGGGCGCCGATCGTCCTCGGCGGGATCGTCTGCCTGGCGGCCGCCGCCTTCGGCTTCTTCGCGAGCCGCCGCACCGGACGCCGGGCCGCGGCCCAGGGATAGGCGCTTCAGCCCGCGTGATCCGGCTCGGCGCGGGAGGCACGCCGCTCCCCGAACGAGGCGGGCAGGCTCAGCCCTGCACGAGTCGCATGAACACGGCGGCGTCGACGTGCAGAGCGAGCTGCTGCGTGGCCGGCAAGCTCGAACGTTCGAACCGTGGCTTGCCGGCCAGCGAGCTCATCTGCACGACGGCCTCCATGGAGCGCACTCCGTGGATGTACTCGGGCACCTGCAGAAAAGCACGCAGCACCCCC
>Ga0315271_10003292_pt1 | contig 10234 bp, 10 predicted proteins | sample C3_top_MG_FD_204664 | JGI IMG/M metagenome (GOLD analysis project Ga0315271, IMG submission 204664) | Sediment microbial communities from Yellowstone Lake, YNP, Wyoming, USA - C3_top | ecosystem: Environmental > Aquatic > Freshwater > Lake > Sediment | place: USA: Wyoming | collected 2017-08-01
CTGCGTACTGGCCAGCCTCTGTCCGGCCGCGAAGGTTCCCTCGTGACCAATCGCCTGGACGGTGCCTCCTCCGCCTACCTCCAATCCGCCGCTCATCAGCCGGTGGCCTGGTATCCGTGGGGCGATGCCGCCTTCGCAGCCGCGCGGGCGGCAGACCAGCCGATCCTCCTCGACATCGGCGCGGTCTGGTGCCACTGGTGCCACGTCATGGACGGCGAGTCCTACGAGAATCCGGCTCTGGCGGAGCTCCTCAACCAACACTACGTCTGCATCAAGGTGGACCGGGACGAACGTCCCGACGTGGACGCCCGGTATCAGCGCGCCGTCCAGGCCATGACCGGCCAGGGTGGTTGGCCCCTCACGGCCTTCCTTACGCCGGACGGAGAGGTCTTCTACGGCGGCACCTACTTTCCCCCGGAGGACCGCTACGGCCGGCCCGGCTTTAGGGCCGTGCTGGAGCAGGTGCGCGTCTTCTGGCGGGAGCATCGGGCGCGGGCGTTCGAGCAGGCGGCCGCGCTCCGGCGGGCCATCGCGTCGCGGGCCGATCAGGCCAGCCCCGGCGTCCTGACCCCGGGCGCGATGCTCGCGGCCGAGCGTGCCATCTTGGCCGAGGCGGACCCTGCGTGGGGCGGCTTCGGCACGGAGCCAAAGTTTCCCCATCCGGGGGCCATTCAGTGGCTGATGGGCCGCTGGGCCGATGGCGGGTCGAGCCAGCTCCGCCTGGTCGCCGAGGATGCGCTCCGTGCCATGACGAACGGCGGCATTCACGACCAGGTGGCCGGTGGCTTCCACCGCTACAGCGTGGACCGGCAGTGGATCATCCCGCACTTCGAGAAGATGAGCTACGACAACTCGGAACTGCTCCGCGTCTATGCCGGCGCCGCCGCGCTCTTCGACGATGCCGAGCACGCGGAGGTGGCCCGGGGCATCGTCCGGTGGGTGCGCGAGGTGTTGGCCGATCCGGCCGGCGGGTACGGCACCAGTCAGGACGCCGACATTGGCCTGGACGACGATGGCAGCTACTTCACCTGGACCCGGGAGGAGATGGCCCGGGTGCTTACGGCCGAGGAGCTGGCCGTCGCGGAGCGCCGCTTTGGTCTCGGCACGGCCGGGGTGATGCCGCATGGGCCAGCCCGCAACGTGCTGTTCGTGGCCCAGGGCGTGGCTGAGATCGCGCCGGGGATGGGAGGGGCCGTTGGGGAGATCGAGCGGGTCCTGGCTAGCGCCATCGCGAAGCTCGCGGCAGCGCGGGCCACCCGGCGTCCGGTCCCGGCCGTGGACCGGAGCCGCTACACGTCGTGGAACGCGATGATGGCGTCGGCGATGCTCCGGGCCGCGCCGATTCTGAAGGACCCATGGGCCCGCGAGCATGCCATCAAGACCCTGACATGGCTGCGCGACGGACTTCCGGTCGTCCTGCCGTCCGACGGCCTGCTGCCGCACTCGCCGGCCGGCGCCACCGGCCTGCTGGAAGACCAGGTCCACGCCGCCGATGCCGCGGTGGACGCGTTCGAGACGACCGGCGACGCGGCCTGGCTCGAGTGGGCGATGGCGCTGATGGACGCCGTCTGGCGCGACCACTGGGATCCAGTCGAGGGCGGCTGCTTCGATGTCGCGCGCGCGCGTGGTGGGGAGGGCCTCCTCGACAGCCGCCTCAAGCCGATCCAGGATGCCCCGGTCCCCTCCTCGAACGGTGTGGCCGGGATCGTCCTCGGGCGACTCCACGCCCATACCGGGGCCGACCAGTGGGGTAGGCGGCATCAGGCGATCGTCGAGGCATTCGCCGCCCGGGCTCCGTCGCTGGGCCTCTACGCCTCGACCTGGCTGCTCGCCGCCGACTGGCTGCTCAATCCGGTGGCGCACCTGGTGGTCACCGGGCCGGTGGACGACGCTACCGCGACAGAGCTCCATCGGCTGGCGCTGGCGGCCGCCTTGCCGCGCCGCGTGGTTCGGCGGCTCGTCCCCGGGCAGTCCCCCGAGGGACTGCCGCCGGAACTCCGGTCCATGCTCGACCGAGGCGATCGGCCGCGCGGCTACCTCTGTATCGGTACCCGCTGCCTGGCGCCTGCCGAGGAACCGGCCGTCTGGCGGGAGACGATCGGGCAGGCGCTGGGGCGGCTCCAGTCTTAGATTCCTCGCTGCTCGAAATGAGGATGCCGGTACCATCTGACCGTCGGACCGTCCGACCGTCTGCCACTTCCTACCGACCTTACCGACTATGAAGACCGCCACGATTGTCACCGCCAGGGGCACCATCGTCGCCGACCTGTTCGACGACGAAACGCCCAACACCGTCGCCAACTTCGAAAAGCTGGCCAGCCAGAAGTTCTATGATGGCACCCGGTTCCACCGCGTCATCCCGGACTTCATGGTCCAGGGCGGGGATCCGCTCTCCAAGGACCCGAACAACCCGCGCGCCGGCACCGGCGGCCCGGGATACAAGATCAAGTGCGAGACCCACCTCAACCTGCACAAGCACGTAGCGGGGACGCTCTCGATGGCCCACGCGGGCAAGGACACCGGCGGCAGCCAGTTCTTCATCTGTCACTCGCCGCAGGCGCACCTGGATGGCAAGCACACCGTCTTCGGCCAGGTGAAGCAGGGTCTGGACGTGGTCAATGCCATCCGGCAGGGCGACCTGGTCGAATCGATCCGGGTGGCCTGAGTGCACCTCGATTTTGCCGTCCTCGCCGACTACGCCTTGATCGACCAGCACGGCAAGCTGTCCGTGCTGGGGATCTTCCAGCACGTCTGGGTGGAACGGTTTCCGGCGGTGCACCCGCGGACCCATCTCGTGGTCCGGGTTCGGGGCCGGCGCACCGAGATCGGCTCGCACGCCGTGCAGATCCGCTTCGTGGATGAGCAGGGCAACGAGTTGCTCGGCGGCGACGGCACCATCGTCTTCGGGGAGCCGCCCGCCGGCGTGACGGAAGTCGAGGCCGGGGCGGTGCTGGTCTTCGATGTCCCGCTGCCCCACCCGGGACAGTATGCGTTCGAGATTTCCGTGGCCGGGCAACCGGCTCTGCGGGTCGGCCTGTCGGCCTCGCCGGTGCCGAATCCCGGCCTCACCATGCACTGACATCATGACCTTATCCCGCGCCCGCGCCCTCGAACTGGTCCACCAGTACACCGCCAACGAGAACCTGCGGAAGCACATGTACGCCGTCGAGGTGGCCATGCGGGCCATGGCCGCCAGGCTCGGCGGCGATCCGGATCGCTGGGGAGTGGTCGGCCTGGTGCACGATTTCGACTATGAGCGCTTTCCCAACGACGGGCACTCAGCCAGCGAGGAGCATCCTGCCGAAGGAGTGCGCATCCTGGCCGCCGAAGGCCTCGACGGGGAGAGCCAGCAGGCGATCCTCGGCCACGCGGTCTACTGCGGCGTGCCGAGGACGACCCCCATGGCGAAGGCGCTTTTCGCGGTCGATGAACTCTGCGGCTTCCTGGTCGCCTGTGCCCTGGTGCGGCCCACGAAAAGCCTCCAGGACCTCGAGGTCTCGTCGGTCCGGAAGAAGCTCAAGGACAAGGCCTTCGCCCGAGGGGTGAGCCGCGAGGACGTCTACCTCGGCGGGGACGAGGTCGGCATCCCGCTCGACGAGCTGATCCAGTTCCTGCTCGAGGCCCTTCGCCCCCACGAGCGGGTCCTCGGCCTCGGAGCGGCTTGACCGGCGCGGCAGTTCCGTCGGGCCGCGACAGCCAGTCTCTCGCGGATCACGCCATGGACCGGGTGGCCGGCGGTCGCCCGATCCCGGGGAACCGGGTCGAGTTGCGGTATGACGGGCCCCAGGTCTACCCGGCGATGCTCGAGCGGATCGCCGCCGCGAAACGCTGGATTCATCTCGACAACTACATCATCCGCGGTGACGCCACCGGCCGGCGGTTCGCGGCCGCGCTGGCCGAGCGGGCCCGGGCCGGAGTACCCGTCCGGGTGCTCACCGACTGGCTGGGATCGTTCAGCACGCGCCGCCGCTTCTGGAACGAGCTTCGGGCGGCCGGGGTGGAGATCCGCTTCTTCGGTCCGCTCGACCTGTGGAACCTGACGGGCAATCTGACCCGCGATCATCGGAAGATCCTGGTGGTGGATGGTGACCGGGCGGTGACCGGTGGGCTCTGCCTCGGGGACGAATGGAGTGGCGACGAGGAGCGAGGCCGGCACCCCTGGCGCGACACCGGCGTCGCCATCGACGGACCGGCGGCGGCCATGATGGATCACGCCTTCGCCGCCGTCTGGAACCTTCTGGGGACGACGCTGCCGGCGGACGAACTGGCGTCCGACGTGGCGCCGCGGGGCACGGCCGCGGTGCGGGTGCTGGCTGGCGAGCCCGGAGGGGTGCGGGTCTCCCGCACCATCGAGTTGCTCCTCGCCGGCGCCAGCGAGCGGGTCTGGATTACCGACGCGTATCTGGTGGCGCCGCGCGGCATTTATCGCGGCCTTCTCGATGCGGCGCAGCAGGGGGTCGACGTCCGCCTTCTGGTGCCCGGGACGAGCGACCTGCCCCACGTCCGGAACCTGACTCGGGCCGGCTACCGCGACCTGCTCACGGCGGGAGTCCGGATTTATGAGTGGCGCGGACCGATGCTGCATGCCAAGACGGCCGTCGTGGATGGCCGGTGGGTGCGGATCGGCTCGACCAATCTCAATCTCTCGAGCCTGATCGCCAACTACGAGATGGATGTCCTGATCGATGACGTCTCGTTCGCCCAGGACCTGGAGGCCCGGTTCCGCCGCGATCTGGATGCCAGTGTAGAGGTCAGGCTCCAGCCGGCCCGCGTCTTCCGCGACAGGCTGAGCTTCCACGCGCCTGGCGGGCCCAGCGAGCACCACCTGCCCGGACTCCGCGAGCGTCGCCGCCGAACGGTCGTCGCACTGCGTGCCGCGATCGGTGGGTCGCAACGGGCGCTCTTCGTCCAGCGGGTGCTCGCCCTGGCCCTGCTGGGCGTGTTGCTGATCGTCTTTCCCAGACCCACCGGCCTCGTGATCGGCGGGCTGGCTCTCTGGGTGGCACTGACCACCACCGTGGACGTGGTCCGCGACCGGCTGCGTCGCCCCGACTGACGACTCGGTTTCCGTCCCGGTCACGATAAACCGTTGTACCAGAAAGCGTTGGCCCTGACCAGGCCACCGGCTTCACCTGACGCGGTGCGGCTAGTCCGGTCATATTCTGTGGTTGCCTTGAGGTTTCCGGCCTGCGAGCCGTTCAACAGATGGAGCCGTCCCTGCGTACTCCTGACCAGACGGACACCGAACTCGCCACCGCCGCCGCACGCGGCGACGGTGATGCATTCGGGACGCTGGTGGAACGCTATGGGTTGGCGGCCCGGCGGGTTGCCCGGGCCGTTCTGGGCCCGGGGGATGACGCCGACGATGCCGCCCAGGACGGCTTCATCGCCGCCTGGCGGGCGATCGAGCGGTTCGACGCCACCCGGCCGTTCCGGCCATGGCTGATGCGGATCGTCACCAACGCGGCGCTCGATCTGGTCCGTCGGCGGAAAGTCCGGCGGGCGGTGGCGATCTCCGAGACGGTGGAGCTCCGGCAGATCAGCGCAGACCGAAGGGCCGAAGACGCGATTTTTCGCGAGCGGTTCGCGGTGGCGCTGAACGCTTTGCCGGAGCGCCAGCGGGTGGCCGTGGTGCTCTTCGATGCCGAAGGGTACGGCCACGCCGAGATCGCTGAGGTGCTGGGAGTGCCTGAAGGGACGGTGCGGTCCTACGTGTTCCACGCCCGGCGGGCACTGCGACAGGCCCTTGGTGTCTACAGGGAGGAACCAGATGCGTGAACCATCATTGTTCGACCAGGAGCCCGACCGGGTCGTGGGCGACAGGCTGCGGCAGGCGCTGGACGGCCCGGATCCGGAGGCCTTCGTCGCGCGGGTCCGTTCAGCCATCGGGCAGACGGGCCGGGAAACGAGTTGGGATGTGCTGGCACGGTGGGCGCCGGCCGGCCTGGTAGCTGCCGGCGTGGCGGCGGTGCTCGTCGGGATGTTGTTGCGGCCAGCGGCCGATCCGCGGGACAATGGGTCGATGCTGGCATCGGCGCCCGTCCAGATGGAGGTCACCCCACAGCAGGCCGAATCGGACGTGCTGACCACCACCCTGCTGGAGGGACGATGACTCGCTCGCGGCTTGCCGCCGCCGGGTTGTTGCTCGCCGTCTTCGGGCTCGGAGCCCTGGCTGGGGCTGTCGGGGTGTCCGCGGTGGAACATGGGGGGCTGGCGGTCAGTAGGCCGCCGCGTGGCCCGGAAGGCATGCTGGCACGGTTGACCAGCGAGCTCGAGTTGTCTGGGGCCCAGCAGGACAGCATCCGGGGGATCTTCCGTCGTCACGAGCCGGCGATGGATTCGATGTGGCGCGAGGTGCGCCCCCAGTTCGACTCGCTCCGCGGCGTGGTGCGCGACGAAATCCGGGTCCAACTCACGCCCGACCAGGGAAAGAAGTACGCCGCCATGATCGAACGACGCGACCGTGAATACCGTGAACGGAGGTCTGATGGCCGGGACTGACCTGGCGCGCCTGGCCGTGGCGATGCTGTGGCTGGCGGCACCGGTGGCCGCCCAGACCAGGAGCGTTACCCTCGAGGAGGCCGTCGCTCGCGCCAGCCGGGTGCAACCGCGCGTGATCCAGGCCACCGGCCAGGTGCGCACCGCGGAGGCACGGATCAAGAGCGCCAAGGGCGCCTATCTCCCCAACCTGACCGCCAACGCCAACGGCTCGGACTTCTATTCGGAGAACACCCGGATCGACGTAGCCACCGGACTCCCGGTGCTGAGCGGCGGCACCAGCCGGAGCATTTCCAGCTCCCTCAGCTCCTCGCTGGAACTGTTCGACGGGATGCGGCGGAGTTCGGAGCTGAAGGCGGCAAGGGCTAACAACGACGCGGCCTTGGCCGGCCTGACCGATGCCACCTACCAGCAGGCCCTGACCACGACCGGCGCGTTCTTCGACGCTCTCTCGGCCCGGAAGCTGGTGCGGGTGCGCGAGTCGAGCGTCCGGCGGGCCGACGAACAGCTCAAGACGTCCGTCGCCAAGCTCCGGTCCGGCGCGGCCACCCGCTCGGACTCGCTGCGTTCGCTGGTCGGCGTCGGCAACGCCCAGTTGCAGCTCCTGACGGTGCAGGCCCAGCTGGCCACCGCCGAGGCCAACCTCGGCCGGCTGATCGGAGAGACCGAACGGGTAGAGGCGGTCGATGACTCCGCCTTCTACCGGGTCGTGTCGGGCATCGACACCCTCGTGCTCCGGACGGAGGCCATGTCCCGGTCTCCCTCGGTCCAGTCGGCGGAGGCGGCGTTCCGCGCGTCGCAGGCGTCGGTGGGCACCGCCAAGGCCTCCTACTGGCCTTCGCTGACCCTGACCGGCAGTACCTCGCTCAACGGCACCCGGTCGCAGGACTTCAAGATGCTGAACCAGCGGCAGCTGAGCCTTGGCTTCAACTGGCCGCTGTTCAACCGTTTCACCCGCGAGCAGAACATCTCGAACCAGCAGGTCGTGGTCGACAACGCGCGCGCGACGGTCGACGAGGCGCGCCGCGCCGTGGTCGCCAACCTGACCGCCCGGCTGGCGGATCTCGATGCGGCCCGGCTCCGCATCCAGATCACGGCCCGCAGCATCGAGGCCAGCCAGGAAGATCTCCGGGTCCAGCAGGAGCGCTATCGGCTGGGCGTTTCCACCATTCTCGACGTCCTGCTCACCACCGAAAGCCTGACCCAGGCCGAAGTGGACGGGGTGAGCGCACGGTTCGACTATCTACGCGCCAAGGCCGCCATCGAGGCGCTGATCGGGAGGTCGTTGTGACCGAAGCATCGATCGAGACCACCGCCGAGCGGATGGCGATGCTCCCCGGGGACGTGCCGCGGGACGCCATGATCGTCACCCGGAACCTCACGCGGGAATACGTCATGGGCTCGGAGGTGGTGCGCGCCCTCCGGGGCGTGGACGTCACGATCCGCCGGAACGAGTTCGTGGCGATCATGGGCCCCTCGGGTTCGGGCAAGTCCACCCTGATGAACCTGATCGGCTGCCTCGACAGCCCGACCGATGGGGAGTACTGGCTCAACGGCTACCGGGTATCCGAGCTCAATGACAATGCCCTCGCCCGGATCCGCAACAAGGAGATCGGGTTCGTCTTCCAGACCTTCAACCTGCTGCCGCGGGCCACGGCGCTCCAGAACGTGGAGCTGCCCATGGTGTACGCCGGCATGCCCTCCAAGCAGCGGCGTGCGGCGGCGGAGGAAGCCCTCCGGCGGGTCGGGCTGGCCGACCGCGTGTCGCACCGGCCCAACGAACTCTCCGGCGGGCAGCGGCAGCGCGTGGCCATCGCCCGGGCGCTGGTGAACACCCCCAGCATCATCCTGGCCGACGAGCCGACCGGCAACCTCGATTCGAAGACGAGCGAGGAAATCCTGCAGCTCTTCGAGCAGCTCTACGCCGAGGGCCAGACCATCGTGCTGGTCACCCACGAACACGACATCGCGGCTCACGCCCGCCGGCAGGTGCACCTGAAGGACGGCCTGGTCGAGAGCGATTACGCCACGGAAAAGACGGAGAAGCATCAGTGACACGCCCACAGATCATCGCCCTCGTCCTCCTGGCGGGCGCCTGCAAGAAGGAAGTGCCGGCGCCGATCTACCAGGCCGTCCCGGTCGAGCGCCGCTCGATCGTCGTCTCGGTCCGCGCCAAGGGCGTCGTCCAGCCCGACACGGTCGTCGAGGTCAAGTCGAAGGCCTCCGGCGAAGTTCTCGAGATGAAGGTCGAAACCGGCCAGGTGGTCCAGCGCGGTCAGCTGCTGGTTCAGATCGACCAGCGCACCCCGCGGAACACCCTGGCGCAGACCGAGGCCCAGCTCGAGGTCGCCAAGGCACGGCTGGAAAACGCTCAGACCCAGAAGCGGCGGAGCGACGAGTTGTTCACGTCGGCGTCGATCACGGAGCAGGAACACGAGCAGGCCCTGCTCGCGGTCGCCAACGCCAAAGCGGAGGTGATCAGCGCCCAGGTGAGCGTCGAGAACGCGCGGATCCAGATGGACGACACCGATGTCCGCGCGCCGGTTAGCGGCACGATCATCTCCAAGACCGTCGAACGCGGCCAGGTGATTTCCTCGCCCACCCGCGACGTGGGCGGCGGGTCGGTGCTGCTCAAGATGGCCGATCTTGACCTCGTCCAGGTCCGCACCCTGGTGGACGAGACCGACATCGGCAAGATCCGGGCGGGCCTGGCGGCCTCGGTGGTGGTGGACGCCTACCCGAACCAGCCGTTCCAGGGCCGGGTCCTGAAGATCGAGCCGCAGGCCGAAACCCAGAACAACGTGACCATGTTCCCGGTGCTGATCCGGATCGAGAACCGGAACGGCCTGCTCAAGCCGGGGATGAACGCGGACGTGGACCTCCAGGTGGGCAAGCGCGACAGCGTCCTCGCCATTCCCAACGCCGCGCTCCGCACCCAGCGTGACGTCAACTCCGCGGCCCAGGTCCTGGGCATCGATTCCACCAGCTTCCAGGCGATGATGAAGGTCGCCGACGCCGCACGGGACTCGGCCCGCGCCGCGGACGCGCCCGGGGCGGCAGATTCCGCGAAGAAGCCCGATTCCGCCAAGGCCGGGCCCAAGGGTGAAACCCTGACCACGCCCGACGGCCGCGAAGTCCAGCTGCCGCCCGGCATCTCCGCCGCGCTGGTCCGCGAGCTCTTCCGGAAACGCTTCAGCGGCGGTACGCTCACGCCACAGGAGCAGGCCACCATGCAGACGGTGATGCGCTCCTTCGGCGGGCGGGGCGGAACGCGGCCGCGGAACGGCGGCAGCGACTACCAGTTCGGCGGCAGTTACATCGTGTTCGTGGAGCGGAACGGCCAGCCCACGCCGGTCCATATCCGCACCGGGCTCACCGACCTCGACTATGCGGAAGTGGTGTCGGGCCTCAGGGACGGCGACGCGGTGATCATCCTGCCGAGTGCCAGCCTGGTGCAGGCTCAGCAGGAGTTCAAGCAGCGGATCGGTGCGTTCGCCAACCAGGGCGTACCGGGCATGCGGCAGCAGACCAACACACCGACCCCGTCTACCGGCGCTCGTCCCCAGGCAGGGGGGCCCCGCTGATGATCGTCGGCGAAATCGTCAAGGTTGCCTTCCAGAGCATCCGCGCCAACAAGCTCCGCGCGGCGCTCACCATGCTGGGCGTGATCATCGGCGTTGCGGCGGTCATCACCGTGGTGGCGATGTCCACCGGCGCGCAGAAGGCCGTCGAGGAC
>Ga0315271_10003294_pt1 | contig 10231 bp, 9 predicted proteins | sample C3_top_MG_FD_204664 | JGI IMG/M metagenome (GOLD analysis project Ga0315271, IMG submission 204664) | Sediment microbial communities from Yellowstone Lake, YNP, Wyoming, USA - C3_top | ecosystem: Environmental > Aquatic > Freshwater > Lake > Sediment | place: USA: Wyoming | collected 2017-08-01
CATCTCTTTCAGGGTCTTTTGTTTTGAAGTCATCGGGAGTTGATAAGAGCGAAGCATTGGCGTGGGTGGGAGTGGAGGCGTTCTCGGATTTGGGGCAGCGAGTGGTCTGGATCGTGATCGGCCAGGAGCGCCAGCAGCGCGTTGCGGATGAGCGCCAGATTGGCCAGCAGGTTGGGGTTGCGGCTGCGAGAACGGTCTTCACCCATCAGGGCATCGCGCCGCCAGTGGTTGCGGATTTCGACCCCGCCCCAGTGACCGCGGATGAGTCCGAGCCATTGCTCGGCGTCATATTGATCGGGTGAGGCACTAGAGAGGTAGTAGCGGCTTTCGGTGGTCGTGTGTCCGGTCTTTTTGATGGTCCGCTGGCTGCGCAGCACGATCAGGCTTCGGGCGAAGGGGAAGTCGGCCCTCATCGGCTCGATGGCGAAGGGGTGGAGTTGTCGCACTTCGACTCGTCCATGAGCGCATTGGGTGTGGGCAAAAAGGGGGTGCTCTCCAAAGCGTCCAGGCCTTGGGCTTGTTGAAGCAGGTGGGGTTGATTGCCCTTGATCTGGAGCAGGTAGTCGCCGCCTTTTTCCACGATGACGTGCGCGGTCTTGCGCTGGCAGTGCAAGGGGTCGGCGGTGATGATTTTCCCGTCGAGGGCGGGGAGCGTTTTGAGCAAGGCGAGGGCGGCGGTCTGCTCGCATCGTTCGGTGCCTTCCTTCTGGTCGTAAACGCCCACGGCTTGCGGGGCGCCGTCCTCGTGCTGCGCCAGGGTGAGCAGCCCGATGTGGTCACGAATCATTTTCCCATCCAGGGCGAGGGCTTGAGGGAGCGTGCCGGCATGGAGCAGGAGCCAGTTGCTCAAGAGGGCGGCGAAGGGCTCGGGATCCATGCGGGTGAGCACCTGGTAGAAGACGCCATAGCCAGGGACTTTGCAGAAAGCGCGCGTGCCTTTCTTGCGCGGCAGGGCCAGTTGGCGGCGTTGGGGCTGCGTCAGGGTGGTGGCGAAGCGAGCGATCTCGGCAATCTCGCGCCGCCCGGCCAGCAGCGCCATGGCAATGAGGGTGAGGACGGGCGCGGTGCGATATTGCGTGTTGGTGTCGCGGGGATCGGGGGCCTGGCGCAAGACGTCCAAGAGCGACTTCAGCTGCGGCTGCTTGAGGGGCAACACGCCCGAGGGGGAAGCGACCAGGCCGGGCCGACAATCTTCGGGCACTTGGCGCGCGCGCAGTTCGGCGCGCGCCTTGGGGCAGAGTTCGCGCAGCCACAGCCGTTTGGGCCGGTCGTTGGCCACGTAGAAATCGGCCCGATGCCGGCTGTAGCCTTCGCTCATGCCCACCGGTTCCCAATTGCTGGCCTTGTACGAAGTGCCCGCGTAGCTCTCCGGATCGGTGAAGCTTTCGGCCAGCAGCGGACGATAGCCAAAGTGTTCCCGCCATTGGTCGCGTAGCGCGCGCAGAGCCGCCCCCATCGCCTGGGAAGCGAGGTTGGGAGACTGCCCTTTGCCGGTCAGCACCAGGAAGCGGCGGTTTTGCACGATGAGCTTCAGCCGCTCCACACGCTGCGGAGCACTCCACGCAATCCAGCGATCCCGGTCTTTGAGCGAGTAGCAACTGGGCCCCCAGACCAACAGTGCCACCACTGCTCCGTCCAACTCGACCACCTGTCTGAGGTAATCGCCCACGGGCCGCCCAGCTCCAAGGTAATGGTGCGCGGCCAATTGCGCATCGAACCACTCCACTTCGCGGGCCGATGGCACCCGCGCCGTCACCGTTGCACTCTGCTTCTGTCGTGAGTCGTTCTTGTGTTTCATCCCAGCCAACAGAACCAAAAACGCCGCCTGTTGTCTAGCACAAACTTTCAGCCCTCATCTTCAAGGACTTCCGCTTCAAAACAAAAAGACCCTGCGGGGCCGGGTGCCTCCACTCCGATTGTGCTGGGCGAGCGGGTCTTCGTGACCTGCTACAACGGTTACGCCGTGCCCGGCACACCGGGAGGCGACCTGAGTTCCCTCAAGCGGCATGTGCTCTGCCTGGGGCGAGGCAACGGCGGAATTCTCTGGCGGAAAGAAGTCGAGACGGCGCAGCCCGAGCAGGCATCAGTGCGCGAGCATGGTTACGCCTCCAGCACGCCGGCCATCGATGCCGAACGGCTCTACGTCTTCTTCGGCAAGTCTGGCGTCTTCGCCTTCACCCACGAAGGCCGCCAGCTTTGGCACGCGGACGTCGGCTCGAAGGTGCATGGCTGGGGTTCAGCCGCGTCGCCCGTTCTCCACCACGACCTCGTCATCATCAACGCCAGCTTGGAAAGCGATTCCCTGGTCGCGCTGAACAAGAAAACCGGCAAGGAAGTCTGGCGTGCCGGCGGCATCCGGGAAGCGTGGAATACGCCCGTCCTGGTCCCGCTGGCCGGGGGCAAAACGGAACTGGTCGTGCCCATCTTCGGCAAGGTGCTCGGGTTTGAACCAGCCACGGGCCAACAGTTGTGGTCCTGTGAGACGGGCATCAGTTGGTACATGGCACCGAGCCTGGTGGCGCAGGATGGCGTGGTGTATTGCATCGGTGGCCGGTCCGGCGGCGCGCTGGCCGTCCGCTGCGGCGGGCGTGGCGACGTGACCCAGTCCCATCGTTTATGGACCGGGAACAAAGGTTCCAATGTCTCCTCGCCCATCCTGCACGAGGGGCGGCTTTACTGGATGCACGAGAATCTTGGCCTGGCCTGCTGCGCGGACGCCAAGACCGGCAGCATTCTGTATCAGGAACGGGTCGCTGGTGCCGGCCAGGTTTACGCCTCGCCCGTGCTGGCGGATGGCAGGTTGTATTACGTCACGCGCAAGAACGGCGTGTTCGTGCTCGCTGCGAAACCCGAGTTTGAACAACTGTCCCACAACGAACTCGGCGACCGGAGCACCTTCGACGCGAGTCCGGCCGTCTCCGGGAATTGGCTGCTGCTGCGCTCGGATCGGTTCCTGTATTGCCTTGGTGCGAAATAGGACGCCGGGCAACGCACAGGCCCGGATTCGCCCGCGCACGCCAGAACGGCAATCGAGCGCCGACAAGAGAGGCTGTAGCTGCGCGAACCTGTTTAAGTATGCCTTGCACCTCGACCCCACCGTGCCGGGCACGATGGGTCTTCCGAAATTTGCGCTGACCAACGGCGCGGCGAATTACAGCTACTGCCGGGCGCGGCCGGAGTTGGGTTATGCCGTGGAATCTTCAACGAACCTCTTTCTCTGGAGCACCAGCGGCGTCAGCCAAGGACAAGGAACAAATGTTTCGACCACCGCCAGCGCGCCAGTCACCAGTGCACCGGCACAATTCTTCCGACTGCGTGTGAACGCGCCCTGACCCTCAAACACCTCCGCGTCCCGCTCAGAACGAAGCATCGCTACTGGATTCCTGCGCTGTTGCCCTCGATTTCGTGTGGTTCCACGCCTTACTGGCGGCGATGTTCCACGAATCGTGCGATCAGAACCTTCCTGCTCACAAAAAACAACCTGTCGGCAGTTTGTAACTTTTACGACCCTCCCGGCTCAGTCATGGCAGAGACGAAAAATGTCGAAGCCATGAACAACAACATCGTAGAACTGACCGAAGCCAATTTTGAAACGGAAGTCCTTCAGGCGGCTATTCCAGTGGTCGTGGATTTTTACGCGCTGTGGTGTGGGCCGTGCAAGATGATCGCGCCCCTGCTGGAGCAGTTTGCCGGGGCGTTTGCGGGCCGCTTGAAGTTCGCCAAGGCGAATGTGGACGCGACGCCCGTCCTGGCGTCGTCCTTCGAGATCACCGGCGTGCCAACGCTGATGCTGTTTCGCGCCGGCGAGCCGGTGGATCAGCTCGTGGGATTTCCCGGACCACGCCAGTTCAAAGGGTGGTTGGACGCTGCGGCAAACGCGGCCGTCACCGCTTGAACATGAAACGCACCATGATTCTGCGCATCATCATTGGAATTCTCGGCGGCGGCGGGCTCGGTTTTGCCTGCTACAAGTTCATCGGCTGTTCGAGTGGCACATGTCCGCTCACCAGCAATCCCGTCATCAGCACAATTTACGGCGCGGTTCTCGGCGTGCTTCTCGCGACCAGTTTTCGCTGAATTCAACTGACCCACAAGCTATGAAAATGCACCTGATCATCCGCCGGTTCGCCGGCGCGTTCATCCTCCTGAGCCTCGTGCTCGCGCACTATCACAGCCCATACTGGCTCTGGTTCACCGCGTTTGTCGGCTTTAACCTGCTGCAATCTTCGTTCACATGCTTTTGCCCGTTGGAGATTGTCTTGAAGAAGCTGGGCGTGGGCAAAGAGTAGGCGAGCAGCGGCTCATGAAAGCATGAAGACAGCGAACTCCATCACCAACCGGTATCAGGACTTTCAGGTGTTGAACCTGTGCCAACTCGTTCATCACGTCGAAGGGCGCGGACCTTTCATGGTGACGCAGGATGGCTGCGACCCAAACGACTCGGCGATGCGTCAGTGCTCATTCGTGCTGACGAAGCGGGGAACTTGGCTGCATTTCTACCTCTACCTCGCGTTGCCGGAAACCGTGCGTCAAAACTGCGCGCACTTTGAGACCGTGACCGAAGCGCTGCAACGCTCCGATTCGCTTCCTTCAAAAGTCATCGTGGAGGACGCCGCTTCGTTACAGGAATTGATTCGTGAAGCGGGCTTTGAGCCGGATGCTGGTGACGCCACTGGACAGGCGTTGCTGTGCGAGATGAGGAAGCGACACGGCCTGGACAAGGCTGATGTCTCAACCGCGAGCGCATGAATCCATTAAGGAAACAGAAAGGGCTGGCCGGTATGAGAACACGGACAATCACGCTGCTGTCCTTGGCGCTGCTGACGTCGATGGCGTTCAGTTCTTCCGTTCGTGCCGCCGAACCTTGGACACTTGAAAGCGCTTTGGATTACGCGCTGGCCCACAATCCAGACGCGCGCATCGCGCAGCAGCGCATCGCTGCAGCCCAGGCTGGATTGGAGCAAGCCAACTCCGCCTTCTGGCCGAAGCTGCAAGTCCAGTCCGGCTACACCCGCACGGACAATCCGATGTTGGCTTTTGGTAGCATTCTTAACCAACGGTCCTATAGCTCTTCGCTCAACTTCAACGATGTTCCCGATGTTGATAACTTCAACGCGCGTGGCATCGTCACCGTGCCGCTTTACGCGGGCGGACGTAATGTCGCGGTACGGCAGGCTGCGAAGGCGAACACCGCAGCCGCGAAGCAGGATAGCGCCGCAGTGCGCAACGCGCTGGGCTTCGAGGTGTCGCGCACATTCCTTACCGTGCTGAAGACGCGGGAGTTCATTCGTGCCACGGAAGCGGCGGTCAACTCCTACGAAGGCAATTTGACCGTCGCGAACAAGCGTCTCGACGGCGGCACGCTGTTGAGATCGGATGTTCTCGACGTGGAAGTCCGATTGGCGCAAGCGCGTGAGGATTTGGTTCGCGCCCGGAACGCCAACACCCTGACCGAACGCGCGCTTCGCAACTTGCTGGGAATCGAAGACGGCGAGTTTATCGTGGCGGACACCGCCCCGGTCGTAAGTGTTCCGCACTCGGAAGATTTTTCACAACGCCCGGAACTAGCCGCCGCTCGTGAACGAGAAAACGCGGCGCAAGCACAAGTCCGCGGCTCGAAGAGCGGCTACCAGCCGCGCGTCAGTGCCTTCGGCAGCCTCGATTATGATTACGGGTGGGTCACCGGCGGTGACGGCAAGAGTTACACCGCTGGCGTATTGTTGCAGTGGGATCTATGGGATGGCTTTTCGACGCGGTCCAAAGCGCGCGAAGCGAAAGCCAATCTCGAATCCACCCGCGAGGAGCAGCGCAAGCTGCGGCTGGCGCTCAACTTTGAAGCCGAACAAGCCCGGCTCGAACTCAAGGCAGCGGACGAGCGACTCGCGGTGAGCAGCAAGACGGTGGAGCAGGCGGCGGAAAGCGCGAAGCTGACTCGCAACCGTTTTGAACAAGGGCTTGCGCTCTCGACACAGTTGATTGACTCCGAGACGGCGCTCATTGCCGCTCGGGTTCGTCGCGCGGAAACCGAGTCCGACCAGCGCATCGCGGTCGCGGCTTTGCGCAAGGCGCTCGCATTGCCCCAGCTTGATTCCCAGCCGGCCCGCAATTGATATGAACCGATTCATCCCAAGAGCTTTTGCTTTTCTTCCTGCTGTTGTCCTCGCGTTCGCGCTCGCGGGTTGTGGCTCAAAGCAAGAGAGCGCGAAGCAGAATTCAGTCAGCCTCCCGACCGCCCAAGTCCGCGTGCAGACTGTCGAGAGCAAATCGCGAACGATGACCGAAGAAGTCGTTGGCACGGTGCGGGCGAAGTTGCGCGCAACGCTGGAAGCAAGGTTGAGCGGGCGCATCGAGAAAATGCCCGTCGTGCTGGGCGAGAAAGTTCAGAAGGGCCAGTTGATCGCGCGCCTTGATGCTGGCGAGATTGCGGCCCGGCTGGAACAGGCGGAAGCCTCGCTGGAACAAACGGAGCGCGATTGGAAACGTGTTTCGGCCTTATTCGAGCAGCAGAGCGTCACTCGTGCGGAATACGATGCCGCGCAGTCGCGCCAGCGGATTGCCAAAGGAGCGGTGGCCGAAGCCAAGGCCATGATGGGTTATTTGGAGATTGTTGCACCGTTCGACGGCGTGGTGACAAAGAAATGGGCCGATGTGGGCGATCTCGCCGCGCCGGGCAAGCCGCTGTTGGACATCGAAGATCCCGCCGCTCTGCAAATGGAAGCGGACGTGCCGGAAGCCATCGCTTCACACATCAAGCGGGATTCCCGGCTGGGAGTTCGCGTGGACGCCGTGAGTGGCGAGTTTGAGGGCGTCATCAGTGAAATCGCCCCCGCAGCCGATGCCGTGAGCCGCACGTTTCGGGTGAAACTGGGCCTGCCACAAACGGCAGGGCTGATGCCGGGACAGTTTGCGCGGCTGGCTGTGCCCATCGGTGAACTCAAATCGGTGCGCGTGCCGACGACAGCGGTGGTGCAACGCGGCCAGTTGGAAATTGTTTTTGCCGTCGTGAATCAGCACGCCCAATTGCATCTGGTGAAAACCGGGAAGCGAGTGGGTGACGAAATTGAAATCCTTTCCGGTCTCGAAGGCGACAAAACCGTGGTCATCAGCGGCGCGGACCAATTGACCGATGGCCAGCCGGTGGAGGCGAAACAATGACTTCACCAGCTTCAAAACCCGCCGGGGAGATTGGCATCGCTGGACGCATTGCGCGAGCGTTCATAGATTCCAAGCTGACGCCGCTCGTGGTCATCACGTCCGTGCTGCTCGGCGTGGCGGCCATCGTGATGTTGCCGCGCGAGGAAGAGCCGCAGATCAAAGTGCCGATGATTGACGTGCTCGTTTCCATGCCAGGTTTTACCGCGAAGGAAGTCGAGGAGCGCGCAACCCGTCCGATGGAAAAGCTGCTCTGGGAAATTCCAGGCGTGGAATACATCTACTCCACCTCGCGCCCTGGCGAGAGTCTGGCCATCGTGCGGTTCAAGGTTGGCGAGGACGTTGAGAAAAGTCTGGTGAAGCTGAACCAGAAACTGCAATCGAACTTCGACCGCATTCCGCGCGGTGTTTCGTCGCCGTTGATCAAACCCAAATCCATTGATGACGTGCCGATTCTGGCGCTGACGTTTCACAGCGCGCACTACGACCATCTCACCTTGCGACGGCTCGTGGCGCAGGTGGACGACGCGGTGAAGCAAGTTCCACTCGTTGCGGAAACCACCACCATCGGCGGAGCAAAGCGGCAATTGCGCGTGCTGCTCGACCCGACACGGCTTGCCTCCCGCAATCTCACGGCGGTGGAAATTGTTCCGATGCTGACGCAAGCCAACCGGCAAAGCGCCGCCGGTGGCATCACCAGCGGCAATCGCGAAACCATCGTCGAGACCGGTGGCTTTCTTTCCAACGCGCAGGATGTTGGCAACGTCGTCGTGGGGGTGTATGGCGGCAAGCCGGTTTATTTGCGAGAGGTCGCTGAGATCAAGGATGACGCGCAAGAGCCATCGCAATATGTCTTCTTCGGCAGCGGCGCAGCAAACACAGCAACAGCGGACGAACAGCCGGCGGTTACGTTGAGCATCGCCAAGCGGCCGGGCGCAAACGCCATCTCGGTCGCGCATCAGGTGTTGCAGAAGATTGAGGCGCTCAAAGGGCGCACCATTCCGAACGATGTGGAAATTTCCATCACGCGGAACTACGGCGAGACGGCGGCGGAGAAATCGAACGAACTGTTGCTGCACATGGGCATCGCGGTGGTTGGCGTGTCGCTGCTCATCTTGCTGACGCTGGGTTGGCGCGAGTCGGGCATTGTGGCCATCGCGATTCCGTCCACGCTGGCGCTGACGCTGCTGGTCTTTTATCTCTACGGCTACACGCTCAACCGCATCACGCTCTTTGCCCTGATTTTCTCCATCGGCATTCTGGTGGATGACGCCATCGTGGTGGTTGAGAACATCGTGCGGCATTTCCACCTCGCACAAAACAAAGGCCGCAATTGGTCGGTCATCGCAGTCGAAGCGGTGAACGAAGTCGGCAATCCAACCATTCTCGCCACGTTCGCCGTGATCGCAGCGGTGCTGCCCATGGGTTTTGTGGGCGGACTCATGGGGCCTTACATGCGACCGATTCCGGTCGGGTCGGGCGCGGCCATGCTTTTCTCATTGGCGATTGCCTTCATCGTGACCCCGTGGGCTTCGATTCGCATCCTGCGCTGGGGCAAAAAGTATTCCACCCTCACCGAGGGGGTGGCGAGTGTTGTCGAAAGCGGCGAGTCCCACTCGCGCTTTGAGCACGAGGAGGATTTCTTCACCCGCATTTATCGCCGCGTCATGGGGCCGATGATTGCGCAACGGAAATGGCGTTATCTTTTTCTCGCGAGCATCGTCGGCCTGCTCCTCGGGGCCATGGCGTTGATGGGCATCGGCTGGGTGAAGGTCAAGATGCTGCCGTTCGACAATAAGAGCGAATTCCAAATCATCCTCAACATGCCCGAAGGCAGCGCGCTGGAAGACACTGCGCAGTGTGCGCGCGAAATTGCCGCCGCTGTCCGGGTCGAACCGGAAGTGACGGACTACGAGATTTACGCGGGCGTCTCGTCACCGTTCAACTTCAACGGGCTGGTGCGCCATTACTTCATGCGCCGGGGCGCCAACGTCGCCGACGTGCAGATCAACCTGGTCTCCAAGGGCGAACGAAAGGCCCAAAGCCACGACATCGCCAAGCGCATCCGTCCGCGCGTCACAGAAATTGCCACTAAATACGGCGCGCGTGTCGCCGTGGCTGAAGTGCCGCCCGGCCCGCCGGTATTGCAGACATTGGTCGCAGAAATTTATGGCCCGAACGAGGAGAGTCGTCTCGCGCTCGCGAACAAGGTTATCCAGGTTTTCAAGAGCACACCCGGAGTCGTGGACACCGATTGGTATATCGAGGCTGATCAGCCGAAAGTGCGGTTCGTAATTGATAAGGAGAAGGCGGCGCTGAACGGCATCAGTGCGGCGACCATTTCCGAAACGCTGCGGATCGCCGTGGGCGGCATGACGGTGGACTTGCTTCACGTCCCGCGCGACAAAGAGGACGTGGATATTTTCCTGCAATTGCCACGCGCCAGCCGCACCACGCCGGAGGAGTTGCTCGCGCTGCGCGTTCGCTCCACCGCCAATCCCACCGCGCCGCTCGTGCCCTTGCGTGAACTAATCAAGGTCGAGCAGACCAACGTGGAAAAAAGCATCTACCACAAGAACCTGATGCCGGTCACTTACGTCATCGGCGACGTGGCGGGTGTCGTGGAGAGTCCGGTCTATGCCATTTTGAACATGAACAAGGCGCTGCGTGCGCTCGACACGCGCGAGTTCGGAGGCAACGGCGCGCCACTCAAGATCTACAATGCCAATCAGCCCTTCACGGATGACGCGCCTTCAATGAAATGGGATGGCGAATGGCATATCACCATTGAAGTGTTCCGCGACCTCGGCACGGTCTTCGCCGCCGTGCTGGTGCTGATTTTCATCCTGATGGTCGGTTGGTTTCGGTCATTTCTGACTCCCTTGATTGTGATGGTGGCAATTCCGTTTTCGCTCGTGGGCATCCTGCCCGCGCATGGATTGATGGGCGCGTTCTTCACGGCGACCTCGATGATCGGCTTTATGGCTGGTGCTGGAATCGTGGTCCGCAACTCCATCATCCTGGTGGATTTCATCGAACAACGGGTCGCCGAGGGTATGCCGTTGTCGGAAGCCGTGGT
>Ga0315271_10003295_pt1 | contig 10231 bp, 7 predicted proteins | sample C3_top_MG_FD_204664 | JGI IMG/M metagenome (GOLD analysis project Ga0315271, IMG submission 204664) | Sediment microbial communities from Yellowstone Lake, YNP, Wyoming, USA - C3_top | ecosystem: Environmental > Aquatic > Freshwater > Lake > Sediment | place: USA: Wyoming | collected 2017-08-01
CAAGGACGATCCGCTGGTCCGCCGCGACTGGCGGCTGGCCTACGACGGGCAGGCCCTGGAACGACTGGCCGAACTGGCGGACCGCTGCCGCCGCCACCACGTGACGTTCGTGTACTGCCTCTCCCCGGGCCTGTCGATCCGGTACGCGAACCCGGCCGACGTGGATGCACTGTGCGCCAAGCTGGACGCGGTCGCGGCGCTGGGAGTGACCAGTTTCGGGCTCCTGCTCGACGACATCCCGCTCGAACTGCAGCACTCGGAGGACCGCGCCGCCTTCGGCGACCTGGTCGAGGCGCATATCGCTCTCGTGGGACGCGTCGCGGACCACCTCCTGCCGGGGAACCGGCTCGTGGTCTGCCCAACCGTGTACTGCGGCTACGGCGACGAGGACTATGTCGCCCGCCTCGGTCGCGCCATGGACCCGCTGGTGGACCTGTTCTGGACCGGCCGCGCGATCTGCTCGGCGACCCTGGACCTGGCGGATGCCGCAACGTTCGCCCGCGCGGCGGCCCGGCCCGCTACGTACTGGGACAACTACCCGGTCAACGACGTGGCGATGACCCATGAGTTGCACATCGGCCCGTACCGCGGGCGGGACCCACAGTTGTGGCGCTTCGCGACCGGCGTCATCGCCAACGGCATGGAGCTGTTCGAGTCATCGAAGATCGCGTTCGCGACGATCGCGGACTACCTGTCCGCGCCCGAAGCCTACGACCCCGAAACGAGCTGGCAGGCCGTCCTGCGGGACATCGTCGGCGACGCGGACGCAGAGGCCTTCGCCCAGTTCGCGGACAACGTCCGCTCCTCGTGCCTGTGCACCGACGACGCACCGGTCGTGGCCCAGGCGCTGGAGTCGTTCGCCTTCCGGCGCGAGGGGGGCGACGAGACCGCGGCCGCCCTGGAGCTCGGCGCGCTGGCGGACCGCCTGCTCGCGGCCGCCGACCATTTGCTCCGCGGGCCGGTCGCCGATACCGCCCTGATCGACGAGGCACGTCCCTGGATCGAGTCATTCGAAATCGGGGGGCGGGCCCTGCGGCGCATCGCGGACCTGGCCGCCGACGGCCGGCTCGACTTGGATGGCCCGGGCGAACTCCTCCCCTATCTGCGGCGACTGCACCGCGCACGGGTGCGCGTGTTCGGCGATGCTGTGACCATGGCACTCGCCGAGCTGACCGGCACACACCCCCGGCCCGGCGACTTCACGGCGTTCGATGATCTCTCGGCATTCGAAGAAGGAGGCAGTTCATGAAGGCACGCTCGACCAGATTGGTGGCCATCGCCGCGGGTGCGGTATTCGTGCTGGGCGCCTGTTCAGCCGGTGGATCGACCACGAACGATCACATCCTCCGGGTAGCGATGGGCTCGCCGGGCGAGGCGCAGATCCGCGTCTGGGACGACGTCGCAAAGCAATACGAGGCCGCGCATCCCGAGACCAAGGTCGAGATGACATACCAGAACGACGACCTGTACGAGACAATCGGCCTGCCGAGCCTGCTCGCCGGTCGCAACGCGCCGGACATCTTCTTCGAGTGGACCGGCGCGCGCCTGGAGCAGCGCAACAAGGACGGGTTTGCCGCCGACCTGACCGAGGCGTTCAAGTCCGGGCCGCTTGCCGGGCTGTTCGACGACGCGACCCTCGGCCAGTACAAGATCGATGACAAGATCGCCATGGTCCCGTACGCGGCCGACGTGAGCAACGTGCTCTGGTACAACAAGGCGCTCCTGGCCGATGCCGGCGTGCAGCCGCCAACCACGTGGGAGGAACTCCTGGCCGCGTGCGACGCGCTCGACGCCAAGGGGATCATCCCGATCGCCTCGGGCAACAAGGACCTCTGGGCCGCCGGCAACTGGCTGGCCCACATGTCGTCCCGGGTCGTCGGCGAAGACCTGTACGCCAGCACGCTGAGTGGGACCGGGAAGTTCACCACGCCCGAGTGGGAGAAGGCGTTCGGCTACATCAAGGAGCTGGCCGACCACAAGTGCGTCAATGACAGCGCCAACGCCATCGACGACAACGCGGGCGCACAGCTGTTCTTCCAGGGCAAGGCCGCGATGCACCCGATCGGCTCCTGGCTCGTCAGCTGGGCGATCGACGAGGCGCCGAACCTGGACTTCGACTTCGTCAACATCCCGGCCATGCCGGACGGCGCCGGCAACCAGAACAGCGTCATCGGCGTGGCGACCGGCTACGTCATCAACGCGAAAAGCGCCAAGATCAAGGAGGCCACCGAGTTCATGGCACTCCTCAACAACGAGGCCAACGTCAAGGCCCTGATCGAGGCCGAGGTGACCCCGCTGGCAAAGTCAGCTTCGGCTGGCCAGGAGATCGACAGCCGATCTGCGGCCCTGACCACCATGCTGAACGAGGCGCCGGCGACCGTACTGCCGCCGGATACTGGCTACGAGCTGAAGACGGCGGACGCCCTGTACGCCGGGATCGCGGCCGTGATGGGTGGCCAGAGCACCCCCGCCGACGCGCTGGCGGAGATCGACCGGAAGCTGGGCCGCTGACCCTTCGACACATCGATCGTGATCCACCGTCCGGTCGCTCGCCGACCCCCTGCGGGCGACCGGACAGACCGCTCACGCTGACCCCATGAAGCCCGACCGCGCCATCGCGCCGTACCTGTTCCTCGCGCCGGCGCTGCTGGTGTTCGGCCTGGCCGTGCTCGTGCCCATGCTGTTCACCGTCGGCTTCAGTTTCACCGAGTGGAACGGGTTCGGGCCCATGACGTTCGTGGGCCTGGACAACTACCGCACGGCCGCGGCGGACCCGATCTTCCGGGACTCCTTCGTCCACATCCTCGGGTACATCGCGGCGACGCTGGTGCTGGAGGTCGGCATCGGCCTGGGTCTCGCGGGGATCGTCAGCGCACGCCGACACTCGCTGTGGTTCCGCGTCGCGATCTTCGTGCCGGTGATGTTGCCGATGGTCGTCGTCGCCATCCTGTGGTCGTTCGTCTTCAACTCCGACTTCGGGTTGGTCAATGCGACACTGGGGGCGCTTGGGCTCGAAGGGCTCCAGCGGGTCTGGCTGGGCGACACGTCCACCGCGTTGATGGCGGTGAGCGTCGTGTCCGGCTGGGTCTTCGCCGGGTTCTACATGATGATCTTCTACGCGGCCTTCCGGCAGATCCCGTCAGAGGTGCTGGAGGCGGCGCGGATGGACGGCGCCGGTGAATGGGCGCTGTTCCGCCGGATCAAGGTCCCGATGATCCGCAACGCGGTCGCCATCGCCGTGCTGCTGTGCGTGACCGGCGGCTTCCAGGGCTTCGACCTGTTCTTCGTACTGACCAATGGCGGCCCATACGGCGCCACGGAGATCCCCACGACCTATCTCGTCAAGACCGTCTTCCGGAACGGGGATGTCGGCTATGGGTCGGCTATGGCCGTGGTGCTGACCGCGATCGTGCTGGGGGTCGGCATGCTCTACGCGACGCTGCAGCGGCGCGCCCGGACCGGAGCGACATCGTGAGCGAGCCACACGGGTCCTCCTCGGCGGCGCGCCGGTCGTCTTCGGCGGCGCGCCGGATCCCGGGGCTGCTGGCCGGCATCAGCCTGGTCGTCATCGCCGCCTTCTTCTTCTTCCCGATGATCTGGATGGTCCTGTCCAGCTTCAAGTCCAATACGGACATCTTCGCGTCGCCGTTCGCCCTGCCGACGTCGATCGACTTCGGGCGCTGGGCGGAGGCTTGGGAGGTCGGCCAGATCGGGCAGTACGCGCTCAACAGTGCGATCGTCACGGCCGTCTCGGTCACGGGCATCCTGCTGCTGGGCTCGGGCGCTGCGTTCGCGTTGAGCCGCTACCGATTCCGGGGCCGCACGCTGTTCATGAGCCTGTTCGCACTGGGGCTGCTGTTGCCGCTCCAGTCGTACTTCATCGCCCAGTCCAGCATCTTCACCCAGCTCGCGATCACGGACACCCGCCTGGCGCTGATCATCCCGTACACCGCGATGGGCCTGTCGCTGGCCATCTACCTGCTCAAGGTCTACCTGGACGCACTGCCGGAGGAACTGTTCGACGCCGCGCGCATCGATGGCGCCGGCGACTTCCTGGTGTTCCGGGCGTTGGCCCTGCCCCTGCTCCGACCCGGGCTGGCGACGGTGGCCATCTTCTCCGCCCTCGCCGCGTGGAACGAGTTCCTGCTGGCGCTGCTGTACATCCAGGACGACGCCCTCAAGACGATCCCGACGGGCCTGCTGGCCTTCTCCAGCCGCTACGTGACCGACTACTCGTTGCTGTTCTCCGCGCTCTCGATCGTAACCATCCCGATGATCGTGATCTACGTCGTGTTCAACCGCCAGATCGTCGAGGGAATCACCGCCGGCAGCGTGAAGTAGGCGTCGCGAGACGAGGCCCGCCGGCGAAACCGGCAGGCCTCGAGATCGGTGTCGTTGCGATCAGTGCGGAATGCGCCTCGGCGCTGGGACCCTCACTCTCCGCACTCCGCATACGCTCCTGTATTGGTGACCGCCCGGATCATGCCGGCGTTTCCGTTCGGGTTGTCGACCGTCATGGCGTTCATCATGCCGCCCCCCGGTTGGACTCCAACGCCATTCCCAACCCTCACGCCCGGCCAGGACATCATCATGTTGCAGGCTCCCGTCCACCCGTTGGGGGTCTTGCCCGGGGCCGCAGATGCGCTACCGGCGAAGGCGCTGAGGGTCAGCATGGCGAGGCCTGTCGCCACGGTTGACCTCAGCGGGTCAGCCAGCCCGCTACCCAGCCGGTCCGCCGAGCGGCCCGGACGTGGTACCAGGTCCGCCCGTGAGAGTCCGTCCGTCGTCCGAAGACGGCAAGGCGGGCCCCGCTGGAGAGCGTCCGAAGGCGAACGTAGGCCACCCCGGGCCCGCGGCGCATGTTGATCGCGTATCGAGCGTGGCGGGTCGACGTTCGAACCGTCGTCGTGACCGCGGGCGCCTTCGTCAGGGTTGCCGTCACGGCCGGGGTCGCGGTCGGGGCTGGAGTCACAGCCGGCGTCGGGGTCGGGCCAGGTGTCGCGGTCGGGGCAGGTGTCGCGGTCGGGGCAGGTGTCGCGGTCGGGGCAGGTGTCGCGGTCGGGGCCGGAGTCACCGCCGGCGTCGCGGCTGCCGTCGCAGTCGCCGCCCGGCCGGACATCCCCGTGTGGAGATACGCCGTGAACCGTGCCGTGACGGCGTGCACGCCGTGGATCCGGACGCCGCTGGTCAGCGTGCTGATGGCCTTGCCGTTGCCGATGTAGATGCCGACGTGCGTACCGCCGCCCCAGATGACGAGATCACCGGGCTTGGGATTCGTCCGGCTGGCCTTGCCATGTGCCTTGAAGTACCGGTACATCGCGCGGGCGCTCGACAGACGCCCGGACCTGATGGCCTTCCCATCACCCGCCTTCCGGTATGCATAGATGACCAGTCCGGAGCAGTCGAAGGCCCTTGGTCCCCTGGCGCCGTGCCGCCAGTGACGGCCGAGCTTGGTCTTGGCGATCTGGATGATCTGTGCGGCCTCGGTCATTGTCGGCCCGGCAGCAGAGGCCGGCGTCGACGGGGCGAGGCTGAAGAGGACGGCCCCAGCGAGGGCGACCGGGATGAACGCTCGTGCGCCCAGATGCAGCGTTTTCAATGGTGCTCCTTCCTGCCAGAACGTCACGCAGGAGCGCGACGGACGGTGATGCCCCTTGGGCACGCACGGAAGGATGTGGTGGATTGGCTGGGACGTAGTCCAGAGGGGTGGCGACGCGCTGGGGCGTCGCGGTGGGGGCCCGGAAGAGCCGTGCGAACGGGGGCGTTGTTCGAGTTTTCCGGGTTCCCATGTGATCTGGATGCCAGTCAGCGACGGGAGTCTACCCCGGATCGCCGAGATGCGCTGGCACGGCAGACACACTTGCCTGGCTCTCGAGGCGCTTGCAAGGGTCCCGTGCGCACCCGATCGCTGCCGAACCCGCGTCTCAGCCCCCGGCGGTGATCGCGCCGAGCGCCATGGACCGCAGATCCCGATCGCGGACCACCGGTCAGATGGCTGCCGTGATCCTGAAGGTATCTCGTGGCCGACGGCTACTGGAAGCGTGCGGCGATGAGACGGTCGCCCGCGACGCTCGTCCACGCAAAGCCGGCCGCCTCGGGCATCGACGCATCGGTCATGGAGAGAGCCTTCAGCCAGGTGATGGAGGAGGCCGGAAAGCGCGCCTCGATCAACGGCGCAAGGGTCTTCACGAGGGCTCGGTTTCGGCTCGTTCGGCGGAACAGGAAGAGGCCCTCGATACGCCACTCGGAGCCGAGCCTGGCCCGGGTCGCGAGTACCTTGGCGTCCAGGCTCCGCATCGCCTCGCCGCCGTCGAGCAGGAGGTCCCAGATCTCGACAACGGCGACCTCGCGCGTGGTGGCGCGCGTGAGGAGGACGTCGATGCTGCGAGGGCGCAGCCCGTCGTTCGCGATGGGCGACTCCGGAGCGGCGTGCCAGCCACCGTGCGCCGCGATCCCGACGAGCAAGCTCTGGCGTCGCAGGTGCTCGATGTCGCGTGGTTGGCTGGCACCAGGGGCATGCTCGTAGAACGTCGCCAGCCGCAGGCCGACCGCGGCGCCGCACGCGGCCAGGATCTCGAGGTCGGAACGTGCGCCTCGGCCCCGTTCGAGACGGCTGACCTCCGTCTGCGAGACGCCCGCACGATGGGCAACCTCGGCCTGCGTCAGACCGGCCGCGACCCGCGTCTCCCTGAGAGCGATGCCCACGCGATGAGCCAGATATGCCGCGCGCTCCCGTGCGGCGAGCTGCTGACGAGATGCCCGGTTGCGGGTCGGTCTGGCCTCCATGCACAGATCCTGACCGAGACGACGTATGTGCGGCTTATGTGCCAAGACGGCCGGCCTGACAGCGAGACGACTCAACGTCAGAGGGAGACGAGGTTCAGGGCGGCGCGGGCTGGCGGGATCGGGAGAGGGACGGGCGTTGTAGCACCCTCGGTACTAGCGGAATGCGGTGCGAGGGGCCTGGCCGGGCATCTCGACGACGGCGCTCGCAGAACAACGTCAAGCAGGGCGCGGAGGGGCGCGGAGGGGCGCGGAAAGGCGCGGAAAGGGTCGGCCAGCAGCCCCGGTGCTGCCGGTTGCGATCGGCTGGCGTCGCGGCGACAGGCCAGCCGGCAAGCGCGTCCTCGTAGCACGGCGGATGCTGAACGGGTGCGAGCCGGACCCCGAAGGCGCTTACCCGGGCGAGGCCTCGATCACGAACGTGATCGAGGCGACATCGGCCTCAGGGCTCGAGGCGCCCCGCACCTCGGATCTGCGCGCACCTCGCCCGGGGCCCCCGAGCCACCGAAACGCCCGAACCAGGCCGTCGTCGCAGACGATCCCCTACCAGCCGCCCTCCGCGCGACGGTCGTGGTGCTCGGCGTCACCCAGATCGAAGACAAGCAACTTCCGCTCGGTGAACGCGTCAAGGAACCACTGCGAGAGTTCGCGACCAACCCCGCTGTTGCCCGTACCGCCGAACGGCGCCAGCTGATCCCAGTAGTTGCTGGTCTCGTTGATGTTCACCGTTCCGTGCTGGAGCGCTTCACCGACACGCCAGGCCGTGGCGAGATCGCGGGTCCAGAGCGAGGCGATCAAGCCAAGCTCGCTCGAGTTGGCGATCGCGATCGCCACCGCGACGGAGCTCACCTTCATCACCGGAGCGACCGGGCCGAACGTCTCCTCCTGGGCGATCCGCATGTCCGGCGTCACGCCAGTCAGGATCGTCGCCGGATAGAAGAGCCCTTCATGGGGCCCGAACTGTTCGATCTCGGCGCCGCGGGCCCGCGCGTCCTCGACATGCTCGACGACACGCTGAAGGGTGGCCGAGTTGCACAGCGGGCCCATCTCGGTATCTTCCAGCGCCGGGTCGCCGATGCGCAGCTGCGCGGTCCGAGCCTTCAGCTTCGCGACGAACTCATCGTGGACGTCCTCGTGGACGATCAGCCGTTCGGCCGACGTGCACACCTGGCCGCCGTAGTAGAAGCAGCCGTTCATAGCGCCTTCGACGGCAGCATCGATGTCGGCGTCGGGCAGGATGATGAACGGTCCATCCCCACCGAGTTCCAGCAACTGGGGCCTGAGCGCCGCCTTGACCGCGATCTTCCGGCCCGTCGCCGTCGATCCGGTGAAGAAGATCCCCTTCACGCCGGGGTGTTCCACGATCGCAGCGCCGACGTCGCCGAAGCCTTGAACGACGTTGATCACGCCGTCCGGGAGTCCGGCCTCGGCGAACAGTTGCGCGACCATCGCGCAGGCGGTCGGGGCGTACTCCGAGGGCTTCCACACCACGGTGTTGCCGGCCGCCACGATATGCGCCAGCGCGATCGAGGAGATGTCCGTCGGGAAGTTGTACGGGGTGATGGCGCCGACCACGCCGAGCGGCCGATGGGTCAGCACAAGGCGCTTGTTGTTCGTCTGCTCCTGGGTCGAAGGGAGCGACAGTCCCCGGTGGCGGAGGACTTCCTCGCCCGCCTTCTGCCAGGCCGGAGCCGCATACTCATGCACCTCCTCGCGGCTGGCCGTGATCGTCTTGGCGATCTCCTGCACGAGCACGTGCGCGATGGGCTCAGCCCGGGCGACGAAGAGCGCGTGGATGCGCCGGAGCACCTTGACCCGCTCGATGAGCGGTGTCGCGGCCCAGCCCGGCTGGGCTGCCGTGGCGGCCGCGACCGCCAGGTCGACGTCGGCCGGAGAGCACCGTGTGATCTCGTTGACAAGCTCACCCGAATAGGGGGAGCGCACCTCGAATGTCCCTGCGCTGCCTTCCACCCACCGGCCGCCGATGAGGGCGAGGCGCGGGAGGGCGGGCGCCGCCTCTATCACCACGGTCATGTCGATCTCCTCCGTCTGGCCCCTCGTACGGCAGGAGCCGCAGCCTGGGTGGGAGGGTAGACGAAAATGGAAAGCCTGTGAGCGGCTATGCTCGAATCCCGGACACTGGCCCAGGAGGCGCGACCTCGTGACCGATCCAACGCCCGCGGTTTCGATCGCGAGACCCACGCCGGTGGCAGCGAGCGCCAGACCCGCGTCCGGCGACCTCGATGCGGACCTCGTGACGCTTCGGGCGAACGCGGCCGGGTGGGTTGCGACCGGACCTGCTGAACGAGTCCGACTCCTCGACCAGGTCCTGGACGATGTCGTGGCTGTGGCCGATCGATGGGCCGCCGCCTGCATCGCCGCAGAGGGTCTCGACCCGGAGCACCCGTCGTCCGGCGAGGAGGCACTGGTCGGACCGACCTTCCTCCTCCGCAACCTGCGGCTCCTCCGTGATGCGGTACGCGACATCGAGCGACACGGGGTTCCCCGCATCCCGGGAGCCGTGCGGACCCGTCTCGATGGCCAGGTTACGGCGCGGGTCTTCCCGATCTCAGTCTTTGACCGGGCGTTCTACCCGGGGATCAGCGCAGAGATCTGGATGGAGCCGGGCGTTACTGCCGCGGGACTGTCCGGAACGCAGGCCCTCGCCTACCGCGGCGGGGCCGACTCGACCGGACGAGTCTGCCTCGTCCTGGGCGCGGGCAACGTGTCGTCGATCGGTCCGATGGACATCATCAGCAAGCTGTTCGTCGACAACAGCGTCGTCATCTGCAAGCTGCACCCGGTCAACGCCTACCTCGGCCCGATCCTGGAACTCGGACTTCGCGCCCTCATCGAGCGCGGGGTCGTGCGCTTCACCACAGGCGACGCCGAGGTCGGCTCGACCCTCTGCCGACATCCTGAAGTGGACGATATCCACATGACAGGGTCGGACCGGACGTATGACGCGATCGTGTTCGGACCCGGGGCCGAGGGTCGGGATCGCAAGGCCAGTGGCGAGCGACTGCTCCACAAGCCGGTGACCGCCGAGCTCTCGAACGTCAGTCCCGTGATCGTCGTGCCCGGCCGCTGGAGCGCCGCCGACATCGCCGGCCAGGCCGAGAACATCGCGACGATGCTGACGAACAACGGCGGATTCAACTGCAATGCTGCCCGTGTCATCGTGACCCACGCCGGTTGGAAGCAACGAGAGCAACTCCTGGCCGCCGTGCGTGACCGGCTCGGTCGTACGACGCCGAGGGTCGCGTACTACCCGGGTGCCGGCGCTCGGTTCGACGCTTTCATGGCGGCCCACCCCGAGGCGAGGCAGTTCGGCCAGAGGACCGCCGACCAGCTTCCGTGGGCGATCGTCGAAGGGGTCGATCCCGAGCAGCGCGACGACATCTGCTTCACGACCGAAGCCTTCTGCTCGGTCGTCGCCGAGACGGCC
>Ga0315271_10003296_pt1 | contig 10226 bp, 11 predicted proteins | sample C3_top_MG_FD_204664 | JGI IMG/M metagenome (GOLD analysis project Ga0315271, IMG submission 204664) | Sediment microbial communities from Yellowstone Lake, YNP, Wyoming, USA - C3_top | ecosystem: Environmental > Aquatic > Freshwater > Lake > Sediment | place: USA: Wyoming | collected 2017-08-01
CCGTGCCTTTATTGGACGCCAGTTGACGGACGAATTTTTGCGCGTCCTGGAACATCGGCAGCGATTTTTCCAGGTTGACGATATGAATTTTGTTGCGATGGCCAAAGATGAACGGCGCCATCTTGGGATTCCAGAAACGGGTTTGGTGACCGAAGTGAACCCCGGCTTCCAGCATTTGGCGCATGGTGACAGACATGAAAAACTCCAATAAAGGGTTGAGCCTCCACCCGTCAGCAGCCGCGCGTTGATGAACTTGACGCGCCGCCACCCTTTATCGACAGGTGTGCGAATTTGTCCGAACCATTTCGGACAGCCCGCCATTCTAATTTGATAAGCCATTCATTTCAAGGGAAAATGCGGGTTTGCTGCTTGGCTACCCACAATAAGCCCCCCACAACAATATGACTGTCACCATCAAAACCGGCCAGGAAATCGAAGGCATGCGCGTTGCAGGCCGCCTCGGCGCGGAAGTGCTCGACTACATCACCCCTTTCGTCCAACCCGGCGTCACCACCGGCGAGCTCGACCGGCTGTGCCACGAGTACATGGTGAACGTGCAGGGCACCATCCCCGCGCCTCTGAACTACGCGCCTTCCGGCCACAACCCCTACCCGAAATCGATCTGCACCTCGGTCAACAACCAGGTCTGCCACGGCGTGCCGGGCGACAAGGTGCTGAAAAACAGCGACATCGTGAACCTCGACATCACGGTGATCAAGGACGGCTGGCACGGCGACACCAGCCGCATGTTCGTGGCGGGCGAAACCACGATTCAGGCCAGACGCCTGATCCAGATGACCTACGAGGCGATGTGGATCGGCATCGCGCAGGTTAAGCCCGGCGCGCGGCTGGGCGATATCGGCCACGCCATCCAGCGCTTTGCCGAACACAACGGCTACAGCGTGGTGCGCGAATTCTGCGGCCATGGCATCGGGCGCAAGTTCCACGAAGAGCCGCAGGTGCTGCATTACGGCAAACCCGGCACCGGCCTGGTGCTGGAGCCCGGCATGACCTTCACCATCGAGCCGATGATCAATGCCGGCCGCCGCGACATCCGCCAGATGCCGGACGGCTGGACCATCGTCACCAAGGATCGCAGCCTGTCGGCGCAGTGGGAGCACACGGTTCTGGTCACCGCCAGCGGTTTCGAGGTGCTGACCGTGTCGGCGGGCAGCCCGGCGGTTCCCGACCTCGCCCGCAACCTCATCAATAAGGCCGCGTGAGCATTGCGCCGTTCGCCGATCTGCGCGAGCGGCTTAAATCCAGCCGCGCGGCGCTGGCTGCGGCCTATCTGGAAAAACCCGCTGCTTCCCGCTACCTGACGCGCCATGCCGATCTGGTGGACGGTGTGCTGGCGGAAATATGCGCCCGGCTCGAACTGCCCGCCAGTTTTTGCCTCGCCGCCGTCGGCGGTTTTGGGCGCGGCGAGCTTTTCCCCGGTTCCGATGTGGATCTGCTGCTGCTATTGCCGCACGAACCCACGCCTGAGCAACAAGCCACGCTGGAACACTGGGTTCAGGCGTGCTGGGATGTCGGGCTGGAAATCGGCCACAGCGTGCGCACGGTGGACGCCTGCATGATCGAAGCCGACGCCGACATCACGGTGGAAACCAATTTGCTGGAAGCGCGCTTCCTGTGGGGGAGCCGCCCGCTGTTCGCGGAATTTGAAAGCAGTTTTCAGGCGCGCTTCGATGCCCAGCATTTCTTCGATGGCAAACTCGCCGAACAACACGCGCGTCACGCCCGCTTCGACGACAGCGCCTACAAGCTCGAGCCCAATCTCAAGGACAGTCCGGGCGGCCTGCGCGATCTGCATACGGTTCACTGGCTGGCGCGGGCGTGCGGCATCAGCGGCGGCTGGAATGGTCTCGCCTGCGCCGGGCTGCTGACCCAGGCCGAGGCGCGCCGTGTTGCACGCGCCGAACGCAGCCTGGCGGCGCTGCGCATTCATCTGCATCTGCTGGCCGGGCGGCGCGACGACCGTCTGGCGTTCGATTACCAGTCCGAACTCGCCGACCGTCTGGGTATCAAGGCCACCGCGCAAAAGCGCGCGGACGAACGCCTGATGCAGGGCTATTACCGCATCGCCAAACTGATTCAGCGCGCCAACGACATTCTCATCCAGTCGCTGCGGGTGCGACTGTTTCCGGTGAGCGCCCCGCCGCAGCCGATCGACGATGATTTCCAGTTGCGCGCCAACCTGCTCGAAGCGCGCGACCCCGATCTGTTCGAACACAAACCCGACGCCCTGCTGCGCATCTTCATCGTCTATGCCCAGCATCCGCAACTGGCCGGCTTCGAACCGATCACGCTGCGGGCGCTGTGGCGCGGCAGCACCCGCATCGATGCGGCCTTCCGCGCCAACCCCGTCCACCGCGCGCTGTTCATGACGCTGCTGCGCCAACCGGTCGGCGTGACGCACGCGATGCGCGCACTACATCGCTATGGGCTGCTGGCGCGCTACATCCCGGCGTTCGGCCGCATCATCGGGCAGATGCAGCACGACCTGTTTCACGTCTACACCGTGGACGAGCACATCCTGATGGTGCTGCGCAACGTGCGGCGCTTTACGGTGCCGGGGTTTGCCCACGAATTTCCGCTGGCGCATCGCCTGATTACGGCGTTCGACCAACCCGAATTGCTCTACCTGGCCGCGCTGTTTCACGACATTGCCAAAGGTCGCGGCGGCGATCATTCCGAACTGGGCATGGCCGATGCACGGCGCTTCTGCCGTCAGCATGGCCTCGACAAGTCCGACAGCGAACTGGTCGCCTGGCTGGTGGGAATGCATCTGGCGATGTCGCGCACTTCGCAAAAAGAAGACATCAGCGACCCCGAAGTCATCGCCGCTTTCGCCGCCAAAATCGGCAACTCGCGCCGCCTGATTGCGCTGTATCTGCTGACCGTCGCCGATATCCGCGGCACCAGCCCCAAGGTGTGGAATGCCTGGAAAGGCAAGCTACTGGAAGACCTGTATCACGCCACCCAGGCCAGGCTTGCGGGCGGCGACCAAGCGGTGGCCAACATCGCCGCCAAACAGGCGGAAGTGCGCGTCAATCTCGCCCTCTATGGTTTGCCCAACGACGCCGCCGACGCGCTGTGGCAACACCTCGATGCGCGTTATTTCGTGCGCTATGACATCCGCGACATGGCCTGGCAGGCGCGCATGTTATGGCGTCGCGCCAGCAGTCCCGACGCCATCGTGCGGGCGCGGCTGTCACCGGTCGGCGAAGGCATCCAGGTGCTGGTCTACACGCCCGACCGCCCCGATTTGTTTGCGCGTATCTGTGGGTTTTTCGCGCGCATCCAGTACACCATCCTCGAGGCCAAAATCCACACCACCCAGCATGGCTACGCGCTGGACAGTTTTCAGGTGATGGAACTGGCTAACCGCGGCATTCATTACCGCGACTTTCTGAGTTATGTGGAACACGAACTCGCGCGCGATCTCGATCCGGCGCAGCCGATGCAAGCCGCGCCGCGCGGCCGTTTGTCGCGCCACCAGCGTCACCACCCCTATCCGACGACGGTGCAACTGGAGGCTGACTCACAAGGGCGCGGCCACATGCTGACCATCACCTGCGCGGATCGCGGCGGTTTGCTGTTTGCAATAGCCGAAGTGCTGATGCGGCATGACGTGAGCGTGTATGCCGCCAAAATCGACACCCTGGGCGAGCGTGTCGAAGATACCTTTCTGATTCGGGGAGCGGCGTTGCTGACGCCCGCAGGAATGCTGGCGCTGGAAGAGGGGGTACGCGAAGTACTAAATTAAAGCCTGAAAAAGTCACATGGCGGGACGCGCGTATTCATCCACAAAACGCCCGCGCGACGGCGCCTTGCGCGCAGGCGGCGCTTTCTTGCGCACACTGTCGGCAGGTTTCTTGATCTTGTCATCCAGCTCGGCCTTGGTGCGGCTACGGCTGCGGCCGGGACGCCCCGCGCTGCCCGCTCCCGTCCCATCGGCCAGGCTGATGTCCCGATCCAGACCAATAAACTGCACCGTTTTCATGCCGCCACCCGCCATTCTTTCAGGCTCCCAGCCAAGGTACGGGTCAGCGCGATCAAACTGCCCAGCATGTCGGCGTTGGGATTTCTTCCTTCACACGCACTGATTTTGCAGTCGGCATAGACCGACAGAATCAGCAGGTTGTGCTGCACTTCCAGCGGCAGCGCCAGCGCGCCTTTGGCCAGCGAGGACTGGATGCCTTGCCACACCGTGCGGCTGGAAGCCAGTGCTGCATTCAAATTCTCCGCACGGCCGGGGTCGCTCCAGTGACGTTGCACCGCCATCAGTTGGGCGGCAATACCGTCGAGTTGAGCCGCCTCGCTCATCATCATGTCGGTGGGGTGAATGCGACACTGCGCCTGCTGGATCTGCTGTTCCGGGCTCATTGTTATCCTTGCTGCTAACACCGGGGCACCGTGCCCACGGTTACGCTTCAAGTTAGCGGCGAGGATGGAGCCAACTTTAGACGGCCATCCGACACGCCGACGAACGGCAAATCCGTCTAATCGTCTTGCAAATTTTGCCCGGGAAACAGGGTGTCGGCGAAGCCAAAATAGCGCAGGTCACGAATACGCATCGGATACAAAATTCCGTGCAGATGATCGACTTCGTGCTGCACCACGCGGGCGTGGAAAGCACTGACACTGCGGTCGATCGGCTGTCCCGCTGCGTCAAAACCCTGATAGCGCAGCGCAGTGTGGCGCGGCACCAGACCACGCATCCCGGGAACCGACAGGCAGCCTTCCCAGGCGTCTTCCATTGCGTCGGACAAAGGCGTGAGCAGCGGATTAATCAGAACCGTGAACGGCACGCTTTCAGCATCCGGGTAGCGCGGATTAGACTGCCGTGAATCAAGCGCGACCCCGAATATCACCACCTGCAGGCCGACGCCGATTTGCGGCGCGGCCAGACCCGCGCCGTTCAGCGCCTGCATGGTGTCGTGCATGTCCGCAATCAATTGCGCCAGTTCGGGCGAAGCAAAGTCTTCCACCGGGCGCGCCGGTGCCAGCAAGCGCGCATCGCCCATTTTCAGGACGTCGCGGATCGCCATGGCTGTTCCAGTCGTGCCAGATCGGCGGCTTCCAGCCAGCACCAGGCGCCGGGTGCCAAGGTTGCGGGCAAGACATAATCGCCTATGGCCTCGCGATGCAGGCTGTCCACGCAGTTGCCGGCGGCGGCGATCATGCGTTTGACCTGATGGTATTTGCCTTCGGCCAGCGTCAACCGCAGCGTGCGGTCGTCAATCGCCTCGCACGCCAGCGCGGCGACGGGCGCGGGTTCATCGTTAAGCAGCACGCCACTGCGCAGGGCACCCAGCATGGCGGCACTCACCGGCTCCGCACAGGTGGCGCGGTAGACCTTGGCCACGCCTTTTTTCGGCGAGGTCATGCGGTGGATGAACTGGCCGTCGTCGGAAAACAGCAGCAGGCCGGTGGTGTCCTGATCGAGCCGCCCCACGCATTGCACCTCGCGCTCGATCAAGGGCGATGGCAACAGGGCAAACACGCTGGCATGGTGTTTGGGCTTGTGCGAGCACTCATAGCCCGCCGGTTTGTGCATCAACACATAGGCTTTTTCACGATACGGCCAGGTCACGCCGTCGATGGTCAGTTCCAGCCCGACCGGGTCAACTTCATGCTCGGGATCGTCGATCACCACGCCGTTAATCGCGACCGCGCCCGAGCGCACCCGCAACACGCAGCCTTTACGTGAGCCAAACCCTTGTGATTGCAGCGCGCGAGCGAGCCACATATTCAGACCGCACACAGCCCGGTGGCATCGTTTTTCACCAACTGCTCCAGCAAATGCCGCACCTGCAGCATCGCTTCGCCCAGCACCGGCTGGATTTCTTCCATCTGGATGCCATCCGCCGACAGCACGCGCCCGGCGGCATAGTTCACCACCACCCCCACCGCCGCGTAACAGAGCGCCAGCTCGCGCGCCAGATAGGCTTCCGGCATCCCGGTCATGCCCACCATGTCGTTGCCGTCACGTTCCATGCGGTTGATTTCGGCAGCGGTTTCCAGCCGCGGCCCCTGCACCGCGCCATACACCCCGCCGTCGCGCAAGCTGATGCCGGCGCCATCGGCCGCGTGCAGCAAGGCCGCACGCATCGCCTCGCAATAAGGAAAAGTGAAATCGAGATGGGTCACCGGCTTGTCGCTCCCGACACAAAACGTGGCAGCGCGGCCATGCGTGTAGTCGATGATTTGATCCGGGATCACCAACATGCCGGGAATCAGCGCGGGATGAATGGCGCCCACCGTCGCCACCGACACCACCCGATCCACCCCGTGTTCTTTCAGCGCCCACAGATTGGCGCGGTAGTTCACCTCGTGCGGCGGAATGGTGTGGCCGTAGCCGTGACGCGCCAGAAAAATCACTTCCTGATCGCAGATATGGCCAAACGTCAGCGCGCCGGACGGCTCGCCGTAAGGCGTGCGTCCCACCTTGCGATGAGTGATTTCCAGATTGGCCAATTGCGTGAGGCCGGTGCCGCCAATGATTCCCAGCATGTTCATTTGTCCTTTAAAGCGTAAATAGCGGGCAGATTGCGCCACAGCCCGTAGGCATCCATGCCGCAGCCAAACACGTAGCGATTGGGCACATGCATCCCCACAAAATCGGCCTGGATCGGTTTTTCCAGCCCATTGTCCTTGTCGGTCAACACCGCCGACCACACCCGTGCTGCGCCCATTTCCAAGAGCTTGTCGCGAATCGCCGCCAGCGTTTCACCTTCGTCCAGAATATCGTCCAGCACCAGCACATGCCGACCCGCCACGCTTTGCCCGGGCAACACTTTCCATTCGATCTCGCCGCCGTGCGTTTTACCGCGATAGCGGGTGACATGCAGATAATCAAACTCCAGCGGAAATGCGAGCCTCGGCAGCAACTGCCCGGCGAATACCACCGCGCCGCCCATCACCGGCAACACCAGCGGAAACGCCTTTCCCAGCGCATGGGCAATGTCGTCGGCCAAACGATCCAGCACCGCCTGCACTTCAGCCTCAGCCACGATGCATTCAGCGTCATCCAGCAATTGTTGCGCTTCGAGCGGCGTCATGCGGCACCTACGATTGTGACGAAAGGCCGAAGTCTAAGCGATGTTTCCGGAGCGTGCGCGGGTCAGGTAAGCTTGGCTCTATGCCAGCCTCCCCGTCCACCCCCGACCGCTTCGATGCTTCCGGCTGGCTGGCAAATGCCCGCCACCTGCCTTCGCCCAACTGCGACGCCCGCCCCGACGGCACGATCATCGAACTCATCGTCATCCATAACATCTCGCTGCCACCCGGCGTATTTGACGGCGACGCGGTGACCGAACTGTTCTTGAATCAGCTCGACTGGGATGCGCACCCGTATTACCAGAGCATCCGCAACTTGCAAGTGTCGGCGCATTTCTTCATCCGCCGCGACGGCAGCCTGATCCAGTTCGTGCCGTGTGGCCTGCGCGCCTGGCACGCCGGGGTCTCAAGCTGGTGCGAACGCGAACGCTGCAATGATTTTTCCATTGGCATCGAACTGGAAGGCGGCGACGATACGCCATTCACCGAAGCGCAGTACGCCAGTCTGATTCCGCTGCTGCGTGCGTTGAAACAGGCTTACCCGATTCGGGCAGTGGTGGGGCACAGCGATATTGCGCCGGGGCGCAAGACTGATCCGGGCGGGTGCTTTGAATGGGAGCGGGTGCGGGCGTCGGAGGCTTGAAACGTTTGCCTGATTGCGGGTTTGCCGGAAGGCCTTTACCTGACGACGGCTGGTTGGCCGGGGGTAGCCCGGCCAACAGACGGCAGTCAAACCAAAAGCTTCACTACCGTTGACCGCCGTCAAACAGCAAACAACCTCGCCAACTCCACCCCCGGATCAGCCGCCCGCATAAACGCCTCCCCCACCAAAAACCCATTCACCCCATGCGCGCGCATCCGCGCCACATCGGCGGATGCCAGTATCCCCGACTCGGTAATCACAATCCGGTCGTCGCCCATCTGCGGCAACAAGCCCAAGGTCGTATCCAGGCTCACCTCAAACGTCCGCAAATTGCGGTTGTTAACCCCCTGCAGCGGCGTCTTCAATTGCAAGGCCGCGTCGAGTTCGTCGGCGTTGTGCGATTCCACCAACACCGCCATCCCCAGCCCGAACGCCAACGCTTCCAGCGCCTGCATCGCCGGCAGTTCCAGCGCGGCGGCGATCAGCAGAATGCAGTCCGCACCCATCGCGCGCGCTTCATAAACCTGATACGGATCGATGATGAAATCCTTGCGCAGCACCGGCAGCGCGCACGCCGCGCGCGCCTGGATTAAATAATCGGCGCTGCCCTGAAAGTAGTCGCGATCGGTCAGCACCGACAAGCACGCGGCGCCGCCCGCTGCATAACTGGCGGCGATCTCGGCAGGCTTGAAGTCGGCGCGGATCACGCCCCTGGACGGGCTGGCCTTTTTGATTTCGGCAATCACCGCAGGCAAACCCGCCGTCAGTTTGGCGCGCAAGGCGCCGACAAAATCGCGTGGCGGCGCAGCCGTCTCGGCGCGCGCCTGCATCTCGGCCAGCGGCACGGCAGCCTGCCCGGCAGCGATTTCAACGCGCTTGGTGGCGAGGATTTTTTCGAGGATGTCACTCATGCTTGGCGCTCGCTCATGACTGGCTGAAGCGGCGGTAGCGTTCAAGGGTGTCGCGCGCGGCCAAACTTGAAATGGCGCGCTGCGCCTGCGCCACGCCGTCCGTCAGGCTGGCGGCACAACCAGACACATAAATCGCCGCCCCGGCGTTGAGCGCGACGATGGCGGCAGCCCCAGGGTGGCGGTTTTCCAGCGCAGCCAGCAGCATCTCGACCGCTTCATCACGGCCGTTCACCACCAACTCGCTCGCCGCCACTTGCGGCAAACCAAACAGGCCGGGTTCGAGTTCATATTCGGACACATGGCCGTCTTTCAGCTCGGCCACGAAGGTGGCTGAAGCCAGGCTGATTTCGTCCAGACCTTCTTCGGCGTGGACCACCAGCACATGGCGGCTGCCCAGCGTTTGCAGCACGCGGGCGAGGGTGCCGGTAAGCTCGCGCGCGAACACGCCCATCACCTGGTTCGGCGCGCCCGCCGGGTTGGTGAGCGGGCCGAGCAGATTGAACAGCGTGCGCACGCCCAGCTCTTTACGCACCGGCGCGGCGTGTTTCATCGCGCTGTGATGGTTGGGCGCGAACATGAAGCCGACGCCAATGGTTTTCACCGCTGCGGCGACTTGGTCTGGCGCCAGATTGACGTTCACCCCCAGCGCTTCCAGTACATCGGCGCTGCCCGAAGTGGACGACACCGAGCGCCCGCCGTGTTTGGCCACGCGCGCGCCGCACGCCGCTGCGACAAACGCGGCGGCGGTTGAAATATTGAACGTGTGCGCGCCGTCGCCGCCGGTGCCGCAGGTATCGACCAGATGCTCCACGTCCGCCAGCGGCACCTTGGTCGATAGTTCGCGCATGACCTCGGCAGCCGCGGCGATCTCGGTCACGGACTCGCCTTTCATCCGCAGCGCGACCAGAAAACCGGCGATTTGCGCAGCCGTGTATTCGCCGCCCATCAACGCCCGCATTGCGCCGAGCATGGTGTCGCGCGGCAGGTCGTGGCGCTCGATCAAGAGCGTGAGCAGGTCTTTGTACTGCATCACAGCCGCCCTTTCAGGAAATTGGCCAGCATGGCGTGACCGTGTTCGGTGAGGATGGATTCTGGGTGGAACTGCACGCCCTCGACCGCCAGCGTTTTGTGACGCACCCCCATGATTTCGCCGTCGTCAGTCCACGCCGTGATGTCCAGACAATCCGGCAGCGTTGCGCGTTCGATCACCAGCGAATGGTAACGGGTGGCGCGAAAGGGATTGGGCAGGCCCTTGAACACGCCGGTGTCGGTGTGATGGATCATCGAGGTCTTGCCGTGCATCAGTTCCTTGGCGCGAACGATCTTGCCGCCGAAGGCCTGGCCGATGCTCTGATGACCCAGACACACGCCGAGGATAGGCGTCTTGCCGGCGAATTCCTTGATCAGCGGCACCGACACGCCCGCCTCGTTGGGCGTGCAGGGGCCGGGGGAGACGACGATGTGGTCGGGCTTCAACGCGGCGATGCCGGCGAGATCGATTTCGTCGTTGCGGATGACTTTGACGTCTTCGCCAAGTTCGCCGAAATACTGCACCAGGTTGTAGGTAAAGCTGTCGTAATTGTCGATCATGAGAAGCATAATAT
>Ga0315271_10003297_pt1 | contig 10225 bp, 7 predicted proteins | sample C3_top_MG_FD_204664 | JGI IMG/M metagenome (GOLD analysis project Ga0315271, IMG submission 204664) | Sediment microbial communities from Yellowstone Lake, YNP, Wyoming, USA - C3_top | ecosystem: Environmental > Aquatic > Freshwater > Lake > Sediment | place: USA: Wyoming | collected 2017-08-01
AGCGGTTGCGTTTCGTCGCCGGATCGGCGGATGAGACATGGAGCGCGGCGAGAATCTCCGCGCTCCACATCTCCATCCGTGGTCACGGGGCCTGGAGGGTGACCTTGCCCGTCCTCTCCATCTCGAGCGTGACCGGCCCGGAGCTCTGCATCAGGACGTGCTCCAGTGTGGCCACGTCCGTGATCGTCACTCCGTTCACGCGCTTCACGACGGCGCCCCTCTTGATGCCGGCCTTCGCCGCCCGGCTGTCCGCGGTGACGTCGCCGACGCGGAGCGTGCCGCTCTCCGTGCCCTGCACGTCGATCCCCCACGAACCGATGCGCATCGGCTCGCCGACGCAGGGTTCGCCGAAGATCCCCTGGTAGCTCACCCCCTCGGGGAGCTCGACCGGCTGCATGATCCGGCGCGGTTGGCCGTTGCCGACGATGCGTGACTCGTCCACCGCCACGAAGGCGGTGTACTGCGACACCAGGTGGTAGCGCATCGCGACGTCGGTGATCGCTCGTTCGTATCCCGACTTCTCGGCCGCGTCGGCGGCCAGCTGCTGGTTCGAGAGGTCCGCGATCTTGTAGCGCGCCCACGTGGGCGCGAGCGCGGCGTGCTCGCTCTCCTTCTCGGGGAGGGTGACGCGCACCGGATACCGCACGCGGCGATTGCCGATGCGCCCCGTCACGTACACCGTGCCGCGCGCGGGACTCGAGTACTTCGCGATGAGATTGATCGTCTGCCCGCCGAAGAGATCCGGGAGCTTGGATGGATAGACGTCGGTGACCGGCAACCCGTTCCAGTCCACGGCGACATCCACCAGCACCGGGGAGTCGATCGCATCGAAGAGCATCGACACGCCCCTGTTGGCGTAGGCACTGTCCCGCGGGATGAGCACGAAGCTCTCCCCGCCCCCCTGCTCGCCGATGCCATCGATGAGGTAGCGGTTCACCGCCGAGCCGATGCCGAAGCCGAAGAAGCGCGCATCGCCGCGCTCGTTCTTGATCGCCGCGAGGATCCGCGCTTCGTCGCCCACGTAGCCGTCGGTGAGGAAGACGAACATCTGCAGGTAGCGCGGGTCATGGCGGGCATGGAGCGCGCGTTCGACACCGGCGAGCATCTCCGTGCCGCCACCCGCGCTCAGGTTCGACAGGAAGGCCTTCGCCGCGGCGATGTTCTCCGCGGTGCCAAGCCGCGCCGACTCCCAGAGCTGGGCGTTGCCGCTCGCGAAGTACACAACGTTGAAGCGGTCGTCGGGACGCAGCTTGTCGAGAGAGCGCAGCACCACCTGCCGCGACATCTCGATCGGGATCCCCATCATGCTGCCGCTCACATCCATGATGAAGGTGATCTCGCGCGGCGTGACTTGTTCGTCCGTCGGTTCGGCGGGGGGTTGCATCGCGAGGGTCAGGAAGCCGTCGCCGCCCATGTCATCGCGGTGGGTGATGACGCCGAACTGCGTCTCGTCGCCGGCCACGCTCCACCGCAGGATGAAGTCGCGGTTCGGGAGCGAATCGCCGCTCGCGAGATGGATCACACGCCGCGTCGAGCCCGGCCGCGTGATCTCCACCTGGTGCGCGGGGACATGGAGCTTCGTCACCGGGAGGCCGGCGTCGAGTGTCACCGTGAGGCCGATGTCGTGGCCGCTCCGCTGGCCGGGCTTCAGCACGGGCGGCGTGATGTTCGATGCGTCAGGAACGATGTTCGTGTTCGGCGACCAGCCGCCGCCATCGGGGTCCGGCATGTTGACGCCGTTCCCGGCGAGGTGCGCGTTCCCCTTGCTGCCGCCGGGGATGTAGCGCGGGCCGACGACCATCGGGAAGACCCACTCGTACTGGCCGTGCTCGTAGTTCAGCCGCTCGAAATATGTGATCTTGATGTCGACGCCGGTGCCCGGCGCGATGTTCGCGACGCTCTGCGTGAAGATGTTCGGCCGCTCCTGCGTGAGGAGGCTCGCCGTCTGTCCGCGAGCGCGCGCTTCGCGATAGATGCGCTCCGCCTCGGCGCGCGGCCGCACGAGTCCGACGATCTTCCGGCCGCCGACCTCCATGACGAAGTCGTTCACCGCCGCCATCGATGGGAGCGGGAACACGTACACGGCTTCGATGACGTCCTTGAACGGGTTCGTGTATTGCTGCGTCACCACCGTGCGCGCGAGGTAGCCGGAGATCTCGGCGTCCACCTGCGTGTGCTTGAGCGGGAACTCGCCGGCGATCTCACCATCCGGCGTGCGGGCGCGAAGGGTACCCTGGGTGATGGGCGGGAGCGGTGCCGAGGTCCTCCCGCGCGAGCCATCGCCCTCGATGCTGCGGACGCCGCGGATCCGGGTCGCGACTGGCGGCGAGGACGCGGGCTCGTTCTTGGCCTTGTCATCCTTCATCAGCACGACGACCTCATCCGCGCGGTCGAGCTCGTCTTCGACGGGGGAGGCGGAGCCATATGCGCTCTTGGCCGCCAGGGCCGGCATGCTGTTCACCGAGGCGGCGACGCTCTGGCGGGTGGTGATCGTCCCGCTCCCGCTCACCACCACTTCCTGCAGCACGACCGACTGCGCCTTGAGCACGAAGTCCTCGGTGCGGATCAGGCCCCGCACCAAGCGGATCCTCCGGCTCTCCGGTTTGAAGCCGATGATCTTCACCGACAGCGTCGCCGAGTCTCCGTTCGCCCGGGCATCCGGGATCGCCAGCGAATACCGCCCGGAATCATTGGTGAGGGTGCCGATGTTCATCTTCTCGACGTAAACCTGCGCCGAGACGATCGGCGTCCCGGTCTCCGACCGCACCGTTCCCGCGATCCGCGTCGGCCCGGAATCCGCGGCGGCGCGGAGGATCACCGCGATCGCGTCGTTCGACGGGAAGGTGAGCATTCCCAGCATGGGGATGAGAGCCAGCATCAATAGGCGCCGCATATGAGCCTCCGTGGTGCAGCAAGTCGGTCGCGGCCGCCCTGTGCGCGCCGCGCTGACTGGGGGACGCCACCCGCCTGACCGCTTGCACACCCCGAGCGCGGGGCCATAGGTTGGAACATTATGAATCACCCCGTCTTCCTTCCCGTCCGGCCCGCATTCCGGGCGATCGCCGCCACGATCGTCCCCGAAGCGGCGGGTCTCGACGAGGATGGGTGGGAGGACGCGGAGGATGCGATCGAGAACACCATCGCCACACGCTCCGATGCGCTCCGTCGCCAGCTCCGTCTGCTCGTGAAGGTGATCGATCTCCTCCCGCTGCTCCGCTACGGCCGCCGCTTCACGGCACTCGATGGCGAGCGGCGCATGCGTGTGCTCCAATGGATGCAGGATTCTCCCTTCCTGCTCCTCCGCCGCGGCGTCTGGGGGCTCCGGACCCTCATCATGCTCGGCTACTACTCCCGCCCCATCGCCGCGTCCCAGATCGGCTACCGCGCCAGCGCGCTCGGCTGGGAGGCACGCCCGTGATCTCCAAGGAGTACGACGTCGTCATCATCGGCTCAGGCGCCGGGGGCGGCACGGTGGCCGCCGAACTCGCTCAGATGGTGAAGGCGGGCTTCAAGGTTCTCCTCCTCGAGCAGGGGCCGCGTATCGAGGCGCGCGAGATGACGTGGAACGAGCTCGACATGGCCTCCGCGCTGTACGCGGACCGCGGCGGATTCCTGACCGCTGACGGCACGATGACGCTCGCCTTCGCGCGCGCCTACGGCGGTTCGACGGTCGTCTACACGGGCACGTCGCTCGTCGCGCCCGACCGCGTCATCCGCTCCTGGGGGATCTCGGGACTCACCGCGGCCGACGTCGCGCGGCGGTGCACCAAGTACATCGTCCAGAACAATGTGCACATCCTCCCGCCGGAGGAATTGAACGAGAACAACCGCCTCTTCGTCACCGGCTGCGCCGGCGCGGGATTCCACGCCGAGCAGTTCCCGGTGAACGTCTTCGGCTGCAAGGGGTCCAGTCTCTGCAACCTCGGCTGCCCGAACGGCGCCAAGATGGGGACGAACGCGGTGCAGCTCCCGATGGCCGAGCGCGGCGGTGTCGAGGTCGTGACGCGCGCCGAGGCGAAGCGGATCGAGGAGCGCGCGGTGATCGTCCACGTGCGCGAGAAGGAGCCGGGAGAGAAGGGCAAACCCGGCGAATGGGCGCCGGGGGAATACCGCGTGAAGGCCAAGGTCATCGTCTGCTCCGGCGGTGCGATCGGGACGCCGGCGCTGCTGCTTCGCTCGGGATACGGGCGCCGCATGCCCGCGCTCGGCACGAAGTTCACCTGTCATCCGGCGCTCATCCTCGTGGCCGAGCACGACCGCGCGATCACGAACGATGTCGGGCATCCGAAATCGTTCTATCTGGACCGCGCGGTGGAGGAAGGGTTCGTCCTCGAGACGTGCATGTACTTCCCCTTCACGACGGCGAAGAACATCTCCGGATTCGGGGAGGAGCACAGCGCGACGATGCGCGCCTTCCCTCGGCTGCAGATGATCCTCGCGCTGGCGTGCGACCGCGCGCTGCCGGGGAACCGGGTGACGGTGGACCGGAACGGCGAGCCGGTGGTGCACTATGAGTTCACGCCGCGGGTGATCCAATCGATGACGCGGGCGACTCGCGCGGCGGCGAAGATCTTCTTCGCCGCCGGCGCCCAGCGGGTGCACGCGCCACTCGCGAACCCGTCGGTGATCGAAGCGCGCGACAAGCGCGAGATCGACCGGCTCACCGACGCGAAGCACTTCAAGGCCGGGAAGGTCTCGGTCGCCGCGGCGCATCTCATGGGGGGAGCGGCGATGGGGCCGGGCCGCTCTACTTCGGTGACCGACGGGTGGGGACGGGTGCACGGGCTCCCCTGGCTCCGTATCGCGGACGCGAGCCTCTTCCCCGACTCGCTCGAGATCAATCCGTACCTCACCATCATGGCACTCGCTGACCGCGTGGCCGAGGCGGTGCGCGTGGACGCGCCCTCGCTCTTCGGCCGCAGTGTCGGACCGTCGTGAAGGTCTCCGGCGCGAAGGCGGTCGTCCGCGCGCTGGAGGATGAGGGGATCGCGCTCGCCTTCGGGATCCCGGGCACGCACAACATCGAGCTCTACGACGCGCTCGCGGAATCGGCGAGCGTACGGGCGGTGCTCGTCACCGACGAGCAGAGCGCGGGGTTCATGGCCGATGGTGCCTGGCGCGCGAGCGGGGTCATGGCGTGCGTGAACATCGTGCCGGGTGCCGGGCTCACGCACGCGATGTCGGGAATCGCCGAGGCGTTCATGGACGGCGTGCCGATGCTCGTGCTCGGATGCGGGATCCGCCAGGACAGCGGGCGCGCTTTCCAGCTGCACGACGTGGACCAGCTCGCGATCGCTCGCCCGGTGACGAAGGCCCAGTTGCGCCCGAAGCGCGGCGAGGAGATCTACGCGACGATCCGCGAGGCCTGCCGGCTGGCGCGCAGCGGCACCCCCGGCCCGGTGATGGTCGAGATCCCCGCCGACCAGTACTTGCTGCAACACGAATCCAATTTCGCGTACGTCCTGCCGAGAGCCGAGCGCCGAGCGCCGAGCGCCGAAGAAGTGGAGAATGCCGTCAGACTTCTCGCCGGGAGGAAGGTCCTCATCTACGCCGGCTTTGGCGCCTCCGGCGTGGACCTCGTGGAGCTCGCCGAGCGATTGGATGCCCCGGTGGCGACGACGTTCAGCGGGAAGGGCGTCTTCCCGGAGACGCACCCATTGTCGCTCTGGTGCGGCTTCGGGACCGCGGCGCCGGAGTTCGCCCGGCGGATCGCGAACGGCTGCGATGCGACGCTGGTGATCGGCGCGCGCTTCGGCGAGGTGGCGACGGGGAGCTATGGCATCGACCCGCCGCATCCCATCGTGCATGTGGACATCTCGGAAGGCGTGATCGGGCGGAATGTGCCGGTAGAACTGGCGGTCATCGCCGACGCCGGAGAGTTCGTACGGGCGCTGACGCCGCGGATCACGCCGCGGGATCAGGATCCAAAGCTCCACACCGCCATCGCCGCTGGTCACGCCGAGGTGCGCGAGGAGTGGGAGAGCGGCCGGAGCAAGGACCGGGTGACGCCGGCTCGGCTGCTGGCGGCGCTGCAGGCGCGCTTCGGCAGCGACAGCATCTTCGCCACCGACAGCGGGAACGGGACTTTCCTGGCGATGGAGATGCTGAGGCTCAGTGGCCCGCGGCGCTTCCTGGCGCCGGTGGACTACTCGTGCATGGGCTACTCGGTGCCGGCCGCGCTCGGCGCGAGGCTCGCGATGCCGGAGAAGCCGGTGATCGCGCTCGCCGGGGACGGGGCCTTCCTCATGACCGGGATGGAGCTGATCACCGCGGCGAGCGAGGGGATCGCGGCGGTGGTGTGCGTGCTGCGGGATGGCGAGCTCGCGCAGATCGCGCAGTTCCAGAAGGTCGCGATGAACCGGAAGACGAAGAGCGTGCTGGCGGAGTACGGGCTGGGGTCGCTCTGCGCCGGGATGGGAGTGGAGTGTCTCGAACTCCGGCGCGACGCGGACATCGTGGAAGTGCTGTCGCGCGCGGCGGAGATCGCGGGCGGTGGGGAGCCGGTGGTGATCGATGTCGCCATCGATTACTCGGAGAAGACGTTCTTCACGCGCGGCGTGGTGAAGACGACGCTGGGGCGGCTGCCGCTGAAGGATCGCGTGCGCTTCATCGGGCGGGCGGTGGGGCGGAAGATCACGGGCGGCGGGGCGTAGCGGCTTCCGCGAGCGCTGCCGGCCAGGCGAGTTGCGGGCGGGCAGCGGAACGCTCAGATTCGCGCGGTCACTCCGGCGTGTGAAGTCGCGGAGGGCACCCCTTCTTCTCAAGTCCCTTGACCGGTCGCCTGCTCCGCTCGCTGGGCCCAGCATTGGTGCTCGCCGCGATCATGAACGCGGCGGCGGTGGCTCAGGCGCCTTCATTCGCCTCCGCCGTCGATACCGGCGCCGCGAAACCAGCCACCGCCGACACCACGCCCAAGCCCGGCTTCAAGCCGAGCTGGGATTTCAGCGCCTGGCTCTTCGGGACCTTCACCTACCAGGTGGACTCGGCGACGAAGGCCGCGAACGGCGGGCATGCGAACTCGCAGTTCATGGTCGATCGCGCCTACCTCAATTTCCGCGGGCAGGTGGCACCGGATTTCGGCTTCCGCATCACGACCGATGTGAAGACGCTCCCGGCCGGGAACGGGATGTACAACGGACTCGTCATCCGTCTCAAGTACGCCTATCTGCAGTGGGACTACCTGCGCGCGGCGACGCCGAACGGACTCTCCGCCTGGGCGCGGATCGGGTCGATCCACACCGTGGTCATCGAAGATGAGGAGCACTTCTGGCCGCGCTGGATCCAGAAGACGGCGCTCGAGTACTGGGGATTCCAGCCGGGCGCGGCGGACATGGGTGCTTCGACACAGTTCACGCTGCCCGGCCGGTGGGGCTGGGCCTACTTCACGGTGGGCAACGGGGGCGGCTACCAGACCGCGGTGGACGCGGATCCCTATAAGGACATGGCGCTGCGCTTCTCACTGACGCCGCTGAGTTCGTCGAAGGGATTCTTCCGGACGCTGCAGATCACCCCCTGGGGACAGGTCGGCCGCACGCAGGCGACCGCGCTCACCAAGCCGGGGCTGCAGAACAATGCCGGCGGGCTCTTCGTCGGCAACGCCGATCCACGGGTGACCTTCGGAGTCGAATTCGCGGAACGGCAGGTGCAGACCCTCCCCGACACCGTGAAGATCACGACGACGGCGATGGCATGGGACGGCTTCGTCGTCGTGCGCCCGTCGCTCTTCGCGGATCCGAAGGGGCGGCCGTGGGGGGTGATCCTGCGCTACGACGACTGGAAGGCGAACACGTCGAACAGCGCGCACCGCACGCTCTTGCTGGCGAGCGTCTTCCTGGATGTCGCGAAGCAGACGTCCTTCGGCATCACGTACCAGGACGATGTGGGCCACGCCGAGACGACGGTGGTGCCGACGAAGACGATGTGGCAGTTGAACTGGCAGCTGACGTTCTAGCGATGCCCCCCGGCGGAGGTACGCCGGGTGCTAGAAGGTGATCCCGGCCGGGCCGTTCAGTCCGGTGGCGTTCCCGACGATCGAGAAGACCGGTGTCGCGTTCCCGTTCGCCGCGACCGGGAAGACGGCGATGCGATCGCTGGCGTAGTTGGCCACGTACAGCTGGCCGCTGGCGTCCAGGGCGATGCCCACCGGCTGATTCAGCGCCGTGTTCGACCCGGTGATCGTGAACACCGGCGCCGCGTTCCCCGCCGCGTTGGCGGCGAAGACGGTGATGGTGTTGCCGAAGTTGTTCGTCACGATGATGCCGCCGGTGGAGTACAGTTTGATGCCGATCGGACCGTTGAGTCCCGTGCTCGCGCCGGAGATCGTCGCCGACGGCGCGGCGTTGCCGTTCGCGGTCGGCGCATACACCGTGACGGTGTTGGCGCCGTAGTTGGTGACATAGAGGTTGCTGTTGCCATCCACGGCGACGCCGTACGGCTGGTCGAGCCCGGTGGCCGCGCCGGCGATCGTGCGCACCGGCGTCGCGTTCCCCGAGGCGAGCGGCGCGTACACGGTGATGGAGTTCGTCGTCTTGTTGGCGACGTAGAGCTGGTTCGCCGCGTCGAGGGTGATCCCCTCCGGGAGGCTCAGGCCGGTGTTCGCTCCCTGGATCGTCGCGACGGGGACGACATTCCCCGTGTCCCCGGGGGAGTAGACCGTGATCGCGTTCGTCGTCTGGTTGGCGACGAGCAGGTCGCCGGCGGCGTTCTTGACGACCCCGTACGGGCGACTGAGCCCCGTGTTGGCGCCGGCGATCCGTGCCGAGGGCACCGCATTGCCGGAGACTCCCGCCGTGTAGATGGTGACGCTGTTCGCGAGGTTGTTGACGACGAAGAGGGAGACCGTGGGCGGCGGCGTGGAGGGAGCGGTCTGCTGGGAGCAGGCGGCGGCCGCGGCCAGGATCGCGATGCGCGATACCGACAGGAGAGACGACCGATGGTGTGAGCGCCGCATGTTCTGCTCCGGGAGGTGGGGATTCCGACAGAGATACAATATCACGCGGCGGACGTTCCGGCGGCCCTCACCCCGCCACCGGCGCCTTCTTCCCCGCCCCCGGCTCCCGCGCCCGGGTCATCAGAGCGACCAGTACCTTGATGATGGTCGTGTGCAGCGAGAGCCTCGAGTCCCCGGCTCCCTGCCCCAGCACGCCGCGCACCTTGAAGTACCGGTCCCGCGACTCGCGCGCCGCTCCGAGCGCCATCTCGTAATACTGCAGCCGTTCCCGCCCCACACAGCTGTACCCCTTCGCGATGTGCGCGCTGATCGCGCCGGTCGCTTTCGCCAGTTCCGGTGCGATCTCGGCGCATCCCTGCCTCCGCGCGAGATAGTCCGCGTCGCGATGTCCGAGCTCGCCGGCGTACAGCGCGGCCCGGTACACCCGCAGCCTCCAGAGCGGGTCCCCGGTGATCGCTGGCGGTACGGTCCGCTCCCAGGCTTCGTAGCTCACGGCGCGCTCTTTCGAATGGAAGGCGCGAATCTGGGGACACGGAATGGGACGTCCACCATCCCATCGTTCCGTCCGCCACCATGCGCTTGCCGTGCGGTGACGCGCCCGCGGCGCTACTCCTTCGCCGGCGCTCCGCTCTCCTCGCCGAGGAGACGCACGTAGCTATCGTAGCGCGCGGCGCTGACGGCCCCCGTCGCGAGCAGCGCGCGCACGGCGCAGCCGGGCTCGATCACGTGACGGCAGTCGTTGAAGCGGCACTCGCCGAGTGCCGGGCGGAATTCGGGGAAGCAGGCGGCGAGCTCCCCGACATCGAGCCCCCAGATGCCGACCTCGCGCAATCCCGGCGTGTCCACCACATAGCCGCCGTCGGGCAGCGGATGCATCAACGCACCCACGGTGGTGTGGCGTCCCTTGTTCACCGATTCGCTGATCTCCCCGACGCGGAGATCGAGCCCGGGGTAGATCGCATTGAGCAGCGATGACTTCCCGACCCCCGACGGTCCGGTGAGCGCCGACACGCGGCCGGCGAGCGCGGCGCCGAGGATCTCGAGACCGAGACCCTTCTTCGCGCTCGTGTAGTGCACCGGATAGCCCGCGCGCTCGTAGTCCGCGAACTGTTCATCGGCGCGCGGGTCGAGGTCCACCTTGTTGACGACGATGCGCGCCGGGATCGCATTGGATTCGGCGATCACGAGGAAACGGTCGAGCATCCGCCGGTGCGGCTCGGGCTTCACCACCGCGAAGACGACCACCACTTGATCGATGTTCGCGACGACGATGCG
>Ga0315271_10003298_pt1 | contig 10218 bp, 17 predicted proteins | sample C3_top_MG_FD_204664 | JGI IMG/M metagenome (GOLD analysis project Ga0315271, IMG submission 204664) | Sediment microbial communities from Yellowstone Lake, YNP, Wyoming, USA - C3_top | ecosystem: Environmental > Aquatic > Freshwater > Lake > Sediment | place: USA: Wyoming | collected 2017-08-01
CCGTTCACGGCGTATATCTCGAGGAGGCCGTCGTGGCCGGAGTCGAGCGCCCAGACGGGCAGCGCCTCGTCGGCGTGGATGCGTGTGCGTTTCTTGCTCATCGTCTCCTCAGGTCCATCGACAGAGTTTGCACCACGGTCTGCTTCTCGGCGGGGAACAGCTGGTCGTAAGCAGCGGCCATCGCGTCCACTTGGTCGTCGTGGACGTCTCCTACGCCGGTGAACGCGAGCACCTCCTCGACAAAGGCGTTCGACCACGGCGAGTTCATCGGGACGCTGATTCGGTTCGCGTTCCACGCGGCGGCGACGTTAATCGCGCGACCGTACTTGTCTTGAATGGCCGGCATGGTCTCGATGTTGACGCCCATCGACTGCATGAACTGCGCGACGCCGGCCTCCGTACCGCCGGTGTACCAGCGTGGCGGGCGCGTCGGGTAGCGGCTCGTGAGGTTGCGAAGCATGCCGGCGAAGACGGGCGCCTCGACCTGCGCGCGGATGACGTCGAGGACGTAGCAGGTGCCCTTGCCGTCGGCGGCCATGACGACGGCGACCGAGTAGTCGGCCTTCTTCTTGGCGCTGTACGCGAGGTCGACGCCGATGGCGATGCGCCAGACGTGCGACTGCACGACGGTCGTCTGCGGGTCGTACAGGCGGACGTCGCGAAAGACAGCGCCGCCACGGGGGCGCGGCTCGCCCATATAGAGGGAGGCCCAGCTGTACTCGCCGAGGGTCTCCCGCCGGTCCCGCAGGACGTCGATGGAGTAGCGGTCTGCCCAGAGCGGGGTGCCGTCGGGCTGGATGGCGGGGAGGTTGATCTTTTCCCAGCCGCTCTTGACGAGGCGGCCGGCGAGGTCGTCCTCGTGCCAGCGGGTGTGAACGATGATGACGCTCGCGTCGGGGTGCAGGCGGGTAGTCGCGACGTCGGTGAAAAACTGCCACACGCGCTCGCGCTTGAGCGCGCTCTCGGCGTCGGTGCGGTCCTTGTACGGGTCGTCGATGATGAAGACGCCGTTCACGCTCTTTCCGGTGAGCTGGCCCGTGATGCCTTCGGCGATGAGGCCGCCGCCTCGACGGGTGCGCCAGCGACGGAGGGCGAGCTGCTCTGAGAGCTCGACGCCGGCAGCGTCGGCGATGCCCCGGATCTGCCTCGACTGGTCCTGCGCGAAGTTCCCCGCGTAGGTGACGTAAGCGTGCGTCTTCGTCGGGTCTTGCGCCAAGTGCCAGGCGAGCGCGTGCTTGATGGTCTCCGACTTGCCGTGCTGCGGCGGGGCGCTGACAACGGCGCGGACAGGACCGAGGCGGGCGCGTTCGAGGAGCGAGACGAGCGGAGCGAGGTGGCGCGGAGCGGCGAGGGCGCCTTGGCTGACGCGCTCGATGAAGCTGTTCAGCGGCTCGGCGGCGGTGCGGATGTCGGCCGACAAGATGGGCGCGACCAGCATGCGCCGGTCCCATGCCACCTCGTCCATGTCCACCCGGCGCCGCTCGACGCGCTCGGCGCTCCACCGCTCCGGCCACGTCGGCGTGCCCTCGGCGTCGACGACCGGCGAGCGAAGGACGGCGGTGTCGGGCTGGCCGGCAAACCGCTGCATCGGGTCTTCGGGGTGCATCGGCGTCCCGAGAAAGACCGCCTTACCGTACGGGCTCAAGCTGTCGAGCAAGACCGCCTGAAACCAGTCGCGGACGAGCTGTCGCGTGCCGGGCGAGCGCAGGAGCTCGTCGGACAGCGCGTCGTCGACGACGAGCAGGTCAATGGGCGCGCGACTGATGAGCCCGAGGCCGGTGCCGACGGCCTGCACCGACGGGTCGCGGTGGGCGCGGCCGGTGACGGCAATGTAGCGGGCCTTCGGGTCGCCGTCGAGTCTGAGGTCGGGCGCGACCTGCCGGAACTCGGGCGAGCTGTCGATGTACCGCGCGACCATGCCGAGGACGGCGCGGGCAGACGGGAAGGTCTTCCCGACGATGACGCAGCGGGCCGACGGGTTGCGGACCAGCTCGAACAGGACGCGGCTCGCCGCCCAGGTCGACCGGCCGCTCTGGTCGTGCGCCCAGATGGCGGTGCGCTGGTGCTTCTCGACGGCGAGGTGCCACCGGACTTGCTCGCCCGAGAGCCGGATGCGCTCGCCGGTCGTTCCGTCGCGCATCACCAGCTCGGCGAACGCGAGCGGGTCGACGCGGCAGAGGGCGTAGTGGAGGGCGCGCGCCCGCTGCCCGGCGCGGCGCAGCTCGACGGCAGCCATGCGCTCGGCGGTCTCGCGGTCGAGCACCGGGGCGAGCGTCACGCGCCGGCCTCGGGCGGCGCGGCGGGTGCGCCGGCAGCCATCATGGAGCGCACGAGGCTCTCGACGCGGTCACGGCAGGTCTGGTCGTGCAGGGCGCCGAAGAGGTGGATGACGCGCTGGAGGTCGCGCTCAGAAGGCGTCCGCCGACCGGGGACGACGAGCGGCTGCAGGACGCCGCAGGCGAGGCACTCGACCGAGGTGGTCGTCCCTCGGTGGTTGCGGCGGTGGGTGACGCGCACGAAGTCTGGACGGCTCATTCGATGGGCTCCGAGCCGCCCTTGAGCGGCTTTGCGGGTTTGGCTCGTCGGGCGGCGCCCTTCGAGCACGCGCCGCAGATGCCGGCGGCGACGCGAACCGCGCCGGAGAGGTTGCTACCGTCACAGTCGGTCTGGGCGCGGCAGGTCGGCGTCCTCGAGAACGCCGTCTGGGCGTTCGACCAGCGCGAGCGGTCGCGGGCGAAATCGCTCATCAGGCGCCCTTCTTCGGGCCGACGCTGATGGTGGTCGGCTGAACGATGCCGAGTTGCCGCGACCTGTCGATGGCCGCCTGGAACTCCTCGACGGCCAGCGCGGCCTCGTCGAGCGCGACCTCGTGCTGCATCACGCCGATGATGGCCTGCGGGGCGCCGACGTGCAGGCGCTCGAGTTCGATGACGACCTGCGCGGCCACGGTCGCCTCGCGGACGGTGCGGGCGATGGTGTTGATGGTTGAGGCCGCCTTGTCGACCGGAATCTGCCCGGCGTCGACGGCGGCGCGGAGCTGGTCGGCCAGTTTCGCGAGCGCCGGCATGAGGCGCATCGTCCCGCCGAGGGTGCCTATAGCCGCGCCTCGAGACAGGCGGACGAGCTGCGCCTCCTGCGTCCGAGCCTCGACGGCCTGCTGACGGGCCTTCTCGCGCTCGGCATCCTGGGCGGTCTCGGCCTCCGACCGGCGGCGGACGAGCTCCTCGCGCTCGCGGCGGGCCTGCGCCTCGACTTCGGCGCGGCGGGCCTCGACCTCTTTGGCCTCCTGCTCTCGCGAGACGGGCGGCGCAACCGTCGGCGCCTGCATCTCTTCGACCGGCGGCGGACCGGCTCGGTTTGCTCGCAGCTCGAGAAGACGGGTCTCGCGCTCGACACGGGCTCGGCGGCGACGCTGCTCGGCGGTCTCCTCGGCCAGCGTCAGCGACTCGACATCCTCTTCCTCTTCGGACAAGACGGCGCGAAGGGCAACGCCATCCTCCTGGATCACCGACGCGATAGGGCGAGCCCATCGGAAGCGGTCGACCCAGCCGACCTCGTACGCGCGCCTGATCATGCCTCGCGAGAGGCCGGTCTCCTTTGACACGCGGTACCAGTTTTCACCGTAGGTCCGAAACGCCTCGACGAGCCTCGTGTACGTCGGCTTGTCGATGGTGCGGGAGGGCATCGTCGGCCACCGTATCAGCTATGTCACCATCCGCCAAGATGCGTGGTGACATGTCACGACGAAAACGCACAAAGACAGCCTACCGTTAGAGGTAACTGCGTCGCCAGTCGGAGTTTTCGTATGTCTCCATGGATGGAGACAGTCCGGTCACTCGCCGACCCATCCGCAGCCTCGGGAGAACTGGAGAGCCTTGGCGACAGTCGGGAACCAGCGGGCGTCCTGCTCCGCGTCGTCGGCCGGATGCCAGCCCCGGCGCCGGTAGGAGTCGCACCAGACGTGGCCGTCGACGGTGGCGAGCGAGGCGCCGCCGGTCGGGTAGCAGACGACGGTGACGGCAGCAGACGGGTCGGGGCGCTCATAGGTCATGGGAGGCCTTCCCCTAGCGCCGCGCGTACGGTCGGGCTAGGTGGTGACGACCGACTCTGAGGAGCGGACCGGCCCATCTCGGGCTGGACACGGGCGCAAGCGCGTGGCCGACGGTTCGACGTCCCATGAGGTGGTGTTTTGGCGTGAGGGGCGGTGCCGTGCAGGTTACGGGCCGCCCCTGTTCATTTCTCCGCCGGAGAAACGCGAAGCGCCCCTCACGTGTTAGCGAGGGGCGCGGCGTAGCTCGGACTACCTCTCAAGGACGGTGCGCTCGGTCTTGGCGAGCTTCTTCGCCTCCTTCGAGAGATTGAAGAACTTGGAGGCGCAGTCCACGCCGAGCCACATGGCGTGGGTGGTGCCCGAGGCGTCGCGGGTCATCAGCGGGACGGTGTTGGTGGTGATGCCGTTCTTGCCGCAGGCGTGGCAGTCGCACATAGCGTAGCGGCTCGAAAAGCGGGTGCCGGCGGGCCAGAGCGGGCGACCGACCGTCACCTCGGCCTCGCCCCAGCCCTTGACCCGGCCAAAGCTGTAGCTGCTGCCCTGCTTGCAGCGGCGGCACGAGCCGTAGCCCGAGGGGAGGTGGTCGGCGGCGGCGCGAGCGGCCTTGCGGTATTCCACCCACTCATCCGAGTCGATGCAGGAGCTGAGGCACGAGCGGTTGCCGACGAACGGGATGGCCTTGCCCTCGGCGTCGTAGCGGCACTCGCGGAATCCCTCGCACTCTGGGCACTTGACCTCGACGCGAACCTTGCGGAGCTCCTTGCGCCACTCAATTTCCGGCATCTCCCACGCCGCGCCTTCGAGGTTAAGGCTCTTGAGGTTGGTCGAGATCTTGTCGCTGAGAGAGATAGCCATCTGGAGTCTCCGTTTCGGCGCGTCCGTGCGTCGATGAACGAGACCTTGCCACATCGTCCTGCGCCCGTCAAGCGAAAAAGAACAGACCGTCAGGAGACGAGTTCCCAGAGGTCATCCTTGCGGGTGCCGAGGCGTCGCCAGACGGAGACCTCGTCACTGAACCACCGGCGAACGGCCAGCTCGTCGTCGGTCTCGCGGACGACGCTGTGCGCCATGCCGATGACCTGATCCCGGCGCGCTCGAGCTCGGCCGGCGGTGCCGATGCCGCTCGTTGTGTCGTAGAGGACCGCGCTCACTTGTCGCCTCGCGCTCTTTTTTGACGGAATGGTTCGAGGTGGACGACCCACCCGTTCGGCGTCGTGAAGGTAATGCGGTCGTCCGCCGACGCCTCTGGCGAGGCCGCTTTCGGGGTGCTGGCGCGCCGGGGCGACTTGGACCGGCTCGGACGCGGCTTCGGGGCGTCGGGCGCCTTGGCGGGCCGTTTGCCGCCGTCGGCCAGCTCGCGGAGCAGCCAGTCGCGGAACCGCTCGCCTCGGGGCGTGACGGTCCAAGTGCGCTCGTTGCGGGTCGTGAGGGCGCCGTTGATGTCGAGGTGTTCGAGGACGGCGGCGGCTCGGGCGGACGCCCTGTCGGCGGGGACGACCTGCTCGCGGACGAGGATGGCGGCGACCTCGTCGACGGTGGCGGTCTCGTCGATGGCGAGCAGGACGAGGCGGGCGGCAGGAGACAGGGCGGGCGGGATCACGCGGTAAGCCTTTGGGCGACGCAGTCGATGACGAGGGCGGATGGTGCGTGTCCTAGCCGCGCGACGAGGCTGTCGACGGCGGCGTACCGTTGGTGCCGCAGCCACGGGCCGAGGTCGTCGGGCGAGAGGATGGTCGAGACGACGGTGACGAGGCCGACGTGGTGACGCTGCTCGATGACGAGCCCGGCGAGGTCGACGGCGTCGGGGTTCATCGGCTCGTGCAGCCCGTCGACGAGGACGAGGGCTTCCGTCTCGGCGCGGGTGAGCTCAGTTGACGGACCGTGCCGGAAGTCTTCGGTCGAGAGATAGCAGAGGCCGGCCGGCGGCTTGCGCTTGCCGTCGAGTTGGGCGACGGCCCAGGCGGTGACCTCGGGCGGCATGGCGTGGCAGCGAGCGAGGACGAGGAGCCGTCGTTCGGGGTGGCCCTTGAGCCATTCGAGGCCGGCGTGGGCGGCGGCGCGGCGTGGCTTGTTCACTGGTCGTCGCCCGGCACGTGGTCGGCACGGAGGTCGTTCCCCTTACAGACGACGTACATCGAGGACGCCTTGTTCGACAGGCGGGACATGATGGGGTCGCCGTAGCGCCGCTCGATGACGCGACCGGCCATCGTGGCGCGGTGCTTCTCAGGGACGTCCTCGAGCCGCATGGCAAGGTTGGTCGTCACGATGGTCTTACGGTTCCAGTCGTAGCGGTTCTTGAGCAGGGAGATGAGTTGCGCGGTGGCCCAGTCGCCGATCTCGGAGCCGAGGTCGTCGATAACGAGGACGTGAGCCTTCTCGTACTCGCGGATGGCCTTGTCCCAGTCCTCGCCGACGCGGACGAGCGAGGAGTACATCAGGCGGCATTCCTTGTGGGCCAGCGGGTAGACCGCCGCGTAACTCTTGCCCCGGCCACGATTGCCGGCGAGGACGAGGGTCCGCATCTTCGGGTCGCGCAGGAACGCCACGATGGCATCGGTGGCGGCCTTGCTGCCGTCGTGGCCCTCGATGGGCGGGCAGACCGACGGGCCGGTGGCAATCTGGTCAATCAGCGCCTCGTCCTTGAGGCCGGCCAGCCGCAGACGGTTCCGGCGGCGCTCGGTCTCGTCGGGGGTGACGACGACCGGCGCCATTTTGGCATCGGGCTGCGGTTCGGGCGTGTTGTCGACCGGAATACTGCGCTCGACGCGGATTCGGTCCCACGGGTTGTCGCTGATGGGCTGGAGGTCAGACATGGGGTCTCCTTTCAGGGTTGCTGCCAGACGTCGTCGAGCTGCTCGTGCGCCTGGGCGTACTTGTTGGACTTGAACGCGGGTTCCTTCGTGGTCTTGGCGTTGAGGCCGGCGGCCTTCTGCGCGGCCTCGGGCGATACGAGTTGCCGGATAGTCGAGTGGGCGCTCCAGGCGTCGCCGTGCAGGGTCTCGAGCACCCAGACGAGTTCGTCGATGCCTCGTGACCTGCGCTGTTGGAAAAAGAAGACCCGGTCTTCCTTCGTGAGCGCGGGTGGAAACTGCGGACTCTTGAGTTCGACGTAGCGGGCCACCCAGCGGTCAAGGTCGGCCGTGGCGGTCGGTTCGTCCTCGGGCTCGCCTGCGGGCTTGCGGCGGCGGTCGGGCTTGCCGGTGGCCGGGATGAGGCTTGCCTGTCCGGTGGCGTCGACGGCGGGCGTCAGGCGGGCGGGCGCTGCCGTCGGCTGCGTGTCGGTCGTCTCGGCCAGCAGGAGGGGCGCCGGTCCGAGGTCGCCTCCCGCGTCGGCGTCAGCCGACGAAGGTTCGGGAGAAGAGGCGAGATGCGAGACACGAGACACGAGAGGCGAGAGACGAGAAGCGAGAGACGAGATACGAGAAGACGGATCATCGGCTTGCGTCTGCTTGCACCTGCTAGCATCTGCAAGCAGGGGCGTGCCGTTGCCGACAATGTCCTCCGCGTGCAAGAGTTGCGCGCCCTCGGGACTCGGGTACCTGCTCTTGCCGGCGCGGACGTTCTGGTAGGTGTGCCAGTTTGAGAAGCCGACGAACCTGGCTCCGTTGATCTGGTAGGCGTGCAGGATGTCCACCTCGACCAGCTTGGCGATCCAAGAAAGGACGTGCTGGTCGGTCACCTCGGGCTTGAGCGGGTAGGCTCGCCCTCTGATGACCGGCGGGCGGGCGTCGAACCGGCCATAGTCGTCCGAGACGAGAAGGAGGCGGAAGAAGAACCGCTCCTCGTCGGCCGTGAGCTGGTCGATGTTCGCGCTGACGAGGATGGCGTCCTTGATGATTCTGTTCGGCATGGTTCCTTTCGCTGTGAGGTTGACACCTCGGTTGTATTTCTCTTGACCGCGCTTCACGCAGTCGCCTAAGCTGCGAGTCAGAACACTAGTTTAGCACGCTACGCGGAATCAAGGAGAAAGCGATGGACGACGAGACGAGGAAGGCAGTCAGCGGGTACGCGGCCGAGGTCGCGAACGCATGGGACCGCGACGGCCGGCGGCTGATGGAGCTCGCCAAGCGCATGGGCGTGACGACCGGCTTTGTGTCGCAGCTCCGGCAGCATCAGTCGGGCGTCGGGCTCAAGGGCGTCGTCGGGTTGGCTCGAACCCTCGGCGCGTCCGTCGAGGAGCTCGAACGCCGCGCCCTCGCGTGGCACGCGGCGGGCCGACCGCCACTCGGACCGGAGGCGCTCACCGGGGCGCAGGGAGGTGCGCGATGACCTCCGAGACGACGCGCATGGCCGAGGCGGAGATGTCGGCCGAGGTGGACAGGCTGCGGGACGAGAACGAGCGGCTGCAAGCGGAGCTGCTCGCCTCGGTCCCGAAGCGGTGGCTGACGCGGGAGCAGGAACTCGAGGCGACCCTGCGGCAGCACCTCGCGGGCGTCGCGCCGTGACCACCTGGCTTCCGCTCTCGCACAGCGACAACGGGCTGCGGGCGACGGTCGACGGGGCGGCGGTCTACGTCCTGCAGTCGCGGATTCACGGGTGGTCGTGGCACTGGATGCCGGCGGACCGACCGGGAGAGCAGGGAGGCAAGTGATGTCTGACAACAACCAGACGGGGATTCTGCCCATGAACAACACGATCACGATCAACGGCGTCGAGTACGCCCCCGTTCAACCTCGTCCCGCCAGCACGCGCGCCGTCGTCGTCGTCGACCGAGGCTGGATCTTCGCGGGCGACGTCAAGCGCGAGAACGGCCGCATCCACCTCTCGCGAGCCGTGTGGGTCTTCAAGTGGGAGTCAATCGGCTTCGCAAAGCTGGTCGAGACTCAGAAGGGCGACCTGCGACCCATCGCCGACGTCGACATGCCCGAGGACGCCGAGATCTTCTGCGTGCCGGTGCATGACGGATGGGGCCTCAAGTGAGCCCGACGCGGCCTGTCGGCGACGGCTCCGGGTCCGGGTCCGGGTACGGGTGTGGGTCCGGGTGTGGGTCCGGGTCCGGGTACGGGTATGGGTACGGGTACGGGGACGGGGCCGGGTACGGGTACGGGTCCGGGTACGGGGACGGGTACGGGTATGGGTCCGGGTACGGGAACGGGTACGGGTGCGGGTCGGTTCGATCCCGCAAGCGGAGGCGCTCGTGAACCCGATCACCTGGACCTTGCCGCACGGCAGGCCGAGCGAGGGTCGCATCACGCGGTTCCTTGGCACGGCGTACGACGGGCGCATCGAGGTCGAGATGGTCGGCTCGGCGCCCGACGGCTGGTGCGCGCTGATGTATTGGCGCGGGTCGCCGGTGCCGGCCGTCCCCGTGATGCGATGGATTGGGCAGAGGCTCGACCGAGTCGCCAAGGGTGTCCTGTGATCCCCGCCCTACCTCCGCCTACCTCCGGTGGCCGCGCCAACGACCGGGCATCGGTGGGAGCTCGACGCGCGGAGCGGCGCGGAGCGGCGTGAAGCGGTGCGTGCGGTGCGGCGAGACGTTCTGGGACGGTCCCATGCGGGACTGCACGAAGGCCGAGAAGGCCGAGGGGAAGCGATGACGGAGCGCGTGAAGCTCTACCGCGTGATGGAGCCCGACGGCCTCGCGCCTCGGGCGTGGCTGGCGGTCGTCGAGGCGGACAAGTCGGAGCGGCAGTACCGGCTGCACTTGCCGACGGACGACTATCACGAGTCGCAGCGCATCCGGCAGGTCTTCGGGCCGGCGAGGACGCTGCACCACCAGACGGCCGACCTGTTCCGCATCGCCGAGACGCCTCGCTACGCCGTGGCGCTGGCGCAGCACTGGCTCGACGCCAAGGAAGCCGAGCTGGCCTCGGCGCTCAAGGCCATTCCCGTCTGGCGGGCGCAGTTCGCCGACGTCGCAGCACAGGCCGCGAAGGAGGGCGCGCGATGACCCGTCTGACGCGAGCGGAGCTAGTGGACCTGGTGCGGCGTCTCGTCGAGTCGCTCGGCGACGGCGGCCTGTCGCGTACCCTGTGCATCGAGGCCGAGCGGGCGCTGAAGGCGGAGGAGGCGGCGGTCGAGCTCGAATGGAACGAGGAGTACCTGCCTCACGCCAAGAGCACGCGCCTCGTCGCACGGACCGACGACTTCGTGTTCCATATCGAGGGGCGCGGCAGTTGCGTGCTCTACGAGGGCAACGACAACCCGTGCGGCTACTACCAAAC
>Ga0315271_10003299_pt1 | contig 10217 bp, 3 predicted proteins | sample C3_top_MG_FD_204664 | JGI IMG/M metagenome (GOLD analysis project Ga0315271, IMG submission 204664) | Sediment microbial communities from Yellowstone Lake, YNP, Wyoming, USA - C3_top | ecosystem: Environmental > Aquatic > Freshwater > Lake > Sediment | place: USA: Wyoming | collected 2017-08-01
TCGTTCAGCTGGAAGATTCCGGTCGGCGAATACGAATACCCGCCGGCGTCGTGCACCTCGAGCCCGATGCCGTGCCCCGGGCCGTGCGCCATGTACAGGAACGCCTGACTGCAGACGACCGGTACGCGCTGGCAGCGCGCCGCGTCGGCCCACGGCGGGTCGAAGCTGGCGTCGGGCCCTTCGGTGAGGCCGAGCCTGGCAAGTTCGGTGGCCATGATGGTGCGGATGGCCGCCTCGCCGGTCTTGACCGGCGCACCGGGCCGGGCCTCACGCTCCGCCGCCAGCTGCGCCGAGCGGACGATGGCGTAGATGGCCGCCTGGTCGGCGGAGAAGGTGCCGTTCACCGGAATGGTGCGGGTCACGTCGCCGGCGTAGCCGTCGTAGAGGGCGCCCATGTCCATCACCACGACCTCGCCGGCCTCCATGGTGCGGTCGTTGGCGCGGTAGTGGTAGCTGGTCGAGTTGGGGCCGGAGCCAATGATGGCGCGGAACGAGGCGCCCGAGGCGCCGGCCATCCGGAAGGTGTAGTCGGTGAGCGCGTGGATCTGGCCTTCGTTGACGCCGGGGTGGACCGCCTTCATCGCGGCGAGCTCGCCCATGGCGGAGATATCCACCGCTCTCCGGAGGAGCGCGATCTCCGCCGGGCTCTTCACCACCATGAGCGAGTCGAGCAGCGCGTCGGCGCTCCGCACCGTCACGTTCGGGTGCACCGCCCAGAACTGCTGCACGAAGTACCGTTCCGCGCTCAGTGAATCGCTCGAGCGATAATCACGGCTGTGCGCGTCGGTGACGGTCCAGAGGGTGCCGCGGCCGGCCATCGCGTCCATCACGGTGCGCAGTTGGTCTCGATCGCGGAGGCCGAGGCCGGTGCGGTGCTGAAGATCGGCGGAATCGGGAGCGAAGCCGTCATAGAGCGCGCGGCGCGGGTCGATCGGCGGCTCGAACAGCATCTGGTAGGTCACTTTGCCGCCGCGGACGGCCATCACGAAGACGGCGTTGGGCCGGCGGTAGCCGGTCAGATACTCGAAGGCCGGGAGCTGGTGGAAGTCGGCCTCGTCGGTCATCGACTCCGTGGCGCCGAACGAGAGCAGCACGCCGTCGGCCAAGTGGGCAGCCACGGTGTCCCGGCGGGCGGCGTACTCGGCGGTGGGAACCTGGGCGCCGAGCGGGCCGGCGGCGGCCAGCAGGATCACGAGACCAGCGGTACCGAAACGGGACATCTGGGGCTCCGGGCTAAGGTCGGATGGGGCAGCAGCTTGGGAATCTGGCGGCAGGGGCTAAGCCACGGCAACTTGGACCCTTGCCCTCCCTCCGTCTGGGAGGCAATCTATTGGGGATTGGTGTTCTCAGGATTATCAGTGCCCGGCCAGCTTCACCACCTCACCCCCTGTCCCCCTCTCCAGCACGTGGAGAGGGGGCACCTTGGGCGGGATCTTGATCGTGACCGGTCACTTTAGTGACATCAGCCGAGCCGCGGGTTTACCCGCGACTCGAGGCGGCGTCGCAACTCAATCACTGCTCTGGAGCCTCATTGTCTGATCCACCGATCCGCCTTTCCGATGCGCTCGCCGACCGCTACACCTTCGAGCGCGAGCTCGGCGCCGGCGGCATGGCCACGGTCTACCTGGCGCAGGACATCAAGCACGACCGCAAGGTGGCGGTCAAGGTGCTGCGCCCCGAACTGGGCGCCGTCATCGGCGCCGAGCGGTTCCTGAGCGAAATCAAGACGACCGCCAACCTGCAGCACCCCCATATCCTCGGCCTGATCGACTCGGGCGACGCCGATGGCCTCCTCTATTATGTCATGCCGTTCGTCGAGGGGGAGACCGTCCGCGATCGGATCAGCCGGGAGAAGCAGCTCCCGGTGGCCGATGCCGTGCGGATCGCGACCGAGGTGGCCGGCGCGCTGGACTACGCCCATCGCCACGGGGTCATCCATCGCGACATCAAGCCCGAGAACATCCTGCTGCACGACGGCTCGGCGCTGGTGGCCGACTTCGGCATTGCGCTGGCGGTGAGCACCGCCGGCACCCGGATGACCGAGACCGGCATGTCCCTCGGCACGCCGCACTACATGAGCCCCGAGCAGGCGATGGGCGAGCGGGAAATTTCCGCCCGCTCCGATGTGTATGCGCTCGGGTGTGTGCTGTACGAGATGCTCACCGGCGACCCGCCGTTCACCGGCTCGACCGCGCAGGCCATCGTGGCGCGGGTGGTCACCGAACAGCCGCGCTCGCTCACCAGCCAGCGGCACACTATTCCGTCGCAGGTGGAGGCGGCGGTGTTGACGGCGCTTGAGAAACTGCCGGCGGACCGCTTCGGGACGGCGGCGGAGTTTGCAGCGGCGCTGGTCGATCCGTCGTACGCCTCGCGCACCACGTTGCTGAGCGCCGCCGCCGTCGGCTCACCGAAGGATCGCGCTCGGACGCGCCGCGTCATGGCCGCGCTGGCCGGCACCGCCATCGTGCTCGCCGGCCTCGCGGCCTGGGGATGGTTCCGCCCGAAGCCTCCCGCACCGGTCATCCGCTACAGCATGGGACTCCCCGCCGCCCAGGCGATGCGCCAGGGGATTCCGGGGGCCAACCTCGCCTTTTCCCCCGACGGGAGCCGCCTGGTGTACGTCGGGCCGGGCGAGGGAGGGGATCAGCTCTGGGTGCGGGACCGCGACCGGCTCGATGCCACGCCGCTCCCGGGCACACTTGGCGCCACCAGCCCATGGTTTTCGCCGGATGGCGACCGGATCGTGTTCTCCGCCGGCACCACCTTCGACCTCAAAATCGTGCCGGTAACGGGCGGTCCGCCGATTACCCTGGGGACGCCTGGCAGTGGCGCGGGTGGCGGGGTGACCTGGGGCCCTGACGGCTGGATCTACTTCGACGCGCCCCCCGGTCTCAGCCGCATCCGGGCCGATGGTGGCACGGCCGAGCCGATCATCCTTCTCGATTCCGCGGCGGGCGAGATTGGGCATGCGTGGCCGGCCGCGCTCCCGAACGGGAAGGGGCTCCTCTTCCGCTCCCGGCGCAATCTTGACCCGACCGACTTCGACGTCGTGGCCTACGACTTCAAGAAGCGCGAACGCCACGTACTGACGAAGGGCCTGCTGGGGCGGTATGTCGCGCCGGGATACCTGGTTTATCTGCGGGCCGACGGGGCGGTCCTCGCGGCGCCCTTCAGTCAAGAAAAGTTCGAGCTGACGGGACCCGCGGTGCCGCTCTTCGAAGGGGCCATGACCAAGGCGTTCGGTGGCGCCGACCTCGCCATCTCGGCCAGCGGCTCGCTGGCCTACGTGCCAGGGCTGGCCTCGAGCACTGGTGGTGTCGCCGAGTTGGTGCACGTCAGCCGGGAGGGCGGGATCACTCCGCTCGACCCGCCGGTCTCCTTCAACCCCTCGAACAATCGGGCGATTAGTCTTTCCCCCGATGGGACCCGGCTCGCGCTCGACCTGGTCGGGGTGGCATCGCCGGATATCTGGGTCAAGCAACTCCCATCGGGGCCGCTCTCGCGTCTCACCTTCGATGGCACCTCCTCGACACGGCCGACCTGGACTTCGGACGGCCAGACAGTGCTCTACGTCGCGGTGATCGACAGCGGCCAGCAGTCGGTCTGGAAGAAGCGAGCGGACGGCAGCGCCGCGGCCGAATTGGTCTGGCGATTGCCAAAGTTGGGCATCGCCGAGGCCACGCTGTCGGCGAACGGCGAATGGCTGATCTATCGGGTCAATGCGCCGGACGGCGGACGCGACATTTATGGCATCCGACCCGGACGGGACACGGTGCCGACATCCCTTCTCACCGGACGGTTCAGCGAGCAGGGGGCCGCCCTCTCCCCCGACGGCAAGTGGCTCGCCTACTCGTCGAACGAGTCCGGTCAGTTCGAGGTTTTCGTACGGCCCTTCCCGAATACCAACAGCGGACGGTGGCAGATATCCACCCGGGGCGGCTCCGCGGCGCGCTGGGCGCGAAGCGGGCGGGAACTCTACTTCGAGAGCACGAACGGTGACTTCATGGCGGTGCCCATCGCCCCGGGAGCCACCTTCAGCCCCGGCGAACCCCGCCGGCTCTTCGCGCTCGGCGGCATCCTCGTGACGTCCAACATCGTCCCCTACTACGACCTCACCCCCGGCGACTCCGGATTCGTGATGGTCCGGCTCGCGGCCGTCAATGCGGCGCCGGGAGCGGGGCAGGTCGTGGTGGTGGACAACTGGTTTACGGAGCTCAAAGCGAAGATGGGGAAGAAATAGGATGACTGAACCGCTTCCCCGCCTTTCCGCCGCCCTGGCCGACAAGTACCGCATCGAGCGGGAACTCGGCCAGGGCGGCATGGCCACCGTATACCTGGCGCAGGACCTGAAGCACGACCGGAAGGTCGCCCTCAAGGTCCTGAAGCCGGAGCTCGCCGCCGTCATCGGCGCCGACCGCTTCGTGGTGGAAATCAAGACCACGGCCGCGCTCCAGCACCCGCACATCCTGCCGCTCTTCGACTCCGGCACCGCCGACGGCTTTCTCTATTACGTGATGCCGTTCATCGACGGCGAAACGCTCCGAGCCAAGCTCGACCGCGAAACGCAACTCGGCATCGACGAGGCGGTGAAGATCACCGTCGCCGTGGCAGATGCATTGGACTACGCCCACCGCCACGGCGTGATCCACCGCGACATCAAGCCCGAGAACATCCTGCTGCACGACGGCCGGCCGATGGTGGCCGACTTCGGCATCGCGCTGGCGCTCTCGGCCGCGGCCGGCGGCCGGATGACCGAAACCGGCATGAGCCTCGGGACGCCGCACTACATGAGCCCCGAGCAGGCCACTGCGGAAAAGGAAATCTCGGCCCGGTCCGACGTGTACTCGCTCGGCAGCGTGCTCTACGAGATGCTCACCGGCAATCCGCCGCACACCGGCGCCTCGGCCCAGCAGATCATCATGAAGATCGTGACCGAGGAGGCCGCCCCGGTCACCAAGCTGCGGAAGGCGGTGCCGCAGAACGTCGCGGACGCCGTGGCCAAGTCGCTGGAGAAACTGCCGGCGGACCGCTTCGGCACCGCCGCCGAGTTCGCGACGGCACTGGCCGATCCGGGCTATGCCTCCTCCGCGGTGGGAGCGACGCGCGGCACGGCGAGGGCCGGAGGGCCGGCGGCCCGCCGCCGGCTGTCGGTGGGAGTGGCCGCGGCGGCCGGCCTGGCGCTCGCGGTGCTGGGCCTCGTGACAGGGTGGGCGCTATGGCACCCGCGTGCCCCGGAGGCGCTACCGGTCGTCCAGCGATATGCGGTCGCCCTGCCGGACAGCGTGAATTTCGAGAACCTCAACGGGAGCTCGATCGCCATCGCCCCCGACGGGTCGGTGTTCGCCTATACCTCGCGGGCGGGCCTGATGCTGCGCTATGCCGACCGGCTCGATGTTGTACCGGTGCCCGGTGGGCGCCGCGGTGATGGACCGTTCTTTTCGCCGGACGGCCAGTGGCTCGGCTTCACGGACGGAAGGCGGGTGGTCAAGGTGCCCCTCGCCGGCGGGGCGGCGGTCACCATTTGTGATTCGTGCGTCGGCTACTCGTTCAACTGGGCCGGTGACGACACCATCCGATACCATACCGCCCCCTCCGAAAACGTGAACTTGCGAGTGCTGATGGCGGTCTCGGCCCGCGGCGGACGGCCGCGCGAGATCGCGCGGCCCGACAGCGGCTCGGGAGAGCTGTTCCGCGCGCCCATCCTCTTGCCGCACAGCCGCACGGTCCTGTTCGCGCTCTATACCGGAAAGACCAGCCGGCTGGCGGCGCTGGATCTGCGCACCGGGACCATCACCCGGTTCGACCAGGCGGGCTTTTCGCCTCAGTGGGTCGACCGGGGCTTCGTGGCCCTGAGCGACGCCGACGGCTCGCTCATCGCACTCCCGTTCGATGCGCGGCGCATTCGGCCGGCTGGCGCCCCGGTGCCCATCGCGAGGGACGTCCTCCAACCCGATCCGACGTCCTCGCAAGCCGCCGTCTCGGCCTCGGGGTCGATCGTCTACGTTCTGTCCGGCGCCAACTCTTCGCGAGAGCTGACCCTGGTGTCCCGCACGGGGGAAACATCGCCTCTCACGGCCGAGCCCAAGGCGTTCGAGGGCCCGAGCCTCGCGCCTGACGGCCGTCGCCTCGCGGTGGGGATCGCCGATTCGAAAAGTGGCAGCCGCGACGTCTGGGTGCTCGATATCGCACAGCAGGCTTGGTCGCGCCTCACGACTGACGGCATCAGCGACCGGCCCATCTGGACGCCCGACGGCCAGCGGCTCGTGTACTCGAGCAATGCCGATCTCTGGCGGATCGCCGCGGACGGGAGCGGTCGCCCCGAGAGCCTCCTCGTAGCCACCGGAAGCCGCTGGCCCGGCACCGTCACGCCTGATGGGCGGGCGGTGGTCTTCCAGGAGGCCGGCGGAGTCGCGGATGGAATCCGCGCACTGGTCTTCGATTCGGCCCCGGCGGCGCGGGTGATCATCCCTTCGGGGTTCGACGAATCGGCGCCGGTGCTGTCGCCCGATGGGCACTGGCTGGCGTACCAGGCCGATGACGCGGGCCGGATGGAGGTGTACGTCCGGTCGTATCCCATTCCGGGCGCCCGGGTGTCGGTCTCGGTGCAGGGCGGCACGGAACCCGCCTGGTCGCGGGACGGGCGCGAGCTGTTCTATCGCTCCGGAGACAGCCTGATGGTGGCCTCGGTCGCCCTGTCGCCGACCTTCGCGGTCGCCGGGCGCCGCCGCCTGTTCACCGGATCCTTTCTGAGCAGCCGAAGGTTCCGCGAGTACGACGTGACGCCGGATGGCCAGCATTTCGTCATGATCCGCGGCGGCGCGACGCAATCATCGCTCGTCGTGGTGCAGAATGTGTTCGACCGGCTGGCCTACGACCAGCGGGCGAAGCGGTGAGGGGATGACGCGTCTCACAGAAATGGACGGAGTACATCATTGACTGACCCGCTCCCCCGCCTCACCTCCGCCCTCTCCGACCGCTACCGCCTCGAGCGGGAGCTCGGCCAGGGCGGCATGGCCACGGTCTACCTGGCCCAAGACCTCAAGCACGACCGGAAAGTTGCGATCAAGGTGCTGCGGCCAGAACTCGCCGCGGTCATCGGCGCCGAGCGCTTCCTCTCCGAAATCAAGACCACGGCCAACCTGCAGCATCCGCATATCCTGGCGCTGCACGATTCCGGCGAAGCCGACGGCTTCCTGTTCTACGTCATGCCCTTCATCGAGGGCGAATCCCTGCGGGACCGCCTCACCCACGAGCGGCAGCTTCCGGTGGACGAGGCGGTGCGGATCGCCACTGAGGTGGCCGGCGCGCTGGACTACGCCCACCGGCACCACGTGATCCACCGCGACATCAAGCCCGAGAACATCCTGCTCCACGACGGCAGCGCGCTGGTGGCCGACTTCGGCATCGCGCTGGCGGTGAGCACCGCCGGCGGCGGCCGGATGACCGAGACCGGCATGTCGCTCGGCACCCCGCACTACATGAGTCCCGAGCAGGCCATGGGGGAGCGGGAAATCACCGCCAAGAGCGATGTCTACGCGCTGGGCTGCGTGCTCTATGAAATGCTGGCGGGGGAGCCGCCCTTCACCGGGCCCACGGCGCAGGCCATCGTGGCCCGGGTGATGACCGAGGAACCGCGGTCACTCACCCTCCAGCGCCGGACGGTTCCGCCACACATCGAGTCGTCGGTGCAGGTGGCGCTGGCCAAGCTGCCGGCCGACCGATTCGCGACGGCGGCGGAGTTTGCTGCGGCGTTGGCCGATCGGGGGTTTGCGTCGAAGACGACCACTGCGAGGCTGGCGCCTCCGACGCCAGGCCGGCGGCTTGCATGGCTGACACTGACTGGCTGGAGCCTCGCTGCCCTGGCGATTGCCTTCGCGCTTTGGGCCTGGAGGAGGCCGGCGCCGGTGCACCCAGCCCGACCGATGGTCCGATTTGGAGTATCGCTGCCCCGGGACGTCCAGGCCGTCGGGGCCACGGGATCCACCATCGCGTTTGCCCCCGACGGGTCGCTGATCGTGTACGTCGGCAAGGCGCCGTCGGGCCAGCGGCTCTACGTGCGGCGGATGGATCAGCCCGATCCGGTCCCGATTCCCGGCTCAGAAGGGGCTTCCCTGCCGTTCTTCTCACCCGATGGGCAGTGGCTGGGGTTTCGCCAGGGAGACAAGCTGGTAAAGGTGGCGCTCGCGGGCGGACCGGTCAGCACGATCACCAAGGTGGGAGGCGTCGCCTACGGCGCGAGCTGGGCCGGGGGCGACACGGTCGTATTTGGCTCGGATTCCGGGCTGATGGAAGTGCCGGTGGCGGGCGGCACTCCTCGCCTGATCGCCCGGCCGGACAGCGGCGAAGCCTTCCACTTCCCGGAAGTGCTGCCCGATGGCCGGACGGTCCTCTTCGGTGTCATCGGCGGCGGCACGCTGAAACTCGCCGCCCTGACCAGGAGCAATGGCCGGATCAAGCGCCTCCAGCAGCAGGGCGGTTATCCCCGCTACGTCGATGGCGGCTTCCTGGTGCTGAGCGACCCGACGGGTGTGATCTCAGCCGTCCGGTTCGACGCCAGGCGCCTGGAAGTCGTCGGCGCAACGATGGCGCTGTCGGATCAACACACGGCATCCCCTGACGGCGATGTGAATCTCGGGGTGTCCCGGACGGGAGACATCGCGTTCCAGGCGTCGACGACCGAAGGCAACCGCCTGGTCCTGGTAGACCGGAAGGGAGCAGTGCGGGAGACCGGGGCGGATACCGGGTATTACATCCACCCACGGCTTTCGCCCGACGACGGGCGCGTGGCCCTGGTGCGCTCACCCGACTTCGGCCTCACCATCACCGATGTATGGGTCTTCGACCTCAAGCAGCACACACGCACCAGGGTGACGTTTGACACGGCCGATGCCGCTCCCCAGTGGACTCCCGACGGCCGGCGGGTGGCGTACACCAAATACCCTCAGGGCGTCAGTGGACAATCCGGCCCGATCTTCACGACAGCGGTCGACGGCAGCGCCGCTCCGGAATCGCTCGTGGTGCAACCTGGGCTCTGGGTGGCGTCCAGCTTCGAGCCCGGTGGAGCCGGCCTCGTGTACTACGGTCAACCCACCTCGACCTCGAAGTACGAGATTCGGCGCACCACACTCGGCGGAAGCCCGGCTCCCCTCCCACTCCTCGCCAATGAGTTCGACAACACGAACCCGTCGCTCTCGCCGGACGGCCATTTCTTCGCGTACGCCTCGAACGAATCAGGCCAGAACGAGGTCTACGTCCGACCCTATCCGGGGCCTGGGGGGCGGTGGCAGGTCTCGTTGAACGGCGGCACCGAGCCGCTCTGGTCGCCCGCGGGACAGGAGATCTTCTACCGCAACGGCGACAAGATGATGGCCGCCGCCGTCCGCACCGCCGGGGGATTCGAGGTAGCCAGCCGACAGGAGCTCTTCACCGGCGGATACACTATTGCTCCTTTTCGGGTGCGCAACTACGACGTGACCCGCGACGGCCAGACGTTCCTGATGCTCGAATCGCTGGTAGGGTCGGAGCAGGACATCGTGGTCACGTTGAACTGGTTCGAGAACCTGGCGGGGGCGCGATGAGCGACGCCGCGGGCCGCCTCACCTCCGCCCTCGCCGACCGCTACCGCATCGAGCGGGAGCTGGGTGCCGGCGGCATGGCCACGGTGTACCTGGCGCAGGACCTGAAGCACGACCGCAAGGTCGCGCTCAAGGTGCTGCGGCCCGAGCTGGCCGCCGTCATCGGCGCCGAGCGGTTCCTAAGCGAGATCAAGACCACCGCGAACCTGCAGCATCCGCACATCCTCCCGCTCTTCGACAGCGGCGAGGCCGACAGCTTCCTCTTCTACGTGATGCCGTACGTCGAGGGCGAAACGGTCCGCGACCGGATCAGCCGGGAGAAGCAGCTTCCGGTGGCCGACGCGGTCCGGATCACCAGTGAAGTCGCCGCGGCACTCGACTACGCCCACCGCCACGGCGTGATTCACCGCGACATCAAGCCCGAAAACATCCTGCTGCACGACGGCTCCGCGCTGGTGGCCGACTTCGGCATCGCGCTGGCCGCCAGCAAGGCCGGCGGCACCCGGATGACCGAGACCGGTATGAGTCTCGGCACGCCACACTACATGAGCCCCGAGCAGGCCATGGGCGACCGCGAGATCTCGGCGCGGAGCGACGTCTACGCGCTGGGCTGCGTGGCGTACGAGATGCTGGTGGGCGAGC
>Ga0315271_10003300_pt1 | contig 10215 bp, 7 predicted proteins | sample C3_top_MG_FD_204664 | JGI IMG/M metagenome (GOLD analysis project Ga0315271, IMG submission 204664) | Sediment microbial communities from Yellowstone Lake, YNP, Wyoming, USA - C3_top | ecosystem: Environmental > Aquatic > Freshwater > Lake > Sediment | place: USA: Wyoming | collected 2017-08-01
CTTCGAAAATCGGCTCGCGCAAGACCCAACATCAGAAATGCACAGCATCAACAAAGTTTGCAAGGATTGCTATTTCTGAGAAATTTCTGATCAATATTTCTCAGATACTGGACTAAAATTATTGAGTTCATTCCTGTCATTCCAAATAATGACAACATCATGATTTGTTTATTAAACATGCCGGAAACATAAACTCGACCATGCTTGTCGAAAATCAATAAATTAATTTAAAAATCTCCTAATGTAGCCATATTCAGCTATCTTTCTGTAAACACCGGTAATCTTGCAATTACTGCGACGCATTTTTGTGCGGCATGTTCTAAATTCACTTTCGACCGAATAAACTGAACTCAGTAGTGTTTGCTTTTCTAAATAAACCGGAATATTTATTTCTTGGGCAATACAGATCCCATCAGAATCGTTTTGAAATCAGCGACAACATGGCAACGCTCGCACAATTGGCCGAATTTTCCCTGATGCACATCATCATTTTCGTGGCAACCGATGCACGTACGCACAATCACAAAGTTGGTTTCCACCGCCTGCTCATGACAAGCATAGCAATCCGGTTTTTTATGCCCACCGTCAAGCTTGAATTTGGTGCGCTTGCCGTGATCATAATCCCACGCTTTCCATGAACGCGCGTTGTGGCATGTCTCGCATTTCTTGCCCAATCGACGTTTGTGCGTCTTGTCATCGTCCTTTTTATGGCAAGAATAACAAGCGAGTGGCGTGTCCAGATAAAGCTGAGTCTGGTGACATTTCTTGCAATCTACTTTTATATGAGCGCCAAGCAAGGGGAAGCGTGTGCGCCCATGGTCGATCTTTGTCTTCCACTCTTTTTCGGTATGACAGGACTCACAGCGCTTACCCAGCTTGTCCTTATGCACATCGTCCTTCTTGTGGCAAGAAAGGCAATCCAGCGGAAGTTTCTGCTTGTATAGATGGCCAGTATGGCAGGCAATGCATTTAACCGGCCCGTGTTTGCCCTTTAAAGGATATTTCGTATCGCGAGTATGATCGAAGGTGATGGTCTTCCAGATTTTTTCGACATGGCATGCCTCACATTTAGAGCCGAAATTATCTTTATGTTTGTCATCCTTCTTGTGACAACCTATGCAAGTCGTTGCGATCTTTTCCGATCTGGATTTCACATCCGTCTTATGACAAGCCTCGCACTTGGTCGTGACGTGCTTGCCCAACAGCTTGAATTTGGTTTTTGTATCGTGATCAAAATCAATCTTCATCCAATCTTTTTCTGTATGACATGATTCGCATTTTTTCCCATATGCTCCCTTGTGCTTGTCGTCCTTGCGATGGCAAGCCACGCATTCATGCGAAACTCCCTTGTATAGACTCAAGCTGACGTGGCATTTACTGCATTTAACATCTATATGCTTCCCGATAAGCGCATAGCGGGTTTTTTCCAGACTGTGATCGAACCTAGTTTCTTTCCAGTTGCGCTCGTTATGGCAGTTCTTGCAATCGGGGCCCAAGCTGCCCTTGTGTTTATCATCCTTGCGATGGCATCCGTTGCACTCCAAGGGTGCGTCACGATATTTTTTCTTCGTCTCGTGGCAATCCTTGCACTTTACTTTTTCTGGCTTGTTGTGAGCGTCCTTCAAAGGAAAGTCGGTCTTGGTGTGGTCGAATTTTTCCGGATCCATCACCACGATCTTCGCATTTCTTCCTTTGTGGTCAGTATGGCAAACGCTGCATTCCTTCTCTTCAATCCTGCCGTGATACCCCACATGTTTCAGGACATCCGATTTCACGTCTTTGTGGCAATCTGAGCACAGCCTGATTTGCGCCTCCTTATCAAATCGGATGTGGCATTCTGTGCAAGTATCTTCCAGCTTGGCATGCCCCTGGATGACCTCTCCAGGCATCAACGCAGACTCCCCCGCCGCCAGCGATACACTAGAGAAAGACAAAAGCAAGACAAGAATAATTAGGCGCGGCAGCATCCAGAGACAATCAGTACATATAAACGGCTATAACATGAGCAATGCCGGTGATAGTCAACAACCAGACAAAAGGTGAATGCAAAATATGCCACAAACGGAACAGACGCTCATAGGATGCGAACTGGGCGGCTTGCTGCACAACACGCAGATACTCATTCACATTCAGCAAAGCCTCCTTTAAATGCTGCTTCTGCTGTTGTTTACTCCAACCCACATCTTCAGCCAAATGCTCGACAGCCCGCTTCAATTCCCAACGGCACTGTTGTACCAGAATGCGTCGCTGCCAACCCAAAGTAGAGAATCTCCAGGCACGATAGAGAAACGCTCCGTCTCGAGAAAAAACCATGTCTCTAAATTGATTTATTTTCTCGCTAACTCCTGCTGCCTGCATCACTACCGCGTCTACATTGCTGACTTTTTTCTGGTTGTCATCCATGTCTTTCTGCAATTCATCCAGGGTGGCTTTTCGGCCATACAGTCCATGATGTATGTGTTTATAAATGAAGCGCCCGATCAAGCCACTGCCCGCCACCAGCAACATCGCATACATTGCCACAGAGGCATTCAATGACTTCAAGTGGAAGGTCGAATGGAACAAGACTAACACCGGTCCCACGATGCCTAACCACATGTGCGCCTTGAACCAATAGCGCACCGCCCCCCATTCCCGTGCAAATTTCAAATGTTTACGGACTGGGTACAGCAGCATCACCAACATCATCACGCCGCCTACCAAACCAAGATACCAGCCCAAGCCGGTTCCGGGTTTGAAAAATAATTTATGCACTGAAGCTGCATAATAAACCCAAAATGCGGCAGCTATCAAAACAACGGTGGCAACCCACGCGGCCCCCCTACCGTATCTACTGATATTAACCGCACCGCCAAAAAACATTGCGATTCGTTGGCCGCGAGTACGGCGTTCGATGCGTGGTCTAGCACGGCGTTCGACGCCGGCACGATGTTCTTCGACGTGCGAATCACCAGACGTTATTGCAACATTTTGATCAGGAGGAAACTCAGATGACATATACAAACAACCCGCTTATTGCTCAAAAACCAATCAAAAAAATAAAAACTACGTTTTATTCTATCACGCGCAATATTCAGCACCCGAAATACTGAACCTGATTTGCGCCCAGATAATTGGGCCGGGGCATTGAACTACCTAGTCTTCCGGGGTAAAATGCGTACATTAAGAAAATCTAATAACCTTAAAACGTCGCCAGCCAAGTAACTTGGGCTGAAGATGACTACATAATCTCAGTTTATCGGCACGACATGGCCTTTCCGAAATATCCCCAGATGCTTTCCCATCAATTTTTATCAATATCGACAGGCCACGTATCTTGATGGACGATCAGTTATTCACCTTCCTGCTTTATGCGTTATTCCTGGCGGTGCCTATAGCCATCTTCATGTTCAATCGTTATCGCCAACTCAAGTTAGCCAAAGCAGCCTGGCATGCTACGGTAGCTTCTGGACTGATCGAACCCCCGACTCTCCATCCCTTATTCGATCCCCTTCTGTGTTTCGGCTCAGGTGCCTGCGTCACAGCCTGCCCTGAAAATGCAATCGGCATAATCGATGGAAGAGCCATGCTCATCAACCCTGCAAATTGCATCGGTCACGGCGCTTGCGCAACTGCCTGTCCTGTTGGCGCGATCAAGCTTGTTATTGGCACCGAAGCCCGGGGAGTAGACATCCCGGAGCTCAAACCTGACTTTGAGACCAATGTGCCAGGTATCTTTATCGCCGGTGAACTTGGAGGCATGGGCTTGATTAGAAAAGCCGTGGAACAGGGACGTCAGGCAATGGAATCCATCTGTAAACTTGATCGCTCTGAAGAACACCTGGATGTCGTCATTGTCGGAGCCGGCCCCGCAGGCATCTCCGCTTCACTTTCCGCAAAAAGTCACGGCCTGAACTTCATCACTATTGAACAAGAAGATACTATAGGCGGCAGCACGCTGCACTACCCTCGAGGAAAAATCATCATGACATCGCCAATGAAATTACCCATCATCGGCCCAGTCAAGGTGAATGAAATAAACAAGGAGGCGTTGCAGATCCTATGGGAAGACATAATAAAAAAAGCCGACATCAAGATAAATTTCAGCGAACGCCTAGAGAAGATAGATCAATTGGACGATAAGTTTTCCGTCGTCACCACCCGCGGCACCTACCTTACGCGTAGCGTACTTCTTTCCATTGGCCGGCGCGGCACACCGCGTAAGCTGGAAGTGCCCGGCGAAGAGCTGGAAAAAGTAGTATACCGACTGGCTGATCCGGAACAATATAAAGGAAAGCATGTATTAGTGGTTGGTGGCGGGGATTCCGCACTGGAGTCAGCACTGGCGATTGCAGAATTTTCAGACGCCACAGTGACACTGAGCTACCGCGGGAATGCTTTCAACCGCGTGAAGCCGAAAAACCGGCACCTCATTGAAACTGCAGGCGAGACCGGACGCTTATCCGTGCTGCTAGAATCAACTATCAGGGCGATTTGTTCTGACACTGTCCTGCTCGATCACAAAGGAACCGCGATGGCACTGCCCAACAATGCCATTATCGTCTGTGCGGGTGGTATCTTGCCCTCGCAACTACTCAAGGAAGTCGGGATACATGTCGAGACTCACCACGGCAAAGCCATTTAGCAATACGACTGTTCAGCGCACTTTCACACACTAGCCAGCCAAAGCCGCAGTCGTAATCCTATCCCGGTTGTGTAGCCCACCTCGACGAAGCGTATCCGTCCGTCGGGGTCGATAATGAAGCTGGCGGGCACAGCATGCACGCCCCATACACTGGCGAGACTGCCATCCGGATCATTCACCACCGAGAAGTCTATTCCCTGCTCCCGCATATGCCGTGCGACTTCTTCCGAAGTCCCACTCTGCATGGCAATGGTGATCACGGTCGAATCGTCATGTGCGATAGCAGCGATGGAACCCTGCTCAAGGCGGCAGATAGAGCACCAGCTCGCCCAGAAGTGCACCAGCACAGGCTGTACCGGATGTGCGGGTAATTTGTAAGTTTGGCCTGCGAGGGTGACGCCCTGTAGCACCGGAGCTACGCCGACAGCCATATCGCGGTGTTGCCAGACGCGGATGCCCGTGACGATCATGATGAACAGCAGTGCGTTGATGGCGTAACCGCGCCATTTGGCCGCGCGTGAATCGCGGCTGGTTTCATTTTCCATGTTTGAATTGTTCAATCTCGCGCCTGTCGCGCTTTGTTGGCCTGCCTTTGAAAGCAGGTTGCGGTAGGTCCCTGATTTGTGCGGCAATCGTAGCACGCCGTTCGCGACTCTCGTCGCTTTCGCGATAGAGTTTTTGCGCTTGCGGCGCGGGGCCGCGTTTATCGGACAAGGCCAGTACTTCAACAAGGAATTGATATTGCCCGATACGGATGTCCAGCTCGTCTCCCGGGCCAATGGTCTTGGCCGGTTTTATGCGCACTTCGTTTACCAGCACCCTGCCGCACTCCAGCGCATCGACAGCAAGACTGCGTGTCTTGAAAAAACGCGCCGCCCATAGCCATTTGTCGATGCGTAATTTTTCGGTTTCGCCGGTCACGAATTGACCTTAAAGGAATAAGGGCAGTTACTTCACGCAGTCCACGTGATACACGCGCTCACCGTTGTCTTTGTCCGACACCAAGCCGTGAATGTCGGTCTCGAAGCCGGGGAATTTTTTGTTGAAATCGCGCGCAAACTTGAGGTAATCGACTATGGTCTTGTTGAAGCGTTCACCGGGAATCAGCAATGGAATACCCGGCGGATAAGGTGTCAATAACACCGCAGTGATTCGCCCTTCCAGATGATCGATCTCGACGCGCTCGATCTCGTCGTGCGCCATCTTGGCAAACGCATCTGATGGCTTCATCGCGGGTTGCATGTCAGACAAATACATCTCGGTGGTCATCTTCGCAACGTTGTGAGCCTTGTAGGTATCGTGGATCTGCCGGCACAGATCGTGAAGGCCGACGCGCTCGTACTGCGGATACTTGGCCGCAAACTCGGGCAGGATGCGCCACATCGGCTGATTCTTATCATAGTCATCCTTGAATTGCTGCAGCGCGGTAAGCAGCGTGTTCCAGCGTCCCTTGGTGATGCCGATAGTAAACATGATGAAGAAGGAATAAAGCCCGCACTTCTCGACGATGACGCCGTGCTCGGCGAGATATTTGGTAACCATCGCAGCGGGGATGCCGGTCTCATCGAAATTACCGTTAAGGTTCAATCCCGGCGTGATGACGGTAGCCTTGATCGGGTCAAGCATGTTGAAACCGGCTGCCAGCTTGCCAAAGCCGTGCCACTTTTCCGTCGTTTTAAGCATCCAGTCTTCGCGTGAACCGATGCCTTCGTCAGCGATCTTTTCTGGTCCCCACACCTTGAACCACCAGTCCTTGCCAAACTCCTCATCTACTTTGCGCATGGCACGGCGAAAATCCATCGCCTCGGCAATACTTTCTTCCACCAGCGCGGTGCCGCCGGGTGGCTCCATCATCGCGGCGGCCACGTCACACGAGGCGATGATCGCGTATTGGGGCGAAGTCGAGGTGTGCATCAGATAGGCTTCGTTGAACACGTGATTGTTGAGCTTGCGATTCTCCGGTTCGCGCACCAGTATCTGCGAAGCCTGCGACAGACCCGCTAACAATTTGTGGGTGGACTGCGTGGCAAAGATCATCGATTCCTTGGCGCGCGGACGATGCTTGCCGATGGCATGCATATCCTTGTAAAAAGGATGGAATGCCGCATGGGGCAACCACGCCTCATCGAAATGTAAAGTGTCGATACGCCCATCCAGCATTTCCTTCAGCATTTCCACGTTGTACACCACGCCATCGTAGGTACTCTGGGTAATGGTCAAGATGCGCGGCTTCTTTGTCTTGTCCTTGATAAACGGATTCGCGTCGATCTTCTTCTGGATATTTGCCAGCTCAAACTCGGACTTTGGTATCGGCCCGATGATGCCGTAATGGTTGCGTGTCGGCCTAAGAAACACCGGCACCGCGCCAGTCATCATGATGGCGTGCAAAATGGACTTATGACAGTTGCGGTCCACCACTACGATATCGTCCGGCGCAACTGTAGAGTGCCACACGATCTTGTTCGAAGTTGAGGTGCCGTTGGTGACGAAGAACAGGTGATCGGAATTGAAGATGCGCGCCGCATTACGCTCTGATGCCGCCACTGGCCCGGTATGGTCAAGCAGCTGACCAAGTTCGTCCACCGCATTGCACACATCGGCTCGCAGCATGTTTTCGCCGAAAAACTGGTGGAACATCTGACCCACCGGCGACTTCAGGAATGCCACGCCACCCGAGTGACCCGGGCAATGCCAAGAATATGAACCGTCCTGTGCATAGTGCAGCAAGGCACGAAAAAACGGCGGCGCTAGCGAATCCAGATATGACTTGGCTTCGCGGATGATATGGCGCGCCACGAATTCCGGCGTGTCCTCATGCATGTGAATGAAGCCGTGTAACTCGCGCAGCACATCGTTGGGAATATGGCGCGATGTCCGCGTCTCGCCATACAAGTAGATTGGAATGTCGGCATTCTTGAAGCGTATCTCCTTGACGAAGGCACGCAAACTCTTCAGCGCAACCTCGGTCTCCTCCACACTGCCCGCTCCGAATTCCTCATCGTCGATGGACAACAAAAACGCCGACGCACGGCTCTGCTGCTGCGCAAACGAAGTCAGGTCACCATAACTGGTGACGCCAAGGATCTCCATACCCTCTTTTTCAATGGCATCAGCCAAAGCACGTATGCCCAAGCCGCTGGCATTTTCAGACCGGAAGTCTTCATCGATGATGATAATAGGAAAACGAAATTTCATGGCTTGCTCCCTTCAGAGACAACTAATTGGGCGGGAATGAATGAATTGGCGCGGATTGTCGCAGATTTAAGCATCGCTGCAACAGGAAATTTCTGTCGCTGAAATCTGAACTTGCAGAAAGCAGGTTACATTTTCGGCAAGGTCACACCCACCTGCCCTTGATATTTCCCACCACGATCCTTATAGGACGTTTCGCAGACTTCATCGCCTTCAAAGAACAGCACTTGTGCCACGCCCTCATTGGCATATATTTTGGCGGGCAACGGCGTGGTATTGGAAAACTCCAGCGTCACATAACCTTCCCACTCAGGCTCGAAGGGGGTGACGTTGACGATGATGCCGCAGCGCGCATAAGTGGACTTGCCGAGGCAAATGGTCAGCACACTGCGCGGAATGCGGAAATATTCCACCGTGCGTGCCAGCGCAAACGAATTAGGTGGGATGATGCAGTAATCGGCGTTGACCTCGACAAAGGAACTCGGATCGAAGTTCTTCGGGTCAACGATGGTGCTGTTGATGTTTGTGAACAGCTTGAATTCGTTCGAGCAGCGGATATCGTAGCCGTAACTCGATGTGCCGTAAGACACGATGCGCTTGCCGTTAACCTCTTTCACCTGGTTCGGCTCGAACGGTTCGATCATTTTGTGCTGCTCCGCCATGCGGCGTATCCATTTGTCTGACTTGATGCTCATTACTGTATCCTCTAAAAACGGTGCGTCATCCTTTTACAGGGGCGCGATTTTACCTAAATTCCTCGGCAGTGCGTGGGTTTTGCTACAATCATACTTTGTTAAATGAACCTTGCAATATGCCGCGTAAAATTCTCGTCACCTCCGCGCTGCCCTACGCCAACGGCAGCATCCACCTCGGCCATCTGGTCGAATACATCCAGACCGACATCTGGGTGCGCTTCCAGAAGATGCGGGGTAGCACTTGCCACTACGTCTGTGCCGATGATACCCACGGCACCCCGATCATGTTGCGCGCCGAAAAGGAAGGCATCACGCCCGAACAATTGATCGAGCGAGTATGGCAGGAGCACTATGACGATTTCAAGGCGTTCCATGTCGAGTTCGACAACTACGGTTCGACCAACTCGAGCGAGACCAAGGAATATTCCCAGGCGATCTACCGCAAACTCAAGACGAAGAACCTGATCGAGGTTCGCTCAATCGAGCAGTACTACGACCCGGTCAAGAACATGTTCCTGCCGGATCGATTCATCAAGGGTGAATGCCCCAAGTGCCACGCCAAGGATCAATACGGCGACAATTGCGAAGTGTGCGGCGCGGCCTATGCACCCACCGATCTCATCAGCCCCTACTCCGCAGTATCCGGCGCGAAACCGGAACTGCGCAACTCCGACCATTACTTTTTCAAACTTTCCGCCGACACCTGCCAGCAATTTCTGCGCGAATGGACACGCAGTGGTTCACTACAGCCTGAGGCCGCCAACAAGATGCAGGAATGGCTGGGTGCGGAAGGTGAAAACAAGCTCACCGATTGGGACATCTCGCGCGACGCACCCTACTTCGGATTTGAGATCCCCGATGCTCCGGGCAAGTATTTCTATGTGTGGCTGGACGCACCGGTCGGCTACATGGGCAGTTTCAGGCAACTATGCAATGATAAGGGCATCAACTTCGCCGAATTCTGGGAGGCCGACTCCAAGACAGAGCTGTATCACTTCATCGGCAAGGACATCCTGTACTTCCATGCGCTGTTCTGGCCCGCGATGCTGCAACACGCAGGATTCCGCACGCCAACCAAACTGTTCGCGCATGGCTTCCTCACCGTGAACGGCGAGAAGATGAGCAAATCGCGCGGCACCTTCATCACCGCGAGCAGCTATATCGCGCATGTGAAGAATCCTGAATATCTGCGCTACTACTATGCCGCCAAGCTGAACGGAACGATGGAGGACCTTGATCTTAGCCTCGACGATTTCATCGCGAAGGTAAACAGTGACTTGGTCGGAAAGTACATCAACATCGCCAGCCGTTGCGCGGGATTCATCAGCAAGCGCTTTGATGGCAAGCTTGGCAACATCGATTCTGCTGCCACCGCCGAATTCCAATCGGCATTCAAAAGTGGTGAGATCGCACAGTGTTTCGAGCAACGCGACTTTAGCCGTGCCCTGCGCGAGATCATGCGGCTGGCCGATGTAGCTAACCAGTACATCGCCGAAAAGAAACCTTGGGAACTGACGAAACAGGATGGCAAGGAAGCCGAGTTGCAAGAAGTGTGTTCGACCGCACTGACATTGTTCCGCGACCTGACCCTTTATCTGAAGCCCATCCTTCCCGAATTGGCCATACAAGTTGAAGCGTTCCTCAACATTCCGCCACTGGCCTGGAATGACTCCTGGGCAGCCTTGCCTGCTGGACACCGCATCA
>Ga0315271_10003301_pt1 | contig 10215 bp, 9 predicted proteins | sample C3_top_MG_FD_204664 | JGI IMG/M metagenome (GOLD analysis project Ga0315271, IMG submission 204664) | Sediment microbial communities from Yellowstone Lake, YNP, Wyoming, USA - C3_top | ecosystem: Environmental > Aquatic > Freshwater > Lake > Sediment | place: USA: Wyoming | collected 2017-08-01
ACAAATAGGTCGACCCGTCCAGGTGCTTCAACACCCTCAGCTTCAATAACGCCGGTTCAGTCTGCGATGGCGTGACGGGTGGTGCAGATGGGTATAACGGTGTTCTGGGTGCGCTGAACGGTTCATCCGGCCCTGACTTCCAGTTCCAGGCCGACGCCAACCAGTCGATTACTCAATCCGTTCCGGAACCCGGCACGGTGGCGATGGTGGGACTGGGTCTCACGCTGTTGGGTCTCGGTGGCGTGCGTCGCCGCAAAGCGGCGGCCTAAGTAGCTGTCCCAACTTGCAGGCACGATCAAGCCGCAGCCTCTGGCTGCGGCTTTTTCTTGCCTGCTATTTATCCGGCTCGAAGGGGATGACACAGCCGGAACCGGGTACTGCGCCGACTGACCGTCGTGTCTGCGTAGACGGGGCTACTCCAGCGCCTGTCCGGAACGCAAACGGCGTGCCGGAACGCCTCCCCATACTTCATCCGGGCCTATCCTGGTGCCCTTCGGCACAACCGCTCCGGTTGCGACGATGGCATTGTCTCCGATCGAAACACCCGACAGTACAACGGCGTGCGCCCCAATCGTCACGTTGTTGCCAATGTGTATCCGGTAATGCGCCAAGCGTCTTCCTTCGATCACATGAGGCACGAGCAGGGCATATTGACCAACAATTGAATTGCAGCCGATTTCGATGAAGGGCGGATCCAGCATGATCCCCGAACTGTAGGTGTTTGCCCCGAGTCGCGCACCCAACGCCAGGTAAATGAGCCGCATGAGGGGAACCGGCATTGCGCCGCTGCGCATCAATGGATAAAACAGGATCAGATAGAACAACAGGTAGACGTGGTAGCTAAATTCCTCTCTTGATTTTTCAGCAATCTCGCCTTCTCTGAGAGGCATGAAAAACATGAATAGCCGATAGACCACAAACGCGTACAAATAGAAAAGCAGCACCGACGCCGCAACGAGCGCCACCCCCCGGAAATCCCCCAACGCAAGGCCTCCGGGCAGATGCTTGGTGGTGAATAAAGCCAGGCCGAATATGCCCGCAAATAGCGCCAAAAAGGTCAAGATTTCGGCGATGCCTATTTTTCGCATGAAAACTCCTTGGGAAACTTGCCAACGGTTCGTTTCTTGTCGATCAGATCAATCACCTCTTCGAACCTGCTTTGCGACGGGTGAACCGAAATACACTGCATCAGTCGCTGAGATGCTTCTGTATACCTCATGTTTCCCAGAACCTCACTCACCATCCCGGCGATCCGCTCCGCCGTTATCTTTCCAGATCGAATCATCTGTCCCGCACCTGCCGCTTCGATGTATTGCATATTCAAATATTGATCCAGGTTGGACGGAATACCGATAATCGGCTTGCCGCATGCAAGCGCCTGATAGCAGGTTTGGCTCCCGCCGTTGGAAATGACCACAGATGCACGTTGTGCGGCGGCTTCTCCAGGCAAATAGTCGGCCACATAGGCATTCGACGGGCAATCCTTCGGTTGCCACTTGCCTGCACTCGCAGCGATTATGGTCAAAGGCGCGGTTGCTAGCGCCTTGAGTATTGTCGACAGCAGGTTTCCATTACCCGAACTGCCAAGCGTCACGTATACGATAGGCTTGTCATCGGGCAGCATATTCCACCAAGTCGGCAGCGATCCAGCCGGAGACCACAAGGTTGGGCCGACATAATGATGCGTATCTGGTAGTTCATACGTGGGGATCAGTTGCGGAATGTCGGCGTATAGCGTGTGGTCCGCATCCGTGTAAATGCGCGCCAAGTTGAGGCCAAGCGAGGGCAAACCATACTGTTTACGCAACTGGTTCAGGGGGAGCGCATGGTAGCGAAAGGCGACAGGACCCATCAGGTCAAACAATCGCTGGCCAAGTTTCACCCCCGTGAACGTAAGCAGGGGCAGTTCGGGCACAATAAAACGCGGCTTGGCATAGGGACTCCAATAGGCGTTACTGATCGTGATATAGGGTTTGGCTGCAAGCCTGGCGCTTACTGAAAGCGAAAGGCGGAAATCCCCCACAATAATGTCCGGCTGACACGCTTCGATCAATTCCAGATCGGCGCTCACATAAGCGGCTAGCGTCGCCTTGCTGTAAAGCCGTTTTCCGCTCGCCAGTAATTTGAGAAATTCCCCGTTTGAGATGGAGTCGATGGTTAATACTTTGTATCGGGATGTATCCAGAAGGCTGTTGTAACGGGAATCACAAGCAAAAAAAACCTCATAACGTGCCGGGTCAAGCATCCGCGCCAAAGCCAGGGGGCGCGCGACATGCGCCAAAGTAACGGCTTCGGCTATAAACAGGATTCGCCGCTTGCCGGAAACCGTCTCGATCATCTACGCCCAACTCCTTTTCATGGCTGTCAATGCTTCAGTCTCATTGTTCAACCTTACTGCACAGCATCTTATTGCGTCGCTGGTTTGCCGCCAAAAGTTGCTGGCTCAATAGCGACTGATTCTAATCACAGGTTCTGTGAACCTATAATGCGGCATGAGCCTCACGAACACGCTTACATGCAGGGGTTACTGATGGGACGTATTTTAGGCTGTGTTGCCGACATTAAAATAGCGCTGCGCAATCTCACCCGCAATCGGCGGCGTTCCCTCACCGCACTACTTATTGTTGCTATTGGCGTCGTTTCCATGGTTCTTGCCGAGGGATTCATCCAGTGGATTTTCTGGGCGATGCGGGAAGGGACGATCCAGTTCCAGTCCGGCCATATTCAAGTCGTGCGTCCAGACTACTTCAGCAAGGGCGTTGCCAACCCTATGGACTATCTCCTGCCTGCGAAATCAACGGTTGTAACCAAACTGGAATCTACACCCGGGGTCAAATTGGTCGCGCCGAGGCTTAAGGTTACCGGCCTCATCAGCCACGGCGAAACTACCGTGGCCTTCCTGGCGGAAGGCGTCATCCCCGCCAAGGAGGCCGAGCTCAGCAAGGGGCTGAGTATTGTCAAGGGTCGCAACCTGTCTGACCCGACTGCATCTGAAGTTATCCTGGGGCGCGGCCTTGCCCGTAACCTCGGAGTTGGGCCGGGCGATACGGTGGCATTGCTGGCAAACACTTCAAGTGGCGGCATGAATGCGATCGAAGCCAAGGTTGCGGGGATATTTACCAGCACCAATCAGGCTTACGACAATGCCGCCTTGCGGCTGCCGATTGCCCAGGCACAATCGTTGTTGCGGGTTCAGGGGGCGCACACCTGGTTGGTGTTGCTCGACGAAACGGAACAGACCGATCATTTTCTGGGGCAGTTCCGCGCCCGTTTTACGGACAAGAAAGATCAACTGGAGTTTGTGCCGTGGTATGCGCATGCCGATTTCTACAACAAGACAGTCGCCCTTTTTTCACAGCAGATCAATGTGCTTCGGTTGATTATCGGCCTGATCATCGTTCTGAGCATTTCAAACATGCTCATCATGAATGTGATGGAGCGCACCGGCGAAATCGGCACCCTGCTGGCGATCGGTCTCAAGCGCAACAAGATCTTGCAGATGTTTGCCACCGAGGGATTATTGCTTGGCTTGGTGGGCGGCTTGGCCGGAATTGCCTTGGGCTATGCACTGGCTGAGCTGATTTCGTCGATCGGCATCCCTATGCCACCGCCACCTGGCATGGAAGAAGGCTATACAGGCAAAATTCGCATCACGACGGGCTTGTTGCTCAGCGCATTCCTGATCGCGGCCATCACCACCTTGCTGGCCGGCCTCTACCCGGCATGGAAGGCGTCGCGCCAGCAGATCGTGAACGCTTTGCGACACAATATTTAAGGCTGTCTGCTGCCATCATGTTCAAGCTCGCCTTTCGTAACATCTTTCGCAACCGCGCGCGCACCGCGCTGACGCTGGCCGCCATCATCTCCGGCGTGACCGCCATCATCGTGAGCGGGGGGTTTGTCGAGGATACTTTTGTGCAGTTGCGGGAGTCGACCATACACTCGCGCCTTGGTCACTTGCAGGTGTTTCGCCAGGGTTATCTGGACTATGGCCAGCGCGATCCTTCGCGTTATCTGATCAGCCAGCCCAAACCGGTGATCGACGCTCTGCGGCCACTTCCCCATGTCAAGGAGGTGATGGCTCGGCTGAACTTCTCCGGGCTGGCTAACAACGGCCAGGCCGATCTGCCGATTATTGGCGAAGGCGTGGAGCCGGGCAAGGAAGCCCGCCTGGGAACCGCCACCACTCTGGTGGCCGGACGCGCGCTGGCGGATTCGGACAGGTTTGGCGTCGCCATTGGCGAAGGCGTTGCCACGGCGCTGCAATTAAAGCCTGGCAGCTACCTGACCCTGATGATCAATACCCCGGAGGGTGCGTTGAACACCCTGGAGTTTCAGGTGGTGGGCGTATTCCGCACTTTCTCCAAGGACTACGACGACCGGGCGCTCAGAATCCCTCTGGCGGCGGCTCAGGAGCTGTTGTTCACGCCTTCCGTCCACAGCCTGGTCGTGTTGCTGGATGACACCGACGCCACCGACAAGGTGGCAGACACCGCCAAGGAAATGCTTGAAAAACAGGGCTACGAAGTCAAGCCATGGCACCAACTGGCAGATTTCTACAGCAAGACGGTAGAACTCTACAAACGCCAGTTTGGGGCGCTCCAGTTCATTATCCTGGTGATGCTGGTGCTCAGCGTGGCCAGCACCATCAACATGGCAATCTTTGAGCGCACCGGCGAATTCGGCACGCTGCTGGCCATGGGCATTCGAAGATTTGAAATATTCAAGCTGGTGCTGGTTGAAAACATCCTGCTCGGATGCGTGGGCGGTGTACTCGGTGTCATCGTCGGGGTCGTCCTTGCCGGCATTATTTCCGGCATAGGCATCCCGATGCCGCCGCCGCCCGGTTCGAGCATGGGTTATACCGCCTACATCCGCGTGGTGCCCTGGGTGCTGTTCGCGGCAGCCGTAATCGGCATGCTGGCCACCCTGGTGGCGGCTGTGCTACCCGGACGGCGCGCGTCGCGGCTTGCGGTGGTGGACGCCTTGCGCCACAACATCTGAATGCCGGCTGATCCGTCAAGCTGCGGGCGGCTTAACGGCTCAGTTTCTTCAGGTAATCCTTGGTGAAGATTTTGTCCGGCAAGTCGCGTTCCACCATGTTGCTGTACTCCAGAACCGAGCGATTGCCGTGGCGCAAGGCATCCTCGACCACCAACTTTGTCGGTCGGGTTGCTCCGCCCAGATTCTGGAATTCCTGGTAATAAGCGGTTTTAAGCAGGCGCCCGGATAACGCGTAAAACTCGGCTTTGTATGGTCGGCTGTTGCCTGCATTGACCCAATACAGCACCCGGCCATACGTTACCCACCGATCGGCAGCGTCCAGTTGCAGGACTTGATAAGTCTCGCCCTCGATTTTTTCCTTGCGCAGGATTTTAGGTTCGTAATCCCCTGCGAAATTGGCTCGCGCCAGGTCGCCGTTGGCCACTTGCCCGGTGAGCCGCTGCGACAACGGCAGCCGGATCGGCTGCGACAGATTGGGCAAAAAAGCCCACAAATCATGCTCGCGCATCAGCAGAATCTGATTGCGATCAATCGCGGGGGCGGTGGTTTGCACCAGGGTCTGGCTATTGCCTTTGGACAGGATGCGATAGGAACGTTCTTCCGGTTCGCTATCGGGTGCGCTCGTGGTAATGACGATATCGACCTGGAAGCCTCCTTCCGGAAATCGGATGCGATCGGCGCGCAGCAGGAGTTCGCGTGCCAGCGTGTCTTCAGCCGGCGCATCGGCAGCCAAAATCTGGCCACCGCATGCCGCAAGCAATAGGGTCGCGACACCCAATCGAGCCATGGCTCTCCCAAGTCGCCGCAGGAGAAGGGTAAACGGTAAGCGGGGGGGCGAAACGGTGTGCATATGTCATCCTTGGCTGAAGTCTGAGCCCGCCATTATCGGCTAATATGTTGACTGCTTCAGGTGCGTCCTGCTCATCTGCGAACCAGTCGCTTGAAAAACTTGGGTTAACCCTCCATGGCCAAACTCCTGATCCACGAAGACCGGCAGCCGCTGCGCGAAGTCCGTTTATACAAAGCCCGCATCAGTATCGGGCGCGCGTCGGAATGTGAAATCCAGTTGTCATCAAGCGGGGTGAGCCGCAAGCACGCCCTGATCACCCGCGAGGGCAAGGCATTTTTCATTGAAGATCCGGGCAGCACCAACGCGATTTTCCTCAATCACAAAAAAATCCAGCGCGCCGAACTGACACACGGCGACCATATCGGCATTCATCATTTCATGCTGGAGTTTTCCAACGACGACACCGAGGATAGTGCGGCCTATAACATCGTGCAGGTCGAAAATGTCAGCAAGGAATATGCGCTCGGCAAGCAGACGGTGACGGCATTGCAGCATGTGTCGCTCGCCATTGCCAAGGGCGAATTTATGGCTCTGGCCGGCCCCTCCGGCAGCGGTAAATCGACATTGCTGAACATGATCGGCTGCATCGACACGCCCAGTTCGGGGCGTATTTCCATCGAGGGCAAGGACATCGGCGGCAAGTCACCCGACGAACTGGCCGACCTGCGTCTGGACACGCTCGGCTTCGTGTTCCAGACTTTCAACCTGTTGCCGGTGTTGTCAGCTCGGGAGAATGTCGAATATCCCCTGCTGCAAAAGCGTGATCTGGACAAGTCCGAGCGGCACGATCGCATTGAACATTACCTCAAGGTTGTGGGTCTGGAGCGCTATGCCCACCATCGCCCGAATGAGCTCTCCGGCGGCCAGCGCCAGCGCGTGGCCATCGCGCGCGCCCTGGCAACGCACCCCAAGATCGTGCTGGCAGACGAACCCACAGCCAATCTCGATCACAAAACCGGCGAAGACATCCTCCGGCTGATGAAGCAACTGAACCACGAAGAAGGGACTACCTTCATTTTTTCCACTCACGACGCACGGGTCATGGAAATGGCCGACCGGGTGATCGAACTGGCCGACGGCCAGATCATGGAACAGGAAATATGAAGCCTGCTTATTATTTGCGGAAAAGTTGTGCCGCTCACTTCTGCTTGCTAACCGGCGCGTTGGTGGGACTGTTGGCAGGCAATGCACCGGCTGATGCCGCCGACAAGAACAAGGCCGTCGACGCGCAATCGATCGACGACCTGTTTGGCAGTCCGCCGCCTGCGGCCAGGAAGCCCAAGGCCGCGCCGGTCGCCCCCGCCCAGGAATCGGCCGCTCCGCCGCCCGGCCCGGCGCCTGCCGCGGCCGCACCCCAGACCCCACCCGCGACCGCAATGCCTGCTCCCCTGCCCGCCCCGCTCGAAGATTTCGACCAGGCGCAATCCGGATCCGCACCGCCGACACTGGCCGGTTTTGTCGAGACCGACCTGGCTTATATTTTTGCTGGCGCGAAGCATTGGTCGAACTTCAACAACACGCTCGACTTGTCCGCTCAGGGTCATACCGTGAATGGAATAGGCTGGAAGCTGAGCGGACGGGTTAATTACAACCCGATCTACAATCTCAGCGATTTTTATCCCAGCTCGGTCGGCGAGGATGAAACTTTCGACGCCATGTTCCGCGAGACCTATATCGACCTTGCCGCAAACGACTGGGAATTCCGCCTGGGGCGCCAGAACATCGTGTGGGGCGAGATGGTCGGGGTGTTTGTTGCCGACGCGGTATCCGCCAAGGATCTGCGCCAGTTCATCCTGCCCGATTTCGACATGATCCGGATTCCGCAATGGGCGGCGCGCGCCGAGTATTTTTCCGGTGATTTTCACGCCGAAGGCGTGTGGATTCCCTACATGACGTATGACAACATCGGCGTGCCGGGGATGGACTTCTATCCTTTCGACCCGCCTGCGGTTCCCGGTTTTCAGTCCGTTATCGCCAAGGAACAGCAACCCCATGGATGGGACGATTCCGCCTATGGCGCACGGCTGTCCTGGATCAAGGACGGCTGGGATGGCTCGGGTTTCTATTACTCCACCAATGATCCGACCCCGGCATACGCGCGGCAGGTAACGCTCGCCACCATCACCTACACGCCCATCCACGAGCGCATCTACCAGTGGGGCGCCACCCTGGGCAAAGATCTGGGGTCGATGGTGCTCAAGGCCGAAGCGCTGTATACGCGCGACCGGCTGGTCTTCACGTCTGACCCCCAGGAAGCCGACGGGTTGGTTCAGCAAAATATCTTCGACTACATCGTCGGACTGGAATGGAGTTTCCCGCAGGAAACACGCTTCAACGTGCAGTTTTTCCAGCGCTGGTTTCCCAACTACGATCAGGCCATCGTGGCGGACGAACTTTCCAGCGGCGTCTCGCTGCTGCTCAGCACCCAGGCGCTACATCCCCGGCTGGAACCCGAAATCCTGCTGATCAGCAGTCTGAGCCGCGTGGACTGGATGGCGCAGTTCAATCTGGCCTGGAAACCCGGCGGCGATTGGCGTCTGGAAACCGGTCTCGCTTTTTTTGGCGGCAGCACCGAAACCGGGCTGTTCGGCAACTTCGATCACAATGACCAGATTTACACCCGCGTGCGTTACAGCTTTTGAGTGTCGGGGTGAGCCCGCGTCAGCCGCTCCACAGGCAAACGCAGGGAACGGCTGACGGCGGCTTTTCCGTTGCCGATCCGCCCCAAAAAAACCACCTGACTGACAGGCGCATCCTGCAAGATGGCGGCAAGTCGCTTGCCCAGCCGGGCTGCCTTTTCCACGATGCTCGACAACTGGCTGAACACGATCCCGGCTCGCGCATAACGGCCAAATATCAACGGTGTCATTTCCGGTTGCAACTGCAAGCCCAGGCTGGTGGCTGTCAGCCAGAAACGCTGCACGGCGCGCCCTGCCGCCACATAATCGTCCAGGGTTTGCGGCGGCCACTTCGCCAGCAAGGCGAAATGCGCTGCGCAGAAATAGCCGGGGAGCAAATCCAGTTCAATTCGCGGTGTTAAATGTCCAGCCAGATAGGTGTTGAAGAATTTGACCCGCTGCCAGCTCGCCATCACCCAGCGCATCAATTTGAGCGTCATCGCGTCCAGTCCGAGCGCCTGATCGGGTACCCGGTCTTCGCTGAACCGCGACTGCCACGCGATGATGTCGCGGTGTACGGCGTAGGCTTCCGGCATGGTGAGCCGCAGCTTGGCGTTATCGAACATCAACTTGGCCAGCCGTCCGCGCTGGGTTCCCGTTTCAAACCAGCGCACGCCAAAAGCTGACCCAATCGCATCCTGCAGCGCCTGCTTTTGCGGCGCAGTCAGCGGCATGATGCGCATGGGGCGGCGCTGCACGGAACGGCGCTGGACGTGCGCCAGCAAGGGATCGGGTACGACCTGGCTATCCTGCACCAATGCCACCTCAAATTCCGGGCGCGTGTCCGGCGTGCCGGGGCGGCGATCGAACACCGTTCGCAGACCGTGTGCGCTGGCCGCAATGGTCAGCGTCTCGAACAATGCGCCCACGGCGATCTGGCTGGAGTGGCCGTCCAGATCATAGACACAATGGTCGCGGGTATCGAATGCGTGAATGATGAAATGATGGCCATCGATCACTTCAAAGCGCCATGGCTGGGTGTTGTCGCCACTCGGCGCCCAGCGAGCCCACTCGAGGATGTTGGCAAGAGGTTGGGGTGCGGGCATTTTTTAGAGTCCCAGCTTACGCTTGGCTAGTGCAATGAAAAGACGCTGCAGCGGGTTACGATTGCCCCACGGCCGCCAGGTCAATGCCAGCTTGTTAAGGTAGGCATCGAAGTGATAACCCCTGGGGGCAGCACGTATCGGGCCTCGGTCAAGGAGGATTTTCAAGGCCTCGGTCGCCGCAACTCCGGCACAAAGCTGGCACGCCATGATGGTAGACGGCCCCTTGCGGTTGGCCAGATCGATTCTTGAAGGGTCAACCAGGTAACCCATATGCAAATGGGCGGGTGCGAGTCCCAACAGGAAACGCAGCGGCATCTCGGCTTCAGAGCCGTCTTCGAAGCGAAAGTATTCTTCAAAGCGCATCCCATCCGGCAAAAAACTCAGTACCGCTGCACTTATGCCCAGGGGGGCTGCGGTTATGGCGGGTATCCCTTTGCTGTAACAAGCAGCGAACACCTCTCGGCGCGCCTGGAAAGCAAAGAAATCGAGTCCGTCTATATAAAGATCAACGCCGTCCAGAAAGGCATCCAGATTGTCTGCCGTCACGCCGTCGGTGAACCCCTTGATTTCGAGTTCCGGATTGATGTCATGCGCCTGTCGGGTCATGACCTCCAGCTTGCTTTGGCCGAGAGTGCTG
>Ga0315271_10003302_pt1 | contig 10211 bp, 8 predicted proteins | sample C3_top_MG_FD_204664 | JGI IMG/M metagenome (GOLD analysis project Ga0315271, IMG submission 204664) | Sediment microbial communities from Yellowstone Lake, YNP, Wyoming, USA - C3_top | ecosystem: Environmental > Aquatic > Freshwater > Lake > Sediment | place: USA: Wyoming | collected 2017-08-01
GTATATTTCAGTGCACTTCTTATATAACTCGTTTTCTATAAAATCTAAGCAATACTGATGGAAAGAACCTAAAAGAGATCGAAAGCGATTTATGAACATTACGCCGCTTTTCCGCACGGGGTGGGTGCCATTCGGCATCTTTTTAATAACCAACTATACAGGCAAAAAAAATGCATATCGAAGATATTAAAAGACAACCTATTAGTGAATTGACAAAAATGGCCAAGGAACTGGATGTCCCCGGCGCCAGTGGCCTGAGAAGGCAGGATCTGATTTTTGCGATTCTGCAGACGCAGGCCGAAAAGAACGGCGTTATTTCGGGATCCGGCGTCCTGGAGATCCTGCCGGACGGGTTTGGATTTTTACGAGCGGTTGATTACAACTACCTCCCCAGTCCGGACGACATCTATGTTTCGCCCTCGCAGATCAGGCGCTTCAGCTTGAGAACGGGGGATACCGTCTCCGGAGAGGTAAGACCGCCGAAAGAAGGGGAGAAGTACTTCGCGCTGCTGAAGGTTGATGATGTCAATTTCGAGAGCCCGGAAGCGGCGCGCGACAAAATTCTCTTTGACAACCTGACGCCCCTTTACCCGGATGAGAAGCTGAATCTCGAACACGATCCGGAGAATTACTCCACGCGCATCATGGATCTCTTTACTCCGATCGGCAAAGGGCAGCGCGGTCTGATCGTCTCTCCGCCCCGCGCCGGGAAAACGGTCCTGTTGCAGGACATCGCCCACAGCATCACCGCCAACCACAAAGAAGTTGTCCTGATGGTTTTGCTGATCGACGAACGGCCCGAAGAGGTGACGGACATGCAGCGCAGCGTGGCGGGGGAGGTTATCTCCTCCACCTTCGACGAACCGGCTACCCGTCACGTCCAGGTTGCCGAAATGGTGATCGAAAAGGCGAAACGGCTCGTGGAACACAAAAAGGATGTCGTCATCCTGTTAGACAGCATCACCCGTCTGGCCCGCGCCTATAACACGGTTGTCCCTCCTTCCGGGAAGGTGCTCTCCGGCGGCGTGGATTCCAACGCCCTCCATAAGCCGAAGCGCTTCTTTGGCGCGGCCCGGAACATAGAAAACGGCGGCAGCCTGACGATCATTTCCACCGCCCTGATCGATACCGGCAGCCGGATGGACGAGGTCATCTTCGAGGAGTTCAAGGGAACCGGCAACATGGAGCTGCACCTTGACCGTCGCATCGCCGATCGCCGGGTTTTCCCCGCTTTCGATCTGATTCGCTCCGGAACGAGAAAGGAGGAGCTGCTCATCCCGAAGGCCAATCTCAACCGGGTATGGATCTTGCGGAGGCTGCTCCAGGAGATGAATCCGGTCGATGCCATGGAATTCATCATTAACAAGATTCGCAAGACGGACAACAATAAATTGTTTCTCGATTCGATGAATTCGTAAGCGGATTTTTACAAGTTCCGGAGGTGCGGGGCAGACCGGCCCGGTTTTATGAGCATGAAGCTGCGCTTTTTGAACATTAAAAGGCGTTTTGCTGGAACGAAATAAATAAAGCTTGAAATTCGCTTGGAAATGACTATAATCCCTGATTCGCCCGGACGATAAGAATGGGGTGCGGAGCAGGGGAGGAAGTTTTTTTTACAGGGTTTCTGACTGAACGCCTAAGGCTGAAAAGTCTGGAAGCGGAAGATTAATGAAAAGGAGACATACAGACATGAAACAGGGAATACATCCCGAATATAAGGAAACAACGATAAGCTGTGTTTGCGGCAATGTCATCGAGACCAGGTCAACCAGGCAGGATATCAAGGTGGAAGTCTGTTCCCAGTGCCATCCCTTCATGACCGGCAAACAAAAGATTGTCGATACGGCGGGACGGGTGGAGAGGTTCAACCGCAAGTATGCGGGATTCGAGAAAAAGGCGTAAACCTTTATCGGCATAGGCGCCACCTTCCCCACGGATTTTCCCCACCCTGGTTGTCGCCGGAGCAGGGAGTTTTCATCGTGGTGGCGCTGCCGTTGCCAAATAACGTTCCAGACGCAAACAGCCGGTGACAGTCGCCGGCTGTTTGCGTCTGGAACTGACCGGTTTGTCAGGCGACTGGTCCGTTCATTTGAAGAGTGGAGCGCAATGTTTTCAAGACTTAAAGAAATCGAAGCCCGGTACCGGGAGCTGGAACAGTTGCTCAGTGACCCGGCTGTGCTCGGCAATAACGTCCTGTATCAGAAGTACGCCAAAGAGCATTCCACTCTCCTGCCGCTTGTCGAGACCTTTCGCGCCTATGAAAAAGCCGTTTCCCTGCTGCAGGAAGATCAGGCGCTCCTGCAGGGAAATGATGAAGAATTGCAGGCAATTGTCAGGGAAGAGATTCCCCGGCTGAAAGAATCCGTGGCAGCCCTGCAGGAAAAGCTGAATTTTCTCCTGTTGCCCCGCGACCCCAACGACGAAAAAAATGTCTTTCTGGAAATTAGGGCCGGCACCGGCGGGGATGAGGCGGGACTTTTCGTTGAGGATCTCTTCCGGATGTACGCCCGTTTTGCGGAAGCCTCCGGCTGGAAGGTGGAAATTATCAGTAGCACGCCCTCCGGCGGCATGGGAGGCTTCAAGGAGATCATTGCCCTGATTGCGGGGCAGGGCTCCTACAGCCGGCTTAAATACGAAGGCGGCGTGCACCGCGTCCAGAGGGTGCCGGTGACGGAGGCGCAGGGCAGAATTCATACCTCCGCGGTCACGGTGGCCATCCTCCCGGAGGCGGAAGAGGTTGAGCTGAACATCGACCCGAACGATTTGAGAATAGACGTCTATCACTCCAGCGGTCACGGCGGGCAGAGCGTCAACACCACGGATTCGGCGGTCCGCATTACCCATCTGCCGACGGGAATGATCGTCACCTGCCAGGATGAAAAATCGCAGCTCAAGAACAAACACAAGGCGATGAACGTCCTGCGCTCCCGGCTGCTCGATATCGCCGTCCGGGAACATGACGCCGAGATCTCGGAAACGCGCAGAAACCAGGTGGGAAGCGGGGATCGCAGCGAACGGATCCGAACCTACAACTACCCCCAGGGCAGGGTGACCGACCACCGGATTGGACTGACTTCTTACAACCTCGAAGGTTTTCTCAGCGGCGATCTGCAATTCATGATCGACGCGCTGACCACCCATTTTCGGACGGATGCCTTGAAGAAGGCGGCCCCGTGACGAATTTTCCATCCCGAAGCCAGACTGAACGGTAACCCTTAATCAACCGATAGTTTGCGGGAAGTTATGGACATTAAAACGCTCCTTGCCGGCGCTGCTCATGAACTCGTGTTCTGCGGGAGCGCTTCGCCCCGTCTTGACGCCGATTTGCTGCTGATGCACCTGCTGAAGATCGACCGTGTTCGGCTATTGGCATATCCGGAGCGGGACATAACGGATGAACAGGCAGCAGCTTTCAGGGGGCTCCTCGAAAGACGGAAGAAGGGTGAGCCGGTTTCCTACATTATCGGGCAGAAGGAGTTTTGGAACCTTCGCTTCATGGTGACCCCCGCCGTGCTGATTCCGCGGCCGGAAACGGAATGCCTGCTCGAAGAGGTTTTGCGTTTTTACTCCCCCCCCGGAAAAAATCTGCGTATCGGCGATATCGGAACGGGAAGCGGCATTATCGCAATTGTGCTGGCCGGAGAACTTCCGGAGGCCCGGGTGGTGGCGACGGACATTTCCGCCGGGGCGCTGGCCGTGGCCGGCAGCAATGCCCTGCTTCACGGAGTTGCCGGGAACATTGCTTTTCTGCAAGCGGATATTTTTCAAGGCATTTACGGCGATTTTGACGTCATCTGTTCCAATCCCCCCTATATAACCACCGAAAAATACGCGTTACTGCCGGAGGGAATCCGCAATTTTGAGCCCCCCGAGGCGCTGCTTGCAGGCCAGGACGGATTGTCTCTGTACCGGAAAATTATCGCGGAAGGGGCACGCCGCTTAAAGCAGGGCGGCCGCATCTTTATGGAAACAGGCGAGGATCAGAAAAACGCGGTTATCTCCCTGCTGCAGGAAGAGGGATGCTACGCGGATATCTATTGCCGTAGCGACTACGGAGGGATGGATCGCGTCTTGTCGGCAAGAAAGAGATAGGATATAAGGTCGCATAAGGAATATTCAGACGCAATTGCCGGTGCAGGGGAGGTAATTGTAAAACATTTTGTCCTACCCGCCTGCTTTTATCGGGCAGGACAGCATTCATTGCCTCAGGGGAACAATAATGGATAAAATAGAGATTATCGGCGGGCGGAGGCTGCAGGGCGAGGTGCGGATCAGCGGGGCGAAGAATGCCGCCCTGCCGGTGCTGGCATCGGCGCTCCTCGTCGATGGCTGGAACACCTTTCACAACATCCCCGATCTGGAGGATATCAAGACGATCCGCACGCTTCTGGCAAGCTTCGGGGTGAAAAGCGAAGGCGGGCGCACGCTAAGGATCAATGCCGGTGCAATCACCAACTGCGAGGCCTCGTATGATCTTGTCCGGAAGATGAGGGCCTCCATCCTGGTGCTTGGCCCCCTGGTCGCGAGAAGGGGCGAGGCAAGAGTTTCCCTGCCGGGAGGATGCGCGATCGGCGCGAGACCCGTCAATCTTCATGTCAAGGCGCTCAAGGAGATGGGCGCGGAGGTGGAGCTGAAGGACGGGTACATCGAGGCGAAGGCGTCGCGCCTGAAGGGGGCGACGATCTATTTTGACATCCCCACGGTCACGGGCACGGAAAACATCATGATGGCGGCGACGCTGGCCGAGGGGACAACGGTGCTGAAAAATGCGGCGCGCGAGCCGGAGATTGTCAATTTAGCCGAGGTCTTGAATGGGATGGGGGCGAGAATCCGCGGGGCGGGCACCGATGTCATCACGATCGAAGGGGTAAAAGCGCTCCACCCGGTTGAGGCGCGGGTGATCCCTGACCGGATCGAGGCGGGTACCTTTATTATCGCGGCCGGAATGACCAACGGGGATATCCGGGTTCTCGATTGCGAGCCCCGCGATCTCGAGGCGCTGACGGTCAAGCTTAGGGAAACAGGCATGGAGATAAAACTGGAGGACGGCTGCCTCCGGGTGAAAGGAAAACAGCAGATGAAGAGTGTGGACATAAAGACCATGCCTCACCCCGGCTTCCCGACGGATCTGCAGGCGCAGATCATGGCGATGATGACAATCGCCAGCGGTCTGAGCGTCATCACCGAAACGGTTTTCGAGAACCGTTTTATGCATGTAAGCGAGATGATCCGGTTGGGCGCGGACATCGTTATCGAAGGCAACAGCGCGATTGTCAGGGGGATTCCGAAACTGCACGGGGCGCCGGTGATGGCAACCGATCTGCGCGCCTCGGCATCGCTGATCCTGGCCGGTCTGGCCGCAGAAGGCAAGACGGTGCTGTCCCGCGTTTACCACATTGACCGGGGATATGAGCAGATCGAAAAGAAGCTTTCCGCCCTGGGCGCCGAGATTAAGCGTATTGCCGGATGAGTGACGAGGCCGCTTTTAAAAAATAAAGGAAGAATCTGAAATTATGAGGATAATTAAAGCTGACAGTGGGGAATTTGAGGGGTATTTCAAACAGTTAACGGGCCGCGGCCAGGTTTTTGACGCCCCGCTTTGGAACGTGGTAGGGGACATTGTCGAAGCTGTCCGCGTCCGCGGGGATGAGGCCCTCTGCGAATATACTGCCCGCTGGGATGGGTTTGCCGCAACCGCCGCAACGGTGGAGGTTGCCCCCGAGGAGTGGCAGACAGCGGCAAAGCAGGCTTCTCCTGAAGATATTGAAATTATAGGTATTTCTTCAGAACGAATTGCCCGGTTTCACGAACATCAGCGGCAGGAAAGCTGGTTTATCAACGACGAGGAGGGGGTGGAACTCGGACAATTGGTCAGGCCCCTGGAGCGGGTGGGGATCTACGCCCCGGGCGGGCGGGCCTGTTACCCCTCTACCGTGCTGATGACGGCGATTCCGGCGCGGATTGCCGGCGTGGCCGAGATTATCCTGGCCACCCCCTGCCGGGACGGGGCGCTGCCGCCGTTGATCGCCGCTGCGGCAAGGCTGGCCGGAGTTACCCGGATCTTCAAGATTGGCGGCGCCCAGGCAATTGCGGCGTTGGCCTTCGGGACAAAAGCGGTTCCCCGTGTGGACAAGATAGTCGGCCCGGGAAACCGTTATGTGGCGGCGGCGAAAAAAATGGTTTTTGGCCAGGTGGCGATCGATATGATTGCCGGTCCCAGCGAGGTGCTGGTCATTGCGGACAAAACCGGCAATGCCGCCTATGCCGCCGCCGATATGCTGGCGCAGGCGGAGCACGATGAAATGGCCGGCGCGGTGCTGATGACGCCGGAGGCGGCGTTTGCCCGCGCGGTGGGTGCGGAGTTGGAGCGGCAACTGGCGCAACTGGAGAGAAAAGAGATCGCCGCCCGGGCGCTGCAAAATTATGGGGCCGCGATCGTTACCAGGGATTTGGACGAGGCGATCACGCTGGCCAACCGTTTCGCCCCGGAACATCTGCAACTAATGGTGGAAAATCCGCGCGCCTATTTGTCCCGCCTTCGCAACGCCGGGGCGGTTTTCTTGGGAAACACCACGCCCGAGGCCCTGGGCGATTATATGGCGGGGCCGAACCATGTTCTACCCACCGGGGGAACCGCCCGCTTCGCCTCGCCGCTGGGGGTTTACGATTTTTTCAAGCGCACCAGCGTTCTCTCCTTTTCCCAAAAAGCGCTTGCGCGCTACGGCGAGCCGACCGCCCGCTTTGCCGATCTCGAAGGGCTTTACGGACACGGACGTTCCGTTCGGCTGCGCCTGAAGGCATGAGGCGAAAAAGTGAAGGTATTGATTTTTAAAGGGAGGAAAGTCCATGGCGAAAAAACTGACACGCTTTGATTTGCAGACCATGATGGAAGAGGGGCGCAAGGCCGTTTTGATAACCGCTTACGACTACATGACCGCCAAGCTGGCCGAAGAGGCGGGAATGGATATGCTCCTCGTCGGCGACAGTCTGGGGATGGCCGTCTATGGTTATCCCGGAACGGTACCGGTCACGATGGATCAGTGCATCTGCCATGCCGAGGCGGTGCGCAGAGGGGCCCCCGACACCTTTGTCATCGGCGACATGCCGTTTGGTTCCTACCATGCCGGAGTCGAGGACGCCTGCCGCAACGCGGTCCGGTTTTATAAAGAGGCCGGCGTGGACTGTCTCAAGCTCGAAGGCGGCAAGCGGGTAGCGCCGGTTATCCGGGCGATTGTGGATGGCGGCATGCTTTTGATGGGACATATCGGGTTGACCCCGCAGAGTTCGGGCGCCCTGGGGGGATTCAAGGCGCAGGGGAGAACGGCGGAAGCGGCGCAGACCATTGTCGAAGACGCGATCGCGGTGTACGAAGCGGGAGCCTTCTCCGTTCTGGTGGAAGGCGTGCCTCCTGAGGTTACCGCTGCCATCCGCCGCAGTGTCCCTGTCCCGGTTTACGGGATCGGCGCCGGCGACTGCGATGGGCAGATCATGGTCTGTTCGGACATCCTTGGGTTTTTTCAGGCGTTTACCCCGAAATTCGTCAAACGGTACGGCAACGTCGCCGATGAGTATCGCAAGGTCTTTGCCGCTTACAGCGAGGATGTCCGCAAGGGCGCTTTTCCCGGCGAGGAGCATGTTTACCGCATGGCCGCAGGAGAGGCGGCAAAACTGGCCGGAAAGTAACCGTCCGGCAGGATTTTTCCCAGCCGGCCAGACGGCCGATCGGTCATTGGGTAAAAGGGGGGCAAGGTGAAAATTGCGGTTCTGGGCGCCGGGGCGATGGGATGCCTGTATGGCGCGCTGCTGGCGGAAGCGGGGGAATCGGTAACGCTGCTGGATGTCTGGGAGGAGCATATTCAGGCCATCCGGGAGCGGGGCCTGACGATTTCTGACCCCGCGGGGGAGCGGAATATTCCGATGCAGACTGCAACCGATCCGCGGGCCATCGGGAAGGTCGAGCTGGTGCTCGTTTTTGTCAAATCGTACCACACCCAGGAGGCGATGCGGGGCGCCTTGACACTGCTCGGAGAAAAGACGATTGTTTTTACCGTGCAAAATGGTCTGGGCAATGTCGAACAACTGGCCGAAATTGCCGGTGCCGAGCGGATATTGGCGGGGACAAGCGGCTTTGGGGCGACCATGATTGCCCCCGGGCATATTCGCCATGCCGGAACCGGGACAACGACGTTCGGAGAGCCCTCAGGGCTGAAAACAGCGAGGATGGAGCGACTGAAAACAATCTTTGAAACGGCCGGGCTGAATCCGGTTGCAGCCGAAAACCTGCCGGGGATTATCTGGGGAAAGCTGCTGGTGAATGTGGGCATAAACCCGATTACCGCCCTGGCGCGGATTCAAAACGGCCAGATCCTGGAGAGCCCGGAGTTGACGGAGCTTATGGAAAAGGCCGTCGGCGAGGCGCTGGAGGTATCCCGCCGCCGGGGCATCCGGCTTGCTTTCACAGGCGATCCGCTGGAACATGTCAAGGCGGTACTGAGAAACACGAAGGAGAATATCTCTTCCATGCGTCAGGATATCGAACGGGGACGGCGGACCGAAATTGATTTCATCAACGGGGCGATTGTCCGGGAAGGCGCGGTTCTGGGAGTCCCGACGCCGGTCAATTTTGCGTTGACGAGTCTGATAAAGGGTCTGGAAGCGGGGGCGCGGCAGAAAAAATAGCTTGACAAAATGGCGGCTTTTAATATGATGCGCCAGCTTTTCCGCACTGGCGGCAGGCGCAGTATTGAATGAGCGGGCGTAATTCAGCGGTAGAATGTCAGCTTCCCAAGCTGGACGTCGTGGGTTCGAGTCCCATCGCCCGCTCCAGAATCAGCAAGAGGTTACGGAGATTCCGTAACCTCTTTTTGTCGGTCCCGGCAACATCCGTGCCCGCGTTGGGCTCTGTGAAGGCGCCTGCGCAGACGGGGGCAGCTTCATCTTTTGGTCACTAACCAGTAAAGTTGTTGTATTTTTTGGCAAGATATTTTTCGTGACGTGTGCAAACTTCTTGCTGTAAAGTGATTACTGAAATTATTTTAAATCTAACTATTGAAAACAGGAGTCCTATTTTGTTCCGGCTTGCGGGGTTAGGTTAGAAAAACCGGGGCCTGTTCGTCGGGCCCCGGTTTAAATGGGTCTTGTGCCGTTTTTTTGGTTACTTCTTGATGATGTATTCGGCCGCCGCCTCTACCCGCCGGTTTTTCTGACGGCCGGCCTTGGTGGCGTTCGACGCAATGGGCCGGGTCTGGCCGTACCCTTTGGCGCTCAAACGCGCCGCATCAATTTCCGATTGTTTGATCAGATAATTCATCACCGCCTCGGCCCGCCGCTGGGAGAGCTTTTCGTTGTAGGCGGGCTTGCCTATGTTGTCCGTATGCCCTTCGAGCACGATCTTGAGATCAGGGTATTTCTTCAGCACCGTGGCCAGCTCGTTAATTTCATTGTAGTACTGCTTTTTTACGATCGCCTTGTCGAAGTCGAACTCCACATTCAGGGTTACCCTGCCCTTCTCGATGATCGCCTTCTCCTTGGGGGTTGCGGGCGCCGGAGGCGGGCACCCGTCCGCATCCACCTTGACGCCGGCAGGTGTTCCGGGACATTTGTCCAAATAGTCGTAAACGCCGTCCCTGTCGGAATCGAGGGGGCAGCCGTCCCCATCAACCTGGATGCCGGCAGGCGTTCCGGGGCATTTGTCTAAATAATCGTAAACGCCGTCCCTGTCGGAATCGAGGGGGCAGCCGACCGCATCCACCTTGACGCCGGCTGGTGTTCCCGAACATTGATCCTCGTTGTCCAAAACGCCGTCGCCGTCGGTATCGGGGATAGCCACAACCGGCGCCGCCGGGGCAACAGGAGCGGGTGGGGGTTCAGGGGCTTTTGCCGCCGCCGGCGCGGGCGCCTGCTTTGCCCCGCCGAAGGCGAAGGTGACGCCGACGGTGTAGAGCAGGTCGTTGTAACGGCCATTTGTGGGCAGGACATGGCGCAAATCAGCCCGGAGCGCCACATTGTCCGTGAGAAAATACTTGAGCCCGCCGCCGTAGTTGATGGTCAGCTTGTTGCGGTTGTTCATTATATCCGAGTCGTAATGGGTCATTCCGACTCCGGCGGCCAGAAAGGGAACCAGGCGGTTTCCCGGCAGAAAATGGTAGAGACCGTCGATGCCGTAGCCGATCAGCTTCATGTCAGGATTGCCGGCCACTCCCTTGAATTCG
>Ga0315271_10003303_pt1 | contig 10204 bp, 5 predicted proteins | sample C3_top_MG_FD_204664 | JGI IMG/M metagenome (GOLD analysis project Ga0315271, IMG submission 204664) | Sediment microbial communities from Yellowstone Lake, YNP, Wyoming, USA - C3_top | ecosystem: Environmental > Aquatic > Freshwater > Lake > Sediment | place: USA: Wyoming | collected 2017-08-01
GAAGCACGCCATCGCGGCCACTACAATTAGCCGCGCCAAAGGTCCTCTATCTGAAGATCGCGAGATCTCGGCGTTACTCACGGCCTGATCCTCCCAGAAAAAGTGCGTGGCGTTTGCCAGCCAGAACGTAGACGACTTCGGCCTGCTACTTGCGGTGCCCACCGCCACCCCCTTTCGGCATCCCGCCGCCCTTTTGGGGTGCACCACCGCCGTGGCCACGGCTCGCCGCTCCGCGCTGCGCAGCCTGATGTTCACTCCCGCCCGGCTTGTAGCCGCTGAAGGCGTTCTGCCTGTTAGGGGTGGGCTTATTGTGGGCTTCCGGCGTGTTCCCGCCTGTCCCGTGGGAGGTGTCCCATCCGCGGTACTCCCCGCTTCCGCCCTGGCCGGGCCGTTCGTTGCCGTGGTATTCGCCGCTTCCGCCCTGACCCGGCCGGATGTTGCCGTGGTATTCGCCGCTTCCGCCCTGTCCTGGCCGGACATCGCCATGGTATTCACCGCTTCCGCCCTGTCCTGGCCGGACATCGCCGTGGTACTCGCCGCTGCCCCCTTGGCCGGGCCGTATGTTGCCGTGGTACTCCCCGCTTCCGCCCTGACCGGGCCGGATGCCGCCGTGGTATTCGCCGCTGCCCCCCTGACCCGGCCTCATGGGCATGGGGTAGTTGTGGTTGTGCTGCCAGTTGTTGTAGTTGTTGTTGCGGTTGTAGACCACGTGGTTGTTGTAGTACCGCTTGTTGACGAAGATGTTGTTGTTGACGTAGACGTTGCCGCCGCCCCAGTTGAAGCCGCCGAACATGCAAGAGCCGACGGCCACTCCCGCCATGAAGGACATGGCGTTGGAAGCCGCGACCCAGCCCGGCGGGGGGGCCATCACCGCGGGATAGTACCAGTAAGGCGCGTACCAATCCGGCCCGTAGACCACCGTCGGGTTGTAGGCCGGCACGTAGATGACCTGCGGGTCCGCGGGCTGGATCTCGATGACCTGTTTCTCCACCACGATCTTCTGCTGCTGGGTGGTCTTCAAACTGCCCGCCTGCTGGGCCTTCTGGCGCATGCGCTGGACCGCGTCCATCACGTCCTTCTGCTGGTTCAGAAAGGCCGTGCCCAGGTCCTGGGCCCATTCCAGGTCGTCGTTCAGCCTCTTCAGCACCTCGGGGAAGGAGGCCAGGGACTTCACGCTGGGGTCCCAGTCCTTGGCCGCGAGCGCCGAGTCGAGCTGGTCCCCCTTCACGCCCGGGTTCTGCTCCACCCACCGCTCGCACTCCACAACCTGGAGGGGGTAGGTGGCTGCCATGAGGGTCTGGGAGAGGAGCGAGTCCGGGTACAGGGCCACCGGGGAGACCATCTGCTCCAGCTGCCCGGCCGAATACTGGGGCGGAGCAGTCCCCTGACTGTCAACGCCCGGGCTGGAGGAACCGGAGTCTTGAGCGCTTGTCTGCGCCCCCACCAGCACCGCGGCCACCAGCGCGCACATGAAAAAAACGGCTCTCTTCTTGTTCAGCATGGTACCTCCCGATTTTGATATTGTGCCCCGAGGTTTCCCCTAAGACCTTGGCCCCGCCATGCTCATAGACGATCCCGCCCAGTGTGCGGCCATGCTACCGCCTCCGGGACCCCCTTCAAGCCATCCGTCCTCGTTTAACTTTCTTCTCACTGCGGGTCCGGCTCGCGGATCTTGGACCCCTCGGCGCTCAACCCGAGGCAACCTAATGCAATATAGACTGCGGGCACCGACAGATTGCCGACAGATGTACCCAGGTTCTACCAAGCTGTAATACTAGATTACTTGCGAAGCAGGGAGGAGTAAAGAGCCTGTGTTTCTTTGGAGGGGGCGATTCCGAGATGGGCCTGGAGCGCCTTGCAGCAGGTCAGGTAGGTTCTCATCGCCTCGGGGCGCCTGCCAAGTTGGATATAGCAGGCCATGAGCCCGCGGTAGAGATTCTCTGCGAGGGGGTCCAGCTCCAGGCCTTTCCGGTAGAAGGCTGCCCCACCTTCCCACTGTCCCATTCTCTCCTCCCGGCGGGCGGCATCTTCGACCGCTCGCCCCAACCTGCCCTGGAGACCCTCACGGCGGGACACGGCCCAATCCCGGTCGGTGTCCGATGGGAGGAAGGGGCCTTGGTAGAGCCTGAGGGCCTCATCCAGCCGATTCGGACTTTGGTCTCCTCTCGCCGCCCCCCGACCTGCCAGCAGGTTCTCCACGGCAAGGCTGTCCACCCAGCAGAAGCGGCGGTCGAGGCTCAGGTTCCGCGCTCCGTAGTGCAGGGCGGTGGCCCCGCCGAGCAGCTGGCGAAGACGGCGGAGCGTGACCTCGAAGGACTGGTGCGCGAGGTCCCCATCGGCCTCCGGCCAGAGGGCTTCGGCCAGCCGCTCCTCCGGAACATCCCGGCCTCCGAAGGAGATCAGGGCCTTGAGGAGTTCGAGGGGCCTTTGGGGAACCTTCCCGGAGAACTCCAGCGGCGAATCGTTCAGGACGACCCGGAAACGCCCAAGGGTATAGATCCGGACCGGCCAGGGCCAGGATTCCGACTCGAAGCTCGGCCCTTCCGGCATGAGGTGGAGCTTCCGGATCAACTCGCGGACATGCGCGGTTTCGATGTCCGCTTCCAGGGCCTTGGCGCAAATCCGTCCGAGCACCGACGGGCGCCAGTAAATGAACACGGCCATGCCGGACCGCCTGCTGATCGCCATCGCCCTGCGGGTCTGCTCCAGACTATCAGCCTCCCGCCCTTCCTGAAACGCCCAGTCGGCCTCCGTGATGGCGATCATGTAATCGAGCCACAGAGAATTCGTCCCCTGGAGCTCGCGGGCGCTCGCCAGCTGGCGGGAGGCCCGCTCTCTCTCCCCCATATCGAACAGGGCCTGGGCCAGGCCGATGTGGTTCGCGACGCTGTTGATGGTGTGGCCGAGCCTCTCCGTGATGGGCAGGATCGCTCCGATGCGCCCGGCCGCGCTCCGGGCATCCCCTAGGATCAGATCTTTCCACGCGAGGAGGGAGATGTAGTAGGCGGCCTGCATCTCATTGAAACCGGCCTTGTGTCGGGTCATCTCCTCGATGAGCCGGTCCGCCGCCGTCTCATCCCCGGAGGTCAGGTAGGAGACCGCCCCGAAATAGAGGAGGAGCGGGTCGAAGAGGCGGACACCGTGCTCCCGGGACAGGGCCAGTCCCTGCTCGACCGCCTCTAGGCAAGTCTTAGCAGACGCGGATCCCAAAGTGGCGTATATCGCGTTGAACACATGCCACTGGAGAAGGGAGAGTGCCCGCATCCCCGTTGCCCCCCCGGGCGGAGGCGAGATCTCCTTTAACATCTGGCCGGCCTTGCGCACCTCACCCAGCAAGGTGTAGTGCAGAACCAGCCGGCCCCCGACGAACAGGGTCCCGGGAAGGTCCTTGCCGCTCCAGAGAAGGGCCTCGGCCCGCTCGACCCACAGGGCCAGCTTCGGATGGCTCGGCCTCCGGAAAGTGAGGGCGAAAAACATGTAGGCCGCCGCCTCTCTCCTCACGTCCAGCGGCAGGGATTCCAGAAGACCGTCCCGCTCCTCCAGCCAGTCGATCCAGGGGTCCAGTTTGGTGATGTCGTTGTGCTCGGTAATGATCGAATCGACCACCGCCACCCACGAGGCGAGGGCCCACTCCGCATCCCCCCCATCGTTGAAGATCTGGAACGCCCGCTCCAGGAGCTCACGGCTCTCATCGACATCGAAAGGCATCCTGCAGATCCCCAGCCAGTAGAGGAGCTGGGGCGTTGCTCCGAGAGTGGGGGCCGGAAGGGCACGCAAGTAGTTCTCAAGCGTCATTGTCCGCCCCTCCTGGACGAAGGTTCTCGCCGTCTCCGCGAGCAGTTTTCCGAGCCCCTCCCAATCTCCGCCCTCCGCGAACAGGGCTGCGGCCTCCTCCTGCCGGCCGGACTCCCTGAGGATCGTCGCCGCCCTTCCGACGAGCGCGGAGAGAGCGGCGGGGGTGAATTGGGACCGGGCACAAGCCTTGAGCGAGGCCTGAAAAAGGGGGTGGTATTCGTATTCCTGTCCGCCTCCCGACAGCCTCTTCGTAAAGTAGTTCTGGTGGGCCAGCGTCGCGAGCATGCGCCCCGCGTCGTCCTCGCCGGTGAGCCGCTGGGCCAGGGGAGCGCTTACGGTCGGCAGGAAGGCCGTCTGGAGAAGGAAGTCGCGCACCGGAGGCGCGGTCTCTCTCAAGATCTCGCCCACGAAATACTCGAAAATATCTTCGGAAACGATCTCCCCGGGAAGTGCTGCATTTACCCCACGCTGTCTGGCACGCTCGAGCACGAGCACAATCGCGGCGATCCACCCGTCGGTCTTCCGGTACAGGTCGAGCTCGGCTTCTCGCGTCATCTCGCCGCGAAGGGCCGCGCCGGCGACTTCCGCGGTCTCTTCCAGGGAAAATCGGAGGTCATCCCACCCGAGGACCGCCATCCTCTCGTAGGCGATCAGCCTGGCGAAAAGCCCCGGCGGCTCGTGCCGGCTCAGAATCACCATGGTCATCCCCGCGGGTATCACCTCCAGCCCCTGGGCGAGGATCTCGTTGAAGTGGGAATCGGAGGGGACCGTCTGGTGGTTGTCGAGGACCAGGAGGGAGGGCTTTTTCAACCTCCCATAGAGGTCTTGGAAGTACCTCCGCGTGAAGGTCGGGAGACTCGGCAGGTACTCGGGGGTGAGGGAGGGGAGCGGCTTGCTCCTGCAGGTGCTGGCCTGCCGGGAGGCTAGGGCCATGTAGTGAAAGAAGGCCGCCGGATCACCGTCCCCCTCATCGCAGCGGTACCACAGATAGGGGAGCTTCCTCTCTTCGATATAGCTGGAGATGAGGGTCGTCTTGCCCGAACCCCCGGGAGATGTAATCCAGATAAGCGGCTTGTCGGCCGCTTCGTCCATGTGGAGAAAGAGTCTGGGCCGCCTGATGACGCTCGGAACTTCCGGACGGGATATCTTCGCGAGTTGGGTGGCGCCGCGCCCCTGCCTCATGAAGAGATTGTAGCCGATGCGGGAGCAGGATTCTTCAGTACATACATCAGGCGGACAGAGGGAGCCGTTCCCGCCCACACGGCTTCGCGGACAACCAGGTGCGGCTGCAACGGTTCGTCCTGGCCTGCAACCTGGGGAACCTCCTGCGGCAGGCCGTACTGCCCAAACCCACGCGCCATTGGACGTGAGGATGCTGCGCGAGAATCGGGTCAAGATCGGGGCGAAGGTTGTTTCCATGGCACGGTATGTGGCGTTCCCGCGAGTGGCGCTGAGTAAGTGCTATCCTTGGGGCCGGGGGTCCACTATCGGCTTGGCATCTTGGTCACCATCCGACCTCTTGATTGATCTTGGGGGTTAGAATAAGAAGATTGTTGAGGACGCGGGGTGAATCAATGAAGTCTCGAAATAGCATCGTGGTTAGAACTCGGACAGGACTTCACGGTCCATGGCGCCCATGAGCAAATTCAGGGGCGGCTGGCTCATCGCGGCGGTGGTTGCCGTTGCGGCGGTCGTGGCCCTCCTCTGGATGGCCATCGGCATTCTCCGGCCCTTTCCCCCGACTAAGCTGGTGATGGCGACTGGCGCAGCGGGAAGCGACTACAGCGAGGTGGCGGAACGCTACCGGGCTATCCTCGCCACTTCCGACATCACCCTCGAACTCGTGCCTACGGCCGGCGCCATGGAAAACCTCGAACTCCTCAGGAACCCCCGATCCAAGGTGGATGTGGCCTTCCTACAGGGCGGCACCACGAGCGCGGACGAATCCCCCGATCTCGTCTCTCTGGGGACCGTATTCTACGAACCCCTCTGGCTTTTCATCCCGGAGGGCATCACGCCCAAGGGCATCGATTCCCTCAGGGGCCGGCGCATCTCCATCGGGCGCGAGGGCAGCGGAGGAAGGGCGCTCTCCCTCAAGCTTCTCGCCAAGATCGGGGTCACGCCCACATTCGCCAACCTGCTGCCCTATCCGCCGGAGGAAGCGGCGGCCAAGCTCCTGAACGGGGACATCGACATGGCGGCCATGATGGAGTCATGGGATTCGCCGGTCGTGAAGCGGCTGCTCACCTCCAGTAAGGTTAAGGTGGCGAGCTTCACGCACTCGGACGCCTTCGTGGAGGTGTTCCCCTTCCTCAACAAGCTCGTGCTCCCGGCGGGATCGGGCGACATCCTCGCGGTGCGCCCCCCCGAGGACGCCGTGCTTCTCGCCCCCAAGGCGAGCCTCGTGGTCCGAAGGGACCTCCATCCCGCTATCCAGTATCTCTTGCTCCAGGCGGCCGTGCAGGTCCACTCCGGACCAGGGATCTTCCGAAAGGCGGGACAGTTCCCTGCCCCCGAGGCCATCGACCTGCCCCTGAGCGACGAGGCGGTCCTCTACTTCAAGCGGGGTGGGCCCTTCCTGCAGCGCTACCTGCCCTTCTGGATGGCCGTCTTTCTGGAACGGATCCTCCTCCTCCTCCTGCCCATCGCGGGCATCCTTTATCCCGCGGTTACACTCGCCGCGTTCGTGCCCACCCTCCGGAACTGGAAGATACGGCGAAAGATCTTCAGGCTATACGGCGAACTGCGGTTTCTCGAGGTGGAGATCGACAGGGACAATGGCATCGATAAGGCGGGGGCGATGGCTGGTCGGCTCGGAGCGCTGGAGGAGCAGTCGAACAAGCTGAACGTGCCCATCTCCTACGTCGACCAGGTGTACACACTCAAGCACCACATCACGCTGGTTAAGGGCAAATTGAAAGGGCCAGAACCGACTCCGATCCAGGGGGACTCGGCCTGAGCGGGCCTCTCACGGTTCGCCTCCCGGTCGCGGCGAGTGAAGTGAATCTCGCCACGAAGGGGTTTTGCGCACCGCCCTGTTTCACGAAGGAAATCACCCACACCTGAGGATCCGCCGGGACGGGCTGGGGGGTCCAGTTCTTGCCGCCGTCGGTGGTGTGGAGGATCTGTCCGTGTCCCGAGTAGACTCCTGTGGTCACCCAAATACGCTTTTTGTCGAGGGCGCTGGCACGAAAAACGTACCCCGCACCATGCGGGAGGCCGGCGGGCACCGTTGGCCCCTGCGAAGCCGGAGGGAGTTCGCCGACGTGCTCGGCGGTGAGTTCAAGAAGACGACTCGCTGAATTTCAGCTCGGCTCGCGACACTGGGGGATGATGGCCACCCTCCACCCCGTGCCTCAGTTCAGCGGCCCGGGGCACCCGTTGAAGAGGGCCTCCACGAGGTAGTCGGCGCTCGCGGGCTCCGACCCGACGGGCAACGCAAGTGAGGTCTGGCCGCCCGTGGCCGTTCCGACCAGGGCGCTGAACGGCCCCGCGGGGCCTCCGATCGAGCGCCAGACTTCGTAACTTGTGGCGCCCACGACAGCCTGCCAGCTCCATTGGATGTTTCCCGAAGGCTCGGAGACGAGGAAAGAGGCGCCCACGTCTGGCGGGGGCGTGGTGAGCGACACCGTGGCGAGCCCCGTGCTGGCACAACCGGAGGGAGGGGTCACCGTGACCGAGAGGCCCGTGGACCCCGACGCGCCCGTGCTGAACGAGATGGACGAGGTTCCCTGACCCACATCCACCGTACCGTTCGCGGCGGACCAGGCGTAGGTGGCTCCCGAGGAAGCCAAAACGGAAGCCGTGTTGCCCGAAGAGCTCCCGCAGGCGGATGATGCCGTCGTGATCGCAGCGTTCGGAAGGGGATTGACGGTGACCGGCCAGGCGGCCGAGAGGGTCGTGCAGGTCCCCTCGCTAGAGGCGTAATAATTACCCCCATTCGACGGCGTCGCAGGGCTGATGGTGAGGGTCGCCCCCGACTGCCCTGGCAGGATTTGGGCGCCGGTTCCCGGGTCGAGAAGCCACTCGAAGGGGGCGGTTCCCCCCGACGCCGTGAGGGAGATCGTTCCCCCTTCGCAGGCCGAGTTCGTCCCGCTGATCGTCGGCCCCGCGAACAGGCCGGGATTGCCCGCCACGCAGTTGTTCTGGACGTTAGACCACTCCGTCTGAACGGTGTAGGAGTGTCCGTTTACGGTCAGCGGGACCTCGGCACCGTTGCAGATGTCGCCGATCTCGCCGCTGGTGGAGTCGTACCACGCCAGGGGCGGGCCGTAGACCGTGGCGAAGCCCACTTCGGGGTCCGTCACCGTCTCGATTAGCTCGTGGGTGTGTGCGCTCTCCTGGTTCTGGATCATGGTCCCGCTGCCGCACCCGACGTCGCATCCACTCCCCGCTCCGAAATCGGGGTGGACGGCGTACATCAGCAGCTTGCCGTTGTACACCATCGTTCCGTGGTAGGCGCAGAAGGTCACGCACGAACCCCCGTTCGAGGAGATGCTCGTCCCGTGCGGGAACTCGATGACGTAGAGGGTCTCGGGATAGCCCTGGCCGTCGTACAGGGGGGGTGGCAGGTGGCCCCCCGCCAATTGGACGGATATCTCGTTCTGGATTTGCGCATCGGTGAGGCTGGTCGCGGAGGTCGAGGGGGTGATGGTGTACTGTCCCCCGTACGACCCGCGACCGATGACCTGGTCCGTCGTCGTGCCGCCGAGCCCGAGGGTGTTGTACTCGCACAGCCAGTCCATATAGGTGCTACTCGTGATATCGCTCAGGAACGCCGGCATGGCCGCCGCGACCTGGGAGTTGACGGAGGTCCCCCAGAGGACGGAGACCGCCACCACGTGGGAGGCCACCGGGCCCCCGTAGTAGATCAGGTGAGGCGGGGCCAGCGGAGCAGGGGCCTTCCTCCCCGGCGGGATCATGGGCACGATGTGGATGAACTTGTTCTGGGCCCGGGCGGAGGGGGCGGCCGCGAGGATGGCGACGAGAACGAGGGCCCGGGGTAGCGATGTGATCCGTTCCGATGGCATCATGGGGGACTCCTGCAAACCTACCTCTTCCCCCCCGGTTCCTTTTTTGACGTCGGGTCGCCCCGACACGCCCACTCGAACGTCGGCGGTGATGGGCCTATTCCCGGTCGATGCGCCCTCCCGGCGGCGATCATCGCGCCTGTGCCCCGCGTCTCGGGCGGAGGGACACCTCAAGGGGAGGATGGGAGGGGGAGCGGTGTAAAGGGGACAGGCAACCCACCCGTCTCCCTGTCGCAGGAGCCCTCATCCGGCGGCGATTTGTTCCCTGTGGTGGGAGCCGCCTAGGTCCCCTTGGTCCATCACGACGGCCGTGACGCAGTAAAACAGCCCCTGTTTGGGATCTCGCCCGGAGGCCACCGAGATCTGACCGAAGCCGGCGACCGCCAGCATGGCTTCCACCTCGGGCAGTTCGTAGAGCACGAAGCCCGTCGTGTCGCCCCCGAGCCATGCCGCGAGATCCGCCTTGGCGTTGAAGCAGAGGACCATGCTCCCACCGGCTTTCAACACGCGCCTGCACTCGGCAAGGGCAGGCGCGGGATTCTTCCAGAAGTAGAGGGTGTTCACGCTGCAGAGCTTCGTGAACTCTCCATCGGCGAAAGGGAGGTGTTCGATGTCGCCGTGGAGGATATCGGCCTTCCCCGAATCGGTGAAGGCGCGGAATCGCCGCTGGCCGATCGCCACCATCTCGCAGGAGAGGTCGACCCCCGCCGCGAATCCGCACGACCCCTCCGCCAGGACCTGTGCCAGCAGGTACCCGCCTCCGAACCCGACCTCCAGGAGCCTGTCGTCCGCCCTTAGGGCGAGCCCCTCGATGGTCAAGGCGTTCATCTGGACATTGGCCCTGTCCAGCCAACGGGCCATGAAGAAGCGCCCAAACCACCCCGAGGGCAGAGCCAGCTGTCTCGAGAGAAACCTCCTCCTCATGACTTCGATACCCCCTCCACACGACATTATCACGCCGGACTATGGGAAAAGGCTCCCTCTGAGGCAGGGCCTCCTCCCGGCGGCGATCTCCCGGACAGGTGCGGGGCAAGCAGCGGGGCTTGCAAGGGGGTGGGATGGGGAGGTCCCGTTTGCGAAGCCGGATCCCTCTGAGGTGGAATGGCTGCCTCCCGATAGAAATTTAGTCCGGCCAGCCGGCGTTGCGTTTTCTGAATTTGCGGGGGGGGGACTTATGAGGAGCGGGTGCGGCCCAGGGAGAGAAGCCATGATCAAAGTGAGCGTGATGTATCCCAACGTTCCCGGTGCGCGGTTCGACCACGATTACTACCGGGACAAGCACATGCCCATGTTGAAGAGCCGGATGGGCGAGAGCCTCCGGTTCTACACGGTCGATAAGGGTCTGGCCGGCGCCGCCCCCGGCGAGCCAGCCCCTTACG
>Ga0315271_10003305_pt1 | contig 10198 bp, 9 predicted proteins | sample C3_top_MG_FD_204664 | JGI IMG/M metagenome (GOLD analysis project Ga0315271, IMG submission 204664) | Sediment microbial communities from Yellowstone Lake, YNP, Wyoming, USA - C3_top | ecosystem: Environmental > Aquatic > Freshwater > Lake > Sediment | place: USA: Wyoming | collected 2017-08-01
ACGCCCAGATCGAGCCGGTGATGATGCCCGCGATGAGGAGGATCGATCCGATGTGGATGTACCAGTAGAGCAGGGCGTTCATACGGGCCACGAGCTGCTGCCGCCTCGGAGCGAACAGGCCGATCCCGATTTGCATGTGGGCGAAGAGAACGCCCAACGCAAGGACCGAGTAGCTCACCATGATGATCGGCACGTGAATCGCGAGCCACGCGGTGTTCGCGAGAACGGGCGCGACGGGGTGGATGAAACCGTCGATCGGCAGCAGGTCGGTCAGGGCCATCGTCAAGGCCGACATGGCCGCGGCGTTGAGCACGACGAGCCGGTTGCGCAGGACGATGTAGGCGATCAACGCGAAGAACCCGACGCCCCATGCCAGGAAGAGGAGCGATTCGTACATGTTCGACGCCGGGATGCGGCCGGCAAGGCTCCACCGGATTCCGATCCCCCACGACATCACCGCGAAACCCGCGCCCAGCGCCAGGAGGGAGACCCCGTCGAGCCAGCGCTTCTCGGTGCGCATCGCGAAAATTGCGAACACCGTCCCCACGAGAAGGACGATCCAGGCGACTCGCGTCGGCCGGACCGCGTTGTACAGGATTTCGCGTTCGATCATCGCCTTGGTGGGGTAGGACGGCGCAGACGGAGGAACGGTCGCGAGCTGGTGCAGCGCGTCGAGGGAGACGACAGGCGGAACCGACCAGGTGCCGTTCACGTCGGTCGGGTGGGGGAGAGCCGTAAGGCTCGTCCCGGTGAGAAAGCCCCACATGCGGTCGAGTCTTTCCTCGAGCTTGCTGGCGGCGGCCAGCGTTCCCGTGAGCTTCTGATCGGCTTGCTCGGCTGCGTGGGCCTGCCGGATCAAGCCGACGAGCTTTGGATTGCGCGCCAGCTCTTCGAAGGTCGCGTGACGAGTGCCCGGCGGGAGGCCGAGCTCTTCAGCGAGAGCCGCGCTTCCGATCTTGACGAGGGGCTCACGCGCCCACGCCTCGGGAGCGACCGCCCATCCAATCGCCATTCCGGCGGGGTCGAAGCCCTGCCAGTACGTCCGGCCGGTGACGTTCCACGCGGCCTCGCGCGCCATCGTGTCGAAGGGCATGGCGCGGCCGTCGTGTTGAACCGGGAGGCGCTTCACGGTCGCGATGGTCGCCGCGTCGGGGACGGGCGCGGCCACCGCGCGCGGACCGGCGAGCGCCAGTCCGATCCCCAACACCGCGACCTTTCCGAGGGCGGGGATCTTGGAATGGGGGAGGCCGTTTGCGAGGGCTCGGGCTTGCGCGATCCGCGTGCCGAGCACCGTGATCATCCCGAAAAGCAACAGGAAATAGCCGAGGAAGACGATCGGTTGGCCGGGGTCCTTGGAGACGGACAGCACCGTCTGGTCGCGATCTTGCGCCTGGTGGTAGCTGCTCTGAAAGAACTTCCAGCCGCCGTAGGACAGCTCTTGATTCATCTGGATGACCGCGGGGAGTTTCTTGCCGCTTTTCGTGTCTTCGACGATGACGCGGGAACGGAACATGGCCGGGCGAGTCGTGCCGGGATAGGTGTCGATCTCGAACGACGCGAGGCGCACCGCGAAGGGCAGGGGCACGATCTCGCCCGCGCGCGTTCCCTCGCGGGTGAATTGCGCTGCCGTCTCGCCCTCCCAGATCGGCATGTGGCCCTCGACCTTGAAGAGCTGCGTGACGGTGGCACCCGTCAAGATGACGATGATCGAGCCGTGCGTGAACACGAATCCCGTTCGGCGCGCCCCCCAAGGCCAGTGATCGACGATCGACGCGAGCACGTTGATCGCGAAGGCGAGCTCGAGCGCGTGGAACCACCACGCGTCGTACACGAGGCGGCCGGCCGTTGCCGCCCCGCTCGCCGACTCGACGATGGTCCCCACTCCCATGACGACGAGCAGGGCGACGAGGAGGGTGACGGCGATCTTCATCGAGGAGAGGCGGTGGACGAGCATCTTCACGGGGTCCTCCGGGAGCGCGAAACGTGCGCAACGATCGGAACCTGGAATCAGCAAGATGCGTTCCACGGCATGCGGCATACTGCGCAAGCCGCGTCCGGCGGGACGAACGGGAGGAACGACATGGAGCCAGCCAGATTGACCATCGCGCCCGAGGAGCGAACCCTCGCGGCGCTCACCCATCTCTCGGGACTGTCCGGCTACATCATCCCCTTGGGCGGCGTCTTGGTGCCGATCATCATCTGGGCCGTCAAGCGCGACTCCAGGGTGATCTCGAGCATTGCGAAACAGGCCCTGCTCCTGAACGTGGTGGTGTTCGTCCTGATCGCCGGCACGGTGTTGTTGTGGCTCACGATCCTGCTGATTCCGCTCGTGATCGCGTTTTGGGTCTTGCTGGGGCTCGCCGCGATCGCGCTTCCGATCGTCGGCGGGATCAAAGCGCTAGACGGCGTCTACTACCGGTACCCCGTCGTGGGCGTGGCGCCGGTCGAGCCCTAGTCGACCGGCCGGTGCGCGCGATCCACCGGAAGCCGCCCTTGCCGGCCGACTTCTCGACATCCGCCAGCGTCGTCTTCCGCAGCGCGGCGAGGAGCGCGTTCCGCGTCTTCGTCCAGGCGTAGTGCAACGGGCAGGCGTCGTTGTCGCCGCAGTGCTTCCGGCCCAGCAGGCACGACTTGCGGTCGCCCAGATGGTCGAACGGTTCGATGATCTCGAAGATCGTGACCGACCCGGGATCGCGGCGAAGCCGGAAACCGCCGCCGCGGCCCCGCTTGCTTTGCAGGATTCCCGCCGCGGTCAAGATCTGCAAGACCTTGCTGAGAAAAGGCGGCGGCATTCCCAGGTCGTCGGCGATCTCGCGGCCGAGCATGAACGGCCGCCCCTTGCGGGTTCCCAGGTAGGCCAGCGCTCGGACGGCGTATTCGGAGGAGCGCGAGAGAACCGCGCTACCCCGCCGGGCTAGTCGCATCCGACGGGACGGATCGGGGGGAGGGCGACGTCCCGATCGTCGACGCGCACCGCGCGCTCGCAGGTTTCGCAAGCCCGGCCGAGGACCGGGCACGGCACGCCGTCGGCCTGAGCCTCCGGGCAGCATCGCGTGAGCTCGAAGATCGCGAGGGACGAACCGGTGCGAACACGCCTCTCCGCCATGCGGCACCTCCGGTGATGTCTTACAACAAACCACGGGGGGGCCAACGGACCCGAATGGGACGCTTTGATAAACGGAGCGACCTGTCCGTTGATGCTTTTGGCTGTTACTTTGCATTCCACTGTCCCCACCGCACTCTCTCCGAGGAGGGAACGCAACATGACGCAAACCAGCGAACGGCCGAAACCGTTCTTGTTCCCGGAGTTCTGCAAGGGGTGCGGCCGTTGCATCGAGGCCTGCCCGAAACACTGCATCACGCTGGGAACGGCGATCAATCCCGCGACCGGCCTGACCCCGGTGCTCCTGGACCTCGAGCAGTGCAATGGTTGCGGATTGTGCCTGTCGGCGTGTCCCGAGCCCTACGGGCTCGCGGCGATTCCGGCGGCGCAGGCCGGCGCCGAGTACGAGCTTCAAGACCCCGCCGAGCTATTCGGCGCCAGGACGCACGCCCCGGCGCGCGCCGAGACGATTCCGGACACCAGCGTCGCGTTGGGACGGGCGGAGCCGCTCGTCATCAAAGGGACGTACGCCTCGGCGATCGGCGCGTTGCTCGCCGGGTGCCGCCACTTCTTCGGCTACCCGATCACCCCGTCGACCGAGGGCGCCGAGCTGATGGCCAAGATCCTGCCGAAGCTCCACGGCGTCTTCCTCCAAACGGTCAGCGAGACCGCGACGGTCAACACGATGTACGGATGCTCGGGGGCGGGCTTGAGGTGCATGACGTTCACGTCGTCGCCCGGCTTCAGCCTGATGCTCGAAGGCATCTCCTACATGATCGGGGCCGAGCTCCCGGGCGTCTTCGTCAACGTGATGCGCGGCGGTCCTGGGCTCGGGAACATCGGGCCGGAGCAGGCCGACATCAAGCTGGCGTGCCGCGGCCTCGGTCACGGCAATACGCACGCGATCGTGCTCGCGCCCGCGACCCCGCAAGAGATGCTCGATTTGACGATGCTCGCCTTCGATCTTTCGTTTCTCTATCGCAATCCCGTCGTCATCCTGGGCGACGGCTATCTCGGACAGATGACCGGGAAAGTCGAGCTTCCGACGCACGTCGTGAAGCCGGGTCTTCCATCGTGGGCGGTTTCGGGGGACGCGGCGCACCGCGGGAACCTCATCTGCTCGATCTACCTGTCCGAGCCCGACCTCGAAGCGCACAACGTGCGCCTCAACGCGAAGTACGCCCGCATCGCGGAGCACGAGCAGCGGGCCGAGTCGTTCCTCTGCGACGACGCCGACGTCGTCCTGATCGCCTGCAACACCCCGGCGCAGATGGCCAAGGGCGCGGTGCGCGAGCTGAGGGCGCGCGGCATACGCGCGGGGCTGTTCCGCCCGGTGACGTTGTGGCCGTTCCCGATCGATGCGCTCCGCCCCATCGCGAGTCGCGCGCGGCGCTTCGTGGTCGTCGAGGCGAGCGCCGGCCAACTCGAGGATGAGCTGCGCCTCGCCCTGAGCCACGGCGCGGCCGGACAGACGGTCGTCATCGACGCGGTGCGCCGGATGGGCGGTGTGCTTCCGGGGCAAGGCGAGATCGTCGAGCGCGTGGTTGCGCTCGAAGGAGCGGCGTCATGAGCACGGTCTTCTACGAGCGGTTCGAGCGGCACGCGCACGGCGAAGGGCTGAAGGGGCACAGCACCCACTACTGCGCGGGGTGCGGCCACGGTCTCGCCCACAAGTACCTCGCCGAGGCGATCGACGAGCTGGGTATCCAGGACCGGACCGTCGCCGTGTCGCCGGTCGGCTGCAGCGTGTTCCTCTACTACTACTTCGACGTCGGCAACACGCAGGCCGCTCACGGGCGCGCGCCGGCCGTGGCGGTCGGCCACAAGACCTCGCACCCCGGATCGATCGTCATCAGCTACCAGGGAGACGGCGATCTGGCATCGATCGGCCTCGCCGAAATCGTCAGCACCGCGCAGATGGGCATTCCGATCACGGTCATCTTCGTCAACAACGCCATCTACGGGATGACGGGCGGGCAGCTCGCCCCGACCTCGCTGATCGGCCAGACGACCGCGACGACGCCCGCCGGCCGCCCGATGTGTATGGGTCAGCCGCTCAAGGTGGCCGAGCTGATCGCGGGGCTGGACGGACCGATCTACGTCGAGCGGGTCGCGTTGTACGACAACAAGCAGCGCGTCCGCGCCAAGAAGGCGATCAAGAAGGCGGTGCAGCTCCAGGTCGAGAATCGCGGCTTCGCCTTCGTCGAGGTGCTCGCCGAGTGTCCGACCCACCTCGGCTTGACCCCCATGGAGGCGGAAGCGTGGGTGCGCGACAAGATGACGCCGGTTTTCCCGCTCGGCGTCAAGAAGGACCTCGTCGCGGAGCCGCGCGAGCAACCGACCCCGCCGAGCTTCGACGTCGACGACCTCATGCGCGCCATCGAGGCCACCACGGAGAAGGCGCCTCGATTCGCCCGCGGGTTCCCGGCGCATCTCGATCCCGCCGACGTCGCGCTCAAGCTGGCGGGTTCCGGCGGCGACGGCGCGCAGACGGCGGCGCTGCTGATCGCGCGTGCGGCGATCAACGAAGGCTACGACGCGACGCACATCCCGAGCTACGGCCCCGAATCGCGCGGTGGAACGTCGTACGCCGACGTCCACATCGCGCGGGAGGAAGTGCTCTCGCCGGCCTCGCCTCAACCGCACGTGCTCATCGCGTTCAACGCGCCGAGCCTCGCCAAGTTCGGTCCGCTGGTCGCCGAGCACGGTACCGTGATCTACGACAGCTCCGTCATCGCCGAGCTCCCGCGCTTCCGCGACGGGGTCCGCGTCATCGGTGTTCCGTTCACGCGCATCGCCACCGACCTGGGCCGGGTGGTGGTCAAGAACGTCGTGGCGTTGGGCGCGCTGTGCGCCGCCACGTCGCTCTTCCCCGAAGAGACGCTCTTGACCGCGATCCGGCAGGCGCTGCAGGCCAAGTGCGCGCTGATTCCGCTCAACGAAGAGGCTTTCGCGTGGGGGGTGAAGTCGGTCAAGGGGCTCTGACGTGAGAGCGTCCTCGGCCGCGCCGCTCGTTTTCGTCCTGGCCGTGATGGCCACGGGAGCGTTGGCGCAGGACGCGGTCGAGAAGGAAGTCGGCTCGTGCCTGGAGTGCCACGGCGAGCCCGACTTCACGACGCAGTTGGACAGCGGGGAGACGGTGTCGCTCACCGTCGACAAGAAGATGATCTTGGCGTCGGTCCACGGAAAGGGACTGCGCTGCACCGACTGCCACGCGGGGATGGGCGAGATTCCCCACCCCGAGCGCAAGGTGAAAGACGCGTCGGAGTTCCACGCGGGGTTCCGCGACACGTGCAAGCCGTGCCACTTCGACAAATACGCGCTGTCGCTCGACGGCGTCCACGCCAAGCAGCTCGCGAAGGGGAACGAGGCGGCCCCCGGATGCGTCGACTGCCACGGCTCGCACGACGTCTCTCCTTCCTCGGAGCCGCGCACCAGGATCTCGGACACCTGCGCCGCGTGTCATCCGGACGTCGCCGACACGTACATGAACAGCGTGCACGGCAAGGCGCTCGCCGAAGGCAACCCCGACGTTCCGGTGTGCATCGACTGTCACCGGGCGCACGACATCTCCGACCCGCGGGTCACGTCCTGGCTCGTCAAGACGCCGGAGCTCTGCGCACGGTGCCACACCGACGAAGCGAAGATGAAGAAATACGGGCTCTCGACGAACGTCGTTCAATCGTACCTGTCGGACTTCCACGGCGTGACCGCCCGGACGAGCCGGGCGCGGGGAGTCGACACGCAAGGAGGGGCGCGCGTGACGGCGCTGTGCATCGACTGCCACGGCGTCCACGACATCACCGCCACCGACGCCGCGAACTCGCCGGTCCTGCGCGCCAACCTCGTCAAGACCTGTCGCAAGTGCCACCCCACGGCGTCCGAGAGCTTTCCGGACGCGTGGCTCTCGCACTACGAGCCGAGCCTCGAGAAGGCCCCGCTGGTCTACGGGGTGAAGGTCTTCTACGTGGTCTTCATCCCGTTCATCATCGGCGGGCTCGTTCTCCAGGTGATGCTGCATCTCTGGCGCGTCGTGGTGAACCGATGAAGGAGACCTTCGTCCGCTTCTCGCTGCGCCAGCGCGTCGAGCACACGCTCGTGATGAGCCTGTTCATCATCCTGGCCGTCACGGGGTTCCCGCAGAAGTTCAGCGACGCCGGGTGGGCGCGCGGCGTTCTTCGACTCATGGGCGGCGTCGAGATCGCGCGCGGTCTCCACCGGTTCGCCGGGATCGCCTTCGCGATGCTGGCGGTCGGGCACCTGGGCACGGCGATCGTGCTCGTCGCGACGGGGAAGTCCAGGCTGAGCATGATTCCCGGGCGCAAGGACTTCGCGGACGCGATCAAGACGCTCCGTTACTACTTGGGCGCCTCCGACGAGCAGGCGAGCTTCGACCGCTTCGACTATCGCCAGAAGTTCGAGTACTGGGGGATCATCATGGGCGGCTTGCTGATGGTCGCCACCGGCTTGATCCTCTACTTCCCCCTGATCGTGACGCGGCTGTTTCCGGGCGTGGTGATCCCGCTCGCCAAGGTGGCCCACAGCAACGAGGGCTTGATGGCGTTTCTCGTCGTGCTCACGTGGCACATCTACAACGCGCACCTGAACCCCGACGTCTTCCCGTTCGATTTCACCATCTTCACCGGGAAGATCAGCCGGCACCGTATGGAGACGGAGCACCCCCTCGAGCTGCAGCGCCTGACCGGGGACGCCCCGCCCCGCGAGGACCCCAAGAAAGGTGCGTGACCCCGCCGCCGCCGCGCCCGTTCGCCGCGGGATTCAGACGCGGTTGGCGGTGCTCGTGTTGGTGGCCGCGCTCGTTCCGATGACGCTTCTCGGCTGGTCGAGCCTGACGAGCCTGGGGATGATGCGCGACGCGCTCCTGAGCGAGCGCGAGGCGCTCGTCGCCTCCGCGTCGCACCAGGTCGAGCACGGTGTCCGCGCGATGCTCGAGGGGCTCGCGGCGGTACCGGCCGGCCCGGACGGCTCCGCGTCCGTTCGCGCGGCCCAGCACGACGCGCTGCGCTTGGCGCAGCTGCGCTCGCGCCTCCTCGTTGCGGCGGTGGTCGTGGACGGCTCCGGGAGCGTCCTGGCCGAAGGCGCGGAATCCGATCCGGTGATGCGCGAGGAGCTTACGGGGTGCGCGGGTGTCCGCGAGGCGATCCGCTCCGGGAAGCCGGTCGTCTGCGGGCCCGCGGCGGGGGCCCACGGGCCGCGCCGCTTCGCGGTGGTCCCTCTCCGCGGTACCACGGGGAAGATCACCGTCGCGGCCGTGGGGGTCCTGGATCTGTCCGACCCCGCGTGGACGACGCTCGTTCAACCGATGACGCTTTCGGGCTCCGCGCGCCTGCAGCTGTTGGACGAGAGCGGCGAGGTGCTCGCGGGGAGCAAGACGACGGGGAGCCCCGCTTCGGATGTCGTCGTCTCGCAGCGGCTCACGGTCCTCCCGTGGACGGTGGTCCTGGCGCAACCCGCCCGCGAGATGTTCGCGGCGGTCAAGGCGCTGGAGCGGCGCTGGCTCGTCCTGGGGCCGTCCCTGGCCGGGCTCGCCGCCGTGTTCGCCTGGGGCGTATCGCGAAGCGTGAAGAGGCCTCTGGCGTTGCTGTCCGAGGCCACGGCGCGCATCGCAGCCGGAGATCTGACGCGGCCCTTGCCGGCCCTGGGGTACGACGAAATAGGCAGCCTCGGCCGTTCGTTCGAAGCGATGCGGCTGGCGCTCGCCAAGGACGAAACGCGCCGCCTCCTCCTGCGCAAGGTGATCACGGCGCAGGAAGAAGAGCGGAAGCGCATCGCGCGCGAGTTGCACGACGAGACGTGCCAGACGATCACCGCCCTCAAGATGAAGCTCGACGCGGCCGGCATGGAAGACGCCCAAGCGATGGCGACACGGAGCCTCGACGAGCTGCACCGGATCATCTACGACCTGCGCCCGTCCATCCTCGACGACCTCGGGCTGCTCCCGGCGATCCGCTGGATGGCCCAGCGCAACTTAGAGCCGCGCGGTGTCAAGGTGCGCTGCGAGTTCGAGGAGCCGATCCCCCGACTGCCGTTCGAGCTGGAGATCGCGGTCTTCAGGGCCGTCCAAGAGGCGATCAACAACGTGGTCCGGCACGCGCAGGCCGAGACGGTGCTGATCGAGGTCGCGGTCAACCGCGCGTTCCTGGAAATCGACATCGAGGACGACGGGGTCGGCTTCGACGTCCTCGAGGTGGGCGGGCCGTCCGCGTCGGGCCGCGGATTGGGTATTCTCGGGATGCACGAGCGGATGGAGTTGATCGGCGGTGCCTCCAAGGTCATCTCCTCTCCGGGAAACGGCACGCGAGTGACGCTGCGCGTGCCGATTCCGACGGAGAGCTGACGTGGCCAAGATCCGGGTCTTGATCGCCGACGACCACGGCCTGATGCGCGCGGGGGTGAAGGCCCTCCTCCAGGCGACGGACGACATCGAGGTCGTGGGCGAGGCCGAGGACGGGGACGAGGCCATCCGCGAGGTCCGGCGTCTCGAGCCCGACATCGTGCTCATGGACGTCGCGATGCCCGGCTTGGGAGGTCTCGAGGCGACGCTCGTGATCCGCAAGGAGAAGCCCGAAGTCAAGATCCTCGTCTTGACTCAGTACGACGACCGGGAGTACGTCTCCCGATTTCTCAAGGCCGGAGTGTCCGGCTACGTCTTGAAGAAGGCGGCCGCCTCCGAGCTCGTCGCGGCGATTCGTGCGGTCGAGCGCGGCGGCCTCGTCCTCGACCCGGAGATCGCGCGCGAGGCCGTGCACGACAAGGGAAAGGACTCCGCGCCCGAGCAGGCCGAAGACCCGTACGAGACGCTGACCGACCGCGAGAAACAGGTGCTGAAGCTCGTCGCGGAGGGGAGCTCGAACAAGGAGGTCGCGGAGACGTTGGGCATCAGCGTCAAGACCGCGATGGCCCACCGCGAGCACCTGATGGAAAAGCTCGATGTCCATTCGCGCACGGAACTGATCCGGTTCGCGCTGCGACGGGGCGTGATCCGGGCCTGACGTTCTCGCCGCGTTCGCTCAATTCGACTGCTAGGGGCACGCAGCGATGGGCAAACGCGGTGCTCCCTGCGAGCTCGTCCCG
>Ga0315271_10003306_pt1 | contig 10197 bp, 10 predicted proteins | sample C3_top_MG_FD_204664 | JGI IMG/M metagenome (GOLD analysis project Ga0315271, IMG submission 204664) | Sediment microbial communities from Yellowstone Lake, YNP, Wyoming, USA - C3_top | ecosystem: Environmental > Aquatic > Freshwater > Lake > Sediment | place: USA: Wyoming | collected 2017-08-01
TGAGTGGCCATCTGTTGTCCCTTGGCAGCGGCATCTTATTACTGTCAAATTCATTCTACCGGGACCGCTCCTCGCGGGATGAGGAAATGAAAGAAATACTTCTTAATTGCAGATCTTTCGCTTGCCTTCTTGATTGAATAGCGCGTTCATAGAGGCATCGCAACACCAAACGAAGCCATGCACATGAAAACCATCAACGCCCAAGTCACCGACACCAACCACCGCACCCGCGGCCAGATGCCGATCAAGGTGGACTTTGACCCAGCAGGACCCAGCGTGGTCCAGCACGGCGGCCAAACCTACTGCTTCACACAGAAGTCGGGCACCAACCGAAAGACTGGACTGGATGTGCGCGAGATGGCCACGCCTGATGATGCACGCCTCTGGATCACCCTGGACGGCACGCAAGTTTGGGAAGACTAGAGGAAACCACCAGCAAGGAGCAAGAAATGACTTTTACCAGTGGCGAATTCACCATCGACGAAATCGGCTTCATCCAGACCGCAGACACCAAGGTGCTGGCAGCCGTCGCGCGCGGCGAGATTGACCTAAACCTGATCGCCCGGGAAGAAATGGCCGCTCGTGGCCTTGACCTGACCGGAAAGTGGGTCGGATTCGACAAGGCCCGGCATATGCACAAGCTTTCCCAACCGCCGAGGACACCGACATGAATGCAGCAATACACCTCACAGCCACCCAACGGCTGGTCCTACAGCATGCGCTCGACCACAACGACGGACGCATCGAGTGGTTCCCCGAGAGCGTCAGAGGCGGCGCCAGGAAAAAGGTCCTCGACAGCCTGTTCAATCACGCCCTGGTCACGCCACTCGGCCAGGAGTGGTTCGTTGCCGCCGAGGGCTATGAGGCCCTGGGCATGCAACTTCGCTCGCCGATCACACTGGCAGCCCTTGATGCGGTCATCGCGGCGGCTGAATCGGTTCAACAGAGTGATGCACCGAAACCCTGTGTCCGCACTCACGGCCACAGTAAGCAGGCACAAGTCATTGAAATGCTCGGACGTCCGGAGGGTGCGACGATTGCGCAAATTTGCGCATCCACCGGTTGGCAGGCACATACCGTGCGCGGATCGCTCTCGGGCGCCCTCAAGAAAAAGCTCGGTTTGAACGTCGTCTCGACCAAGACCGCATCAGGCAATCGGGTGTATCGCATCGGTTGATCTGCCGGTGATCAAGGGGTGTCCAGTCTGTAGACACCCTTTTTCTTCGACCATCGTTGTCGCCAGCCGCTGTCACTTCCAACGGTGTGAACTGAATTCAGCCCCTTTGGGCCATGCGCAAACGCCTGCAAACTGCAAACCTGCAACCCCTGCAAACCTAGGTTTGCACTCCGTCGCTAGGGGACTGTCGCGCTCGCTCCCCCCGCATTGCGATAGGGCGAGGAAGGACCCATCGATTCTCGTGCACTTCTGTTTACGGCAACCATAACACTAGGAAGCGACCGTCACCATTGTCACGACCATCACCGATCCGGTGAAGTGTGATTGTTGTGACAGTCGTGATGTTCAAAGCCAACGTTTCAATCGCGAGACGTATAGGGAAATTACTGCAACAAATTGCTGTCGTCGAGAATACTTTCACAATTCGAGCTCCAGATACCAGCCCGTGGCCAAAGCGGTCGCACAAGTTACGGGTTCAACTTCCTTGACCTGGCCGACTCCATTGCAGCGACACCGGCTCATCCCACAGCGCATTTAATCACCAGCGACGCAAAGGTCAATCTTTCCAAGGGTCAATTACGGCCATAGATCTTGCACTTACATCAGTGCGGAGGCATATTCTATTGGCGCAGCGCAATCAGTGGCGACAAATACGGACAGTCACAATACACAGCCTGGCCGCGCGCCAGTGGAGAGCCCATCTCGCCACGCGATGACGCCGTTGACCACCACTGTCTCTATGCCCCGAGCCGGAGCGATGGGCGACTCGTAGGTCGAGGCGGCGTCTACGGTGTCGGCGTCGAACAGGGTCAGATCGGCGTAGGCGCCTTCTTTGAGAATGCCGCGGTCGCGAAGGCCAAAGTTGCTTGCCGTCAGGCCGGTCATCTTGTGCACCGCAACCTCCAGCGAAAACAGGCCGAGCAGTCGACCGTAATGGCCCAGCACACGAGGAAAAGTTCCCCACAGGCGCGGATGAGGCGCGGCGTCGTGTGGCAGTCCGTCCGAGCCAATCATGGTGGGACCGAATTTCAGGATACGCTGCACATCGCCTTCATCCATCTTGAAGTAGATTGCCCCGGCTGGGCTCAAGCGCTCGACCGCTTCTTGCGGGCTGACGCCAAGCTGCCTAGCGATGGCATCGAGATCCTGCCCGGCGTACTGCGGCAACGTCTTGGACCAGCTTACTATCACGCGCTTGGCCCCCTTGAGGCGGTTGGCCGACAGGACGGTCGAGCCCGCCGTATAGGGATAGCAGTCCAGACAGACCGCCTGCTCGCTCATGCGGCGCTGGATCAGCGCCAGCGTTTCCACTGAGCGGCCGAAGTTGGCGGTCTCCTGCACTTTGTGGTGCGAGATCACCACCGGCACGCCCAGCGCACGGCCAATGCGAAAGGTTTCCTCCAGCGCGTCAACCACCTGCCCGTCCTCATTACGCATGTGAGTACAGTACACCCCCTGGTGTTGCGTCAGTGGACGGCATACCTCGATTACTTCCTCAGTCGGTGCGGCAAAGGCTGGCTCATAGAAGAGGCCGGTCGACACCCCGATCGCGCCGGCCGTTAGGGCATCTTCCACCAGCTGACGCATTGCCACAATTTCTGCGGCGGACGCGGGACGGGAGAGGTCGTCCATGGTGGCGACACGCAGGGTCGAATGGCCTACCAGCATGGCGCAGTTGACGGCTGCAGGTTGCGCCCGAAGTGCGTCCAGGTAGGCCGAAAAACTGCGAAAACGAAACCAGCTTCCGCTGTCGTCGAGAAGGTTCAGTGGCGGTGTGACTGGATTGGGAATGGCACGCGGCATGGGTGCCAGCGAGATCCCGCAGTTACCGCCAATCACCGTTGTTACCCCTTGACTGACCTTTGGCGCCATGTCGGGTCCTGACAGAAGCAGGCGGTCGTCGTGGGTGTGTGCATCGATGAAGCCCGGCGCTGCAATGCGGCCGGCCAGGTCGATCTCCTGCCTGCCGCTGGCGCTCAAAAGGTCACCGATACGCTCGATGCGCTCGCCCCGGATACCAATGTCGCCGATGCAACGCGGATCGCCCGTGCCATCGACGATGGTGGCGTTGCGGATGAGAAGATCGAAGGCCTGGGTCATTGGGAGTGCGGACTCAAACACAGAGGGATAGGAGCGTAGCTTCTACAGCAAAGCGCCACGTGCCGAGATTGGCCAGATGGCCTCGACGCGGCCACCTCGAATGCAAACTATTTCGTCATACAGATTGACTGTGGGGTCGCAATGCCCTGGCACCAGCATGAGCACGTCACCAAGAGCCAGGCATGCATCTGCCGGCACCTCCAATACGCCATGTTCATCGGCAGCCTTCACGTACAGCAGCTCTGGGCGCTGCCAGACCACGGGCATGCCGGAATCGACGCTCGACGCTTTCAAACCGGCGTCCAGCACCGCACGCGTGGGCTGAGTGCGACTCAGCACTGTTGTTCGAACGAACAGCGAATGCTCGAATGCCACGTCATGTGGTGCGCGCTGGTTGTCTCCATAGTCGCGGTCCATGAATATGTAGGAGCCCGCCTGGATCTCGTTGAACACGCCGGAGTCTCGCTCAAGAAGAAAGGTGCCGGTGCCAGCGCCAGTAATCCGCTCAACCTGCATGCCATCGGCCTCGATCAGCGCGCGGGTGAGTCGCGCCGCGTCAGACGCTGAGGCTATGGCCTGCGAGCGTTCGGCTGGACTGCGCTTGTGCTGTGCCGGGCCCTGGTAGCACTGGAGGCCGGCAAAGTGAAGTGGCGGATGCTCCGCTATCAGGCGTGCCAATCGGGCAGCCTCCGGTCCGGGCATGACGCCGCAGCGTCTGCCGCCGACATCGACCTCGACGTACACGTCAATGTCGACCGCCTGAGAGCGCGCCAGCAGCGCCAGTGCGTGCACCTGCAGCGCATCATCGACCAGTACACCGATGCGTGCGCGCCGTGCCAGATCGGCAAGGTGGCGCAGCTTCAGCGTGCCCACGACCTGGTTGGTAACCAACACGTCAGCTATGCCAGCATCCACGAACACCGCCGCTTCGCTGATTTTTTGGCAGCACACACCGATGGCGCCCAGGGCCACCTGGCGCCGCGCAATCTCGGGGCATTTGTGGCTCTTTGAATGGGCGCGAAGCCGCACTGGATGGCCCTTGAGCGCGTCGGCCATGCGCTGCATATTGCGCTCGAACGCATCTAGGTCCAGCACCAGCGCGGGCGTATCGATGAGGCTCACGGGGTCTGCGGGTTGGGCGGCTTTCCAGGGACTCATGATCTGTACTTCAGTTACGATATCTGACGGAGGGAAAGATTATGCGCTCTGGCCCAGAGGGCCGGTTGCATCAGCGGCACCGCTCATTAGCAGGCGGCGAACGTCGTCAGCGTAGGTCACTTCGGAGTCGTCCTGCGCTCGGTATCCGAGCTGTCTCCTTGCAGATTCAAGTGACCAGAAGGCGCGTGTATTGTCCGAAATGCCGTAGGCGATCACCCAGGGCACGGCGCCGTCCAAGACGATCCTTGATGCTTCCACGCCACAACGCACCAGAGAGGCGCAGTCGCGGTCACTGAGCCACGCGCCCAGCGCGCGTTTGAAGGCGGCGATGCCGGCCGGTCGTGGCAGCGATGACGGTGCCGCGGGTGCGCCAGTCTCGTAGCGCGACGCCTGGATGGGGTACGGCGAGCCGATACGCAGCATCACCACCTGAAGTTGTCGGCCAAAGGTCCCGCAGGCGTAGGGATGACCCAGCAACTCATACGATGCCTTGGCCCAACCATAGAAGTTATCCGCCAGCGGCAGGTCGCCGGGGTAGATCATGTCGCGCAGGCGCTGGTGCACCTGTGCATGTTCGTACCAGTCGGCTGCGTGGTTGGACGACACCACGACCACGCGCCGAACGCCCGCCTCCAGCGCCGCGCGGTAAACCCGTTGCGCGACCCGGATGTTGGCAAACTCGGCCTCGAAACGCTCGATCTGCGGTGGCGCAGCGCTGTAGACATCGTTGACGCCGGACGCGATGTAGGCGCTGTGCACCACCACCTCGACACCCGCAAAAAGCGCCGCCAGTTCCGCGTCGCCAGCATCGAGCAGGTTGATTTCCTGAAAGCGTGCGCCGGTTGGCATCGCGCCGGGCTGGCGAAGGTCTGCTAGCACCAATTCATGGCGGCCCACAAGGCCCGGCATGGACAGCGTGGCGACATGGCCGGCAGCGCCAGTGACAAGCAGCTTCATGGGCGCGCTCCCGCTGCGGCCAGACCGTTGCGGATCCATTCGAGACGGTTGAGCGGCATCATCGCGTAGTGGTAGAACTCCAGGCCCTGTGCACCCGCCTCGACGGCATGGCGGATCTTCTGCAGGAGGTTGGCCTCGTTCTGGCAGTCGGGCAGCAGCGGCCTCAGGGCGACCGACAAGTGGGCCCTTGGCCCCAGAGCCTGGCGGTAGCGCGCCAGCACCGCCGCAAGGCGCTCGGGCGTGTCTTGGTATCCCAGTACGCAGAGTTCGTCGGTGACGGTGGATACTGCGACGGGATCTATGCCAAGACGCTGCGAGGCACTCAGTACGTCGTCGTCCGCAGTCACGCCATGCATGACATGGGCCATGGTGCCCGCATGGTCGACAAATGTCAGTGGCACACGACTGCTGGCAATCGACTCGCGAACCAGCTTTACCAAGCTGGTGACGGTGGTGGTTCGGACTCGTACATATTCAGCCAGACTGTCCCGCGCCGCATCGGCGACAAGGAGGGGCTGACCGGGGTGCAGCGTGTCGTCCCAGACGGGTTGCAGCGCTGCGCGAATGGCGGACTGCAGGGCTGGTACATCAACGCCGGCATACGTGGCGGCGCTGCGGCAATGCGGGCAAAAGCACAGCGACATCATTGAGCGTGCTTCCAGCGGCAGTGAAATCAGGTAGCGTTCATGGTGCTCGCCGTGTTCCATCGGGCGGAAATGCAGGCTCTCGGCCAGAAGGCGCTCAACGGGCCGGCGCACCACGTCAGCGGCCAGCTCACAACAATAGCTCCGTACCCGCGGATTGGCCGGACACAGATCGGTAAGGTAGGGGTCCCCGTAGACATTGAGCGTGGAACAGTCGGGGTGGGCGGTCGCGAGCACCGAATTGTGCAAGAAGATGGTCCAGGCGGTCACTTTCATGCCGCGCGTCTTGGCGTGCCCGCACAAGCTGGCCAGTACGTCAGCACCTTCGGCAGCCGCTGCCTGGCGCGGGACCAGGCCGCTGCCATAGTGCTCAGTCTCGACGGGAAACCAGTTGACGTCGCCCTCGTTGCGAAAGACCCGGCGCTTGGGATTGTGCGGGAACACGTCGCGTGCGTCGTGATAGGTGGCCGAGAAAGTCACGCTGTCGAGCCCGCCGCGTTGCTGGAGGTTGTCCAGCACGGCATCCGGACCCTCGTCGAGCAGGTCGGTGCCGAAGATGAACGCGGAAGCTCGCATGGGATCTCCTTAGTACCAGAGTGCCTTGTCCACCACATTGCGCAGCGGCTGGCCGTTCTCGAAGCGACGCGCGTTATCGCACAGGACCTCAAGGCGCCGTTGGGGAATATAGGGGCCCACGACCGCCACATGTGGCGTGAGCAGCGCGCGTGGTTCGTGCCACAGCGGATGCGCCGGCGGCAGCGGTTCGATTTCGAAAACGTCAAGGGCGACGCCGCCCAGGCGCCTGCGCTGCAGGGCTTCGAGCACGGCGTCGAGCTGTACGGTGGCGCCGCGGCCGATGTTAACCAGCAAGGCATGCGGGCGCATCAGCGCCAGTCGGCGGGCGTCGATCAGTCCCTCGCTCTCAGGTGTGTGCGGCAGCGTCAGCACCACAGCGTCGGCCTGGGGCAGCAGATCGTCCAGTGCCTGTGGCGGGTGCATGCTGAGAACGCCTTGCGGACAGTCCGTGCGCCGCGGGTCCACACCCAGGACTTTTGTTCCAAAGACATGCAGCTGGCGGGCGATCTCTGCGCCGATGCCACCGACACCCACCACCAGCACCGTGCTCTCGGGCAGGTGCAGGATGTCGCTGTCTGCCAGATGGCGCGACCAGTCAGCCGTCGGTTGCTGGCGCATGTAGGTGTGCAGGTTGCGCACCAGGGCCAACAGCATGGCCACGGCGTGGATGGCCACATGATCGTTGTAGATGCCCCGGAAGTTCGTGACTGTCACCGCGTGCGCGACAAGCTCGGGGAAGAAGAAGCCAGCGGGCGGCGCAGCCTGCGGCGCCTGCAGCCACTGCAGACTGCTTGCGCAGTCCAGCAACTCGGGGTCCAGTGTGCCATAGGCCGCAACCGCCTTCGGCAACAGTGCCAGTGCCGAGGTCCGATCGGGTGCGATCAGTACCTCTAGACCCGGGGCCGCTTTCGCCACCGCGGCGGCCCAGGCAGCGGTCAGTTCATCGGTGGGCGGCAGCATCACCAGTCGCCGGTTCATGGCGTGACTCCTGGCGCGACTATCGCGTTACGCCATGCACCGCCGCTGCGCAAGACATCCAGGTTATGGCTGAAGATACAGCCCCAGCGCTGCCCGAAGCCCGGGCTATCGCCGGCGTTATGCGCGGTCAGGACCACCCGGGGATCAGCCCATAGGGGCGACGTTGCTGGCAGCGGCTCAACCTGCGTGACGTCCAGACCTGCGCCGCGCAGCCGACCTTGTTGCAACGCATCCACCAGGGCCAACTCATCGACCAGACTGCCGCGGCCCACGTTGACGAGCCAGCCCGCTCCTAGGCGATCGAGCTCGGCTTTGCCAACCAATGCGCGCCCGCCGGGCAGAGCCGGCAGACACAGCATCAGGATGTCAGCCCATTCGCACACCTCGGGCAGCGCCTCTGGGAGGCGGACATCCTTTAGGCAACCGCTGTAGCTGGCAGTTTCGCGCTTGATGCCCACCATATCCAGGCCCCAGCCCTGAGCGCGCCGCGCCACGCCTTCGCCGATGCCACCCAGCCCGACGATGGCCAGTTTCTTGCCGCCCAACTCCTCGCCCGGCAGCGCCTGCCAGGTGGCACGGGTCATGTGGCGCGTCGCTTCCCCGATGCGTCGCGTCAGCGCGAGCATCAGGGCAAAGGCATGTTCCGCGACGCACTGAGCATGCACGCCGGCCGCTGTGGTCAGCGTCACGCCCTGCACCTTGAGACGCTCCAGTGGATACTGCTCAATGCCAGTGCCGCAGCCGGTAATCCATTTCAGCGAAGGCGTCAGGAAGTCCGGCCGCCAGCTGTAGGTGACCAGGATCTGTGCGCCCTGCTGCAGCGCCCGGGCGACACCGTCGTCATCGGCCGGGGCATGAAGGGTGAGACCAGGGACGCTGCGCACGAAGTCGGCCACACCAGGTGGCAATTTGTGATGAAGGACAACAGCAAGGTCAGTCATGATGAAACTCCGGCAGGCTCTAGAGTGCGGCGTCGGGTCGCGCGGCGGCACCAGCGTGGCGGGGGTCCATGACATCCCGGATCGCATCGCCGAGCACATTGAAGGCGAGCATCAGCAGCACCAGTGCTGCCGTGGGAAAGAACACCAACCAGGGTGCCACCGTGATGAAGTCGCGCGCCTTGGACAACATGCTGCCCCAGTCCGCCTGCGGCGGGCTCACGCCCAGACCCAGGAAGCTCAGCGAGGCGTAGGCCAGCTGGGCGGTAGACATGCTCAGGGCCGCCAGCACGATGACCGGTGGCAGCACGTTGGGAACGAAATGTCGCAGCAGGATTACGGGGGTGCTGACGCCGGCCAGGCGGGCTGCGTCCAGATACTCGGCGCTATTGATGCTCAGTGCGCTAGCGCGTGCGATGCGGGCAAAGCGCGGCGTGTAGACGATGGCGATCGCGACGATCGCATTCTTGAGACCCGGCCCCAGCACGGCCACTATGATGATGGCCAATAGCAGCGTGGGAAAGGCAAACAGCACATCCTGGCTACGGTTGAGCACGGTGTCGACCCAGCGACCAAAGTAGCCGGCCACGATGCCAATCACGACACCCAATACCATGGCGATCGCCACCGAGAAGAAGGCAACCGAGACCGCGATGCCCGAGCCCGAGATAACGCGGCTGAGCGTATCGCGGCCGAGCTCGTCGGTTCCGAACAGGTGCCGCGTCGAAGGGCCCGCAAGTGTGGCGGCAAAGTCGCTGACGTTGGCCTCAAAAGGTGAGACAAAGCTTCCAAACAGTGCCAGGAACAGGAACAGGGCCATCACCGCGAGGCCAAAGATGCCTCCCTTGTGTCGCAGCAAGGCACGCAGCGCGCCGCCGCCGTGCTGCGTAGCTACGTCGTCCTTCAGGTCGGCGGCGACTGGGGCTGGATGGATGGCTGTCATCGGGGGCGCTGCCTAGGATCAAATACGGGGTAAAGCAAATCAATGACCGCGTTGATCAGCACGAAGGAGCCGGCAAACACCAGAGTGGTGGCAGTCACCATGGGGTAGTCCCGAGTCAAAATGGCCTCCAACATGCCACGGCCCAGGCCGGGCAGGCTGAAGATCTGCTCGACGACGATCAGTCCGCCGAGCATCACACCGAACTGAAACCCGATGAAGGTGACTATGGGAGGCAGCGCGTTGCGCAGCGCGTGCAGGTATTGAATGCGCTCATTGGCCACGCCCAAGGCACGAGCGGTGATGATGAAAGGCTCCGACAATACCTCGATCATGGCACTGCGCGTCATCTGCATGGTCATTGCCGCCATCGGAAAGGTGATGGTCAGAAGAGGCATGGCCACGGAACGCAAGTGCAGCATCGGATCTTGCGACCAAGACGTGAACGCTACCTGAAACAGCTGCGGTGCCAAGTGGGATCCCAGCAGCAACACAAGTATCCCGATCACGAAGGTAGGGACCGAAAAAATGATCAGTAGCAGGGTGCGAATGGCCACATCAAGTCGCCGATTCGCATGGACTGCGGCCACAATACCGGCTGGCACGCCGATCAGCGTCGACAGAAGAAGGCAAAGTGCAGCGAGTTCCAGGGAAACTGGGATCTGGCCGGCCAGGTCATCACTGACCTGACGCCCAGTAATGGGCGACTTACCCCAATCACCTTGTACC
>Ga0315271_10003307_pt1 | contig 10196 bp, 10 predicted proteins | sample C3_top_MG_FD_204664 | JGI IMG/M metagenome (GOLD analysis project Ga0315271, IMG submission 204664) | Sediment microbial communities from Yellowstone Lake, YNP, Wyoming, USA - C3_top | ecosystem: Environmental > Aquatic > Freshwater > Lake > Sediment | place: USA: Wyoming | collected 2017-08-01
CGGAGATCATATGATATTGGGAAGCCGGGATGTCCTGTATCTCCGCCTAAAGAACCCCGGCGATGTCGCGCCCGGGGATCTTTTCACGGTCTATAAACGTCCGCACAAAGTATTCCATCCCGTGACCGGTCAATACATGGGGCATTTGGTCAATCGGCTTGCAGTGGTTCAGGTAAGCGAAGTCGACAAGGACCTGACCACGGTTCAAATCGTACGGGCCTACGCAACCGTCTCGCCGGGTGACCCAGTCATGAAGTTTGTCCTTCCGTCTGACGAGGGAGCAGCCGGAAGCCACCCTTCCGGAGGTGATGTGGAGGGACGGGTTGTGGAGTTTCAATCAAACTTGGGCATTATGAATATGGTGGCGCAAAGGAATATCGTCTATCTGGATCGTGGACGAGAAGACGGGATCAGGCCTGGGGTTCGAATAGACATCGTTCGGTCCGGGGGAAGCCTTCCTCAACGGGTCGTGGGCGAATTGAAGGTTCTGTCGGTTGAAGACCGAACGGCCACGGCGTTGATCACAAAATCGATCTCTCGCATTCTCAAGGGTGATCGCTTCAGGATGAAGGGTCATACTCCAGAGGCCATACCGATCTCTCAATCCCTCCAGCAGTCGCAGGATGGTCTCCCTGCGGAGGTTCCTTCTCAGAGCAAGACCCAGGTCAAGAATGTCGCCGGAGAAACCCGAATCAGCTTCAGTGATTTGATGAAGCAGCTTCGGTTTCAATCGGGCGAAGCCACCATCACATCCGAGGGCTATCGGGTGCTTGACGAACTGATTGTGCATCTCAAGACCGATGCCGGCGATCAGTTGATTCGAGTCGAGGGCCATGCGGATAATATGGAAATCGGCCCTACGCTGAAGTCGCGCTATCAGACGAACTGGGATTTGTCGAAAACTCGAGCTGGGGGGGTCCTCCGTTATCTAATCGAAAAGGGCGGGATCGATTCGGAGAAGCTTTCGTCTGTTGGGTACGGCGATACGAAGCCGATAGCAGGCAATGCCACTGAAGCAGGTCGGGAGAAAAACCGTCGTGTGGATATCGTACTGTATTCACCAGAATCGATCGGTGAACAGCCTGAGCAGGCTGCGAAGCCGACTGAGACAGGTGATACCAGCTATAGCGTGTCTCGTCTCAGTTCAGGGGAAAGCGGAGCTCCGAGCCCCGCAGTGGACCAGAAGGCTCAGGCGGCTCCAACTGGTTCGTCCAAGGAAGAGCCCTCATCTATCCCTGTAAGCCCTGCTTCGGTAACGAATCCGGCGTCAGTCGGCCAGGGCAATTCAGACCAGGCTCCCGCTCCTCCGGCTGTCCTCCCACAGTAAATTCATCGAATGTTGTGTGGAGGGTTGACGTTGAATCGTCAACCCTCTTCGATTGTCCTCAAGAACCTTTCCATCATTTCTCTCTCATTGTCCCCCCTTTTCCTGTGCTGCTACAATGCCGCATGATGTCGGCGCAGGTAGCCCCTTCCCGCACAGAGCCAGAGACCCTCCTCGCAGATGTCATTGTGCCACGACATCTGGCAGGCCCGTTCACCTACATCGTACCCTCGTCGCTCCGACACACGCTACGCATCGGACATCGAGTCCTTGTGCCCTTCGGGCGGTCGATTCTCGAAGGAGCTGTGGTCGCCCTCTCTCACATTCTTCCTCAAGGTCTTGACCGGGCACGCCTCAAGGAGATTCGTTCGTTGATTTCTGAGGGGGCCTCGACAGACGTGTCCTCAAGCCTGTTCCAGCTCTCACGACAGGTGGCCGAAGCGTACATCGCGCCATGGGGGCAATGTCTCAGGTTGGTGTTGCCTCCCATACCCAAACCACGGGCACCGGTTGTTCACTTCGAACTGACGGAACAAGGACGGGCTGCAGTTGAATCTCGTGAACCCTGTTCGGTGAAGGAGCGGGTGTTGCTCACGCGTCTTCGGAATAAACCATTGAGGCTCCGCCAATCATCTTCTCGCCCTGCTTCCGCTGACCTGTTGCACGATCTGAAAGCTCGTGGGTGGGTTGTGGAGGTTCAGGAAATACTGCCTACCTCGGCAGCGCCGCTCCCTCCAACAACTAGACGGGAGAATCAGGGCAATTTAGGCATCACCGCACCGCTCATTCCTGACCCTGCCATGTCTTGGGCAGAGCCACTGTTCGAAGCCATGAAAGGCCAAGGGCCAATGCGGGTGTTGGTACAGGCTTCCTGGGCCGATCGCCTGAGGCTGTTGCAACAGACCATTCCCTTCGTGCTCGAGCGAGGACAGACGATTCTCCTTATCGTTGGCGAAGCAGAACGGGCCGAATGGGTTGCCGGCTTACTCCGTGATGACGAGGCGGGCATTTCCCCAGTCTGTTTCCATAGTGGTCTTTCCGACCAGCTAAAAACCGAGATGTGGGATCAGATTCATCGAAAGGTCGTTCGCGTGGTTGTGGGAACGCGATCGGCCGTCTTTCTCCCATTGACTGCAATTGGGGTGATTTGGGTTGAAGGAGAAGATGATGCAGCGCTCAAAGAGCCACAAGAACCTCGCTACCATGCGCGGGAGGTGGCGTGGTTGAGAGCGCAGAATGAACAGGCGGTGCTGGTCTTGAGCTCTGCCCACCCTTCTCTTGAGAGCAGAGCGGCAGTGGAACAGCGAGGGATTGCGATACAGAAGCTCGTTCCGCCTGGGGCGCGACCGAATGTGCAGGTCGTTGAATTACGCGAGCAGGGTTACGGTACGGTCCTGAGTCGGCCGCTCATTCTGGCCATGGGGCACGCGATCAGTCGCCGGGCCGGCGTCCTGCTGTTTCTCAATCGGAAGGGCTATGCCGGCGCTCTTGTTTGTCGTGACTGCGGCCAAGTGCCCCGTTGCTCCGCCTGTCGTGTCGCGCTGATGTACTCTCGGCAAGCGGGTCATCTGCTCTGTTCCTACTGTGGAGACATGACACCCCTCCCCGAGACCTGCGTTTCCTGTTCTGGCCCTCGCATGCAGTTGATTGGAGAGGGCACAGAGCGGGTTGAAGAGGATGCGAAGCGATGGTTTCCTCACGCAACGGTCATTCGGCTCGACGGCGATACCATGCGGCGTCCGGCGCAGGCCGAAGGCCTCTGGAGGAAAGTCGAACAAGGGGAGTGGGATATCATCGTCGGGACACAGCTGCTGCTACGCCGAGGGTCCCTTCCGGCGATGGGCCTCGTTGGGATTGTGCAGGCAGACGCAGGACTGAGTGTGCCGAATTTTCGCTCCGCCGAACGAACCTACCATACGCTGCTCGATGCGATCAGTCTCGCCGATCCGGCAGAGGCCGGCGGCCAGGTTATCGTGCAGACCAATCTGTCGTCCCATCATGCGATTCAAGCTGTGGCTCAGAACGACGAGTCCGTTTTTCTATCGGAGGAGCTGTCCCATCGAAGTGCTTTGGGGTATCCGCCAGCGGTGCAGTTGATTGCCCTCCTCGTGTCCGGGACCGATGAGAAAATGGTTCACGATGCAGCAGTGGCATGGGTAGCTCGGCTTATTGCACGCTCGTCACCAGCCGTGGTCGGGCAGATGGCGACGACAAAGCCTCTCTCGTCAATTCAATCACCTGATCGACCGGACGGCCTCATTGTCCTGGGGCCAATTCCTTCTCCGGTGCCGAGACTCCGAGGGCGGTATCGTTGGCAGATTCTCGTGAAATCGTCCGAACGGGATACAGGGCTCGAAGCGGTGCGGGCCACAGTCAAGGATGTGGAACGAACGTATCAGAGACGGGCCATCAAGTTCGATGTCGACGTCGATCCGATCGAGATGTGGTAGGTGTTACTTGTTTCTACGGGAGCGCCTTGACTGCGGCGCAGGTGAAGGGCTCTGGATTGCATCGACCGATTCAGCGGCGATGGGCTGGCGGGCTCGTTTGAAGAATCCATAGGAAAATGTGATCCAAAAAACCGCTGAGACGAGCCCCGTCAGTAGGGCTGAGAGCATCGTCCCCAATTGTTCGTCGGTCGGCTCTGTCGTAATCGAACGGACCTGAACCATCGTGACGATGGGCCAGGCAAGACTCTCCAGGCCGAGTAATAGGGTTGCCCAAGCCCACACCAGTCCAATCGTCCGCCCCTGCCATACCAGAAATCCTGTGACGATTCCTGCAATGAGAAAGACTCCCCAGGCTGGAAGCGAGTCCCAGGCGAGCCACGCTCCTGCCGCGACAACGAGGCTGCCGAGCAGGGCATTCAGTTGAGGGCTCCACCACGTAGTACCCATGTTAGGAGTCGATCTCCATGGACGATGCGTGGGGCAGTGTGAGTTCCGACGGCGTGGTTGTCAATGGAGGTATCTGTCGGCTCACCAGGCATGACGCGATATATTCAGGCGAGGCATCGTTGCCGATTCGCCATCGATCAAGGAAAATATCGTTCCTGCAGCGATCGTGTATTTCTTGCAGGGCCATCCTGATTCACTGGCGGGTGGCATGCCAGGCCCGCCAGTGTGTTTTGAGCCGCTCGTTTCCGGGTCACCCTGCGTGGCGATCATCTTGACTACTGCCTCGTCCGATCGCTTGAAAGAGTCTCATACATTCCTCTCCGGTGAGGGGTTTCCATTGTCCCGGGACCAAGCCATCAAGCGTTACCTGCATAATACGAATACGATGCAGCGTGAGCACCCGATACCCCAACATTTGACACATACGCCTGATCTGTCGATTGCGCCCCTCGGTGAGAACAATGCGGAACCGTGCGGGACCGAGTCGATCAATCTGGCAGGGTTTAGTCGGCTGGTCGAGAATGACAATTCCCTGGGTCATGCGATCGATGAACATCTGATCGAATGGATGATCGACCGACACCTCATATTCCCGTTCATGTCCGTGCTCAGTTCGTAAAATCTTGTTCACAATGTCCCCGTCGTTCGTGAGCAGGATGAGGCCGGACGAGTCCTTGTCTAGTCGACCGATCGGAAAAATCCGTTCCGGATGGCCGATCTCCGCAATGATGTTGCGAGGCACGTGCGACTCACTGGTCGTCGTCACACCCACTGGCTTGTAGTACTTGATATAGAGCGGGGCCGTTCCCCAGGGAATTACCTGTCCATCTCGCGTGATGACGTCGTCAGGACCGACCTGATCCCCCAAGCAGGCGACCCGCTGATTGATGGTCACGCGACCGGCTTCGATCAGGCGATCGGCCTCTCGTCGAGAGCAGATGCCATGCTGGGTGAAGAATTTATTGATGCGAAGCTGGTCGGTCACAGGTGGGTCCAACCGTTTTAGTGGACGCGGCGGCCCGCTTTGATCCGCCCCAACATCCGATAGATCAATCGGGCAATACAAAACTGGGGAGCGACAAACCCTTCGATCGGGGCAATCTCGCTGATATCCATCCCCAGGATGCCAGGCCCGTTAGCCAAGGCGGTAATGAGGTTCAGCGTATCGTACCACCCCAACCCGCCTGGCTCTGGAGTGCCAAGCGCAGGAACCAGGGAGGCATCAAGCCCGTCACAATCGAACGTCAGATAGACCGGGCCTCGACAGGCCTTCACGATGTCGGGAACCCAGCGTGAGGCTTTGCCTTCGTAAGTGCCGGAGGGGTCAAGAATCTCAGCGGCAAAGAATGTAGTAATTCGATCGGTGCTCTGAATACGATCGACTTCCTCGGGAGAAATGGAACGAATGCCGACTTGGACGAGCGGCAACCCGTCGTCGACCACTCGGGCCATGACGCTGGCATGGCTATAGGGGTTCCCTTGATAGGCCTTCCGCAAGTCTCCATGCGCGTCGATTTGCACTACGCACAAATTAGGGTAGTGGCTGGCATGGGCTCGGATGGCTCCGAGCGCTCCGGTATGTTCACCAGTTAAGGTGACGATAAACCGACCGGTGCCGACGTGGGGAGCGACAAACGCGTTGATCGCATCTACAGCTTGCCGATCAACTTTGCCGTCAAGATCGAGGGAGCGAGCGGTGGCCACTCCTCCCCACTCGCGATACGGCTCACACCGGAGTGTTTCGTCGTATAATTCGACTTGTTGAGACGCCTCAATGATGGCCGACGGACCTTGGTCGGATCCCAGCACATAACTGGACGTGTGTTCGTAGGGTGCGGGCAGGATGTAGACACCCGCCTGATCGGGGTGGCACCAGGGTTCATCGAGGCCCAGAAAGTTCTGGTCGATGCCCTCCCAACCAGCGGGAAGTGTCATGGGCGTATACTCGTGCAGCAGGGCTATCGACGACGCTTCTGAATATTTTCCTCTGGGATAAACACAGCTAATGCGATCACCGTCGTCCAGCGATTGGGTTTTCCAATAGCGGACTGAGTGATGTTTTGGGTCCGAACGATCTGGCCAGCCATTTTGAAGACTTGCTCCCGTTCTTTCCACGCGATGTCCGGATCGAATTCGACGCCGAGCGTCGTCGCCAACATCTGTGCAGCCAAGTCTTCCGTATACTCACCGGTCTCATCTTCGGTTTCGCCATGCGCATGGTGTTCGGACAGATATCCGTAGTTTCGACGATCCGTCGGGACTGCCACCCCAATCGATGCGGAGATCAGGCGGTTTCGCTCATTCGTTTCCGATCGCGCCATGACACAAAACGTGATTTCACCGGGATTCAACAACTTCTCTCCGCGCGTGCGTGGAACAATTTTGCAATTCGGTGGAAGAATCGATGACACCGTGACGAGGTTGCAATAGGCGACGCCGGCGCTGCGCAAGGCTTGCTCGAAAGAGGCCAGCTTTTCTTTGTGGACTCCGACGCCTCGCGTCAGAAACATCTGCGTAGGTACCATCGTTTCTTCTCCTTAGTTCGTTCAACCAACCGAGTAATGGGCGCCTCCTTAGCTGAAAGGCTTTCCCACGGTAATGCCTCATTGAGGCACAGAATCGCTGTTGTACCAAGATTGGCGACGCTTCGCAATATCCTTGACGTTTTTTCTCAAGCAGAGCGGTGAAAAGTCAGCCATTTTTTTGGGAATGTTACGGCTAGGTAAATTAGCGATTGAAATAGATGTGTTGATGAACCATGTAGGCTAAGCCCCTGCAGGCGGTTTAAGATTCAATACCAGCATGCGAGGCTCGGTCATATCCTCGATCGCGGCCTGAACCCCTTCGCGTCCGATCCCGGAGTCCTTCACGCCGCCATATGGCATATGGTCAGCGCGAAATGTCGGAATCTCATTTGCCAACACGGCTCCGACTTCAAGGTGACGAAAGGCATGAAAAATTTTATTCACATCCTGGGTGAACACACCGGCTTGGAGTCCATAGTCGGACTGATTGAGCGCCGTGATCGCTTCGCCGAAGTGTCGGTACGGAGTGACAGTGACCACCGGCCCAAACATTTCCTGACAAGAAACTTTCATCGTGGGCGTGACATGCGAGAGCACCGTCGCCTCCATCACTGACCCCATGCGTTTGCCCCCTAGAAGCACACGCGCTCCTTGTGACACCGCTTCCCCAACCCATGTCTCCACGCGATGGGCCGCGGCTGGATCGATCAATGGCCCGATGACCGTCGAATCGTCACTCGGGTCGCCGGCCTTCAGACGCGCGACTTGTAACAGGAGCTTTGTGGTGAAGAGGTCTGCAATGGAGTGATGGGCAAAGATTCGCTGCACGGAGATACAGGTCTGACCGGCATACCCAAACCCGCCGAGCGCACAGCGGTGTGCGGCAAAATCAAGATCGGCATCGGGCTCCACGATGACGCCGGCGTTTCCGCCGAGTTCCAGTACCACCTTCTTCTTCCCACACTTGGCCTTTAACATCCATCCTACGGCGGCGCTACCGGTAAAGCTCAGGAGTTTAAATCGGGGATCGACGACAAGCTGTTCCGCCACCGTATTGTCGCAAGGCAGGATGTTCAGTGCGCCGGGAGGAAGCCCGGCCTCCAGGACCACTTCGCCTAGCAGCAGCGCGGTCAGGGGTGTCTGTGGTGCCGGCTTGATGAGAATGGGGTTGCCGGCGGCCAAAGCCGGCGCAACCTTGTGGGCCACAAGATTCAGGGGAAAATTGAAGGGAGTGATTCCAAGCACTGGACCGATCGGCACTCGACGGAGAATGCCAAGATGGGAATCGGTCCCCGGCGTCCAGTCGAGAGGGATCACCTCACCCGGAATGCGCTTTGCTTCTTCGGCCGCAATGGTAAATGTTTGGACGGCCCGATTGACTTCTCGCTTGGCGTCGGTGATCGGCTTGCCGGATTCAGCCGTCATCAGGCGGGCAAACTCATCACGCCGGTCATAGAGTCCACCCGCGATCTTTTGCAATGCCTGATAGCGCGCGTGGGACGGCAACGACCCCATTGCAGCGGCTGCGTCGACTGTCGATTGAATTGCCGCCTCGGCATCTGCAGAGCTCGCGCTCGATACCTCGGCAAGGAGCCGACCTGTAAATGGGTCGTTGACGGGTATGAGGGCTTCCCCCCGCCGCCACAGACCTCCAATCAAGAATGGACGTGGTTCCTGCACGAGAGACGCCCCGTGAATGGTAAAGACTCAGTCGGCGGAATGGGCTGGCGCTGCAGAAGCCGGCTCAAGGTTGGCAGCCTGCTGGGCGAGATCGGCTTTGGCGACCAAATCCTCTGTGCCCCAGTCACGAATCGCCTCAAGCGTGAAGGCTTCATACGTTGAGACCCCATGGCACGTCGGGCAATCGGGCATCGGCACCTTACGGTAGAACACTTCTGACAAGCACGACATACACATCCAAAAGGGTGGTTCCCCATCGGGTTGAGGAACAGACCAAAACGATTGTATTGCAGACATAGGTAATCCTTAGTGAATGATGAAGGAACTGTTCTGTGCCACTGCCGTCGATTCATGAGGCTCGGTCGGTTCTCCCTGCGAGCGCGGGGCCGTAGCCAACATGCGATCAATCTCCTCTGCGAACTCGTTGAATGGGACCGCGCCGGGAATCGCGATCGCCGGCTCTTTCTCGGTGGGCCCACCAGCCGTTCGCATCAGAATAAAACCAGGAGTCCCATGAAAGCCCCAACGGGTCGCCTCTTGGCGATCCTTGAAAATGGATTCGAGATATTGCCGTTCGTCGAAACACTTGGCAAACGCCGTCTGATCCAAACCGATTACCTTGGCGTATCCCTTGAAAGATCCTGAGTCGAGGCGACCTCGCTCGCTGAAGAGTCGATCGTGCATCGGCCAATATTGCCCCTGAGCTCCGGCACAGCGCGCCGCCACCGCCGCCTCGACGCCGACCCCTTGATCTGCTCGAGGGTAGTCGCGATAGAGAAACCGCACTTTGCCCGTATCGATATACTTGGCCTGCAAGCGAGGCAAGGTCTCCTGAAAGAACTTCGCACAGTACCCACAGGTGAAGTCAGAATACTCGATCAAGGTGATCGGTGCGTCCGCGCTTCCTCTGATTCGTCCGTCGTCCGTGACCGTCCCAGCGTTCGCCGGAGTCAGCTGCATGAGCAACAGTAATCCCGCTAAGGCAATTGTGCGAACGAGAGACGGGCTCGTCATGTGTGAGGCGTGCCTTTTGCTTTGATGCGCTCCAGCAATCCGACCATAAGGAGAGGCCAGACAATTGTGGCATCGGTCAACACTTCGGCAAACCGCCCTCCGGCTTCCGGCAGAACAAACTTTCCCCAAGAAAGACCTTCTTGATAGGTGCAGCCACTCAATCCGCCAAAATGATCCGGTTCCGGACAAATGCGCACCCCATACTGAAACCGAGGCGGCTCTACGTTGAGCCCGAGCCTGGTATTACAGACTTCAATGTAGGGGCCGACTTGTTGTGCCCAATTGCGAGGGACTCCTCCACCGATCGTAAAGATCCCACGGCGCTTAGCCGAAATGACATGGCTCGCATAACTGTTGAGGTCGAGGTAGGGATTGAATGTCGGATAGGAGTGAAGAATGGTGCGGAGCACCTCAAGATCACCGTGTTCCTGTTTTTGCGCACGAGCCTGATCGAGATGTCGATTCATGGCCCAGGTTCCAATATCCAGCCCCATCTCGGAATCGGTAAACGCGGGGATGAAGACGGGAACGTTTTTGAGATAGGCGCTTTTGAGAATACCTGTTCCGTCATATTCTTCGGCGAGCGTCCTGCCCAGCTCACGAGTAAAGATTTCAGAGGAAAGAGATTGGTCCTGATCCATTCGCTTCATGGTTCGGGTAACAACCTGCTCAACATAGTTGAGGTTCGACTCCATCTCCAGCGTGTCATAGACACGATTGTAGCCTTTCAGGAACAGCTCTTGATCGGACATTGAC
>Ga0315271_10003308_pt1 | contig 10195 bp, 8 predicted proteins | sample C3_top_MG_FD_204664 | JGI IMG/M metagenome (GOLD analysis project Ga0315271, IMG submission 204664) | Sediment microbial communities from Yellowstone Lake, YNP, Wyoming, USA - C3_top | ecosystem: Environmental > Aquatic > Freshwater > Lake > Sediment | place: USA: Wyoming | collected 2017-08-01
CGGTTGCAATCCGGACAAGGAATGAGCTGATCAACTGCGCGGCGGCATCGTTGTTACCGCTGTTCCCGGCGCGATCCACCGACTCCTGTAGCGCACCCTTGGCCACTGCACGTGCAATTGAACGCGCCGTTATTGCCGGCATGCGCGCGTCAAGGCTGGCACGGGCTATCGCATCAACGTCCTCCACCAGCTGGGTGTCGGCCTTATTACCCGAAACGATGATGCGGGCGCTCAGCACATTATTTGGACGCGATTCGTAATAAGGCAGCGCGATTTTCAGCAGTACGGGCTGTGGCGGGATTCCTGAAGCTTGCGGCTTGGATCTGCCCGTCACGACCGACGGGGGGGGTGCCCAAGCGGCAATGACCTTCTCGCGCTTGATCGGTGCCAGGCCATTGCTCAGGATTAAAACCAGCTCGCCTTCCTGCTCCGGTTTTTGTTTTTCTTCCTGCTGAAGTGCGATACCGAATTCCTTGCTGTATAGCACCGCCTCGTCCTTGAGCCCCTGCCGCTTTGCAAGGCGTAGCAGGTCATGCTTGAGCATATCCGGCATGGCCATACCATAACTGACCTGGTACTTTTTGTATGCCTCGTACGCTTTGCGGTAATCGATCATGGCATCACTCCATTCACCCAGTTCCTCGTAGATCATGCCGGTGAGGTAACGGGACAGGGCGTCTTCGGTGAACTTGTAATCGGGAATCTTTTCCCCGATTTCGCGCAGTTTGATATCAACTTGCAGTGCCTCAACCCGCGCTTCTTTGAGCTGCCCGAGCTCCAGGTAATTGAGCGCCATGTAGAGATGCGCCAATACCTGCTCATAGTCATCCCCGGCGTAACTGACAGTTGCATCATTGACGATGAATGACAGCGCATTTTCGCTGACACTTGCCGCATACAGCCGATCCATCTCTGTCTTGGCACCATCAAGGGACTTGTTGGAGCCGGCAAAATCGCGCTTCATGCGCAATACCATTCCCTTGTTGAGCAGATACAACACCCGGTCGGTTTTGGATCCCTGTTGTTTCTCGATATCTTGAAGCGCGGCATCGTATTGCCGGGCCGAAAGATCGCGCTCGATGACACCAAATGAATCGCTATAGGTGGCGCATCCTGTCAATGCGCCCCCCAAAGCGAATGTCACGAACAACAGAGCAACGCGGCATGCCATCTATTGCCCCGCCTTCAATTACCTAGAACCTCAGGTTGCTGCGCTCCACCAGCTTCTTGATCTTTTTTTGCCCGACCCAGACCTTGCGGTTATCCACCATGCTGATCAGTGTCAGGTCCACTTGGTAGTAGCGCAATTGCGTCTTTCCTTCCGCATCAATGATGGTATTGATGGTTCCCTTTAACATGAAGTCGGCACCTTTCTCCTGACCCATGGCCTTGCGGGTTGCCTCGCTGGCGTTGAGATCCTGATCCTTGCGCTCGTCGCGGACTTCCTGGCGTTCATTCGAGGAAGCGACAAATTGCACCTTGTCGGAATTGATCAAGGCACGCTCCATGTCGGCGACAAAAGTGTTGACGTTGATATGCTCGTGGCTCAGGTTGCTCACCTCACCCACGATCACTGACGGTTGCCGGTTTTGGGTGCGTGTGAACTCGCCAAGCCAGGAACGGCTCATCACGTCCTTGATCATCTCTTCGGACACCTGTTGCGAGTCGGTATCGTTCCAGGCACCGCTCAAGTCTTTCACTTCCGCGGCATCCATTCGCTTCACCTCGGTCGAACAACCGGCTACAACCAACACCAGGGTCAAGGCCATCAATACGGTCAGGCTGCTTTTGGATAGTGTCGAATGCATTATTTTTTCTCCTTTGCGACACGGTCAAAAATGTTGTCAGCACGGGTCTCGATGTAGCGCCTCAAATCATCGTTCATCTCTTGTGTCCCTGCCAAGGTACTTTTCACATGACTCATGTCCAACTCGGCGATGGAATAAATGATGTTGGTTTTAGGGTCGCGCCAGCTCCCGATGATCTTGGCACCGGTCAGGTTAACCTTGGTAAGGGCATTGATCTGGTGCGTGACTGACTCCTCGGCGACATTGGCGCCGCCAGCCTTGGCCGAAGCCATGTAGTCGTTGGAAACCACATCCATGTAAGACGACAGGACACGCGCCACCTCGGCTCGCGCCCGGTCATCGGCGGCAGATTTTTGCAGCGCCATATCCCCCATTGGTGAGGCGGAGCCGACGCCGTGGAACAATCGGCCATCCTTATCGTTGAGGATGTTAGTCCCTTCATTGACCCAATTCGGGGCGCCCTTGAGACCCAGGTCACTCTCCACTTTGGTGGTGCTGGAACATGATGAAAGGGCAACCGCGAGCAAAGCAATGGAAAACAGTTTTGCGATGAGATAGGATCTTTTCATGATTTTCTCCTGATGTTAGGGAAAACAGTTTGAAGGTTATTACGTTGGCATAGATACGGGGGCTTGCGAGAGAATCATCATATTTCAAAAGGCAAACCGCCGCAATGCATGATTAGGGACAGCCAGGCGATATAAGTTCCCGAAACTGGCCGCAAAAAAGTTCTTTACCGTAAATTCAGCTTACTGGAACAAAGATGGTGATCTGGCATGGTGAGACAGATCGATGCGCTTGTTTTGAAGCGCCCCAAATTCACCAGCACAACAGGGAAATGTGCAAATTTCAGACCTGTCCCCTTTGGGACATCATGCTTTTTCAAATCGAACACAATCCGCCTTTACGAGAACCAGCGCAGCACGGCAGCCGAGCCAAGCGCCAGCATGCCAAGGCCGCTCATGGCAAGCCAGGAATATCGGCGGGATACTTCAGAATGTCGGGCGAGCAACTGCCAAGTTGCCAGGGTGAAACCGGACACCGCACATACCACTTTCACGATCAGCGCGGCCACGGCGACCCCGTGTATATCGGGAAACTTTGCGTAGTAGTAAAAACTGATCGCGCCGAATGTCCCCCCGCTCACCACCTGTGTCAACCAACCGGCAAGCACCAGCCCGGCCAGCTTGCGCTGTGTCCCGGCATCGCCCCGCGCCAGTGCGCAAGCTGCGCCACCCACCACCGCCACCGCCCCGAAATTATGAACAATCTGGGCGATGGCGTAGGCGAGGTTCTGACTATCCAACGTTATTGGACCGTGACCTTGACGCAGCGATCTACTCCTATCGGCGTGTGATTCTTGTTGACGATCTTGATGCAGAGCTCATGGTTGCCTTGCGCCAATGGATCGAGCGTATAACTGCCCCTCATCTGGCGCAACAGCGCCGCTTGCTTGCCATCCACATAAACATGAATATGATCTCCATCACCGCCCAGCGTGATGTTGTAGTCGAGTTTGTTCTGCGCCTTGGCATCGAGTTTGGCCCCGTCCACCGGTGAACTGATATCGATCTTTGATTCGGCGGCGACTGCCAGCGGAGCGGCAATGCTTGAAAGTACAAGTACCAGCATAGACAATTTACGCATGTTTTACTCCTTGAAAAGTGATTGGATAGACAGAGGCCTGCATAGACTGCAGGTCACAATAGCCATGGCAAGCATATTGTGCCGCACATGGTAATCCTCCGCCCAAAACTATCAAGCCCCTTCCGACCACGGTGCATTGACGACCCAGCGTGGTAAAATCCGCGCTCATTTTTAATGCTGCCCGCCATGAACCGCACCCGTCATCCGATTGAACAGCTCATCCAGCAACGTATCCTGATCCTGGATGGCGCGATGGGCACGATGATCCAGCGCTACAAACTGACCGAAGAACACTATCGGGGCACGGTGCTGTATGGCAACTATGGCGGTGAGCGCAAAACCTTTGCCGATCATCCTGTCGATGTCAAAGGCAACAACGACCTGCTGTTGCTGACCCAGCCGCACATCATCCGCGGCATCCATGCGGAGTATCTTGAAGCGGGTGCCGATATCCTCGAGACCTGCACGTTCAATTCCACCGCCGCATCACTGGACGATTACGACATGGTGGGCCTGGCCTATGAGCTGAATTTTGCCGGCGCCAAATTGGCGCGGGGGGTGTGCGATGAGTTCGAGGTGAAGATACCGAACAAGCCGCGCTTCGTCGCCGGCGTGCTGGGGCCGACCACCAAGACCGCCTCCATTTCCCCTGACGTGAACGATCCGGGTTTCCGCAACATCAGTTTCGATGAACTGGTGGAAGGATATGGGGAGGCCGTCCGGGGTTTGCTGGATGGCGGCGCGGACATTCTGATGGTGGAAACCATTTTCGATACGCTGAACGCCAAGGCCGCGCTGTTCGCGATCGAGCAGTATTTCGAGCAACACAAGGTGCGCGTGCCGATCATGATCTCCGGCACCATCACAGATGCGTCCGGGCGCACGTTGTCGGGCCAGACCACCGAGGCATTCTGGAATTCGTTGGCTCACGCCAAGCCGCTGTCCATCGGACTGAACTGCGCGCTGGGCGCGGAATTGATGCGGCCTTATGTCGAAGAGATGTCACGCGTCGCCTCGTGTTATGTCAGCGCGCATCCCAACGCCGGCCTGCCCAACCCATTGTCGGATACCGGCTACGACGAGCTACCGGAAAAGACTGCCCGCTTGCTGAAGGAATTCGCCACCAGCGGCTTCCTCAATATCGCCGGCGGCTGCTGCGGCACCACGCCCGCGCATATCAAGGCGATCGCCGAGGCGCTCACGGACATACCGCCGCGCCGCGTGCCAAAGATCGAACACAGGTTGCGCCTGTCCGGGCTGGAGCCGTTCAACATAGGCGACGACACACTGTTCGTCAATGTCGGCGAGCGCACCAACGTCACGGGCTCTAAGATGTTCGCGCGGCTGATCCTGAACGGCGACTACGCTGAGGCGGTCAGCGTGGCGCGCCAGCAGGTGGAGAACGGCGCCCAGATCATCGACATCAACATGGACGAGGCGATGCTGGATTCGCAAGCAGCGATGACCAGGTTCGTCAATCTGCTCGCTTCCGAACCGGACATCTCGCGCGTGCCTCTGATGATAGACTCGTCGAAGTGGGACGTGATCGAGGCCGGATTGAAATGCGTGCAGGGCAAAGCAGTGGTGAATTCCATCAGCCTCAAGGAAGGCGAAGCGGCGTTCATCAAACATGCCCAGTTGGTCAGACGTTACGGTGCCGCGGCGGTGGTGATGGCGTTCGACGAACAGGGACAGGCGGATACCTTCAAGCGCAAGACCAATATCTGCAAGCGCAGCTATGACATACTGGTAAAGCAAGTCGGCTTCCTGCCGGAAGACATCATCTTCGATCCAAACATCTTTGCGATCGCGACCGGCATCGAGGAGCACAACAACTATGCGGTGGATTTTATCGAAGCCACTGCCTGGATCAAGCAACACTTGCCTCATGCCAAGGTCAGTGGAGGGGTGTCGAACGTGTCGTTCTCGTTCCGCGGCAACGACGCAGTGCGCGAAGCAATCCATACAGTGTTCCTGTACCACGCGATCAAAGCCGGTATGACGATGGGCATCGTCAACGCCGGGCAGCTCGGCGTATATGAACAGATTCCGCAAGCCTTGCTCAACGCAGTGGAAGACGTGGTGCTGAACCGAAATCCCGACGCAGGTGAGAAGCTGGTTACGATGGCCGAAACTGTTAAGACTGGCGCCAAGGCACAGGTTGCAGATCTGGAGTGGCGCAAGGGCACGGTGCAGGAGCGCCTCACCCACGCGCTGGTGCGCGGCATCACCGACTATATCGTCGATGATGCCGAAGAAGCGCGCCTGCAGGCAAAGTTCCCGGTCGAGGTGATCGAAGGCCCGTTGATGGTAGGCATGAACGTAGTCGGCGATCTTTTCGGCGCGGGCAAGATGTTTTTGCCGCAGGTGGTGAAATCGGCACGCGTGATGAAACAGGCAGTGGCGCATCTGGTGCCTTACATCGAGGCAGAAAAATTGCGTTCCGGGGACAACAAACCCAAGGGCAAGATCGTCATGGCAACGGTCAAGGGCGACGTGCACGACATCGGCAAGAACATCGTCACAGTGGTGTTGCAGTGCAACAATTTTGAAGTCATCAATATGGGCGTGATGGTGCCGTGCCAACAGATTCTCGACACCGCGCGCGAACATAATGCCGACGTCATCGGCCTATCCGGCTTGATCACGCCGTCGCTGGAAGAAATGGCGCACGTGGCGAGGGAGATGGAGCGGCAGGAGTTCAAGATACCGTTGTTGATCGGCGGCGCGACCACTTCACGCGTGCACACGGCGGTGAAGATCGAACCCAATTACCCGAGCGGCACCACGGTATATGTCACCGATGCCTCACGCGCGGTCGGCGTGTGCAGCAATCTGCTCTCCGACACGCTGTGCGACGATTATGTCGCAGGCATCAAGAAGGACTATATTACTGCGCGCGAACAGCACGAAGGCAAGAAGGGCAAGGCGGTGTACGTTTCGCTTGAAGAGGCGCGTGCGCATGGCGTGAAGACCGACTGGAAGCATTACATGCCGCCCAAACCGTGGCTGCTGGGCGTGCACAAGTTCGAAAACTATCCGCTAGGCAAGATCGCCGAATACATAGACTGGTCGCCGTTCTTCCAGGCATGGGAACTGGCCGGACGCTACCCGAAGATCCTGCAGGATAGCGTGGTGGGCGAAGAAGCGCGCAAGCTGTTCGCCGATGCACAGGCGATGCTGAAAAGGATCATTGCCGAGAAATGGCTCACCGCGAATGCGGTGTTCGGCCTGTTCCCGGCGAATACCGTGAACAGCGACGACATCGAGATCTACACCGACGAATCGCGCAACAAGGTAGCGATGACCTGGCATAACCTGCGTCAGCAGACCAAGAAACCGGCGGATATCCCGAACTACTGCCTCGCCGACTATATCGCACCCAAGGAAAGCGGCGTGGCAGACTATATCGGCGGATTTGCCGTCACGGCCGGCATCGGCATCGACGCGCGCGTCGCTGAGTTCGAAAAACACCACGACGACTACAACGCCATACTGCTAAAAGCCCTGGCCGACCGCCTCGCCGAAGCTTTTGCCGAACTGTTGCACGCACGGGTGCGCCGCGAATTCTGGGGTTATGCGGCGGATGAAGCTTTGGACAATGACGCGCTGATCGCCGAAAAATATTGGGGCATCCGCCCCGCGCCCGGTTATCCCGCCTGCCCAGAACACAGCGAAAAGGGCCCCCTGTTCGAGCTGTTGCAAGCTCCGCTGAACGCGGGCATCAATATCACCGAGAGTTACGCTATGTTTCCTACCGCAGCGGTGAGCGGTTTCTACTTCTCGCATCCGCAGGCGCATTACTTCGCCACCGGGAAGGTAGACAAGGATCAGGTCGCAAGCTACGCTCAGCGCAAAGGCTGGACGCTGGAAGAGGCCGAGCGCTGGCTGGCACCTGTAATTAATTATTAACGTGATCGAAGATAGGCATGATGAAACACACGATGTATTTTTCGCTGGCTTTGCTATTGGCTACCGGCATTTTTTCAACCACCGCGTGCTCTGAACAGGCCGCACCAAAAATGGAGACAAGCAACATGACTGAACTGATCAAGACTGATGTAAAGCTGGGAACTGGCGATCTGGCAACAGCCGGCAAGAACGTGTCGGTGCATTACACCGGCTGGCTGTACGATGCAACCGCGCCCGACCATCACGGCAAAAAGTTCGACAGCTCACGCGACCGCAACGAGCCGTTCGAATTCCCGCTTGGCGGTGGCCGCGTCATCGCCGGCTGGGATCAGGGCGTGGCGGGCATGAAAGTCGGCGGGCAGCGCACCCTGGTCATTCCAGCGAACATGGGTTATGGCGCACGCGGTGCGGGCGGGGTGATTCCACCGAACGCAACGCTGGTATTCGACGTTGAGCTTTTGGCGGTTCATTAGCAGCGGATCGCTGATCAAGCGATGAACCTGATTCCGCATCCGCTGCTGGTAACGGCGCTGATGCTTGCTGTATCCAACCTGTTCATGACCTTCGCGTGGTATGGCCACCTGAAAAACTTCGCCAGTTCGCCGTGGTACGTGGCGGCGCTGGTGAGCTGGGGCATTGCACTGTTCGAGTATCTGCTCCAGGTTCCCGCCAATCGTATCGGTTACACCTCACTCAGCCTCGGACAACTGAAGATACTGCAGGAGATCATCACGCTGTCGGTGTTCGTGCCGTTCGCAGTGTTGTACATGAACCAGCCGTTGAAGTGGGATTACCTGTATGCGGCGTTATGCATGATGGGTGCGGTGTATTTTATTTTTAGAGCTTAATCCATGAGCAAACCAAATCACATCCACATCCTCGGCATCTGCGGCACATTCATGGGCGGCATCGCGGCACTCGCCGAGCAAGCAGGTTATCGGGTCACCGGCTGCGACGCAAACGTCTATCCGCCGATGAGCACGCAATTGGAAGCACAGGGCATCGAATTGATCGAAGGCTTCGGTGTGGAACAACTCGATCTTCAGCCCGATGTGTTTGTCATCGGCAATGTGGTTTCGCGCGGCAACCCGTTGATGGAAGAGATCCTCAACCGCAATTTGCCCTACATCTCCGGCCCGCAATGGCTGGCACAAACCATCCTGCAGGACAAGTGGGTACTGGCTGTGGCGGGCACCCACGGCAAGACCACCACCAGCGCGATGCTGGCCTGGGTACTGGAATATGCCGGACTCAGTCCCGGTTTCCTGATCGGCGGCGTGCCCGAGAATTTCGGCATTTCCGCACGCCTGACCGAATCGCCATTCTTCGTGATCGAAGCGGATGAATACGACACCGCATTTTTCGACAAGCGTTCCAAGTTCGTGCATTACCATCCGCGCACCGCGATACTCAACAATCTCGAGTACGATCATGCCGATATCTTTGCCGATCTCGCCGCGATTGAAACTCAGTTCCACCATCTGGTGCGTACCGTACCGGGCAACGGCCTGATCGTTTGCAACGGCCGCGAGGCCTCGCTGGGACGTGTGTTGCAGCGCGGCTGCTGGACCCCGGTTGAAGGTTTCGGCACGGACGATGGCTGGCAGCTCGATGCCGGCAACCGCGTGACGCTACGCGGTGAATCACAGGGCACGCTGAACTGGGAACTGCTCGGCGAACACAATCGCCAGAACGCACTCGCCACACTCGCTGCCGCGAGACATGCCGGCGTACCGATCGCGCAGGGCTTGACTGCGTTAAGTGAATTCAAGAACGTGAAGCGGCGCATGGAAGTACGCGGTGTGGCAAATGGTATTACTGTTTATGACGACTTCGCCCACCATCCCACCGCGATAGACACCACCGTCGCAGGCTTGCGCCACAAGATCGGCAAGGCGCGGATACTGGCAGTACTGGAACCGCGCTCCAACACGATGAAGCTTGGCGTGATGAAGGAAGCGCTACCCGGCAGCCTGAAGGATGCTGACTTGGTGTTCTGCTACGCCGGGAACCTCGGCTGGGACGTTCTCGGCGCGCTGGCGCCACTGGGCAGCAAGGCGGTCGTCGAGGAAGACCTTGGAGCGTTGATCGCGAAGATCACCGCAGCGGCACGGCCCGGTGACCACATCCTGGTGATGAGCAACGGCGGCTTCGGCGGGATACACGAGAAGCTGCTCAAGCAATTGCAAAACTGAATCATTCCGGCGGATTCTCCAGGCCCAGTTCCTGGATCTTGCGCGTCAACGTGTTGCGACCGATGCCGAGCAGGGTGGCGGCTTCGATGCGCCGCCCGTTGGTGTGCTGCAACGCCTGCATGATCAGGGTACGTTCGAACTGCATCGTGAGTGTATCCATGATGCGCTCATCGCCGCGCTGTAGCGCCAGCGCTGCCTGTTGGGCCAGGGCCGCACTCCAATCTCCGCCAATTGGGGCGCTCTCGGATGTACCACCGCGCCACTCCGGCGGCAAGTCGGCGATCTCGACTGTCTGGGAAGGCGTCATCACGGTCAGCCAGTGACAGAGATTTTCCAGTTGCCGCACGTTGCCGGGAAAGTCCTGCGTGCTGAGGTGTTGCAGCGTCGCATCGCTGAATTGTTTCTGGTCGACCGCCAGTTCGCGCGCACTCTTTTGCAGGAAATATTTTGCCAGCAGCGGGATATCTTCGCGCCGTTCGCGCAGGGGCGGCAGGCGCAGCCGAATTACGTTCAGGCGATGGAACAGATCTTCACGGAACAAGCCCTGCTTGACCCGTTCATCCAAATTTTGATGCGTGGCTGTGATGATGCGCACGTTGGCCTTGATCGGCTGATGTCCGCCGACGCGATAGA
>Ga0315271_10003310_pt1 | contig 10184 bp, 9 predicted proteins | sample C3_top_MG_FD_204664 | JGI IMG/M metagenome (GOLD analysis project Ga0315271, IMG submission 204664) | Sediment microbial communities from Yellowstone Lake, YNP, Wyoming, USA - C3_top | ecosystem: Environmental > Aquatic > Freshwater > Lake > Sediment | place: USA: Wyoming | collected 2017-08-01
ACGAGGCTGCGCAGGCCGCACTCGGCAGCCCCGTCCAGCAACACCGGCTCGATGCGCATGAGGCCGGGGAAGTCTCCGACGCCCAGCAGGCTGATGACTTCGTCGTCGAACAACTTGCCGCGGGGGTCGTACGGCGCCGGCGCCCCGTGGATGAGCGCGTGCGAGAGGTCGCCGGAGGCCAGGAACAGCGTGTCCCTGCCTAGTTCTTCGGCACAGCGGCGCACGAGCTGGCCGAGCGTGCGATGCTCGGCGTACGGCCCGACCACCGAAAGGCTGACGATGCGATCGGGCCGCAGGAAGCTCAAAGGGACGAGTACGCCCCAGTCGAGCACGTCGCCGTCGTCGGGGATGAGGCGGAGCTTGCGGCTGTCTCCGGCCAGGGCGAGCAGCAACTCGGCGAACTGGACATCGTTGTCGTAGCTGAACGCGGCGTCCGGACAGCGGAACCGGCCGAAGTCGCCGTGCAGGCGCTCTGCGGTCTTGACCCCGTGCGAAGCGCCGAAGTCGTCGGCGTGCGGCGAGATGACGACGATCGTGTCGGGCTCGCCGACGGAAGCCGCCAGCTTCTCCATCGCGGTGACGGTCGCGGCGATCTTGCCGCGCGCGGTGCCGCCGACCTCGGGGATGAGCAGTGGAGGGTGAGGGCAGATGCAGCCTTGCATGACGATGCCTCCTGGTCGCCGGCTCAGACCGAACCGCGCAGCGTGGTGGAGGTCGCTGCGATGATGTCCACCGTCACTATAGCACCGGGCTCCACGGCTCCGGCGACGTTCACGGTCACGTTCTGGCGGGAGCGACCGCGGTGCTGTACACCATCCCGGCTGGGGCCTTCGATGAGGACTTCAGCGCGCCGTCCGACCCACGCCCGGCGGGAGACCAGCGCCTGCTGCTGCGTGAGCTCGATGAGGCGTTCCACGCGCTCCCGGCGGACGTCGGGCGGCACCTGACCGGGCAGGTCTGCGGCCGCGGTGCCCCGGCGGGGCGAGAACACGAACGTGAACGCCGCGTCGAACGCGGCCTCCTGCACGAGGGCGAGCGTCTCGGCGAACTCGCCCTCGGTCTCGCCGGGAAAGCCGGCGATGAGGTCGGTCGTGATGCTGACGTCGGGGACGGCTGTACGGAGGACGCGGACGCGATCCAGGTACTGGGCGGCCGTGTAGCCACGCCCCATCCCCCGGAGTACGCGGTCCGAGCCCGCCTGGGCCGGCAGGTGCACGTGCTCGCACACGCTCGGCAGCTCGGCGATGGCGGCGACGAGGTCATCGCCGAGGTCCTTGGGGTGGGAAGTCATGAACCGGACGCGGTCCAGGCCGTCGATCGCGTCGAGCCGTCGCAGCAGCGCTGCGAAGCTGGGGGTCGTCGCGTCTCCCCCGCCCCGGAGGTCGCGCCCGTAGGCGTTGACGTTCTGACCCAACAGCGTGACCTCGCGGACCCCGTCCGACACCAGGGCCTCGGCTTCGGCGGCGAGCTCCTCGACGGAACGGCTGCGCTCCGGCCCACGGACGAACGGGACGATGCAATACGAGCAGAAGTTGGTGCAGCCGCTCATCACCTGGACCCAGGCCTGGAACGGCCGTTCGCGATGTGCGGTCAGGCTGCCGCTGAAGTGCGGCCCGTCGTCGAAGAAGCCGGCAGGGCTCTCGCCGGCCGGCGCCACCGCCACGCGCAGCAGCTCCGGCAGCCGGTGCAGGTTCTGCGGGCCGAGCGCGCCGTCCACGAACGGGAAGCGCGCGAAGAAGTCCGCCTGCTCCGCTTGCGGCAAGCATCCGGTGACGAGGACCACGCGCGCAGGATCTTGGCGCTTGAGCCTCGCCGCGGTGCCCAGGTGCCCGGCGAGGCGGTCGTCGGCGCTCTTGCGCACTGTGCACGTGTTGTAGACCAGCACGTCCGCGTCGTCGGGCTCGGCCGCGCGCTCCAGGCCTTCAGCCTCGAGCAGCGCGCGGATGCGCTCGGCGTCGTGCTCGTTCATTTGACAGCCGAACGAACGCAGGTAATAGCGGCCGGTCATGACGATCTCGTCGCGGTCGCGGGACGGCGCACGAGCGCCGCGCCCGCTACTTGGCGATGTCGACGGCGCGGCTCTCGCGGATGACGGTCACCCGGATCTGGCCCGGGTAGTCGAGCTGATCCTCGATCTCGCGCGCGATCTCGTGCGCCAGCAGCGTGGTGGCGTCGTCGTCGATGTCACCGGGCTTCACCATGACGCGCACCTCGCGGCCCGCCTGCATGGCGAAGCACTTCTCGACGCCCTTGTGGGCCTCGGCGATCTTCTCCAGCGACTCGAGCCGCTTGATGTAGTTCTCGAGCGACTCCCTGCGGGCGCCGGGACGGGCGGCGCTGATGGCATCGGCCGCCTGTACGAGCACGGCCTCCACGGTCTGCGGCTCCACGTCCTGGTGGTGCGCCTGGATGGCGTGGCACACGCTCTGCGACTCGCGGTACTTCTTGCAGAGCTGCTGCGAGATAGCGGCGTGTGAGCCGTCGACCTCGTGGTCGATGGCCTTGCCGATGTCGTGCAGCAGGCCGGCGCGCTTGGCGATCTTGACGTTCGCGCCGAGCTCAGCGGCCATGATGCCGGAGAGGTGCGCAACCTCGATGGAGTGGTTGAGCACGTTCTGGCCGTAGCTGGTGCGGTACTTGAGGCGCCCGAGGACCTTGACCAGCTCGGGCGCCACACCGTGGACGTTGGTGTCGAAGCAGGCCTGCTCGCCGGCCTCTTCCATGGCGGCCTCGACTTCGGCCTTGGCGGCCGTATAGGTCTCCTCGATGCGCGCCGGGTGGATGCGCCCGTCGGTGATGAGCTTGGTGAGCGTCAGACGGGCGGTCTCGCGGCGTACGCCGTCGAAGCCGGAGAGCACGACGGCCTCCGGCGTGTCGTCGATGATGAAGTCGATGCCCGTGACGTTCTCGAGCGTGCGGATGTTGCGGCCCTCGCGGCCGATGATCCGGCCCTTCATGTCGTCGGAGGGCAGGTTCACGACCGAGACGGTGGTCTCGGCGACGTGGTTGGCGGCGGTACGCTGGATGCTCAGCGAGAGGATGTTACGAGCGCGGCGGTCGGCCTCCCGATGCGCCTCTTCGTCGACCTGGCGGACGAGTTTGGCCATCTCGTGGCGAGCTTCCTCTTCAGTCTGCTTGAGGAGGATGTCCTTGGCCTGGGCGGCGCTGAGACCGGAGATGCGCTCGAGCTGGATCATGGCCTCGGCGTGCGCGTTCTGCAGCTCGTCAGAGACCCGCTGGCTGTTCGCGTCGCGGTCGCGGATGGACTGCTCGCGGCGGTCCTGCTCGGCGGCGCGAGCATCGATGGCCTCCTCGCGCTGCAGCATGCGCTGCTCCGCCTTGCCGAGCTCTTCACGCCGGCCCCCGAGCTCGCTTTCTACCTCGCTGCGGACGCGGTGGACCTCTTCCTTGGCCTCGAGGCGGGCCTCCTTGAGGATGGTGTCCGCCTCACGGCGAGAGTCCTTGAGGAGCTTCTCGGCCTCACGCTCGGCCCCCGCCAGCTTGCTCGAGGCGAGGTTGCGGCGGATGAAATATCCCACCGCGATGCCGACCACCAGGCCAACAACGATATAGACCGCAATCATCATCCAGTCCCTTCACAGGTCGCGCGGCACAAAAAAAGGCCGGGCAACGCGCCCGGCCTGTGCCACGCTCGCACGTGCACCACGATACGGTGTTCCAGCTGTGACTACGTCCAGGGGTCAGGACGATCGTAGGTTCGCAAAACCTCCCAAATCTCTCATCGTTGACCCCTGGTCGATCGGTTCAGCTTCATCGGCGCAGAAGCGCCGTCGGTATCGCTATGCAAGAGCGAGAAGTGGAATACACAAAGCACGCGCACACGTCGCGTGCTTGGATAGTACGTGACGCCGCCGCGCGGAGTCAATTCGCGCGGGGCGCCTCTCCTTCGACCCACAGGCGCACAGCGGCATACGCGGTCGCCGACGAGAAGCCCCGGCGTTGAAGGGCCTGGAAGGCGCGCCGGCGGGCGGCGTCCAGCGGTTGCTCGGGCGCGCCGCGGCGGCGCAGGACGGCGATGGCGCGGTCGAGCTCTTCGCCCTCTTCTCCGTCGCCTCCGCTGCCGGCGCCGAGAGCCTCGTCTATCACCATCGAGTCGACGCCCAGCTCTCGCAGCCCGCGACGGATGCGCTCGACGCCCCAGGACGCCAGCCGCCGCTTGTCGGCCACGTAGCTGCGCGCGAACGCAGCATCGTCGAGGAACCCGTCCGCGGCGAGCCGCTCCAACGCCTCGTCGACGGCGTGCTCGTCGTGTTCTTTGGCCAGGAGGCGGCGGCGCAGCTCTTCCCGGCTCCTGGCGCGGTGCCCGAGCAGGCGGTAGGCGTCGCCCATGACGCGCTCGCCGGACGATGCCGCGCGGATCTCGGCGACATCGCCTTCGGAGAGCTCTCGCCCCTTGAACAGGTGCCAGCGAGCGACAAGGGACTCGCTGACGACGCAGGTGTATTCGTCGTCGACGTGCAGCGCCACTCCCCCGCGGCGGGCGGCGCGCAGGGCGGTGACGACGGGCACGACCAGCGACCGCAGGCGCTACAGCGAACGAGGTTCCGAAGGCACCCCGTTCATCAGGCCTTCAGGACCTCGCCGGTGACGGGATCGACGCCCTCGGGCACTGCGGCCTCGGCCTTGGCGGCGTCGGCCTTGGCCGTCGCGTCCGCGAACGCCGCGCTTGCTTCGGCGAGCGCGGCGCTGGCCGGCAGACCGGCCTTGGCGCGGATCTGGACCTCGATGGCGTCGGCGATGTCCGGGTTCTCCGAGAGGAACACCTTGGCGTTGGCCCTGCCCTGGCCGAGCCGCTCGTCGTTGTAGCTGAAGAACGCACCGCTCTTGGCGACGACGTCGTAGAAGACGCCGAGATCGAGGAGCGTGCCCTCGCGCGAGATGCCGAGGCCGTAGGTGATGTCGAACTCCGCCTGCTTGAAGGGCGGGGCGACCTTGTTCTTCACGACCTTGACGCGCACGCGGTTGCCCACTGCCTCCGTGCCGTCCTTGAGTGTCTCGATACGGCGGATGTCGAGCCGGATGGTGGCGTAGAACTTGAGCGCCTTGCCGCCGGTGGTGACCTCCGGGTTGCCGAACATGACGCCGATCTTCTCGCGCAGCTGGTTGGTGAAGCAGCAGATCGTGCCCGAGCGGCTCAGGCTGCCGTTGAGCTTGCGCAGCGCCTGGCTCATGAGCCGCGCCTGCAGGCCGACGAAACTGTCGCCCATCTCGCCCTCGATCTCGGCCTTGGGCGTGAGCGCGGCCACGGAGTCGATGGCGACGATGTCGAGCGCGCCGCTGCGCACGAGCATCTCGGCGATCTCGAGAGCCTGCTCGCCGTAGTCCGGCTGCGAGACCAGCAGATTATCGACGTCCACGCCGATGGCCTTGGCGTAGATGGGGTCCATGGCGTGCTCGGCGTCGATGAACGCCGCCTGGCCGCCCAGCTTCTGCGCCTGGGCGATGAGGTGGTAGACCATGGTCGTCTTGCCCGAGGACTCCGGACCGAAGATCTCGATGATGCGGCCGCGCGGGATGCCGCCGACGCCGAGGGCGATGTCGAGCGCCAGCGAGCCGGTCGGCACGAACTGCATGTCGTCGCTCACGGGGTGGTCGCCAAGACGCATGACACTGCCCTTGCCGAACTGGCGGTCTATCTGTGTCATGGCGGCCTCGAGGGCTTTTGCTTTGTCCAAGGTAGCGCTCCTCTCTTGCTCAGGACGCGGGAAAGTCTGCTACGGGGGTGTGTATCGCTCCAGCCCGTTCCAGGTGGCTACTATACAAGACCATCCGGACGACACCAAACGGTCCGATGTTCACGTTTTGCAGGGAAAATGGTTGACCAGGGCGGCGGTATCTCGCCACCGTGACGTGGGGCAGCCAGGGCCGCTTCTCGGGCTCGTAGAGGCCTTCTGCGGCGAGCCCGGCCGACACCTCCGACTGCACTCGCGGCAATTCGCCCGCCGGGTCGTCGAGCTCGAGCGCGACGACCCGTCGCTGGCCGTGCGCCGGCAGGAAGAGCGGCTCCTTGAAACGGCACTCGGCGCGCGTCCATCTGATCTCCTTGAGGACGCGCTCCACAGCGGGCACGCGGGCGGCGTCCAGGCTGCCGAGGAAGGCGAGCGTGAGGTGCAGCGTCGGCGCGATGCGCAGGTCCTCGTGCCCCCCGAGCCGCTTGCGCTGCCACGCGATCACCGCCCGCTCGACGTCCTGGGGCAGGTCGCAGGCGACGAAGAGCCGCAGGCGCTCCGGCCTGGCCTCGGCCTCGCCGTTGCTCATGCGGGCAGCGCCGCGCGCAGCAGGTGGAGCGCGGAGGTGGCGGCGAACGTGCGCACGCTGTCGCGGTCTCCGGGGAACGAACCTCTGCGGACACGGGTGCCTCCGGGGCCGGCGCAGCCGAGGTAGACCAGCCCGACGGGCTTCTCGGTGGTGCCCCCGTCCGGACCGGCCACGCCGGTGAGGGAGAGTGCGTAGTCGGCCCGCAGCGCGGCGCGCGCACCCTCCGCCATCGCGCCGGCGACCTCCTCGGAGACCGCGCCGGACTGGGCCAGCATGCCTGGCGGCACGCCGAGGAGGTCCATCTTGGCTTGGTCGGCGTAGCTGATCACTCCGCCGGCGAAGTAGTCCGAGCTGCCGGCCCGGGCGGTGATCCGCGCGCCGAGCATCCCGCCCGTACAGGACTCGGCGACTGCGAGCATGAGGCCGCGGCCGCGGAGTTCGTCGGCGACGATGTCGTCGATGGTGCGGCCGTCCCCCGAGTACACCGGCGCGCCCGCCTCAAGGGCGGCGACCAGCGCGTCCGCCTGCGCCTGGGCGCCGGCGTCCCTGCGATGGCGGATGCGCACGACCACCTCTCCCCCACCGACGTTGATGCCGAGCTCCACGAGCTCGTGCGGCAGCGCGTCGAGGATCGGGCCGACCTGCAGCTCGCCGACGCCGAACATCCGCACCATGCGCACGGCGACGTCCGGGAAGAACTGATCGCGCTCGAGCGCCGTGGCCGTCTCGAGCCACATATGACGGAATTCGTAGGGAACGCCGGGATAGGCGAAGATGCGCGTCCGCCCGAAGCGTGCGGCGATGCCGGGGGCGACGCCGGCCGGCGGCACGGCCGCGGAGCCGGCCGGGAGCTTCGCCTGGCGCCGCGCGAGGCCGAAGGTCTCCCGGTAGTCGAGGTGGCGGCGTTCCGCCACGACGCGGACGCTCTCTTCGACGAAGGCCAGCGCGTCCGGATCTTCGACGAGGTCCACGCCGAGCACCTCGGCGAGGCACTCGGCCGTGAGGTCGTCGTGCGTTGTGCCCAGCCCGCCCCCGACCACGAGCAGGTCGGGCTCGCCGCCGAGCGCGTGCCGCAGGGCGGCGACCAGCCGCGCGCGGTCGTCGGCGACGGTGAGGAGTTCGGTGACCTTGACGCCCCTCCGGCTCAGGTCGTCGCAGACGAAGGCGCCGTTGGTGTCGCGCGTGCGGCCGTCCAGCAGTTCGTTGCCGCTGAGGACCACGGCAGCGCGCGGCGCTCCCGGTGGCATCAGTCGCTGGTCCCCGGCATGTGGATCAGCCCCCGAGCGTTGCGGAAGTAGTTGATCCCGCTGGCCAGGGTCACGACGACGACGACGACGGCCAGGATCCACTGGATGATGACGGCCACGTCGGTGGAGACGTGGATGAGCTCGGCGATGTCCGCCGTCGGGAAGAGCACGTATACCACGTACACGATCTGCAGGACCGTCTTGAGCTTGCCGTACTTGTCGGCGGGGATGGACACGCCCTGCGAGACGCCGATGATGCGCAGCACGCTCACGGCGATCTCGCGCCCGATGATGACCATGGCGACCCAGGCGGCCACCCGGTCCTGCGCGACGAGCGCGATGAGCGCGGCGGCGATGAGCAGCTTGTCGGCGAGCGGGTCGAGGAACTGCCCCAGCGTCGTGACCTGCTTGCTGCGCCGGGCCACGTAGCCGTCGAGCTTGTCGGTGGCCGCGGCGAGGATGAACACAGCCGCCGCGAGGAGGTCGCCGTAGGGCTGCGGGATGCCCGAGAGGAGTATTACCAGGAACACAGGGACGAGCAGGATCCGCGCGATGGTGATGCTGTTGGCGAGATTGAGCTGGCTGCTCACTTTCCCCCTGTCGTGGCGACGGCCTCAACATCATACCCGAGGCTGTCACGCACGAAGGCGCGCACGACGTCGCCGCGCCGGGTGCGGACGCCGGTCAGCGCAGTACGGCCATCGACGTCGGGCGCCTGCAGGGCGATGCGGCCGGCGGCGGTGCCGTCGGGGCGCGAGGCGCCCTGCTCGACGAGGACGTCGACCTCGCGGCCGGCGAGCTCGGACCAGAAGCGTGCGGCCTCGCTGTCGATGATCTCGCCGAGGCGGGCGGCGCGCTCGAAGGCGAGCTCGTGCGCGACGGCGCCCGGCAGGCCGGCGGCGGCCGTCCCCTCCTGCTCGTCGTAGACGAAGACGCCGGCCACGGCGAGGTCCGCCGTGCGGACGAAGGAGACGAGTTCCTCGAACTCGGCGTCCGTCTCGCCGGGGAACCCGGTGATGAAGGTGGAGCGGACTGCGGCGCCCGGAAGCGTCGCCCGGACGCGGTCGAGCAAAGCAAGATGGGTGCCGCCGTCCCCAGAACGCCGCATACGGCGCAGGACGGCGCCGGAGGCGTGCTGGAGGGGGACGTCCACGTAGGGCACCGCGTGCGCCGCAATGGCCTCCAGAAGGCCGTCATCGATGCCTTCCGGCTGGAGGTAGAGAAGGCGCAGCCACAGCGGGGCGGGCTCGAGCGCCGCCAGCTCTGCGAGCAGGCGGTGCACGCCGCCCCATCCGGGCTGCGCCCACCGCGACGTATCCTGGCCGACGAGCACGAGCTCGCGGGCGCCGGCGGCCAGCGCCGCGCGCGCCGAGCGCAGCACCTCGGCGGCCGCGACGGTCTCGTAGTCGCCCTTGATCAGGGGGATCGCGCAGAACGAGCAGCGCCGGTCGCAGCCGTCGGAGATCTTGATGTAAGCGCTGACCGGGCGCGGCCGTCGCGGCACGGGCAAGGACGCGCCGGTGGCCCGTGCGCCTTCAGGCGCGTTCGCCTCTCCCCCGGCATCGCCGAGCGCCGCCAGCAGCGGCGCCGTGTCGAGGCCGCACCACAGATCCACCTCCGGAAGCTCGGCGGCGAGGTCGTCGCGGTACCGCTCGACGAGGCAGCCGACGGCCGCCACGCGCGCGCCGCGTGCGTGCGCCACCTCGGCCGCGTCCAGGATCGCCTCGATCGACTCTTCCTTGGCGGCGTCGATGAAGCCGCACGTGTTGACCACGACGACGTCGGCGCGGCCGGGCGCCGCGGAGGCATGCCCCGCGGCGCGGAGCCGCGCCTCGAGCGCGTCAGAGTCGGCTTCGTTCTTGGGGCAGCCGAGCGTCTGGATGAAGAACGTGCTGCCCGTGCGAGGCCTCAGCGGTAGTTGACGAACTGGACCGGGACGCCCCAATCCTCGTCGCGCAGGGCGCCCATGGCCGCCTGGAGATCGTCCTTACTGCCCGAGGACACGCGCAGGCTGTCGCCCTGGATCTGGACCTTGACCTTCTTGAACTGCTGGCGGATGAGCTTGTTCATCGCCTTGGCCTTCTCGTCCGGGATGCCCTGGGCGATCGGCGCGTGCTGGCGGACGGTGCCGCCGAGGGCCTCCTCGACCTTGCCGTACTGGATGGCCTTGAGCGGCACCTTGCGGCGCACGAGCTTGTCCTCCAGCACGTCGACGACCTGCTTGAGCTTGCCCTCGTTGTCGGAGACGAGCACGAGCGCTTCGCCCTCGAGGGTCACCGCGCTCACGCTCTTCTTGAAGTCATAGCGTGTCGCGATCTCCTTCTGCGCCATGTTCACGGCGTTGCGCACCTCGTTGAGGTCCGCCTTGGAGACCACGTCGAACGAGAATTCCTTGGCCATGTGCTACCCCTGTACGTTGGCGCCCTGGACGACGCGCCCCTGGATGACCTCGATCGTCCACGGTCCGACGTCGCTCTTGAGCTTGACATCCTTGCCCTGCACGTTGAGCCGAACGTTCGCCGGCGCGCCGAGGCTCATCCAGATGTCCTTGCCCTTGAACTTCGTCTTGTCACTCTTCTTGAGCGTGCCCGAGAACAGGACGACGCCGGTGGAGTCGTTGCGGCGCACCTCCATCCAGCAGTCGCCGTCAGTCGCCTC